>Ga0210044_10000390_pt1 | contig 65863 bp, 60 predicted proteins | sample CryGey13umfilter_2_FD_183959 | JGI IMG/M metagenome (GOLD analysis project Ga0210044, IMG submission 183959) | Groundwater microbial communities from aquifer in Utah, USA - Crystal Geyser 4/9/14 3 um filter (SPAdes) (version 2) | ecosystem: Environmental > Aquatic > Deep subsurface >... | reverse complement strand
CTTCCTTCGCCCTGTATTTCTACTTATATTTTAAAAGATGATTTGGTTTTCGAATTAAGAATGATATTTGGAAAAAGCCAGGAAGAGAAGAGCGGTCGCCGACTAAAATATGAGATTCCATCGGGAGATTTAGAGCTTTTTCACCAAATGCTTTCTACTTTTAGATTTTTAGATGAACAAAAAGTTGGGTTATCAGAGAAGGTTACTATCGACGGGGAAGCATCCACAATAAAAGAAATTGTTAGCTTGTTTCTTCAAGACTATGTCTCGCATCCTTTGGGAGGAATAATGTATTATAGGGTTGAAGGTGGTTTGGCAGATAAAATTAGTAGGTTCCCAGTCTTTACGGAAAATTTTAAACAATACGTAAAAAAGAGTCTTGAAAATGAATCTTTTGGTTTTTTTGGCGACCCCGTAATTTTCGTTTCCGCTGATGAAGGTAGCCCTACGGAAATAAAGATAGAAGGAGTTGAGATTCGGGACGCTACCTCTTCCGCGTTTGTAGATGCGATTTTAAAATATGGCGTCGCTAATCATTGGCTAAAAATAGAATTGAAGAAGACAGATGGTCAATGGAAAATAAATCACACCGATTGGTTAAAAGAAAAAGAAATATCCCCTGAAGATATTGCAAACATTGGTTTACAATGGTATATGGCTCATAATGATTGGTCTGGAAATCCTTATTTTACAGAAACCTATAAAAAGCACCTAGACAAGATTGATAATCCGATTGTGAGCCCCGTGATTTTTGCCTCAGATACGCCGTCCCAAATAATAATAAACGAAGCAACCGTTAATAATAGTACCGCTTCTTTGACTGCGACTTTAAAATATATTAATGATAAAAATTTGAGAGTAGATCTTTTATTAATTGATGGTCAGTGGAAAATTAATAACACAACATTAGAGGATTAAAATACTTGGGGATTATTTCAACAAAATGTTTTCTACTTTTAGGTTTTTAAAGTAGACTGTCGCTAAAGAAAAACTTGTCCCGATAATTTTGTTATCGAAGATCCTCGATGGCTTCGCCATCGGGAAAATTGTCCCCATAGTAGAACGCTTCGCGTTCACTACGGGGCAGGCGCCGAACGCGGCGAGCCGTTAATCCTTCAACTTCGTTCAGGACAGGATTTTTTGGGCGAAAATCGCTGTGCCCGTCCGTAGCTTTAGCGAAGGAGGGTCCGAGCTAATTTAAGAATAGTCCACCAAAATCATCGGGACAATGCGGAGGTCTGGGGTTCGAGTCCCCATCGGTCCATAAATTTTGGTGCGGGGTTTCGCTTTGCTCAAAGTTATCCACAGGGTAACTTTTTTATTTTTTGGTATAATTAATAGAATCAAAAAAAGGTCGAAAAGGAACTAACAATTAACAATCACTAACAACTAACAACTAGAAACTAGCAATAGTTATGTGTTATTGGTTGTTTGGTTATAAGTTACTAAAGTATGATTCAAGATTGGTCTACAATTACTCTAAATGCTCTTCAAGGTCTCTGGCAGGGATTTTTAAATTTTATCCCCAATCTCCTTATTGCCATTATAATTTTTATTATTGGCTGGTTTATTGCCTGCGGAATCGGAAGATTAATAGCCGGGATTTTAGTTGGATTAAAATTTAATCGATTGTTTGAAAGCGCTGGATGGAAAGAAGCCTTAGAGAAGGCGGAGTTAAAAATTGATCCTGCCGGTTTTATTGGAGCAATTTGTAAATGGGTTTTAGTAATTGTCTTTTTATTGGCTTCGGTAGAGATTTTAGGACTAACCGAATTCGCTGATTTTTTGAAAGGAGTAGTAGGGTGGCTCCCTAACTTAATAGTAGCAGCAGCAATCTTTGTGGTGGCAGTAATTATAGCTGAATTTTTCGAGAAAATTGTCAAGGCATTCGTAAAAAAATTAGAAGTAGAAAATGTTAAACTGATAGGAAAAATAGTTCGTTGGGCAATTTATGTTTTTGCAGCTCTTGCCATTTTACTGCAGTTAGGAATTACCCCCACCATAATAAACAGTATTGTAATTGGATTAATTGGAATGATATCCTTAGCTTTTGGTTTAGCTTTTGGGTTAGGTGGGAAAGAACATGCTTCTAAAGCCATTGAAGAAATAAAAGAAAAAATTTCAGAGAGATCCGGAAGGTAATAATTAATTCGGTTACTATACTATATTAAAATAATCAAAAAAGCTCGTAATCAAGAAAGGCTCTTGACAAAGCTTTTTGATTTGTTAAAATTAAAGCAGGTATGAGAAAAGTAAATATCGTTTTGAATAAAGGAAAACCAGGCGGCTTTTAAAAATGTCTGAAATTTTGATTCCTCAGAAGGCCGCTTGGAAAAGCGGTTTTTTGATTAAAATGGTAGAAATGGAAAGAACTTTGAAAATTGAATAAATTAATATTATGGCCTCCAAAATCCGAAGGATTTTGGAGAAAGTGGTTATTAATTGCTAGCTAAGGATTGCATTTTAAGGGCGGATGGAGGATGCCTTGGGAGGTTGAGGCGATGAAGGACGTAGGGTGCTTGCGATAAGCCTCGGGGAGGTGGCTACCAACCTTTGATCCGGGGATTTCCGAATGGGGAAACCCGTTTCGGTGATAAATCGAAACAGTCCAGTCAAATGACCGGACGGCGTACCTGCTGAAGTGAAACATCTCAGTAAGCAGAGGAAAAGAAAAAGTAATTTTTATTTCCCCAGTAGCGGCGAGCGAAAAGGAAAGAGCCTAAACCAAACGCATAACTTGTTATGCATTTGGAGTTGTAAGAAGATAATGTCGGGAGTATTTCTGATCAATAGAAATGCTGCCGAGGGAGAACATTTAGACGAAATTTGGTTAGCTGAAATACCCTGGAAAGGGATACCAAAGATGGTAATAGTCCAGTAGGTGAAAACCATTTCGTGCTCCTTGTTATCTATCTTAAGTACCTCGGGACATGAAAAGCCTGAGGGAAACAGGCCAAACTATTAGGCCAAGGCTAAATACTCAACCTCACCGATAGTGAACCAGTACCGTGAGGGAAAGGTGAAAAGTAGGGAGGTGATCCCGGTGAAATAGAACCTGAAACCATCACGCCTACAAAGAGCAGAAGCCCGACCCGAAAGGGTATAGGGTGACTGTGTGCTTTTTGCAGAACGAGCCAACGAGTTCAGCTCTTTCTTTCGTTTAAGTCCCTCTGGGACGAAAACAAAGCGAAAGCGAGTGTTAAAAGCGCGTACCCGTTTATTCGGGAAAAGAAAGGGCTGAGACACGAAGCCAAGCGAGCTTGCCATGGTTAGGGTGAGTCTCAGAGAAATCTGGGAGGAGGCCCGAACCCGTGAACCGTGCAATATTCTGGGATAAACTGTGGTAAGAAGTGAAAAGCTAAACGAGCTTGGTAATAGCTTGTTCTCCCCGAAATAGCTTTAGGGCTAGCGCCTTTTACTTTCCTGGGGGTAGAGCACTGGATGGAGTACCGTGGCTTTTTGCTAGATGCTCCAACCAAACTCCGAATACCGGGAAATAAAGGTAAGAGGCAGTCAGACTATGAGGGCTAAGCTTCGTAGTCGAAAGGGAAACAGCCCAGATCTTAATCTAAGGTCCCTAAATTTGAGCTAAGTGCTAAAAAAGAAGTGGGATTTCGTTGATAGTTAGGAGGTTAGCTTAGAAGCAGCTATCCTTTAAAAAGTGCGTAATAGCTTACTAACTAAGGGATTCTGCACCTAAGATTTCCGGGGCTAAGCTCAATACCGAAGATAAGGCCGAGCACATAATTTATGTGCTCGGGGTAGGGGAGCGTTCCTATTGCGATGAAGCCTAAGAGTAATTGAGGGTGGAGCGATAGGAAGTGAAGATGTTGGCATGAGTAACCGCAATGCAGGTAAAATCCCTGCACACCGAAAGCCTAAGATTTCCTTGGCAATGGTAATCAACCAAGGGTTAGGCGGGCCTAACCGAGTATATAATCAGATTATGTGCTTGGGATGGACAGCCGGTTAATATTCCGGCCCCCCCGTCCTTTTTTGAAGAGTGACGCAGTCAAAGCATTTGAGAGGATTATTGGATTTCCGAGAGTCGAGAGTAATCTCGACCGTCTCGAATATTAGACTGCCTAGAAAAACTCGTAGAGTTAAAGGGGCGGGGTCCGTATCGCAAACCGACACAGGTAGGCTGGCGTAAGAGTGCCAAGGTGAACGGGTGAAACCTCGTTAAGGAACTCGGCAAAAAAGTGTCCGTAAGTTCGCAATAAGGACTCCCCCGACCCGAAAGGGTTTAGGGGGCGCAGCGAAAGTACCCCAAGCGACTGTTTATCAAAAACACAAGTCCCTGCTTAAACTCGCAAGAGGATGTATAGGGGCTGAAGCCTGACCAGCGCTGGAACGTTAACAGTGGCGGTCTCGATCTTCAAGATTGAGGCTAACTGCTCGAAGCTTCCAGTAAGCGTCCGCGGTAACTATAACCGTGTTAAAGTAGCGTAACCCCTTGCCGGGTAAGTTCCGGCCCGCATGAAAGGCTTAACGACTTGGGGACTGTCTCAACGAGGAGCCCGGTGAAAATGCAATACCGGTGAAGATGCCGGTTACCTGCGGCTAGACGGAAAGACCCCGGGAGCTTTACTGTAGCCTTTTATTGTCCTATTGTTTTAGATGCGTAGCGTAGCGGGGAGGCGATGAAGTCCTGATTCTGGTCAGGGCAGAGCCGTCAATGAAACACCCGTCTTTTAAAATGGTAGGACTAATCTTGAATAAATTCAGGAGACAGTGGAAGGTGGGCAGTTTAAGTGGGGCGCTTGCCTCCTAAAAAGTAACGGAGGCGTTTATAAGGTCGGCTAGCTCCGGATGGAAATCGGAGCGGTCGGGTAAAGCCAAAAGCCGGCTTGACTGCAAGCAGGATATTGCGCGCAGACACGAAAGTGGAACTTAGTGAACCGACCCTGGTTAATAGAATCGGGGAAGATCATCAGCCAAAAGCTACCCCGGGGATAACAGGCTAGTAGGGCCCGCGAGTCCATATCTACGGCCCTGTTCGGCACCTTAACATATCGGGGTGCTATAGTAGTAATGCTATATCTCGCTTAAGGCGGGACGAAAAAACTGACTTATAACGGTGAAATCCATATGTTATAATATTATATATGGACAATACCGTGGGAAGTTTAACTCAATTTCAAAATTAGAAATAAATATTAATCCGGTGATTTTATCGATTTGGTTTATGGATGACGGAAGCAAATGCGGTAATTCAAATTTTTATCTTAACACCCAACAATTTACAAAAAACGACCAAGAATTTTTGATTAAAAAGTTATCAATTCTCGGTCTTAAAGCAAGATTAAATAAAGATAAAATTTATTATCGTATAAGGTTTCTTTCATCATCTACATCTCGTTTAAAAGAAACATTGAAAGAAAATTTGATTCCTTCAATGAAATATAAATTGGGTTATAACCCCGTAGAGACTTGCTCAAAATGAGCAGATGAAAATAAAATTTTCATAATACGTCAGCCCCTAACCATATTGCAAAGGCAATGTAGGGAGGGTGAAGATATAGTCCGATCCTCCTTGTAAAAGGAGAAAAATACCGACAGCGATGTCGGCTCATCACATCCTGGAGGTGGAGAAGCTTCCAAGGGTTTGGCTGTTCGCCAATTAAAGTGGTACGTGAGCTGGGTTCAAACCGTCAATACAGAACCATTGACATTGAGTACACACGGCGGCTTTCACGAGAGATCGTGATCGAAAAAACCGACTCATATCGGTAAATTCCTATTTTGACATTTAACCTGTCGCATGATAGGATAATACCGAGGGAAGTTTTATATGAGTCAAAAGATTTCATCAACACAAAAGGCGTATTTAGCGGGATTTCTTGATGGTGACGGGAGTATTTATGTACAACTTAAACCTAATTCAAGTTATCGCTATAAATTTCAAGTTGCGCCATATATTGTGCTTTTCCAATCATTAAAGGACAAACCAAAATTTTTAAAAATTTGTTCTTTAATTGAATTAGGATATATTCGGGAGCGTAGCGACGGAATTTTAGAATATATTATCGGGAAAACAGATAATATTAAAAAATTCCTTGCGATGATTTTTCCTTACATTATCCTTAAAAAAGAACAAGCTTCTTTAATGATTAAAATTTTAGAAGCCAAAAAAAAGGTAAAAAATAAAAAAGATTTTACCGAATTGATGAAATTAATTGACCGTTTTAGAAACCTTAATTATTCTAAAAAACGAAAAAATCGTATAGTAACCCCGTAGAGACTTTCTTGATTAAATCAAGATAATAGAGGAGCACCTTTATTATACGTCGGTCCCCGGATTATATCCGGGTGATGGTATAGTCCATACATTTAGTAATAGATGATTAATGCGTGAGACAGGTTGGTCCCTATCTACCGTAGGCGCCGAGTCTTGAGGGGGGTCCGGGATAGTACGAGAGGACCTCTCGGAACTGACCTCTGGTGTACCAGCTGTTCCGCCAGGAGCATCGCTGGGTAGCTAAGTCGGGAACTGATAAGCGCTGAAAGTATATAAGCGCGAAGCAGGCCCCAAGATTAGGACTCTTTTAGCTCGGTCAAAGACTATGACCTTGATAGGGCACAGGTGTAAGTCCTGTAAAGGATTAAGCCGAGTGCTACTAATAGAGCGATATTTCTTCCTTAGCTAGCAATTAATGACCATTCACCCTGTTAAATAATTCCGCGTTCAGCGGAATTGCTGCAAAGCAGCATTTAACAGGGTAAAAAGGGCGCTTTAGTGGCGGCTATACTGGGTTTGTCCCACCCGTTTCCATACCGAATACGGAAGTGAAATAACCCGAGGCCGATGATAGTAGGTTTTCCTGCGAAAGTAGGTAGCTGCCACCAAAGCGCCTTTTTATATTGACATTCATTTTTAAATCGAGTAATATTAAATTAGCTCGCAAAAAACTAAAAAAGGAAAGGAGGTGAATAGAAATGAAAGATTTTGTAATGAGGCATCCTATAGGATTTGGCTATTTAATTTTTGTAATTTTTCTGTCTTTGGGTATAGTTTTAGGAAAAATATATAGTGTTTGGTTTTATTTGCTTTTCATTCCAGCAATTCTTGGACTATTTGGATGGCTTATTTTTGACCAAAAATGGAAATGGGCTTGCCCAAGTTGTGGACGTGAAGCTTTTATGGAAAGAGGGAAGTATTGTAGCAGATGCGGAAGTGCTTTGGAAATCAGAAGAAAAATCAGAATATTTAGAATTTGTCCCAATGGACATAAGATAGAAGATAACTACAATATCTGCTACAATCTTTTTTGTCCAAAATGCGGAGCACCATTACCATTAAAGGGCAGTAAGTAATCTGCCCTTTTGTTTTACCCGAAATTCATTTATAATGGTTTAATGAAATTTTCTTTTAAGAAAAACAAGGTTTTAGCTATAATCATTGGGATTTTCCTCATTTTTTCTTTAAATTTCTTTCAAAAAGAAGTTAAAAACTTCTTTTATTTTGTATCTTCTCCCATCCAAAAAGTTCTTTGGCGGGCAGGAGATGGTATGTCTGATTTTTTTGAAACGATTTCGGAAATAAAAAAATTAAAGAAAGAAAATGAGGAGCTCCGAACTAAAAATCAAAGATTGCTTTCCGAAAATCTTAAATTATTAGAATTGAAGCAGGAAAACGAAGCCCTGAGGCAGGCCCTAGAAAATGATTTGGAAAAGGAATTTGATCTGGTTATAGCTAGCGTGCTCGGCAAGGATTTCTCGCAGGATTCCATTTTAATTGACAAAGGTTCCGAAGACGGAATTTCAAAAAACCTTCCGGTGATAACTTCGCAAAAAACTCTTCTGGGAAAAGTTGACCAAGTTTTTAAGAATTTTTCAAGAGTTTCTTTAATCTCAAACAAACAGATTTCATTTTCTGCCAAAATTATAGATTCTGAATTTTTAGATAAAGCCGATAGTAAAGATATAGAATTAAAAGAAAAGACGCAGGGCGTAGTAAGGGGTGAGGGGGGCTTTGAGGTGATTTTCGACTTAATACCTCAAGGAGTTGAGGTTAAAGAGGGGGATTTAATTTTAACCACAGGATTAGAAGGGGTTTTTCCTAAAGGACTTCTGGCAGGTTCGGTTAAAAAGATAAAAAAAGAAGATATTGCCCCATTTCAGAAAGCCGAATTGGATCCGGCTTTTAACATCAAAGAATTAAACACGGTATTTGTTGTTACCAGCTTTTAATGAAAAACACTTTAATTATCGCAATTGCATCTTACTTTTTTGTTTTATTTCAAACTAGTTTTTTGGTCTACTTTAATATTGCGGGGTTTGTACCAAATTTTATCTTAATTTTAGTAATTATTTTAAGTATTTTTGAAACCTCTGCCCCGAAATTTAGCTCAAGCCCAGGAATGTGGGTAGCAATTTTTGGTGGGTTTTGGTTGGACATTTTTTCTTCAAGTCCAATTGGATTTGAGGTTTTAATTTGCCTAGCTGTATCAATTTTTATCAAATTTGTTTTTAAAAGACACGTTAGATTTCCCAAGAAACTGTTTGGAGGTATCTGATACTACCAACAAGTCTTGGGAAAACAAGTTTAATAAGGAATCATATGGACAAATACCTAAAAAATAAGAAAGTAAACCCACCTAAATTTTCCTTCGGAAAACTTGGGCGGGTAAACCTCCGTTTTAAAAGAGATATAGAGCCCAACGAAGTGTTTTTGGACCAATTGGCTCAGGAAAAAGAAGGGGACGTCAAGGGAAAGCTTGAACTCCCAATATCTGGACTAAAATTTTTAATTTTAGGAATCGTTTTTTTTATTTTATTTCTGATATTATTTGGGAAGACCTTTCAGTTTCAAGTTTTAGAATCTCCAGCATTTTTAAATCTGGCTAAGGCAAACAGAGAGAGAATTTATCAAATTCGTCCCGAGAGGGGAATAATTTATGATAGACACATGCAACAGTTAGTTTGGAACAAACCCAGTTATGATTTGGTTTGCGCAAAGAACGATCTTCCATTGGATGAAATTAAAAAAAAAGAAGTAATTGAAGAGGTGGCCAGAATTTTCCAGGAGGACCCCCAGGTTATTTTTAAAAAAATTGACGAAGACGAGTTTTCAGAAGTTCTAATTTCTGAGAATATCCCTCATCAGGTTTTGGTAATTTTAGAAACAAAAATTGGGGAGCTTTCTGGTTTTCGAATTGAGAAAAATACTGTTCGAGATTATCTTGACCCGAGCCTATCGCATTTAATTGGGTATTTACGAAAAATAAGCAAAGAAGACCTTAGAATCAACTCCGATTATACAATTTTAGATTATATTGGGAAAACGGGGCTGGAAGAATCTTATGAAAAGACTTTAAGAGGAGAGCCCGGAGAAATTCAAGTCGAGAAAGATTCCATGGGTAAAGAGCGGGCAGAAAATTTAATTTCCGAACCAGAAGTCGGTAAAGGCTTAATTCTTAGTTTAGATTTTGAACTTCAAAAAAAAATCGTTGAAGAGTTAAAGAAATCTATGAAAAAAGTAGGGGCAAATCGTGCTGCTGCTGTTGCTATGGATCCAAATAGCGGAGGAGTTTTAGCAATGGTTTCCCTTCCTGATTTTGATAATAATTTATTTTCTCAGGGTATTTCCCAAAAAGAATGGGAAGAACTTAAAAGTGCCCAAGATCATCCTTTTTTTAACCGAGCTATTTCAGGGATTGGATATCCAACCGGCTCTGTTATTAAGCCTTTGATTGGCCTCGGGGCCTTGGAAGAAGGCATTATTGATTCTTATACTAAAATTTATTGCCCTGCCCAAATTTGTGTTTGGAATCCTTATAAAAAAGAGAACGAATGCTATAAAGACTGGACTTTTCCTCAAGCTCATGGCGAAGCCGATATTAAAAGAGCAATTGCTGAATCGGTAAATACTTTCTTTTACCAAATTGGCGGAGGATATAAAGATTTTAAAGGGTTGGGACCGGAAAAAATAATAAAATATCTTAAGCTTTTCAACTGGGATGCTGAAACCGGAATCGATCTGCCGGGAGAAGGAAAGGGGATTTTACCCGAAATTACAGAAGACTGGCACCTGGGGGATACTTACCATCTTTCTATTGGCCAGGGTCCCTTCACCGCTACTCCTGTTGAAGTTTGTGTTGGGTTTTCTGCCATAGCGAACGGAGGAAAATTACTTCATCCCTATCTGGTGGAAAAAATTGTAAATAATTCAACTGGCTTACCTCAAGTAGCTAAAGAAATCGAACCAAGAGTTATTAAAGAAAATTTTGTTGATTCTCAAAATATTGAGGTAGTTCGAAAGGGAATGAGACAGGCAGTGACTTCCGGTTCGGCGGTTTTATTGAATGATTTGCCGGTAGCGGTTGCGGCCAAAACCGGAACCGCTCAGAGTTCAAAAGAAGGATATTATCATCACTGGATTACGGTTTTTGCTCCTTACGAGAATCCCCAAATTGTTTTAACCATTGTTATTGAAGACATAAAGGGGATTCAATCTGCTACTTTGCCGGTAGCTAAAGAAGTACTTAAGTGGTACTTTACCAAGCCCTGAAACTTTGAGTTATTCACACTTGACAAGGTTATTTAATGAGATATTATTTTGATAATATGAAAAAATATTTAAGCCCGGAAGGGTTGGAAAAATTGAAGAAGGAGCTAGATTATTTAAAAAACGTTAAACGAAAAGAAATTGCCGAAAAACTTCAAAGATCTACTTCTTTCGGAGATTTAAGTGAAAATTCTGAATTCGCTGAAGCCAAAGAAGATCAAGCCTTCGTCGAGGGTCGAATTTTAGAGTTGGAAGAATTAATTAGATCAGCCGTAATTGTTTCCGAAAGCGGGCAGAAGGATTTAGCTCAAATTGGCTCAACAATTTTAGTTAGTTTTGGCGACAAAACTCATGCTTTTAATCTTTTGGACAGGAAGAATATTCAGAAGTTTAAGATAGTGGGAGCGGAAGAGGCCAATCCTTCGGAAGGGAAAATTTCCGTTGATTCTCCCGTAGGTAAAGCTATATTGAATCAACCCAGGGGCAGCATAATCGAAGTAAACACTCCCAGCGGTAAAATTCGATATAAAATTTTAAAAATCGAATAAAAATAAGGCTGAATGATATTATGGCTACCCCGAGAAAGGTTATTTTTATTTGACAAATTTTGGAGATTGGGTAAACTAATAATAGCTTCTTCGCAGAAGCTGAAATATAGTTCCTTGGGAAGTAGAAAGATATAAAGATTTGCTGACGGATTTTAACGACTTCATAGAATATCCCCACTTTCCTTATTCACCATTGCTAGAGCGTACCCTAAATATACTTAAGGGAGCAGGAGGATGCATCAAACTTCTTAGCCCAGATTATGATGTATGCATAGTAAGTGATGCTTCAAGAGACATGCTTCGCCGAGAGGTCTTGGACAAATATTTCTCTGAGGAGCAGCGGGGTAAATTAGAGGAAATTGCCTTGGAGTTAAAAAGTGCCTTAGGATGTTAATAAAGAAACCACTAAGCAGGTGTAAACTACACCTGCTTTTTCTTTTGACCTCAATGATAAAATTAGTTAAAATAGAAATAGTCTTATGCCCACCATTAATGAGTTAAGAAAAATTAGATTAAAAAAGTTGGAGGCAGTTAAAAGGGCCGGGATTAATCCCTATCCCATAAAGACCAAAAGAACTCATTCCATTGAGAAGGCTTTACTTAATTTTGAACGACTTGTCAAGACCAAAACCAATTTGGTTTTAGTTGGTCGGATTAGATCAATTCGGGAGCATGGAGGTTCAACTTTCCTCCATTTTGAGGATGGAACAGGTTCGCTTCAGGCCTATTTTAAGCGGGATAAATTAGGTGAAAAAAATTATAAATTTTTCTTAGATAACTTTGATATCGGTGATTTTATTGAGGTCAGGGGAATTCTATTTAAAACTAGAAAAGAAGAGAAAACCATTGAAGCCACCGCTTTTAAAATTTTAGCCAAATCTCTTTTGCCTCTTCCCGAGAAATGGCATGGGTTAAAAGACGTCGAGGAACGCTTTAGAAAGAGATATTTAGATTTAATAATGAATCCTGAAGTCAAAAAGAAATTTGAAATTCGTTCGAAAATTATTAAAGAAATTAGAGAATTTTTAGAAAAAGAAGGCTTTTTGGAAGTAGAAACGCCAATTTTACAACCAATTTATGGCGGAGCCAAAGCCAAACCATTTAAAACCCATTTGAATGCCTTAAATTTGGATTTATATTTACGAATTGCGCCTGAACTTTATTTAAAACGGCTTTTAGTCGGAGGATTTGAAAAAGTTTATGAAATTGGCCGAGTTTTTCGAAACGAAGGAATTGATAGAACTCATAATCCTGATTTTACAATGCTTGAATTTTACTGGATTTTCGCTAATTACAAAGATTTAATGAATTTTTGCGAGAAAATGTTTGAGAATTTGCTAAAAAAAGTCTTCGGAAGATTAACCGTTAAATACGAAGGAAAGGAAATAAATTTTAAAACTCCTTGGCCAAGATTGGAATTCAATCAAATTTTTAAAAAATATACCAAAATTAACCTGGAGGAAATTCATCTTAAATCTCTTAAAAAAGAAGCCTTAAAACTTGGAATTGAAATTGAAAAAGGCGAAGAAAAACCAGAGATTGCCGACAAAATTTACAAAAAATTCTGTTTACCAAACGTTAAAAATCCGACTTTTATTATAAATCATCCCCTGGGTGCATTTCCTTTGGCAAAGACGCTGGAAACAAGCCCCCCAAAGTTAGCTAACTTTCAATTGATAGTGGCTGGATGGGAACTGGTTAATGCTTTTTCGGAATTAAATGATCCCATTGAGCAAAGGAGACGGTTTAAAGAACAGGAAAAATTTTTTAAAGTAGGTGTAGAAGAGGCCCAGAGAATGGATGAAGATTTCTTGGAAGCCTTAGAATACGGTATGCCCCCGGCTGCCGGTTTTGGTATGGGAATTGATAGGTTAGTAGCCCTTTTAACCGACTCTTATAGCTTAAGAGAAGTGATTTTGTTTCCAACGATGAGACCGAAATGAGAAAATTATTGATAGCAACAACTAATCCGGGAAAAATTCGGGAATATAAAGAGATTTTTAATCGGCTAAAACTGCCCGTAAAATTAGTTTCTTTAAAGGATTTAAAGATTAAAGAAAAAGTTAAAGAAGACGGAGAGACCTTTGAAGAAAACGCAGTTAAAAAAGCTAAATTTTATTATAAATTGACCAAACTTCCAACTTTAGCCGAAGACAGCGGTTTAGAAATAGATTATTTAAATGGCCAACCGGGAGTTAAATCACGCCGCTGGCCAGGCTACGAGGCCTCTGATAAAGAACTAATAAATATAACCCTTAAGAAATTAAAAGGAGTGACATTGGAGAAAAGAGGTGCTCAATTGAGAGTAGTTATGGCTTTAATAATAGATGAGAAGGTAAAAACTTTCCAAGGACTTCTCCGGGGAATTATAATGGAAAAACCAATTAAGAAAATGATTCCCGGCTATCCTTTCAGGTCACTGTTCTATTTACCGGAGATTAAAAAAGTTATAGGAGAGTTAACTATGGAACAGGAAGCTATGGTGGCTCACAGAAAAAAAGCCGTAAAAAAGGCCCTGCCCATATTAAAGAAAATATTTAATCTAAATTTAAGAAGTTAGCGAGAAATGTTCTCGCGAATACGGATTTAAATTTAGTAAGGTATATATGTTAGATATAAAATTAATTCGTCAAAATCCACAAAAAGTTCAAGAGGGCTGTGAAAAAAAACAGGTCAAAATTAATCTCGGCCGTCTTCTTTGGGTTGACAAAAAAAGACGCCAAACCATTCAAGCTTTAGAAGATATGAAATCGCAGAAAAACAAAACCACCAGCCAGATTCCAAAAATAGAAGAGGAAGGAGAAAAAGAAAAATTAATTTTAAAAATGAGAGAATTAGATAAAAATAGCGATAGATTAAACGGAAATCTCAAACAACTCCAGGAAGAATTTAACGACTTAATGCGTCAGATTCCCAATTTGCCCCTGGAAAATGTTCCGGTTGGGAAAAACGAAAAAGAAAATGTGGTTTTAAGAGAAATAGGAGAGAAGCCAGAATTTAACTTTACCCCTAAGGATTATTTAGAGATTTCCGAGAAGTTAGATTTAATTGACGTAAAAAGAGCAGCCAAGGTTTCAGGAAGCCGTTTTGGCTATCTTAAAGGAGGGGCAGCTTTAATTGAGTTTGCCTTAATTAATTTGGCTTTCGAAACTTTAAGCAAAGACTACAACCCACCCACCGCCCTCCCCGCCGAAGGCGGGGCCCCTAATTTTATTCCGGTTATTCCGCCGGTAATGCTGAAACCGGAACTGATGGAGGGAATGGGTTATGTAGAAAGGGGAAGGGAAGAAATTTATTACCTTAAGAAAGATAAACTTTACCTGGTGGGAACCTCCGAGCAAAGTATCGGAGCCATGCATGCTGATGAAATTTTTGAAGAAAAAGTTTTGCCAAAACGATATCTTGGCTTTTCTACTTGCTTTCGGAGAGAAGCTGGAGCTTATGGCAGAGATACCAAAGGAATTTTAAGGGTTCATCAGTTTGATAAGGCGGAAATGTTCAGTTTTTGCCGTCCCGAAAAATCGCAAGAAGAGCATCAGTTCTTCTTAAAAATGGAAGAAAAACTAATGAAAGCCCTAAAAATTCCTTACCGGGTGGTTCAAATTTGCAGCGGAGATTTGGGCGATCCGGCTGCAGCAAAATATGACATCGAGGCCTGGCTGCCTGGTCAAAACCAATATCGAGAAACTCATTCTACCTCAAACTGTACCGATTATCAGGCTCGACGCTTAAACATTCGTTATCGCGATTCTAAAACTGAAAAACCGGAATTCGTTCATACTGTAAACGGTACGGCTTATGCCATTGGAAGAACTCTAATTGCCATTATTGAAAATTACCAGCAAAAAGACGGAAGTATAAAAGTGCCGAATGTTTTGCAAAAATATACCAGATTTAAAAAAATTGGTTAAATATTGATATGAATCCTGTCCTTATCCTTCATGGCTGGGGGTCTTGTGCCAAAAACTGGGATCGGGTTAAAGAACTTTTAGAAAATCAGGGATGTAAAGTTTTTGTACCCGATCTACCTGGTTTTGGAGAGACTCCTCCGCCACCAAAACCTTGGTCAGTTGATGACTATACAGATTGGGTGAAAGACTTTTGCGAAAAAAATAATCTTTCGCAAATTTTTTTATTGGGCCATTCTTTCGGGGGATCTGTGGCAGTTAAATTTTCAATAAAATATCCCAAGAGAATCAAAAAATTGATTTTAGTGGATAGTGCAGGCATTCGAAGGAAGAGACTTAAAAAAGAAATACAGAAGAAGGTAGCTCATTTTTTGAATAATTTTTCTTTTTTGCCCTTCTATGGATTTGTCAGGAAAATTGCCTATAAAATCCTATTTCGTCATAGCGATTATTTATTGACAGAAGGGGTAATGAAAGAAACTTATCTTAACGTAATAAAGGAAGATATTTCCAATATTTTTTCTAATATTTCAGTTCCCACCTTGCTCATTTGGGGCAAAAAAGATAATATAACCCCCCTTCGACACGCCCACTTTATGAAAGAAAAAATTTCTGGGGTAGAGTTGGAAATCATTCCTAACGTTAAACATAATCCTCATCGCGAAGCCCCCGAGATTTTATCTGAAAAAGTCTTAAATTTTATTAAACCCCGTTAGATTTGCCCTGCAATTATCTAACAGGGTAAAAGTCTATGGCGATTTTAATTCTCCTCTTTACCCTTTTTTGGTTCGCTGTCTTTACCAAAGAGCTTTTCTTTTGGCTCTGGCTTTGGCAGTTAAAAGAATACCACATGGGAAGATTCAGGGCTCATTTCGAGGCTCAAAAATTCAGAAAAATCATTTCTTCTTTCTGGCGCCTCAAATTTCCCAAATTTACTAAAAAAATTATTCTGATTTCTTTTTCCAGTATTCTGCTGGAGATCTTGATGCTTTTTTATTTATCCTTTTTTTTAGTAATTGTTTTAACTATATTATTTTTTCCAGTGTTTATTCTTTCCTTTCAGACCCTCACTGTTATTTGGCGAAAAATAATCATAGAGAAGGCTAAGAAAAAAAGAAACAGATTTAAAGACTTGCTGGTAATCGGCATTACCGGAAGCTATGGCAAAACCTCAACCAAAGAGTTTTTAGCCACAATTTTATCTGAAAAATTTAGGGTTTTAAAAACAAAAGAGCATCAAAACTCAGAAGTCGGAATTTCTCAATGTATTTTAAATGATTTAAAACCCGAACACGAAATCTTTATCTGTGAGATGGGAGCTTACAATAGGGGAGGGATAAAATTGCTTTGTGATATTACCAAACCAAAAATTGGAATCTTGACCGGAATTAACGAGCAGCATATGGCAACCTTCGGCTCCCAAGAAAATATTATAAAAGCAAAATATGAACTTATAGAAAGTTTACCAGCCCAAGGCCTTGCAGTTTTTAATGGGAACAATAAATATTGCCGACGACTCTATTCACGGCCGGCAAACCCCAAAAAATTTATCTATAGTACATTTTCTACGGCCGTAGAAAATGTACTATTGGATATTTGGGCTAAGAATATAAAGACTGAAAAGGAGTCCGTTGCCTTTAGAATATTTTCGAAAGATGGAGAGTCCGCTGATTTTAGGATAAATATTTTGGGAAAACATAGCATCCTAAACATTTTGGGGGCGGTAGCGGTAGCTAAAGAATTGGGAATGAGATTTGGCGAAATTACTAAAGCCTGTGAGAAAATTGAACCTTGGCAGGGAGGAATACAGATTAAGAAAGGCATCAACGGTTTGAATGTAATCGATGCTACTTATTCGGCAAATCTCAATGGAGTAATTTCTCATTTGGAATACCTTAAAATTTGGCCCGGAAAAAAAGTTATTGTTATGCCCTGTTTAATTGAGCTGGGTAGGGCCTCAAAAGAGGTTCACAAAAGAATTGGCCAAAAAGTCGCTGAGGTTTGTGATTTAGCAATAATTACAACAAAAGATAGATTTAAAGAAATCAAAGAAGGTGCTGGTGATAAAGCTTTCTTTATCGAAAACCCAAAGGATATTTTTGAAAAAATTAAAAATTTTCTTGGAGGAGACTTGTCCTCCGAAGCTTTAGCGAAGGAGGATGTTGTACTTTTGGAAAGTAGAGTTCCCAATCAGTTAATCAAACAACTATTACAATGAATCCCCTAAAACCAATTTCCATTTCTTTATCTCCAAATACCGAAAAAGATGATGTTCGGTTGGCCTTAAAGTTATTTTTTCAGCCCTGGAAATATAAAACCATCGAGAACAGTTCTCGATGGTTGTCTCGTTGGCTGGAAGAGGAATTTAAAAAGTATTTGGGCGTAAAATATGCTTTTGCCTTCAATAGCGGGAGAAGCGCCCTGATGGTTATTTTAGATGTCTTGGACATTAAAAAAGATGACGAAGTTTTGCTTCAGGCTTTTACCTGTAATGCGGCGGTCAATCCTATTTTAGGAAGAGAAGCAAGACCTGTTTTTGTGGATGTAGATGAAACAATAAATATGGACCCCGAAGATCTAAAGAAAAAAATCACCACAAACTCTAAGGCGTTAATGATTCAACACACTTTTGGCTGGCCGGCTCAAATTGAGGAAATTTTAAAAATTGCCAGAGAAAATAATTTATATTTGATCGAAGATTGTGCTCATTCTTTAGGGGCTAAGTACAAAGAAAAATTTTGCGGCACTTTTGGGGATGCGACTTTTTTTAGTTTTGGCCGGGATAAAATAATTTCCTCTGTTTTCGGAGGAATGGCTGTTACCAACGATGAAAAATTAGCTCAAAAAATTAAGCAGTTTCAAGATGGTTTAGATTTTCCTTCAAATTTTTGGGTTTTTCAGCAGTTATTGCATCCAATTCTAATGAATTATTTAATTTTGCCAGCCTACGGATTAAATCAATGCCTGGGAAGAATTCTTCTGGGTATTCTTCATAAACTTTCTATCCTTTCGAAAGCAGTTTATAAAAAGGAGAAGAAAGGCGAAATGCCCCAGTATTTTCCGAAATGCCTCCCCAATGCTTTAGCTGCCCTGGCCTTAAATCAGTTTCGAAAATTAGACAGATTTAATGAGCACCGAAGGGAAATTGCCGGCTTATATAAAAAAGAATTAAAAAACTTTGATTTACCATTAGCTAAAGATTTTGGAGAACGGCAGCCGACTTTTATGCGTTACCCAATTTTAGTAGAAAATGAGACGGACGAGACTCTGAAAGTTGCAAGAAAAAGAAGGTTTTTTTTGGACGATGGTTGGAGAAAAAGTCCGATTGTTCCTCCGGACACAGATCTTAGGAAAATGAGATATAAGATAGGGGATTGTCCGAGAGCAGAAAAAATTGCAAGGTCGATTATAAACTTACCAACCCACATCAACATTTCTCAAAAAGAAGCTAAAATAATTATAGATTTCCTTAAATCGTATGAAAATTCAGGAAATAACTGATAAAAATGTTTGGGAAGATTTTTTAGGAGGGTGTAAAGACAAAACTTTTTTGCAGTCTTGGAATTGGGGAGAGTTTAATAAAATGATGGAAAACAAAATCTGGAGATGGGGAATATGCGAAAGCGAAAAATTAATTGGGGTTGCCCTGGTAGTAAAAACCGTGGCCAAACGCGGAACATTTTTACTGGTTCCGCACGGACCCGTTGTTAAGCTACAAGCGACAAGCCCCGTTAGACAAAATTTGTCTAACGGGGCAAGCGACAAGCGACAAGTTATAGAAGTGATATTAGCCAAATTAAAAAAGATTGCCGAAGAGGAAAATGCGAGTTTTATCAGAATTTCTCCGATTTGGGAAAGAAGCAAGGAAAACAATCAGATTTTTAAGGGTTTAGGGTTTAAATTAGCCCCAATTCACGCTCATCCCGAAGCGAGCTGGAAGTTAAATATTACTTCCTCCGAGGACAATCTTTTAATGCAAATGCGAAAAACCACCCGTTATCTGATTCGTCAGGCTAAAAAAAATGAAGACATTGAAATTTTCCAAAGCCAAAATTCCGAGGATGTTGAGAAATTTGATAAACTTTATCAGGAAGTGGTAAATCGACATCATTTTATTCCATTTTCTTTAGGTTATTTAAAAAATGAATTTTTAGCTTTTCAGCCCGATAATCAGATATCCCTATTTTTTGGAAAATACAGAAAAGAAATTGTGGCTTCGGCTTTCGTCCTTTTTTGGTCAAATATTGGTTTTTATCATCATGCTGCTCTATCTCCAAAATGTCATAAAATCCCGATAGCTTATCTTTTGCAGTGGGAGGCAATAAAAGAAGCAAAGAGGAGGAACTGTCATCTTTATGATTTCTGGGGATATGTTTCGCCAAAAGACGAATCCCATCATCCATGGGCAGGCCCCACTTTGTTTAAAATGGGTTTTGGGGGCGAGGTTTATGAATATGTGAAAACGCAGGATTTTCCGCTTTCAAAAAAATACTGGCTTACTTATATTTTTGAAAAATTAAGAAAAGCCAAAAGAGGTTTGTAAAAAAAATGAAAAAAGCTCTTAGAAAACCATATCGAATCAAAAGAAAAAAATCGATTTTTCACAATCGACTTTTTTGGCTTGGAGTTTTAATCTTGGTCATCGCGGGGACTGCTTTTTATTATTTATTTTTTTCAGAAACTTTCCAGGTGAAAAAAATTATTATTACCGGTAAAGACTACAACCCACCCACCGCATCCTCCCACTCGCAAAGCGAGTGGGCCCCTGGGGTTTCGATGGAAGAACTGGAGTTGTTAATAGACAAAAATTTAGAAAAAAAAATATCGTTTTTCGATACCAAAAATATTTTTTTAGTTGATTTTAATCAAATAAATAAGATTGTTTTAGCAAATTTCCCTCAAATTGCCAAAGCTAGTTTTGGGCGGCAACTTCCAGACAAAATAAAAATAGAAATTGAAGAAAGAAGACCGGCGGCAATTTTTATTTACGATAAAAACTATTTTCTTTTAGACAAAGAGGGGATAATTTTTGAGAAAATTAATGAAGAAAACGAAACGGAGTTATTAAAAATTAAAAATTTTACTTTAAACCAAGACCTAAAATTGGGAGAAAGAGTGATAGAGAAAGAAAAAGTTGACCAAATTATGAAAATAAATTCCGGTTTAATTAACCTTAATCTAAAAATTTTAGAAGCTTCTTTAATGACAGAGAAAAGATTAAACCTTAAAACCGAAGAGGGGTGGGAAATTTATTTTAACTTAGAAAAAGATTTGGATTGGTCCTTGACCCAGCTGAAATTGGTTTTAGAGGAAAAAATCTCCCCGGAAAGATACATTGATCTAAGGTTTGAAAAGCTTTATTATAAATAATATCCCGATCGCTTTGCGATCGAGGATCCTCGACAAAGTCGGGATCAGTCAATGTGATAAATAAAAATAGAAGTACCGGCTCGAGCGATGGGTTCATATTGTTCCAGCCATCGATAATAACCGGTGGGTTGGTTAAATCCAGGAACCGCATTGCCTTTTCCTCCCTGAAGCAGGGTGGCGGAAATCGCCAGCCATCCTTTTTGAGGACCGGATTTGGGATCAAATTTTTCCCATTTTTCTCCAAGATAGTATTCGACATCTCCTCCTCCGAAATAATCAATTTTTATTTTCTCAACGTTATTGGTCTCAACCCATTTTTTTAATCTTTTCAGGTCTTGGCCCCAGTCGTAATTCGAATCTACTACATATTTATACCCTCCCTTGTAACCGCCTCCGATTTCATTAAAGTAAGAAAGATAATAAGGGAAACAGCTTAAAGAAGAAATCATATACCATCCCAGCAAAACCGAAATAAAAGAAGTTGCCATTTTTTTCGTGGATATTTTTTGACTGCACGAAAAACAGTGAGCCAAAGGCGAGCGGTTCCTTTTTTTAAGCGGCACCCCGCACCTTTTGCTATCAAAAGGTGCGGGGTTTATAGACTCTATCATTTTCACTATTCCCAGGCAGACTAAAATATATGTGAAGGGAAGGGTGGGCAAAATATGCCTTACTCCAATATTGAGATTTCCGGAGATAGAAGTTAACCAATAAATTCCTAAAAATACCATCATTGAAAATTCGGGAAAGTGCTCCAATATCCACCCCTTACTCCTACTAATAGGTTTAACCCAAAAAGGTGCTTTTATAACACAGGCCGCCCAAAGCAAAGCAATTAAAGTTAAGATATGAAAGGCCAGGGGTATTTTTAAGACATAGACAACCGGAAAATAAAACCACCAACCAGAGGCCGAAATCATACCCATAAAATAAACAGTATTTCCAAAAGCAGTCCTTTGGGTTGCCATTAAAAGTCCTAAAAGATAATGTCCGAGAGCTCGAATTTGGGGCTTGTCTGCCATCCAGATACAAAGGTTTTTCAGGGGACCCATAGGAGAAGATTCTAGAATTTGTACGGTATCAGAAAGCTGTTTTTCTGCCGGATAATTTAGGATATGAAATTGATAAACCGGCCAGATTATAAAAACTATGCCAATTATACCCACCAAAATTGCAAAAGCAATGTATTTTAAGAGCGATTTTTTAAGAAATCCAGCGTAACAAATGGTAATTACGGCAAAGAAAGGAATCAATAGGGCCAAAGAAAATTTAAACAGCATTGAGACTCCAAAAATTAATCCGGCAAAGAGTATGTTTTTTTTGGTGGGATTTTTTAGAAAATTTAGCCAAAAATAAGTTGCCAAAACCACCCCTAAAGCAGCAGCAACATCGGTGGTAACTAATCTGCCGTGAGCCAGAAAGGTAGGACAAAAGGCAAAAAGAATTAAGGTAAGACAAGCTACTTTGTTTCCAAAGAAGGTTTTGGTAAATTTGAATAAAAGCCACCCTAAAAATATTAAAAGCAAAATCATTGGGATTCGAGACCAGAATATAATTTGATCCGGGTTGTTTCCGGAATGGTATAAAAATTCAGATCCAAACCACCATTGTGAATTAACGTCTTTGTACCAAGAAGGATGATTTTTGGGAAAGTTTAAATTTAAAAACAAAAGTGGAATTGCCGATAGGTCTTTTACTAGAGGTGGATGCTCTGGATTAATTCTGAAATCCTTTTGAGTTAAATAAGAGTAACCGGCCGGAATGTGAGCAAGCTCATCCATTGTGGCCGAATCAGAAAGCTGGCTGAAAAAAGCCGTAAAAAACATTATGGCAAGCAAGATTCCGGCAATTATATTTGTAGTGCGATTAGGCATATAAACAATTAAACAATGTCAAATAATTGTCTCGCTTAAAGATTTGACATTTAACATTTGAGATTTGAGATTATATTTTGAATACCCATACCCCGTTTTTTTCTTGAATCTCTCCGTTGGGAAATTTTTGCCAGAGTTCAAAAATTAAATTTTCGTCATACTTCATTAAGACAATCACCCCATTTCTTTTAATTTTAATCTCGTCTAAATTTTCTGGCAATAAATAAATGGAGCGAGGTTCTTTAAATTTTGTTCTTTCAATAAACATCGGAGTTTGGGCCGGCATCGGAATCCCATCGGGATAGGGAACGGGTATGCCGACTTGCTTGACTATTAGATATTTTTGAGTTTCTGGCCCCAGACTGTTTAAATAATTCCCAATTTCTACATAATTTTTAGAGAAGGCATTTTCAACTTCGGGATTTTGAGCCCACAAAATGAAATATCTTGAATATTCAGCAAAAATGAATAGTAAAAATAAAAGAGTTAAAACAGAAATTATTAACCAATAACTTAGGGAGTTTTTTCTTATTTTAATTTTTTCTTTAGTTTTTAGATATAGAAATTCAAAACCCAGAGCTGAAAAAATAAAAACAGCAGGAATAACCCCAATGCATCTTAAAGAGTGTGGAATGCCTTCGTAGGTTAAAATACCGGGTAATAACATTATAAAAAACCAACTAACTAATTCCCAATGACTAATCGCTGATAATTTTTTTGATATAATTTCTTTTATTGAAACAGCTAAGCCAATTAAAAACAATATTCCTATTGGCCAAAATAAAACCGGAGAACCGGAGATATTGTGGCGCCAATTGAAATCTCCGGAAAAATTAAACATTCCCAGATGTAAAATTAAAGACTTGCCAAATTCTTTGAGCGGATTTTCAGTCGCAAAAACTGAAATTGGAGCGGCTCGGCCGACAAAATTATGAGGATTTTGGAGAAAATAGAGACCGATGGGAAGAGCTGTAATAAAAATAAAAAATAAAAAATAAAAAATAAAAAATAAATATTTCTTCTGAAGACCTCTTTGTTTATAAACTAACCACCAAAGAACCAAAATCACTGCCAATAGTAACACTGCTAACCTAAAGGCAATATAAGTGTAGAATCCCAAGCCAAAAATTATTCCAGCAAAAATAAAATTTGAAACTTTTTGGGTTCGGAACCCTTTTAATAAAAAATAAAAAGCAAACGTTAAAACAAGAGGAACCAAAATTGCCCGAAAACCTATTCGGCTAAAATTTACATGCCAAAAAGAAGTGGCAAGAAAGAAACTTGCCAAAAGAGCAATACTACGAGAACGAGGGGCCCACGAAGTGGGAGGACGTGGTGGGCGGGTTGTAGTCTCGTAGTATTGAGAGAATAATTCTTTGGTTAAAAGATAAAGACCCAAAATGGTTAAAATTCCGATTATTGCTGAAACAATCCTTATAGACCAAATAGAAATTCCAAAAATTGAAAAAGATAAAGCTATTAGATTAATAAAGAGACCCTCGCGGCCGTTGTTTTCCGGATAAAATATTTTACCGGGATTAGAAATTGCTTCATTTCCATTAATGGCTACGTCCGGATAAAGGCCAGGGGGGATAGTATTTAGCTGCCAGACTCTAAAGAAGGAAGCGATTAGCAAAATAATCAATAAAAATATTATTTCTCTTTTCTTTGTCATTAAATTATTTTAGCAAATTTAGTTATTAAAGTATAGGAAAAGTCTATTTCTATTAATTAGCACTCTTGATTTCTGTTTTTAATTTGCTACTATGTTACGAGTGGTTATCAAAACTTGAGACGTTATCACTCGCAGGCCTTGACCCCGCACCTATTTTGCGTTCCGATTGGTATCTTAATTAGAATCAATAACTAAAGTAGGTTAAACCTTTGCGGCACACTCCTCACGAATAGTGAGGTCCGCCGAAGGCGGACTGGCCTATTCGGCCACCGTATGCCGCCAAGGAACTCTCTGGCAAAATAGGTGCGGGGTTGACTGCTAATTTTGATTAATTTAAAATGGAATTATCACTCTTGACAAGAGACTGCTAATTTCCTAAAATAAAAGTATGAAGATAACTGAGCGCCAAGCAGAAATTTTAAATGGGACAGTTAAAGAATATATTGACTTAGTTCAGCCAATTAGCTCTGAGTTTTTGGAGAAAAAACATCATTTGGGAATTTCACCGGCAACTATAAGAACTGAGATGCAAAAGTTAACTAAGAAAGGTTTTCTTTGTCAGCCCCATACTTCCGCCGGGAGGGTGCCAACAGATAAGGGTTATCGATTTTTTGTTGACAATTTATTAGAGAAGGGAATTTCAGAATTTGAAGATACTTTTAAAACAGAAGAAATTTTCCAGGAGGCAAGGAAAGATATTCTGAAATGGGCTGCTCGTTTAACAAAATTTTTAGCCGAACAATCTTCGAATTTCGCAATTTTACATCTTTTAGAAAGAGATTTCTTTTGGAAAGAGGGATGGGAAGAGATATTAAAAGAGCCGGAATTTGAAGAAAAAGATTTAATTTCTGATTTTGTCAGATTTTTAGAAAATTTTGAAGAAAATGCTGAGAATTTTAAAATAAATTCGGGAATTAAAATTTATATCGGTAAGGAAAATCCCTTTTCAAAAACTCAAGATTTTAGTATAATACTATCCAGGTGTTATTTTCCCCGCAGAGAAAAGGGAGTAATATCTATTTTGGGTCCGAAGAGGATGAGTTATGGTAGAAATATTAGTTTAATAAATTCTTTTAAGAAAGTTTTAGAAAAATTATAATATGGAGGAAGAAAAACAAAGAGAATCCGCCTCCGCTGAAGCTTCGGCGGATAAGGAAAAAGAATTAAATTTAGAGGAATTAAAAAAGAAACTTGAGGAATGCCAAAAATTAAAAGAGGAATACCTGGCTGGTTGGCAGAGAGAAAGGGCTGATTTCTTGAATTATAAAAAAGAAGAGATGGAAAGAATTGGGGGGATTTTAAAATATGCCAATGCTGAGTTAATCTTAAAAATTTTACCAATTTTAGATAATTTTGAGATAGCCGCCCGCCAAAACCCCGTCCGTTCTTTAGAAAAGGCGGGGCTAAACTGGCAAGAAAAAGAAAGAATTAATCACGTTATTCAAGGTTTTTTACAAATCAAAGCTCAACTGCAAGATTTTTTGAAAAATCAAGGGGTGGAAGAAATAAAAACAGTGGGTGAGAAGTTTGACCCAAATTTCCATGAAGCGGTAGAAGAAGTTGAACCCCCCTACACTAAGATTGTGGAGAACGAGAAAGAGAGCAAGAAAGTTGAGCCGGGTATAATTTTAGAAGAAATCCAAAAAGGATATACGTTAAATGGTAGAGTTATAAGACCGGCTAAGGTAAGGGTTTCAAAATAAAAAATAAAATATAAAATTTTAAATGTCGAAAAATAACCTTTTGCTTCGCAAAAGGAAATTCGAAATCCGAAGCACGAAACAAATTCGAAATTCGAATGATCCAATGACCCAAACAGTTTGAGATATTGGAAAATTGGAAAATTCGAATTTATTTCGAATTTCGATATTCGAATTTCGGATTTAACAGTTTATGTCCAAGATATTGGGTATTGATCTCGGAACATCTATATCTAAGATGGCTACCATTTTGCATGGTGAGCCAAAGTGTTTGGAAAGTCGAGAGGGATCGGTTTTAATACCCTCGGTTGTGGCATTGACAAAAAGTGGGGAAAGGCTAATTGGAGATTTAGCCAAAAGACAGGCAGTGACTAATCCAAAAAATACCATTTCCGCTGTCAAAAGATTTATTGGTAGAAGATTTTTAGACCCGGAAGTCCAGAAAGAATTAAAGAGATTGCCCTATGAAACCAGAGAAAGGAGCGATGGCGGGGTTGAGATAAAAATGGGAGAGAAATGGCAGACCCCAATTGAAATTTCTTCGATGATTTTACAGAAGATAAAATTAGATGCCGAGGAAAAATTGGGTGAGAAAACCGAGGCAGCTGTTATTACTTGTCCGGCCAATTTTGATGATTCTCAAAGGAAGGCAACAAAAACAGCTGGAGAAATTGCTGGATTTAAGGTTTTGAGAATAATCAATGAGCCGACAGCGGCAGCCCTATGTTATGGTTTTGGCAGGAAAAAAGCAGAAAAGGTTGTTGTTTATGACTTTGGCGGGGGCACCTTCGATGTGACAGTTTTAAATGTTGCTCCTGATACGGTTGAAGTTTTGGCTACCGGAGGGGAGGCCCATTTGGGTGGAGAAGATTTTGACCAGAGAATAATCAACTGGATAGTTGAGCAGTTTAAAAAAGAACAAGGAATTGATTTGTCAAAAGACCCCCTAGCCCTACAAAGAGTAAAGGAAGCTGCTGAAAAAGCAAAAATTGAATTGTCGAGCGCTTTGGAGACAGAAATTAACCTTCCTTTCATTTCGGCTGATTCGGCTGGACCTAAACATTTATATTACAAAATCAATCGAGCCCAATTTGAAAATTTAGCTCGCGATTTAATTGAAAAATCAATCGAGAGAGTGAGTAAGACCTTGGGAGAAGCCAAACTTTCAAAACAGGATATTAATGAAGTTGTTTTGGTTGGTGGGATAACTTTAATGCCTCGGGTCAGGGAAGAAGTTAAAAACTTTTTTGGCAAAGAACCAAATAAGACTATCAATCCCGAAGAGGTGGTAGCAATGGGAGCAGCTATTCAAGCTGAGATTCTAAGAGCAAAAGAAGAAGGTAGAGCCCCGGAAGGAGAGATAAAAAGCGTTTTGCTTTTAGATGTTTTACCTCTTTCCTTGGGCATTGAGACCTTGGGTGGAATTAATACTCAAATGATTCCTAAAAATACTACCATTCCCACTGCCAAAACCCAGATTTTCTCAACTGCCGCTGACAGTCAAACCTCTGTTGAAATAAATGTCTTGCAAGGGGAAAGGCCAATGGCTACCGATAATAGGTCTCTCGGTAGATTTATTTTTGATGGAATTCTACCCGCCCCCCGGGGAATTCCTCAGGTTGAAATGACTTTTGATATCGATGTTAATGGAATTCTGGTTGTCACCGCTAAAGATAAAGCCACCCAGCGTTCTCAGTCAATTAGGATCGAGGGTTCTATTGGCCTCTCAAAAGAAGAAATAGAAAAAATGAAAAAAGAAGCCGACCTGCATGCCGAAGAGGATCGAAAAAGAAAAGAATTAATTGAAGCTAAAAATGTTGCCGATAATTTGATTTATACTACTGAAAAAACTTTGAGAGAGACCGGAGACAAAATTTCTGCTAACTCAAAAAAAGAAGTTGAAGAAAAAATCGAAGCTTTGAAAAAAGTAAAAGAGGGTGATAATATGGAAGACATAAAAGACAAAACCCAGCAACTCTCTCAGGCCATTCAGAAAGCGGGAGCAGAAGTGTATAAAGCAACCCAGGAAAAGAAAAAAGAAGACGAGAAGAAAGATACCGAAGAGGGAGAATACAAAGAGAAATAATATTTACTAACCTATGGCAAAAGACTATTATCAAATTTTAGGCATCACTCGTAATGCTTCCCCGGAGGAAATAAAAAAAGCTTATTATAAACTGGCTCATAAACATCATCCGGATAAGGGGGGAGACGAGAAAAAATTTAAAGAAATAAGCGAAGCCTATCAGGTGCTTTCTGATAAAGAAAAAAAGGCTCAATATGACCAGTTTGGTAGAGTCTTTGAACAAGGCGGGTTTGAGCCAGGTTTTGATTTTGGGTCTGCCTTTAGGAGGGGCGAAGACTTTAACTTTGGTTTTGGAGACCTCGGAGATTTAGGAGAAATGGTAGAAGAAATGTTTGGTTTTGGAGGAGAGGCTCGGAGAAAAAAAGATTTGAAAAAGGGAAAAGATATTGAAATTGATATGGAAATTCCTTTGGAAGCCACCTTAAAAGATTTAAATAAAGAAATCACTCTTTATAAATACATAATTTGTTCTCGATGTCAGGGAAACGGGGCTGAACCCGGGAGCAAAATTAATGAATGTTTTTCTTGTCGGGGGATCGGCCAGGTTCAACAGATTAAAACAACATTTTTGGGCTCATTTACCAGAGTGACAGTTTGTCCCGAATGTGGAGGGGAGGGATTTAGACCGGAAAAATCCTGCAATGTTTGTAAGGGAGAAGGAAGAATAAAAGGACAAGAGCAGATTAAAATTTCTATTCCGACCGGAGTAGATACCAATCAGCTGATAAAAATTTCGGGCAAGGGTGATACAGGAAGAAAAAAAGGAAAAGCTGGAAATTTATATGTTCGAATTTTGGTTAAAAAACATCCTGTTTTCAAAAGAAAGGGAGATGATTTATATTTAAACCTTCCTATTTCTTTCTCTCAAGCTGCTTTGGGCGATGAAACTGAAATGCCGACCCTCGAGGGAACTAAAATTTTACTCAAAGTTCCGGCCGGCACCGAATCCGGAAAAATCCTGCGAATTTCCGGCAAGGGAATTCCTCACTTTTCTGGCTATGGCAGAGGAAATTTGTATGTTGAGTTGGTTGTCAAAACTCCACAGAAATTAACTAAAAGACAAAGAGAATTATTAGAAAAATTGAAAGAAGAAGGCCTTTAAAGATTGACATTCCATATCGGAGAGGGGTCGGGAGCCCCGCACCTTTTTCAGTAAAAGCTTGGGGTTATGGAAGGATATAAGGCGAAGCCGCCTATCGGTTTTGATTATTTGTTACCGCAAGCCTTCAGAAAAAAAGGTGCGGGGTCTAAGGAGCGGTGTTAGTCGAGCGAAGCGAGACGTGCCGTGACCTGACTAAGTATTACCACTGCCCCCATAACTCAATTGGTAGAGTAGTTCCCTTTTAAGGAAAAAGTCGGAGGTTCGAGTCCTCCTGGGGGCACAAAGGGAGGAAAAGCACCTTGTCAATTTAAAATGGGAGGTAAAATAAAATGAAGGGAAGAAGGATTAAAATTGAGGTGCATAGAATTATTGATTACCTGAAGAAAAAGGGGAGCATGACTCCGAAAGATTTAGAATTAGACTTCGGATATAGCAATTTTAATAGCCTTTTAGTAATATCCGAGTTACATCGGAGAAATATCATCGAGCCAGGGGAATATAAATATGTTGACGAGAACAAAGTTGCAAGGATTTGGCATTTAACTGAGGAAGGAGAAAGAGTTGACAACTGGCCAGAAAAAATAGAGATGATTGGAAAAGAATTTCCTGTCATCTCTAAAGCCGGATTTGAAATAGTAAATTATATTTTAGAAAGTGCTCAAGCGTTAGGGATAGGGATATATAGGTTAGATGAATTAATTGAAAAATTGAAACTTCAATCACCAGAGATGATGGAACTAGTGAAGAGAGCCCATATTAATGTCCTGAAAGATTTTTCTTCAGAAGAGCTTCGCCAGTTAGCCCAAGAGATAAAAGAGTTTAAACTTTAGAAGCTTGGTTTAAAAAATTACTCCAAACCGCAGGTCAACTAAAGAGAGTGGCAAAATAACCACTCTTTTGATTTTGCTTTAAACTTTAAAATTGTATAATAGGAGCATGAAAAGAAGAAGAATAATTTTACATATTGATATGGACTATTTTTTTGCTCAGATAGAGGAAAGGGAAAATCCACAGTTTAAAGGGAAACCGGTGGTAGTGGGAGCGGACCCAAAAGGTGGCGAAGGACGGGGGGTCGTGTCAACTGCAAATTACAAAGCAAGGAAATATGGAATTCATTCAGCGTTGCCAATTTCAAAGGCTTATGAATTATGTCCTGAAGCTATATTTTTGCCGGTAAATGTGGAACTTTACGAAAAGGTCTTTGAAAATATAATGAACATTATTAAAAAATATTCCCCAAAATGGGAAATAGTTTCTTTAGATGAAGCTTATTTAGATTTATCATTTCTTAAAAGTTATCAGAATGCCGAAGATTTAGCGAAAAAATTAAAAAAAGAAATTTTTGAAAAAGAGAAATTAACTTCAACCGTCGGAATTGGTCCAAATAAATTAATTGCCAAAATGGCAGCTAAGAAAGCGAAGCCCGGTAGTAGAATTTTGACTGGTTCCGCCGAAGGCGGAACCGAAATAGGCAAAGCCTTGTCAAAATTTCACTACCGGGCGAAGCCCGATGGATTATTGATAATTAAGCCAAATCAAGTAAAAAACTTTCTTGAGCTATTGGATATTGAAGATTTACCAGGGATTGGCCCAAAAACAGGCGTGCGGATAAGACAAAGTCTCTCACTTGCATCACCCCAAATTCGCTCTCGCGAATTTCGGGGACCCCGAATAAGCTCGGAACATTATCTGGCGGCCCCCGTACGGATTAAGGATCTTAAAAGGTTGTCTAAAAGAGAGCTTATCGAACTTTTAGGAGTAGTGGGGGAGAGAATTTATGAGAGAGCTCGAGGCATTGATGAGCAAGAACTTACTTCTGAAGAAATCATTAAATCTGTTGGCAAGGAATATACTTTTGAAAGAGATACTCGAGACCCTGAAATTATTTTTAAAGCTTTTGAAAAAATTATTAAAGACGTGCACTACGAGTTAACCTCTAATCGATTTTCTTTTAAAACCATTACCGTTATTTGCCGATTTACCGGTTTCGAAACTCACACCAAATCAAAAACTCTAAAAAAGTCAACCAGCGATTTAGAAGTTTTAAAAAAAGAGTCCAAAAAACTTCTTTTGAAGTTTTTAATTGAGAATCCAAAGTTAATTCGATTGATTGGCTTGAGGGTTAAAATTTGTTAATATAATTAAAGATGAACCCCGTTAGAAATCTCATATTAAAATTAAATTTCTAACGGGACTTAATGCCATGAAAAATCAATCAAAAATTTCTAAGGTGGTGAAAAAATTTCTAATTCCATTTTTTTTAATAATTATAATCGGCGCTAGTTTTTGGTTGGGAACAAATTTTGGGAAATCCAAATGCGAAATTTGTCCTCCCCAAGAAATCAATTTTTCTTTATTTTGGGAAGCGTATCACAAATTGCAGGAAAAATTCGTTGATAAAGGAAAATTTGATATCCAAAAAATGATTTACGGAGCAATCTCTGGCATGGTAAAATCTTTGGAGGACCCTTATACTGTCTTTCTAAAACCAGAAGAAACGAAAAGATTTGTTGAAGATGTTAAAGGAACCTTTGAAGGGGTAGGGATGGAAATTGGAATCAGAAAAGGCCAGCTTCAGGTAATTTCACCCTTAGAAGGAACGCCAGCCCAAAGAGTAGGATTACGGGCTGGTGACAAAATTCTAAAAATCAATGGCACTTCAACGGTTGATATGACGGTTGAGGAGGCAGTTAGTTTAATTCGGGGACCAAAAGGCACTGAGGTTACTCTAACGATTTTTCGCGAAGAGTGGGAAAAATCTAAAGAGATTAAAATTGTCAGAGATATGATTGAAGTTCCTTCTTTGAAATGGGAATTGAAGACCACCCCGTGGGGGTACCCGATTGCTTATTTAAAACTCTATCAGTTTAGCGGAAAAGCGGATTCCGATTTTAAACAGGCAGCATTTGAGATTTTAGCCAGTCCGGCCCAAAAAATTATTTTAGATTTGCGTAATAATCCCGGCGGATATTTACAGGTGGCAGTAAATATTGCCGGATGGTTTTTGGAAAAGGGACAAGTTGTAGTTATTGAAGACTTTGGCAAAGAAGGAATGAATGAAGAGTATAAAAGCGCAGGTCCCGGAAAACTTTTGACTTATCCGATTGTAATTTTAATTAATGAGGGAACAGCTTCGGGGGCAGAAATTTTAGCCGGGGCCCTAAGGGATAATCGAAATGCAAAGTTAATCGGTAAAACCTCTTTTGGGAAAGGCTCGGTTCAGGAGTTAGAAAACTTAACGGGCGACTCCAGTCTTAAAATTACGGTAGCCAATTGGTTAACCCCTTCAGGTCTCCTTATTACCGAACAGGGGTTAAAACCTGATATTGAAGTGGAGATGACGGAAGAAGATTATCAGGAAGAACGAGACCCTCAACTTGATAAAGCTATTGAAATAATTAAGGAGATGAGATAAAATTAAAAAATGTAATAAATTTAAAGCAACTATGCGTGTTATTCTTCTTCAAGACATTGAAAAAGTGGGGAAAAAATATGAAGTTAAGGAAGTAACTGACGGTTACGCCAGAAATTTTTTGATTCCCAAGGGTCTAGCTAAGGTAGCCACCAGGGAAGCCCTTAAATGGATCCAGGTACAGAAAGAGATTTTGGAAAAGAAAGCAGAAGTAGAGCTTAAGAAAGTTCAAGATTTTGTTTCCAGAATAGATGGTTTGGAAGTGGTAATTCCAGTTAAGATAGGAGAGGAAAGACAATTATTTGAATCGATTACCCCTCAAAAAATCTCTGAAAAATTGAAAGAGTCGGGGTTTGAGGTTAAAAAAAATCAAATTGATTTAAAAGAGTCCATTAAAGAATTGGGTGAATTTCCAGTAAAAGTTCGTTTTGAACATAATTTAGAAGCAGAAATAAGAGTAATAGTTACAGAGCAAAAAAATGGATAGAAATTTATAGAAATTAGCTCGCGAAATTCGTAGAAACTTGTTGGTATTTGCTATAAATTTCAAATAGTTTCTATTAATTTCTATAAATTTCTATAATTTTGGCTATGCCAAAATTTATTTTTGTAGCCGGCGGAGTAATGTCGGGCATCGGTAAAGGAGTGGCTACGGCCAGTATCGGTAAAATCTTGCAGAGCAAGGGTTTTAAAGTAACCGCGATTAAAATTGACCCCTATATTAATGTCGATGCCGGGACAATGAATCCTATTGAACATGGGGAAATTTTTGTTACTGCTGACGGAATAGAGTGCGATCAAGATGTGGGAAATTACGAAAGATTTATAGACGAGAATTTAACCACGGATAACTATATTACCACCGGCAGGGTTTACCAGGCCGTAATTAATCGAGAGAGGAATTTAGGATACGGCGGGAAATGCGTTGAGGTGGTTCCCCACATTCCAGAAGAAGTGATTTCCCGGATAAAAAAAGTAGCATATTCCCAGCGAAGCTGGGACGGCTCGTCCGAATCAAAGATTCGGAATAGAGCCAGAATTAGCAAGCCCCCACACCAAAAATTTGGTGGTGGGGGCAGGGCTGATTTTGTTTTAGTCGAAATTGGAGGAACAGTCGGGGAATATCAAAACCTCCTCTTTTTGGAAGCTGCCAGAATGATGAAACTGGCAAATCCCAAGGATGTTCTTTTTATTTTAGTTTCTTATTTACCAATTCCAGAAATGATTGGCGAAATGAAAACTAAGCCCACCCAAACTGCGGTAAGATTATTAAATGAAGCTGGAATTCAGCCAGATATTATTTTGGGCCGCTCTCGAGTTCCTTTAGATGAACTGAGGAAAAGAAAAATATCAATTTTTTGTAATGTCCAAAAAAAGGATGTTATTTCTGCCCCAGATATTGAATCGATTTATGAAATCCCAATAAATTTTGAAAAAGAAAATCTGGGAAATCAAATTTTAAAAAAATTTGGTTTGCGACCAAGAAAAAAGAATTTAAAAGATTGGGGAAAATTAGTAAAAGTAATTAAAACAGCTAAAAAACCAGTGAAAATTGGGATAGTTGGAAAATATTTTGAAACTGGGAAGTTTACTTTAATGGATTCTTACATTTCAATAATTGAAGCAATAAAACATGCCTCTTGGTTTTTCAAAAGGAGGCCGGAGATTCATTGGCTATCCGCCGAATACTACGAGCCCGCCCAAATTCCAAAGAAATTTGGTGCTGGCGAGAACAGTTCTCGTAGTGTTAAAGAATTAAAAAATTTTGATGGTATTATTGTTCCTGGTGGCTTTGGTAGCCGAGGGATTGAAGGAAAAATAAAAGCAATTGAGTTTTGCAGAAAAAATAAAATCCCTTATCTGGGATTATGCTTAGGAATGCAGTTGGCGGTGGTTGAATTTGCCAGAAATGTCTGTAAGATAAAAGACGCTAATTCTACTGAATTTGAGCCAAATTGCCGGCAACCAGTAATTGATGTTATGCCAGAACAAAAATCCATTTTAAAAGAAAAAAGTTACGGCGGAACAATGAGATTAGGAGAGTATAAATGTAAAATTAAGCCCAATACCATTAGTTCCAGAACCTACAAAACATTAGACATTGTTGAACGCCATCGCCACCGCTATGAATTAAACAATGCTTTTAGGGAAGCATTGGAAACGAAGGGGATGGTAATGGCTGGGATAAATCCCGAAAAAGACCTGATAGAGATTATAGAGCTAAAAGAACCCCCCTTTTTTGTAGCAGTTCAGTTCCATCCGGAATTTAAATCGAGGCCCCTAAGGCCCCATCCATTGTTTAGGGAATTTATTAAAGCTTGTATAAAAAAGAGGGCTAAATAGCCCCCTTAAAAAGAATTGGTTAATCTTATCTCGATGACATCTTGATCAAATCTTTTTTCTGCCTTTTCTTGAGTGATATTGAGTTTTTTTAAAATCCTCTTTAGTTCATTTTCGAATTTTTGACCTATCAACAGAGTCCGAGATCCTGGCATTTTACAACCTGGAAATCGAACTACCTCTTTAAAAAATCTGTCTTTCTGATCATCGTCTTTTAAACGAATCCAGATCGTCTTTAATACCATAAACCCTCCTTTTTTGTTAAGATTCTCGCGTCTGACGCGATTCTACTGATACTATTTTAGCAATTCTTTGAGAGTTGTCAAATCTTTTTTTTCTTTTCGTTCCAAATTTAACCACACCTTCTTTTAGGGCGTATAATGTATCATCCGATCCGCGTTTCACATTTTTCCCGGGAAGGAATTTTGTGCCTCGCTGACGAATAATAACCATTCCTGGTTTGGCTTTCTGGCCTTCGTACAGCTTTACTCCAAGATATTTTGGCAGAGAGTCCCTTCCCAATCTGGTAGCACCAGTAGCTTTAGTCTTGGCCATATTTGCTTCATTTATGTTATCAAAACTGATTCAATTTGTCAAAGCCCATCAAGCTGATATTATTTTGGTAATTGGAGTTATCCTTATTTCTTTACTTTCTTTTGCCGTTGGCTATATTACCGCCAAATACCAGGCAAAAGAACCGCTAAGGATAGAAGAAAGTCACACCAATATAAGAACCTCGCCTTCGGCGAGAACCTTGAATGCTTCGCATTTAAGAACCTGCCTCGCTTCGCTCGGCAGAACCTTGATTCGCTAGTGTATAAATATATAATCTTGAATTAAGAACCTGCCTCGCTCAGCTCTTGCAGAACCTTGAATGCTTCGCATTTAGTTTTATAAAAAAATGAAAGAATTAAACCAGAAGTCAAAATTTAATATTCCTTGTAATGGCAACCAAAAACTAAAAACCCTAATTTTAAGGGTAACAGAGGATGTTGAACTTAACACCCTATTGAAGATGTCAAATATCACCGCCATAGACCGTCTCGGTTACAATGACCACGGTCCAACTCACATAAAGATTGTTGCTAATTCTGCCCTAAGAATATTGCGACTCTTAACAAAAAAGGGGATAGTACCGAATATAGTTAAGGATTATAAGGATTATAAGTTTCAAAATGAAGATGCCGAAATTATCGTTGTTTTATCGGCTATCCTGCATGACATAGGTCATGCTGTTCACCGAGAAAGACACGAGCTTTTATCGGCAATTTTTAGTGAAAAAATTATAGACAGATTGCTTGACGGTTTATACAAGAAAGAAGAAAAAGCTATTGTTAAATTTGAAACCATCCACAGCATATATTCTCACGAACCAAATATCAGACCTACGACATTGGAAGGAGGAATTATGAAGGTGGCTGATGCTCTTGATATGGAGAAGGGAAGAGCGAGAATTCCTTACCAAATCGGAAATGTTAATATTCATTCTTTATCGGCAATGGCAATCGAAAAAGTTGAAATATTTGAGGGTAAAGAAAGGCCGGTAAAAATAGTTATTTATATGTCAAATCCGGCCGGAATCTTTCAGGTAGATGAATTATTAAAACAAAAAGTAAAGACTTCGGGAATTGCCCAATTTCTTATCATTGAAGCAAGACTATTAAAAAAAGGTCAAGGAAAGATTCTTAAGAGTTTTAAATTTTGATAAGAACCTGCCTCGCTTCGCTCGGCAGAACCTTGATTCGCTAATGTATAAATATATAATCTTGAATTAAGAACCTGCCTCGCTTCGCTCGGCAGAACCTTGATTCGCTAATGTATAAATATATAATCTTGAATTAAGAACCTGCCTCGCTTCGCTCGGCAGAACCTTGATTCGCTATTGTATAGATACCTTGTCGGGTGGTGGGTGGGTTGTAGTCTTTAATTAAGAAATAAATAAAGATGAATCAATTATTAAAAAAATCAATTAAAGAATATCAAAAAACTCAGGAGATAATTTACAGAATTCAGGGGTTTTCTAATGAAATAAGGGCCAGGTCTAAAAAGGCAATTGCTCTGTTGCGAAGAGATAATATTAAAGAAAGCAAAAGAATAATTTTAGAAATAGAGAATAATTTTCGAGCAATCAATAAATTGGTTAAGAAAAATGATGGTTTAACAAGTCAAAATTTTTACAAGGAGGCAGTTGAAGAATATGTTGAAGCCATAATATTTTATAATTTTTTGACCAAATCTAAAAAGGAAATTCCTGGTTTTGTCAAAGTGAAACCAGAAGAGATTATTTCTGGGATTTGCGATTTTACCGGCGAACTGGTTAGGAGGGCAATTACCGTAGCTGGTGTAGAAAATTTTAAACAATTAGTCTTATATAAAAAGGTAATTGAAAATGTTGCTGAGGAACTCACCAGGATTGGTTTTAGGGGAAAGTTAAGACAAAAATACGATGAGGTAGAAAGAAATTTAAGAAAGATAGAAGATATTTTATACGATATTAAATTAAAAAAGTAAACCCCGCACCTATTTTGCCATAGAATTACTAACTTTTAAAAGTAATAATAACAAAATAGTGTTATACTTTGGCGGCACACGATGGGCGAATAGCCCAGTCCGCCTTCGGCGGACAAACTACTCGTTTAGTGTGCCGCAAAACAGTTGTTTTGCAAAATAGGTGCGGGGTAAACATATGAGAATTTTATCAAAATCAAAAACAAAAATTTCTAATGAAATGAACAATGTTCCTTACCATGTCGGAATTATTATTGACGGAAACCGAAGATGGGCAAGAAAAAGAGGACTTCCTGCCCTTGAAGGTCATCGCCAAGGTTTAGAAAAAGTAAAAAAAGTAATAAAGTGGTGCAAAGCCCGGGGAATAAAAATTTTAACCTTTTACATTTTTTCTACGGAAAACTGGAGTCGTTCAAAAATAGAGGTCTATTATTTAATGAAATTACTTAAAAGAGTTCTGACTAAAGATATAGAAACAATTAATAAAGAAGGGTTCCGAGTCCAAATTATTGGTCAAAAATGGAAACTGTCTCCTCAATTGCAAAAACTAATAAAAAAAGCAGAGGAATTAACAAAAAATAACAAAGAAGGAATTTTAAATTTAGCCGTAAGTTATGGAGGGAGAGCAGAAATAGTTGAAGCAATTAAAAAAATTATCGAAAAGAAAATCCCTTCGGCTGAAATTACTCAAGATTTGGTTTCTCAAAATCTTTGGACCGGAAATTTGCCCGAGCCCGATTTAATTATTCGAACCGGGGGAGAAAAGAGAATTTCCAATTTTTTAATCTGGCAGGCGGCTTATGCGGAACTTTATTTTTGCCCAAAATATTGGCCCGATTTCACAGAAAAAGATTTAGACGAGGCCCTGGTAAATTTTGCCTCCCGCCAGCGGAGATTTGGAAAATAAAAATTTAGCAAAGCCCAGTAGAGGAATTTCGACTTGCCTTGCAATTTTAAGGTTTTCTGAAAGAAAACCTTTGTCGAAATTCTCCTACTGGGCAAAGGTCGCCGAAATTTTAAAAATATTTTTATGGAGCAAAAAGAAGTTCAAATTAAAGCAAAAGATGACGATTTAAAAGGGGTTTATTCAAATTTAATGATAGTGTTGCATACAAAAGAAGAGTTTTGTCTTGATTTTGTAAACACTTTTAACCCCCCGATACTTACTGCCAGGGTTTTAATGAGTCCGGCCCACCTAAAGCGAATGATTCAGGCTTTGGGTGTGAATATGAAGAAATACGAAGAGCGATTTGGGGCCGTGGAGGCCGCTGAAGAACCTAAGGCACCTATCGGATTTCAATCCTAGGAGGCAGCCTCGCCTTCGGCGAGGGCTGAACTCCCGAAAAGTAACATCACAAAAAATGGAGATTAAACGCGTAATAGTCGGATGGCTTAGGACGAATTGCTATTTATTAAGTTCGGGGGATGAGCTCGGAATTATTGATCCGGGAGGCGACGAGGGTGAAATTTTAAAAGAAATTAGCAAAACAGGTATAAAGCTAAAATATATTATCAATACCCATTATCATCCCGATCACATATTAGCCAATGAAGAGATAAAGAAAAAAACCGGGGCTAAAATTTTAATTCACCAAGCAGAAAAAGAATTCATTAACTTTGAGCCCGATAAATTTTTAAAAGATGGAAATGAGATAAGAATAGGAGTGGGGGACTCCCCGAGTGTTTTAAAAATTTACCATACTCCCGGACATACAAAAGGAAGTATTTGTTTAGCGGGGGACAATTTTATTTTTACCGGAGATACTTTATTTAAAGATGGATGTGGACGGACAGATCTTCCCGGCGGTTCCCAAAAAGATATTGAAGAATCTTTAGAAAAATTATTAAAATTGCTAAAACCCGGTACAACCTGCTATCCCGGCCACGGCGAAATTTTTAAAATAAGAACCTGCCTTGCTTCGCTCGGCAGATTCTTATTGTTTTAAATTTTTACCGCTGTGGTATTGGCGATGGACATCGCGGAGGCGCTTGTTCGTTACATGAGTATATATTTGGGTTGTGATAATGCTTTGATGTCCCAGGAATTCCTGGATTGTTCTTAAATCAACTCCCTGGGTTAACAAATCGGTGGCGTACGAATGACGAAGAGTGTGGGGGGTAGTAAAAAGAGGAATGCCAGCTAAAATTGCGTATTTTTTGACGATTTTCTCTATGGAACGTGCAGTTAAACGAGCCTCCGCACCTTTCCTAGATTTATAATGAATAAACAAAGCCTTATCTTTATCTTTACGGGTTTCTAGGTACTTTTTGACCCAAGAAAGAGCTCTCTCTGAAAAATAGACCGTACGAGGGTGGCCTCCCTTGCCAATGATTCCAATTTCCAAGTCCTTCTCGTCTTTTAATTCCGAGCCCTGCGAGGAATCAAGGTTCTGACGAGCGGAGCGAGGAGTGGTTCTTAAATGCGAAGCATTCAAGGTTCTGCCGAGCGGAGCGAGGCAGGTTCTTATATTAGCGAATTGCTCCTGGTTAAGAGCAACCAGTTCAGCTATTCTAAGGCCGGTTGAGAAGAATGTCTCCAGAATAGCCCTGTCTCTTAACCCAATTGTCTTTTTGGTATCAGGAGCCAGTAAAAGCCGCTCAACTTGGTCTAGATTAAGGAATTTTACCGTTTTTTCCTTCCTAGCATCCTTTGGGAGCGATATTTTGTCTGCCGGAAGGGATTGTATATCTTTGGCCGTAAAATAGCCCAGAAGGGCTCTCAGAGCGATAAGATAGTAGTTTTGGGTGATTCTCTTAAGGGGTTTGCCCTTTTTATCCTGAAAGCGGGATAAATAAAGGCGATAGGCCCAAATATCATCAGCGGTCAATTCATGAGGGGTTAAATCGGTCTTTTTTGCCTTTTTTAACCAAGAAACAAACTTTTGGAGGTAGCGATTATAGTTTTCCTGAGTTTTGTCTGCCAAACCTTTTTCAACTTCACAATAATCTAAAAAATCGGGGATATGTTTTATAATTGGTTTACTTGATTTTTCCATAGTATTAGAGGGGAGGAGTTTATTTATAAGATCCCGAGATGGGGCTATATTTTCCCTATCTTAAGAAACGCTTTACCAACATTGTCCGTCCTTTTCTACCTTTATAATAAAGGGTGTAAAAACCCCTGTCAAGTGGAAAAATCCCACTTCCCCACCCACAAGAACCACTATTTTTTGAATAAGAATCGGGAGTTCAGCCCTCGCCGAAGGCAAGGCTGCCTCCTAGGGATGAATAAATTTCTATTTTTATTTTATTATTTCCTTGAATCTTTCCCAAAGAGATTTGCCGACTTCTGGCGCCTCTTTTTTTATTTCCTGTTTTTCTTTTTCAAACTCCTCTTCAATAACAGGTTTTTTCTTTTCAATTTCTTTTTCAAGGGGAGGTTTTATCTTTTCTTTGAAAAATCCAATAATCCATGGCCAAACCGCATTTTCCAACCAGTTTTTGGCCCAGTTCCACATTTTACTCCAAATCGGCATTACCTCTTCTTTCCAAAGCTTCTCCAAAATTCCCGGGAGCTTTTCTTTTGCAGCTTCACCAAATTTCTCCCCCATTTCTTTTGCCCCTTCTAATGTTTTTGGGGGCTGAAATGGTTGCTCTTGGGCAAAACTAAAACTTGGCAAAAAAAATCCAAATATTATTAAAATTGATATAAATTTTTTAATCATTTAGAAATTAGAAATTAGAAATTCTAGAGCAGTCCCTTAGCCCATTTGATTCTTTTAAGTGTTTTTTCTTTTCCCAAAATTTCAGCAATTTCAAAAGGACCGGCCGAAGCCTCTTTTCTTGTCAGGGCAATCCTGAATGGCCATAAAAGGTATCCCCTATCCTTTACCCCGTACCCAGCTTGCTGAGGGGCTAAGCCTGCTCCAATCTTTTCAGCTTCTGGTAATAAAATTTTTTCTAAATTTTCCTTGTTCCACTGCTCAGATTTTATTTTAGACAACAATTTCTCTAATTTGTCAAGGGAGTTTTTAAGTTCTTTATCGGTCATTTCTAAACGAGGGGCGGTCGGCTTCCATTTTAAGAGTTCTTTATTGTATTTTATCACATCTTTTTTAAAGAAAAAATCAATCAATTGAGGAATTTCTGATAATTTTTTAAGTCTTTCTTGGTATAAACCAACTATTTTTTTTAGCAACTCGAAATTAATTTCTTCTTTGGTTTCATTTACTATAAAATTTTCGAGAAATTCTATTCCCGGGGCTCCCAAAAAACTTATTTTGGGGCCGATTCTTCGCGGTTCCGGTTTTGGAGTAATTAATCCTGCCTCAATCAAATAAGGAAGACAAAGCTCGGTTAATTTATCTAAAGATTTCTGCCTAATATAAAAACCGTTTAAATAATTTAATCTTTTAATATTAAAAATCGCTCCTCCTTTTTGAACCTTCTCCAGAGAAAATTCCTTAATTAAAGAATTGATGTTAAAAATTTCTCTTTCCCCGCCCGGGTTCCAGCCCAAAAATGCCATAAAATTAACCATCGCTTCCGGTAAATAACCCATTTTTCTGTATTCGGAAATAGCTGTAGCTGCATGTCTTTTTGATAATCTAATTCGATCCGGCCCCAAAATTAAAGGTAAATGAGCATATTTCGGCCTGGGGAAACCCAGGGCTTCCTGAATTAAAATCTGTTTTGGGGTATTGGAAATATGATCTTCTCCCCTAATGACATGAGAAATTTTCATTTCAAAATCGTCAATAGCGCAAGTAAAATTATAAAGTGGAGAGGTTAAATTCTTGGCAATAACGATATCCCCTAGTAAGGAAGTATCGAACTCTATATGTCCCCTAATTAAATCACTAAATTCTACTTTTTTTGCAGGTAATCTAAACCTAATAACTGATGATTTTCCTTCAGCTAAATACTTTTGAACCGTTTCTTTTGGTAGGGCAGCGCATTTTCCATTGTAGTGAGGCGACTCTCCAATCGATAACTGATACTGTCTTTGGGCTTCCATTTCTTGTTCAGAGCAAAAACAAAAATACGCCTTATCTTCAGAAAGAAGTTTTTCTAAATATGTGGCATAAATATTTAATCTTTCACTTTGTCTGTATGGACCGAAAGCCCCACTAATATCAGGCCCCTCATCCCATTCAATCCTTAGCCATTTTAAACTTTCTATAATATCTTTCTCAAATTCAGAATTTGATCTTTCCAAATCAGTGTCTTCAATTCTTAAAATAAAGATACCATCATGTTTCTTTGCGGATAAATAATTAAAAAGAGCGGCTCTGGCTGTTCCGATGTGTAGCTTTCCCGTAGGAGATGGAGCAATCCTTACTCTTATTTTTTCCATAAAATTTTGTTAGGTTTTAATAAATTAAATATTCAACAAGGTATTTGGCAATTATTTCTGCGGCTCTGGGCTGGGAAAATTCCTTAGCCTTCTCTGACATTTCTTTTAATTGGTCTTGTTTGGAAAGAAGATATTTTAATTTTTCAAAGAAAAAACCAGGAGTTAAGTTTTCTTCTTCAATTACAATGCATGCTCCCAATTTTTGACACAAATAAGCATTTTTAATTTGGTGATTCTGGGCGGCTTCCGGTAAGGGAATTAAAATAGAAGGTTTTCCGCAAGCCGCAACTTCAAAAATACTGCCCGAGCCTGCTCGACTTACCACTATGTCACAGATTTTTAAAGCATGCTTTAGCTCGGTTTCATTTAAAAAAGGAAAGGGGTGATAATACTTCTCAAAAGGAGGTTTAACCATTGCTTTGGCTTCTGCTTCTACTTCTTGAAAATTTTTGGAACCGGTTTGGTGAATAATTTGAAAATTGCTAAGCATTTGAGGCAAAATATCCAGAATTAAATCATTAATTCTTTGAGCTCCCTGAGATCCTCCTAAAATTAAAATAGTCGGCTTCCCCTCTACCAGTCTAAAAAGTTTTTTAGCTTCTTGAGCATCACCGGCCAGAATTTCTTTTCGAATAGGATTACCTACTGAAATTATTTTTTTCGGAGAAAAATAGGTGGTTTCTTTGACCGGAAAAGATACAAATATTTCTAAGGCAAATTTACTTATTAATTTATTGGTAAAACCGGGGGCAATGTCTGATTCGTGTAAAATAATTGGAACTTGAAAAATCCAGCCCAAAATAGAAACAGACAAAGAACCGTATCCCCCTTTGCTAAAAATTAAATCGGGAAAAAGGAAGAAAATATAAAAGAAACTTTGCAAAAACCCGATTGGAATCTTTAAGATATCAATCAGGTTTTGAGAAAATGCTTTTGGTCCGCCGTATCTTCTAATTTTTCCAGCCAGAATTGTTTTAACCTTAATTCCTTCTCTGGAAAGCAAAAATACGGTTGATTCGTCCTTTGGACCAATATAATAAAATCTAAAATCCGGTCGAATTTTTTTTATCTCCCTAACTATAGCAATGATTGGAAAAATATGACCTCCGCTCCCCCCACCAGTAAAAATTATTCTCATCCTTTCGTAACTTAACAACTAATAACCAATAACTTATAACCGTTGCCGGTTGTTAGTTGTCAGTTGTTGGTTGAATGTTTTGAAATATTAAGCAGTATTCCCACCCCCATTAATTCAGCTATTAGATGCGATCCACCATAACTAATAAAGGGTAAGGGAATGCCAGTTAAGGGCAAAATTCCTATTATTGAACCAATATTGACAAATCCCTGAATTACAATCCAGGAAGTTATTCCCAGGGCCAAAATTTGGGAAAACTTATCGGAAGATCTTCTTGAAATTTTAAACCCCTGCCAGGCAAAAATAAAAAAAAGAGTAATTAAAAATAAGCTTCCAATAAAACCGGTTTCTTCGGCAAAAGTGGCAAAAATTGAATCGGAAATAGAGTGGGGTAAAAATCCAAATTTTTGAATTCCCATTCCCAGTCCTCGTCCCCAAATGCCACCCGAACCTATGGCAATTAAGGCTTGATTGATTTGGTAGCTTATTCCCATTGGGTCAAGTTCTGCTTTGAGGAAGGTAAAAATCCTATTCAATCTGTAAGGAGCAAGACCAATTAAGACAATTAGGCCGGCAACACCGGCTAAAATTAAAAATACAGTGTGAAAAATTCTGGTGTTAGCCGTAAAATACATCAAAATCGCCACCAAAGCAATTATTCCCAAGGTGCCAATGTCTGGTTGAAAAATTAAAAGTAAGCTAATTAAGCCGATAATTATTAAAAAAGGAACTAAAAGACGATTTAATCCTTCATCAAATAAAGTTCCCGGCCAAAATTTATTAGCCAAGGATAAGTGCCTCCTTTTGCTTTGCATTTTGCTTTGCATTTTGGTATCTGAAACCTTAGCGTAGGTTTTTGCACGGGGCTCTCTTTTTGAAATCCAGGCCGCTAAATATAAAATAAATCCAATTTTTAGAAATTCAGAAGGTTGAAAGGAAATGGGACCTAAATTCAGCCAACGGGAAGCCCCCCCAAAAGAAAGTCCAATTTTTGGTAAAAGTGCCATTCCCATTAGTACGAGAATCACCAATAAACCAAGCGGGGTCCATTTTCTGATAACGGTTATTGAAAGAAAAAAACACATTCCCCCAAGCAAAAGCCCTAAAAAGACGCCATATTTTATTTGATGAAATAAAATATGGGTAGGAGAACCGAAATTTTGCTGAGAAATCGAAGCAGAGCTACTATTCAAGATTAAAATTCCTAAAATTAACAAAAAAGCAGAAACCCCTAACAAAATGTAATCAAAACCACGAGTTCTCACCCTCATAATTTCATTTTACCCTGCCCTTTTTTGTTTTTCAAATGAAGCAAAGACCTCCTACCAGTAATTCCTACACTCGGGACGCGAGGCGCTTTCGCGATCAGGTCGCGAGGCGTTTTCGCGAAGCGAAACGCCCCGACCGAGCGAAACGCCCCGTCCTTATCTTCCCTCCAGTCTTTACCCATTTTTTAAATTGGTCCCCTCTTTCTTTATAATTTCTGAAAATTCCAAAACTGGGAGAGGCGGGAGATAACAAACAAATTTTTCCTCTTTTAGTATGCAAATAAGACAATCTTACAGCCTCTTGCATATTTTTAACGAAATAGTGCAACAAACTTTCTAAAACTCTTTCGGGACGCGAGGCGCTTTCGCGATCAGGTCGCGAGGCGTTTTCGCGAAGCGAAACGCCCCGACCGAGCGAAACGCCCCGTCCTTGGTGTTTGACGATTTCCAGCCAAATTCTTTCGCCGGTAACTGGAAACAAAATTAACGTCTTAACCTTGCTTTTTAGGATAGCTTTGACTAATTTTTTAAAGTCTAATCCCCTATCAAAACCTCCCAAAATTAAAGTTTGAACTCGGTTCCCCAAAAAATCTAAAGCTTCGCAGGCTGTTTCAGGAATGGTTGACAAAGAGTCATTATAAAATTCAATTCCTTTAAATTTGCCGACGAACTCTAATCGGTGAGGCAAAGACTTAAATTCTTTAATTACTTTCGAAATGGTTCCTGCTGGAATTTTGAAGATTTTCCCTACTTTTATTGCTGCTGCTACATTTAATTCAAAATATTTTCCTTTGATTGGAATCTTTTGAGCTCGGGAGCTCTGAGCTATTTCTTTAACTATCGGGTTTTGAGAATTATAAATTAAGAAATCTTTTCTTGTTTGGTACTTTGTTATATTGGCTTTAGCTTTTATGTATTCTTTAAAATCCCTGTAATAATCTAAGTGTTCAGGGTAGATATTTAAAAGAACTGCAATATTGGGGCTTTTTTTAAGATTGTATAGCTGATGACTGGAAAGCTCATAAACAAATATATCATCTTTCTTGCCCCGTAGGATATCGGAGATATTCCTTCGGGGTTTGGCTCCCAAGGACGGGGCGTTTCGCTCGGTCGGGGCGTTTCGCTTCGCGAAAACGCCTCGCGACCTGATCGCGAAAGCGCCTCGCGTCCCGAGGAGTAATGAGAGTACTGGTTTTCCTATATTCCCAACCAAATGAGCCTTAATTCCATCTTTTCTTAGAATTTTATAAATTAAAGAGGCAGTAGTACTTTTCCCTTTTGTCCCGGTAATTCCAATAATCTTCCCTGGACAATTTTCGAAGAAAATCTCGGTCTGAGAAGTAATTTTTTGCCCTTTAGTAATGAAAGGGGCGATTATTTTTGGTGGAATTCCCGGCGATTTAACTATAACATCGTAATTTTTTAGCGCTTCGAGATAATTCTTACCAAAATGTAATTTAACTCTTTTATCGTTTTTAAATAAATTTGAAATTTGAAATTTGAAATTTGAAATTTTTAATCTATCCCCTACTCCCAAAACTTTGTTTGGAAATAATTTTCTCAAAAATAAAAAAGTGTCTCGTCCTTCCAGGCCAAAACCCAAAATTAAAATTCTTTTATTCTTCAATTCATTTAAGATCATTGTATTTTTTCAAAAGATAAGGAATTTTTCCTATTTTTGCAGCTTTTTTATAACTTAAATCAAGAGCCAATCGACTTTCTTTGTATGTTCCCACGCATTCAAGAGGTTTGGGTTTCCCCTTCCCTATTAATGCTCTCATTATTGGTAAAAGTTTTTTATTTTCAAAAAGATCTTTACCAAAAATTTTGAGAAGTTGTTTTTTAGGGGCCCGCTCGCGAAGCGAGCGGGAGGACGCGGTGGGCGGGTTATAGTCTAAAAAAGGATATAAGGTAGCATAAACAAACAAACATTTTGGGCACTCCCCGCACCACCTATCCCCCGTCTTTGAAGCTACATTACAACTGGAAAAAACTGAAAAATATTTTGGATATTTTGTAAACATTTTTGAAATTTCAAGTTCGGTATAGGGCCTTAAAAAACTAAAATAATTTACATTTTTTGCTAAATATTTCTTGCAGTAATTTTTGAATCTTCTTTCAAATTCTGAACTTTTTGACCATTGATGGTTAATCACCCTTCCTAAATATCTTACATTACCTTCGTCAGCACTTTTTTCATTGGAAAAAGCAATGTGTTTATAATCAAACAAAATGGCGCAAAAAACACTTAAAAAAGACAAAACCGCCGTAAAAGGAGTATGGCCGTTGAGATACCCTTTTTTGTTTAATTCCAGCAAAGCCGGAACAATTTTTCTTCCCACTATTACGGAATTTCTGATTCCGTCAATTTTCACTATTTTTCTGGCAGCCTTAGTCGGGCTAACCAAAAAACAGCTTATTTCTTTCTTTCTTTTCTTCAAATCCTCCAAAGTAACAATCGAATCTCTTCCTCCTCCTACCGGAACCAAATACCTATCTTTTAAAGAGTTTTTCACCGGGATGGCTTCCCGGCGTCCCACCGGGAAGCCATCCCGGTTGGAAGATTCTATTTTTAAAAAGTCAGGTTGCCGCCAGTTAATTTTATTTTCGTAAAAAAACTGACCCATACCGTTTATTATTAAATCCTTCCACCATTTAATTTGGTCTTTGTTTAAATAACCGGCTTGAATTTCTATCTCTGGCGAGCAGGTTGCTTTCCAGTAGCTGGGGATTTCCATTAAGCCGAGGTGAAAGACTAAATTATCAAGAACCTCTTTTTTTATTTTCTTGAAACAAGATTGGTCAATGTTTTTTACAATCAGAGTGGGTTTAAATCGGATATCGGGATCTGTCTTAAAATCAAAAAAAATCTTCAAATTATTTTGGGCAATTTTATAATAATACCTTTCGTAGACGAATTTTGGGTATTTTTTTCTTAAAAAATCAATTTTCATACATTAAATATGTTTCTAGAGATAATTGGTTCGCTCGGTCGCCCCGCCCTCTATGCCGCCCGAAATACACTAAAAAAGTAAATCAAAGTACCTTAGCAAAATTCAGACAGCTTAGGGGGCGGGGCTTCCTCGCTGCCAATTATAGCAAAATTTTAGCTTTTACTCAAATAAAAAAGGGGTTCAATCATTTTGATTGCGCCCGATTTAAAAAATCTGACTCATTTTGTAACTAACAAAGTAATCGTATTGTTACTCCGATAATGGCAAGCACTATTCCTATCACCCAAAATCTCATTGTTACTTTGTAAGAAGGCCAGCCTTTGGCTTCAAAATGATGATGAATGGGAGTACAAAGCCAAATTTTCTTTTTTCTAAATTTTTTAGATAAAAGTTGTAGAATTACCGAACCGACTTCAATCACTAGTATCCCGGCAATAACCGGCAAAACAATCACCGAGTCGGTTAAAAAAGCTACCACGGCAAGAGTTGAGGTTAAACCCAACATTCCGGTTTCTCCCATATAAAATCTGGCTGGAGGGATATTAAACCACAAAAATGCCAAAACCGTTCCAACAATTACCGTACAAAAAGCAGCTAAATCAACTTGGCCCTGGAAAAAAGCAATTATTCCAAAAGCGGCGAAAATGGAAGCAAAAATACCTCCGGCCAAGCCGTCCAATCCATCTACTACTCCTCCTGCCCAGCAAGCAAGCGTCGTAATAATAAAAAGAGGGATATACCAAAGACCAATAGCAATATCGCCAAATAAGGGAATATGAATTGTTGACCACCCTAATTTAAAATAAAACCACCAGGCTCCGATAGCTCCAATTAAAATTACAATTAAAAGCCGTCTGGTAAATCTCATTCCCCCAGCTACATATTTTCCTTTTCCAAAAACTTGCAAAATATCATCGGAAAGACCGAGAAGAGCAGCCGCTATTAAAGTAAAAAGGGGCAACCAAGTTTGGTTTCGGGATAAAAAATTAAGTTTTTGTAGCCAAAAGTTATCAGAAACTTGTGAAAGGCCAAAAAATAAAAAAATCACCAAGGTAGTAACCCCCCAAATTAAAAGCCCGCCAAACCGCGGTACTGTCACCTCTTTTTCTTTGTGAAGTTGATAAAAAACAGGAGAGGGTTGGCCGGTAATTGTTTTAGTTCTGGGGCTTTTGCGCCATAATTTATATTTGTATAAAAAATGAGTTAAAATTGGAGTTAAAAAAACAGCAATTAGGCTGGCAACAAGCGCTAAAATAAAAACTTTTATAACATTTATTGCTAATTCAGGATTTTGGTAAAAAGGCACGCTTTTAACTTACAACTTATAACTCACAACTTATAACTCGTTGTTAGTTGTTAGTTGTTTAGTTGTTTGGTTAATAAACTAGTTGAATTAACTTTTCCATTCCAGAAAATCGGGAGTCCGAGGAATCGGTGCCCAAAATTACGTTAATGAAATATTCTTCTTTTTCATTTAGGACGGGAGTCTCCGCTTCGCGGAGAACTCTCGCGTCCCGTTCGCTTTTTTGAACCAAAAGAATGCAGCCACCGGCCGTTGGCGTCCAACCCGTCTTTCCTCCAACAGTATTATCATTTAAAATTATATTTTTATTGACGGCTAAATAATTATTATTAAAGATTTCCGCAGATTTGTTTTTGGAAATTTCAAAAATCTCCGGATGTTTTAAAAGAATGTTTTTGGAAAGCTCAACCAGGTCTTTAGCGGTTGAATAGTTCGAAAGTCGGTTTCCATCTTTCGATTCTACTTCCAGTCCGGTAGGATTTATAAAATAAGTATTTTTTAAACCAATATTTTCTTTTGCTTCAAGATTCATTAAAGCCACAAATGCCTCTATTTTTTCTTCAGACTTTGCTTTGGTTTCTGAGAATAAAGCTTCGGCCAAGGAAAAGGCAGCGTCATTACTAGATTCAATTAACATTGAATATAAAAGATCATTTATTGAAATTAGCTGCCCTTCATATAATCCAAAATCTCCCTCTTGCATTATGGCTTCTTTTGAAATCCTAACCTCTCGTGAGAAATTATAATATTCCGGGTATTCAAAAACAACCCAGGCCGTTATCAATTTGGTCAAAGAAGCAATGGGTAATATTTTTTCAGAATTCTTTTCAAAAATAGTTTCTTTGCTACCATCTTTATCTAATTTAACCGAAATTGCTGCCTTAGCCTCAATATCAAACTTTGGGGGAATAATTTCTTCGGCTGCCCAAAATTCACCCGCCGCAAGTCCAGCCCCTTTATAAAAGAGCGGGATTTGAACAGACAAGGGGGATTGATAATATTGCTTAAAGAAAAAATTCTCTAAATTTTTTCCTAAAATATTAACCCCCCACCAAAAAGGCAAACTTAGCAAAAAAACAATTAAAAATGTTTTAAAACTTTTACTCATTTTTAAGCCCTCTTTTTCTTAGGTTGTAAAGTAGATAATCTTTGGTCGATTCTTATCATGTCTCGGGGGAACAAACTGGCTTCCCGAACATTTTCCAGATTCAAAATTTGTTTTACCAGCCTCTCAGCACCAATAGCAAATCCTCCTTCAGGTGGCATTCCGTATTTAAAGGCTTGAAGGTAAAACTTGAAATCTTTAATTTTTAAACCCCATTTCTTTATATTTTTTAAAAGCATTTTATAATCATTAATTCTCTGTCCGCCAGTAACTACCTCTAATCCCCGGCAAAGAAGGTCAAAACTTAAAGTATATTCTGGATCTTCTGGGTCAGGATAAGTATAAAATGGTCGCTTTTTTGTTGGGTAATGGGTAATAAAAATTAATTCTGAGCCATATTTTTCTTTAGCATAATCACAAATTTCTTTTTCATCTTCCGGCTCTAAATCAGGCTCTTTTCGGTGATCTCTTCCCGTTCTTTGAAAAATAATTTTCTGGGCTTCACGCATTTTAAGTCGAGGGATTTTTTTACTTATTTTTGGCAGAGTCGCTCCAAACATTTTTAATTCCTTATCACAATTTTTTTCGAGGCCAGAAAAGATATTTCTAATTATAATTTCACAATTCTCCATTAAATCCTCCCAGGAATCAATAAAACCCATTTCGACATCTAAACTGATAAATTCTGAGAGATGGCGAGTGGTAACACTGGGCTCTGCTCTAAAAACTTTGGTAATAGTGAAAGCTCTCTCAAAAGCACCAACCATAATTTGTTTATAAAGCTGGGGGCTTTGAACAAGATAAGCATCATAATCATAATAATCGATGCGAAAAAGCTCCGCTCCGCCTTCGGTAGCAGTTGGGACAATTACCGGCGCCTGAAATTCAATGAAATCCAAATCTTTCATAATTTTTCTAAAACTGGAAATTACCTCTTCCTGAATTTCAAAGATTGCTTTGATTTTTTTATTTCGGAGACTCAAGGGTCTCCAGTCCAAAAGAACGGGTAAACTCACTTTCAAATCCTTTAAATCAAAAGGAAGAACTCTTGTTTTGGCCAAAATTTTAATATTTTTGGCTTCAAGTTCAATCTCGCCAGTTTCCAATTCGGGGTTTATCATTTTAATTGGTCTTTTTTTGACTTCGCCTTCTATTTCTAAAACACCTTCTTCTTTAATGTCTTTGGCTAAATCCGGGGTGCAAACTATCTGTAAAATTCCTGAGCGGTCTCTCAAATCTAAAAAAACAATTCCTCCGTGATGTCTAAGAGAATTAACCCAGCCACGAACTCTTACTTCCTTTCCGAGATATTTAATTGTTTCAATATTTAAAATTCTTTTCATTTGAGATATTTTTTAATTTTCTCTACAATTTCTTGAGGGGTGTAATTGGTCTTAATTAAATAATCTTTTGCTCCTAATTTTTGAGCTTCTGTTTTGGTCTTTGGATCATCAAAATTACTGAAAACTACTACCGGAATTGAGCTAATTTGTGGATATTTTTTTAATTCCTGCAAAAAGGAAATCCCGTTTTTTCTGGGTAATAAAATATCGAGTAAAATTAAATCCGGTTTTTCTTTCTCGGCCAATTTTAGACCTTCATTTACTTCGCCGGCTAAAAGTACCTCGAAGCCGGCCTGGGTAAATTTATCCCGATACATTTCTATTAAAATTTTTTCATCTTCAATGATAAGAATTTTTTTTGTCATATCACTAATAAGTAATCCTAAGGGCAAGTTGCCGAGGGGGACACTTCGCAGCCGAGCCCCGGGAAAAAGTTTGCACTTTTGTTAAAGCTTGTAAGGCTCGGCGAGAAATAGCAGCAGCTGGAAATAAACTGTGTTTTACTACTTAAGCTGACTGCGTGTCACCCGAGGTAAATTGCCCGAGGATTATTTAATTGGTAATTCAATGTAAAAAGTGCTGCCTTTGCCTTTGCCAGGGCTTTCGACCCAGATTTTGCCTTTATGCATTTCAACAAACTTTTTAGCCACATAAAGACCCAGGCCCGCTCCCTCACTATAAAACTGAGTTCCGGCTCCTCCCCGAGAAAAGCTCTCAAATAAGTGTAAAATTTCCTCTCTGGTCATCCCTTCTCCGGTATCGGCAATGATAATTTGGCATTTTTTATTTGCCGTTTGGTAAATTATTCTAATTCCTCCTTTGTTGGTATACCTTATGGCATTATCAATGAGATTTAAAATCACCTGTCTTATTTTATCTCTGTCTACTAAAATTTCAGGTAGAGGCTTTTTTGGCTCTTGCCATTTTAAATAAATATTTTTCTTTTCTGCTTCTATTTTTAATTCGTTAATTATGTTGGAAATTACATCTTCAATTGAAGTTTTTTGAAGCTCTAATTTTATTTTACCGGTTTCAATTCTGGAAACATTTAAAAGGTCATTTACCAATTTTATCAGTCTTTCATTAGATTTGTAAACATTTTCCATCGGCTCTTTAATTTTTTCAGACAATTTTCCATAAGTTCCTTCTAAAAACATTGAAATATACCCCTTAATTGCAGCCAGGGGTGTCCTTAGTTGATGGGAGGCAATGGAAATAAATTCTGACTTCGCTCTATCCAAATTTTTAAGTTTTTCGTAGGCCTCTTTTAATTCTTTGGTTGCTTTTTCTACTTCTCTTTCTAATTTTTTGCTAAATCCTTTAACTTCAGAATAAAGCCTGGCATTTTGGAGAGCAATCGAGGCTTGATTGGCAAGGTTAGTTAGAAGCTCGATGTCCTGGGTTGAATAGGGTTCACCAGAGAGTTTATTTCCCAAAACAATCATTCCAACAATTTTCTCTTCGATAAATAAAGGCAGACAAAGGGCGGCTTCAATCCTCTTCATGTTTCCTTGCAACCTCTCTAATCTTTCTCTTGCTTCTTTTTCTGTTGTATCTCGAATAATTAGAGATAACTCTTCATAAACTAAGGGGTTTTGTGTTCTCTCTAACCAAGTGGTCAAAAAATTATCTTTAACTAAAGAAATTCCATTTTCTTCCTTAAATCCGATATTCTTTTGGATTATGTATTCGCCGTCGCCAGGTTCTCTCAAGAGTACCACTGTTCTATCCAATTTCATTGTATTCATTAAAGTATTAACAATTAAAGAAGAAAGCTGGTCTAAACCCAAAAACCGCGTCAATCCCCTTCCCAAATCAGTTAAAACCGTTTGGTAAGAATAAAAAGTATAATAAAAATATTGGGAGGCAAGTTTTTCGAAAAACCGAAATATTGGCTGAAAAAGTAAGATACTGATAATTAAAATTAAGGGGCCAGTAATATTAAAAGGAACAGCACTAAGGAACTGATTACCCAAAAACATCAATAAAAAAGCCAAACCAATAATTGTAATTAAAGAAAGAGCATACACCGCTCCCCTACCCAAAACAAACCTAATATCCATCAAACGATATTTGAGAATTGCGTAAGAAAGGATAAATGGATATAAAAATACTAAAAAATTTCCATAAGGAGGGAGAGGAATCCCGTACCATAAAGGAAAATTGGTAGCCCCGCCACCAAATCCTACGATCATTGCTAATAAAATATATTTAATTTGTTCTCGAAGATAACCTCTCGTTTCTCTATAAATTTTAATTAACTCATAACCCCCGTAACCAACTATACCTAGATAACCGAGAATTAGATAAAAATTATAAACAATGCCGGGTTCAGGCCACCATGGAAAGGAAAGTTGAGGAACTACATCTTTTACATACAAAGGGGTAAAAACAAATGAAAGAAAAATTAAAGTAAGAATATATCCAAAAATAAGTATTAGCTCTTTCTTTTTTTGGAGATTAAGCAAGGCAAAAATCCAATGAAGGAAAAAGATAGGAATGAAAGTGGAGCCAATGCTTAAAATCCGAGTCCAGAATAAAGCCGATTCTTTATCTTGGGTTGATAACCAAAAACCATAACCAAAAGCCCAGATCGCTAACGCAAAGGTCATTAACCCAAAAGTCTTATTAGCTAATTGTTTCGGATTTTTAAGGTAAATAATCAAACCGAAAATTAATGCCGAAACCCCATTTATAAATCCTGATAAAGCAAAAATATTCATAAGTCAAACGAAATAGCCCCCAGAAATGTTATTATTGAATTTTAACATTTTACTGGGGGCTAAACAACACTATGGTTTGTAAACCCTATTTACCCAGACCTGTTGAGTAAAGGTTTTTTCCCAAACAGGATTTACAAAACCAATTTGGAGCAACAACTCTTCCAGCTCATCCTTTGGAAGAAAAGTATAAATACCTTTTCTTCCGTTCTCTTGAATCTTTAAGGCGTGCTTTAGGATTGTTGTCCCCTGGAGAATCCTAGTGATATCTTTGTGGTAGATATACTCCCAGACATTTAGCATATCAGGGATTGAAGCCACAAAGTTCCACTGAAAATGGACATTCGCTTTTGGGGTAGACCAAATCATATGTCCACCTGGCTTCAAAATCCTGAACATTTCTCTAAGTACCGCTTCAAAAGCATCTCTTCCCCTTTTTCCTTCGAAGTCAATCACGTAAGGTAGGCATAGATTAGCCACAATTCCATCAAAGAAATTATCTGGGAAGGGTAAGGGATCGGTAATGCTGGCACATTTTAATTCTATAGGCATAGAGGTATTTAACCGGGCAAGTCTTTCTTTAGCCGGTTTCAATATTATGTCTATAGCAATAACTTTTTCTACCTCTCCCCTCGACTTTTTATAAATCATCTCGCTCATCTTTGCTGGACCACAAGCAACATCTAGCCAGATATCTCCTTTTTGGGGATTGATAAATCTTTCGATACTCTTGGCCAAATTATGATAAGGCCGCGCCTTCTCAAGATTGAAGTAAATTTCAGCATACGGTTCCCAAAGTTCTCCTAGATCCTTCGCCCAGGCTAAAAGTCGTTCTCGATCCTCCAGTGACATCTCTGGTTTAATCGCCTTAAGAATGTCTTGAGAGGTCAAGTCGCCATTCTTTGCCCCGCCAATTAACTGATATAACCCAACCTGTTTCTGCACTCTTGTTTTTTCTGCCATTTCGTTTGCCTCCTTTTTTTAAAATTTTCTGGATATTTATTTTTGAATCCGGAAAATTCCAGTAACTGCATTAAGTATAGCATCGTGAAAGAATTTTGTCAAGTTTTGTTGACAAAATTTATTCCCAAGCCCATTTTTCTTCACTTTCTATTTGTAAAATAAAGTCTGGCAAAATAAATAGCTATCGAAATGTGCCCTTAAAAAATGCCTTTATCGCATTTTTTGCTTTGACCTCCACAATATGTTCTTTCTTTATTTGGCGTTGCTTCACATACATAATGAAACTTTTGGTTTCTTTTCGAGAAAAAGATATGGAAATAGGGACACAATCCCATCTCTACTCCCTTTTCCTGAAACCGATAAGTAATATATAGTTGTTCATCTAGTGAATAGGCAGATAAAGGTGTTTTCGAGATATTTGCCCTCATTACCGCTTCATCTATTAATCGGTATCTCCCTTGAATTGTTGGCATCTTTTTTAATTCCTCTATCCTGCCCAGGCTCTTTATCTCTCGAAAGATCTCATCCATTAAATGCATATATTCCCCTCCTTTTCCTTACTAAGAATTAGTAAGTTTTAGATTTTTCAATTCGACTAAACTACCTTTAGTAAGATGAGATTCCGGACATCTAATCTTTATTAGGCTCACTTCTGAAGCAAACTTGCCTGCTTCTTCTGGGTTCACGCCTCTCGAAAGAGCAAAAATAAACCCTGCACAAAAAGCATCGCCAGCTCCTATGTCAAAAATCTGCTCACTTGGCTCTAAGGCCTCTCCTGGAAAAGACGAAATATAAATTCCCCCTTCTTTTTTTAGGAGAATGTGTCCCTTCCATCCCCTTGTGATTACTATCAATTCTGCCTTAAGGAATATCGAAGAAATTTCCTTATGGTAGTAATTTTGAACAAAGTCATGCTCTTTCTCGTTCATAAAAACAATGTCGGCGTATTCTTTTATAATATCCATTACTCTTCCCAATTTTCTTTTTGGAACTGTATCTATACCACCTAAACTAATTATTACTTTTTTACCAAATTTGCCGGCAGTTCTGATAGCATTCCTCCATATTGGTTCAATTTGAGATGTGTTTGTGGTAAAAAGGCTACTAAAAAATATTGTAGTGCTTTTCAAACCATCTTCTATTGAAGTATTCCAGAGAAGATATTCTGAAGCCCCGTAATTAAATACTTTTATCCTTTTCTTTTCGCCGCTATCCTTTACTATCCAAATCACCGCAATCGCAGCACTATTTAAAGCCGCAACTGAGATTAGACTCAGGTCTAGCTTCTTAATAAATCCTAAACTATCTTTAAACATCAAATGGAAATAATCATCACCAATTACTCCAACAATAGTGCTAGGAATCCCCAAAATAGCACTGTTAATGGCTACATTGACCTCAACGCCACCAGCTGAAACAAAAAGATAATCAGCTTTTTTACTCAATTGCTTTAACAACTTTTCCATCTTCTTTTTTGGTATCTTACCCTGCAAATTCTCATTAATATTCACTTCCTTTAAAAACTCATCGTTAATACTCGCTGTAATATCAATTATTGGTCTTCCGAAACAAAAAATTCTTTCATTCTTCATTTCCCCCTTAACCTCCTTTGTAAAAGAACTATTTTATGTAGATTTATTATAAATTTTTAAGCTACTTTTGTCAAATACTGATCTAATTTATTTACGACTTCTTTAATTGATAAATCAATTTTCCGAAGTTCCTTTTTGGTACAAGAAAAGAAAGGCAAAGAATTAGGCAGATCAGTAATAATTAATAAAGAGATTGCAGAAACGTGGTTAAGTCTCCCCCATTCATTTAAGAAATAAGTTTCCATATCCAAGAGACCTACTCCCTGCTCTTTCATTTTTTGCAAAATAGATTTCTTTAAAATCATCTGGGAAACATTAGCTATTTTATACTTCTCTTTTTGGGGGATTACTATCTCTCCAATCTTTAAATCGTTATTTAGAGAACCACAGAAACCTAAAAGGATAATTTTTTTAATTTTTTTAGAATCAAAAGTCTTAAAACAGTCTTTTATTTGAGCACCAAGGGGAACTTTGAGAATTATTACGCTTTTTGAGTTAATTTTTATTTTCATTCGTCGCCACCAACCATTTGTTTCCTCGATTGGGGGGTATTTAAATTTAATTCTTTTATATACCTTACTAATAGGAGTTATAACAACAAAACCCTTGGGTATCTCTGATTTGCCAAAAAAAGTTGCAAAAACTCTCTTTTTATTGATTTTCATAAAATTGATAAATAATCTTATTTAAAAATTAGAAGTTCAAACTCTTTATTTAAAGACCCCCCTTTATCTGCAGAATAAATGCGCCACAAGAAAAAATCAAGTAATTTGTTGTTTAAAATACATTCCCTCTCATCTGCTCCGTTCTTAAATCGCATTATTCCATCCCAGAAACAACCACCACCACAGATTCCTATGGCTGGACAATTTTGGCAGAATTTATTATTAATCGGAATGACATTTCTAAAATATTCTAAATTATATTTTTGGGGTTTATCTAAAGAATCGATTTTAGTACAAAAGGTTTCAGTTCCATCGGGATAAAAGGTTTTTTCTTCTCCGACTAACTTACAAGCATAGAAACGAAATTTTCTGTTTATTAAAGGGGAGAAACGTTTGGCTAATTGATTAACATAAACTTTCTTTTTTTGTGTAAAATCAAAAATTTTTATCATTTCATTGGTATATTTTTCTATATCTACATCAATTTTTTCAAGGTTCTGTGAGATATAATGAGGGAAACTTATTCCTAAATTTTTAATCTTAAGGTCTTCAACAAAGAATTTAGTAATTTTAAATAACCGACCAACATTTTTATTAGTACAAAGACAAGCAATACCTAAATTGCAATTGTTTTTTTGAAAAATTTTTATATTTTTTATAACAACAGGATAAATCTCTTTCCCATCGCTAAATTTTCTCCCTTTATTATCATTTTTTCTACCATCTAAGGAAATCACCAATCTAACATTTCGATTTTTCTTTAAAGTATTTATTATGTCCTGATTAATAATGGTTCCATTAGTAAATATCTTGATCGGGTCTTTAATATTTTTAATGAATAGTTTTACTACGGGCCAGTTAAGTAAGGGCTCTGCTCCAATTATCATTAAAGAGCCGTTTTTAATATTCTTTTGATAAAAAGAAATGATTTTTTTAGCAGTAACTTCATCCATTGAGGAATTTATTTGCTTGAGTGTATTTTTATATATCAGACAATAATCACAGCGACAGTTACATTTAAGGGTTGCTTCTACTCGGATTTTTTTTAAAGGTGGAAGTTGAAATTTTATCAAAGGAGTTTTTTCTTCCATTAGCTTGGTAGTTTTATTTAATAAAACCGGCGAAGGATTATCCTCTAGATATACCCGTTGAAAATTCATTCTATTAAATAAAATTACTTTCTTTTCTTTCTTGAAGGTAAACACATTTTTTGACAATTGCTTTTTACTATCAGATTGAAATTTTTTCATTTTCGATTAGAAATAATCTTAATTCCTTCATCTTTTAGCTCACGATTAAGCATTTTTTTAAAAAATAATTTAATAAAAGATTGAGCAAAATAAGCAGGGTAATTTCTTGGAAATCCTTTCCAGTCAGGACATCGATTACAAGGAATCATCGAAAAATCTCCATTAATTTGACGTTTTCTTATTTCTATTAATTTAGGACTATTCCAGATTTGCATTAAATTATTTTTTCTTAAATCGCCCACTTTTAACTCTCCTTTGAGATCTTGACAGCAAGCTATAACTTCCCCATTCCAAAGGATTATTAGAGTTTCCCAATGATAAAAACAAGGAGGTCGATTAGTAATTTTCTTTTTAAGTTTGGGGATATCTACAAATTTACTTATTCTCTTAGTTTGCCAGGCCCTTGTACAAAATGATTTCACATTTATATAGTTGACGTCTGTTTTCTTCCATTTTTTAATGAAGGGTTCTATCTCATCTTCATTTTCTTTCATTCTAATAATTTGAATTTGGGTATCTGTTTTAAACTGATTTTCTTTTTTAATTCTAAGGAAATTTAATATATTATTTTTCACTTCTTCAAATTTTGCGCCTCTTCTAATTTTTTCGTAGGTTCTCTTGGTATTTCCATCTACGGAAAAAACAATGTAATCTAAGCCAGTTTTCATAAGTTCAAAAGATTTTTCTTCGGTGAGAAGAGTGGCATTAGTAGAAAACCTAGTTTTTACGCCAGCTTCCTTCAGTATCTTAATTATTTTTGAAAGCTGAGGATGAAGAAGAGATTCGCCGTTAAAATGTAGCCATATAAATTGATTCTTAAAAACCGCCCCATTTTCTTCAAGAATCTTCTTTAGAAAATTAATATCTAAAAAACCCTGTTCTCTTGTGTCTTTAGCAACACACATCGGGCAGTCCAAATTACAAAAATTCGTTACCTCCAAATTCAGAATTTTTGGAATAGAAGAAAGAACTGTTTTACCTTCGATATATTCTTTTACTTTTAAGGGTATCATTGTCTAAATGAGTAGAGTCGTTAATTGTTTTAGCTTTTATATTTTTGTTCTTAATTTCAAAAAAAGAAATTGATGTATTTTTAAAATAGGTTGAGTCTGCTTTTTTAAGGGGAAATTTCAAAAATTTAACCAGAAAAACTTTCAAGACAGTGGCGTGAGTTATTGTTAATACACTCCCAACCTTATTAGATTCTTTTTTTAAATTCTTTAAAAAAGACTCCAATCTCTCAGATACATCTTTAAAACTTTCTCCTTTCGGAATCCGATAATTCCATTTATCTTTCAATCTGGCATTATAAATTTCAGGATATTTTTTTTCAGCTGCTTTAAAAGTTAAACCACTAAAAATTCCGAAGTTAGCTTCGTTTAACCGAGTATCTATTTTAAAAGGGATAGATTTTAATTTTATTAAAGGGAGAATTGTTTGATATGATCTTTTAGCTTCGCTAATAAAGATTTTATCGATTTTAATTTTAATAAGTTTTTGAGCTAGTTCTCTTGCTTGCTTTTGCCCTCTTTTAGTTAAAAGAACATTTTTCTTATCGTCAAAATTTATTCCTTTTAGGTTTGTTGTGGTTTGCGCATGTCTTATTAAATAGATTTTCATATTTTTTAGTTCAATAAATTATCATTTGAATAATAAGATCCGTTTTGGTATTTTGCTATAAATGGACAGCCTTTAAAATCTTTATTCCGTCTTTCTTTAATTATCTTTTTGAATTTTAAAAATTCTTTTGAGTTAGTTAAAGTTGCAATATCCGTTTCTTTTAAAGATTTTTTTGTTAAAAGTTTGCTGTCAATTTTAGCAATCCAAGAACAAGGCGAAAGTTTTCCAGAAGGATTTAAAAAAAATAGTTTATCCCCAGCTGGACATAATTGAGAAATATTATTGTATTCTGCCCCTGCCATTCTATGAGCGGTTATTTTAATATTATTTCTATATTTTTCTTGTAAATTTTTTATCTCTTTAAAAATCGCTAATCGTTTTCTTTTTGGATAAAGTTCAGGATGTTTTTTAAATCTTCCTACCCTCACTAACCAGCTAAATCTTAACTCCTCTATCTCCAGTTTTGTGCATAGTTTTACCATTTCCTCTAAATGATTTTCATTTTCTCGCCAAATAATACAGCCAATCCTTAGAGGGATTTTATATTTTTTCATCAAGTTTATATTTTTTATAATCCTATTAAAAAAATTCCCACCACGAAGAGAATTATGAATTCTGGCGAGATGTCCATCTACGCTTATATGTAAAAGATTAATTTTAAGATTAGATAGTTTTTTAATTACATTTTCCTTAAGAAAATATCCACTTGAAGCAATGCTGACTTTTGTATTTTTTCTTTTCAAAGATTTTAAGAACTCAAAAATATTTTTAACTAAAAAAGGCTCGCCCCCACTAATATAAAATTCTTTAATCCCAAAAGAAACCATTTCATTTATTCTTCTTTCAAGTAATTTCTGATTTAAAAAGATAAACTCATTCAAAGAGACAATTTGAGAATTGAAAGCATTAGAGCAACAGTGTTTGCATTGCATGTTACACTGTGAGGTTATTTCCCAAACTATTTTTTTCCCCTTTTGAGGAGGAGTAAATAAGCAAAAAGGAATTCTTTCCATATTAAAAATGGAGGGGAAATTATTTTTGAGATAAATTTAAAATAATAAAAATACTTTTTCTTTTTATCTTTTAGTAAGGGTGTCTGCATTTACTACAATATTATCAATCAATCTCGTTTTACCAAACCATACTGCTAATGCAATCAACACCTTACCAGAAATATTTTTTACTTCCCTTAAACTTTCAGAATCAACTATGGAAATATAATCTATCCTCGAACTAAGGGGCGTAATCATTTCCTTCATGGCTTGGATAATTTTTTTAGGATTTTTTTCTCCAGAGTTTATCATTTCTTTGCCTTTTTCAAAGATTTATAAATTATAGATGCTTTCTCTCTTTCTTTCTTACTTAAATATTTATTTCTAGAGCTCATTGCCAAACCATTTTTTTCTCTGATAGTAGGTAATATTTTAATTTTAATATCCCAATTCAGGTCTTTAGTCATCCTTTTAATAATTATTGCTTGTTGAGCATCTTTTTGCCCAAAAAAAGCTATATCTGGTTGGATAATATTAAAAAGTTTACTCACAACGGTAGTTACACCTTTAAAGTGTCCTGGCCTATGAGCTCCACAAAGAGGAAGAGTCAGCCTCTCAACTTCTACATATGTACAATAATTCGACGGATACATTGCCGAAATAGTAGGATTAAATATGACATCGGCACCTGCTTTTTTGGCTTTAATTTTATCTCCCTTTAAATCCCGGGGATATTTTCCATAATCTTCCCCTGTGCCGAATTGAGTAGGATTAACAAAAATACTCACTATGACTATATCAGTTAATTTTTTTGCTTTCCTTATCAAACTAAGATGCCCTTCGTGCAAAGACCCCATAGTTGGAACAAATCCAATTGTCCTATTCTCTTTTTTTATTTTTTTAACAAACTTTCTTATTCCTTTTATAGATTTAATAATTATCATAGCGGTCCATTGTTATTATTAACTTTATTGTAGATATTCCTTGCTGTTGAGAAGGATCTAAAATTATTTTGCCAGATTTTATTTAAAAAGTCAAACGACAACGACGCATCGTAGTCGGGGAAAATGGGGTCAACTCTATTTTTCCTTCTTTTTACGATTTTTTCTAAAATGTCAAATTCTCTAAAGAATTGTTGACAAAATTTATCCACAAGCCCATTTTTTTTCACTTTTTAAGCTAAAATCTCAATTTCTATTTGTAAAATAATTTCTGACAAAATAAAATAGGGGTCAAAAAACGCCCCCTTTTTTATCTTTTTTAAAAATTAAATTTTGTAATTTTTTCGTAATTTAAAAAGGACACGTCTAATAAGCGTGCCATTTTTTAAGGTTTTTAAGGAATTATCCTAAACCACCTTCTCTTGCCGATCTTAAGCTTGATACCTTCGGGGGGTAAAAGAATTCTTTCTTCAAGATTCTCAATGGTTCTACCGTCAACCTCAACTGCCTGTTGTTTGATCAACCGCCGGATTTCGTTGTTGCTTTTCTCTTGAACAGAAAAGCATTTTCTGAGAATCTGAAACACGGTTGCTGAGTTAATTCCCATAGCAATTTCCGGAGCATCTTCGGGAATTCCTCGTTCACTAAAAGTCTTTTTGAACCATTGAAGCTCCTCTTTTGCAGTCGCTTCCCCGTGGTAACGCTTAACAATCTGTTTTGCGAGGAAAAGCTTCCACTTCATTGGGTTATTGGGCAAATCTTTCTCAATTTCTTCAATCTCTTTAAGGGGAAGTTCGGTGTAAACTTTAAGATAATCAACAATAAGATTATCTGGCATACTCATTATCCGTCCGAACTTTTCCCGAGGAGAATGAAGAAGTCCAATGTAATTACCTAGACTTTTACTTTGTTTCTCTTTTCCATCTATGCCGGGTGTAATTTTGGTGGTAATAATTACTTGCGGTGTTTGCCCAAATTTTTCCTGAAAGAACCGTCCCATCATTTCATTGAAAAGCTGGTCAGAGCCAATAATGGTTAGATCAGCTTTAAGCATTACAGAATCGTAGCCTTGCAGAATAGGATAGACCATTTCATTTTCATAAATTTCCTTACCTTCTTTGATTCTTTTGCGAAACATATCACGAGCGATTAAACGATCGTGGGTCACCGTTGACATCAAAGAAAGTAATTCTTTCATTGACATCTTGTCATACCACTTGGAATTTCTTCTAACCTCAATAAGATCAGGATCGTTGTGTAAGACCATCATTGTTTGCTTGATAAAGATCTCAGCATTTTTCTGAATTTCTTTAAGTGGAATAATTGGCCTCGTCTTGCTTTTTCCTGATGGATCACCAATCTGAGTAGTAAAATCACCAATCAGAAAAACCATTTTATGGCCCAACTCTTGAAGCTTTCGGTACATCCAGAGATTGACTGCATGACCTATATGAAGATCGGGAGCGGTGACATCAACGCCAAACTTCATTCTTAATTGACGGCCGGAGGTGAGTAATTTCTTCAACTCTGCTAAAGAAAAAACTTCATCGGTTGTCCTACTAAAAGAATCAATAACTTCGCTAATGGTTTTCGAGTCTGTTACAACCTTTTTCATATCCTTATCCATCCTTTTTAAACTTCGATTTGTAAAGGTTCTAACAAGTTTTTCAGCATCTTGCTTAATGTTATGTTTTACACCAGAAGAGATAATTTTATCAAGAGACGATTTTGATTTTTTAGTTATTTTCTTCATTATTGTCATTTTAGGAATTTTGATAAAAAGTGTCAATAACCTGTACTGGTTCATATGATTTGATTTCTATAGTATAATACATATTAACAATACAGAAGATAAAACAAACTATGTCTGTTTACTCTTTTAAATCAATTGGCTTTTGGGGAAGAGTGTTTTTTGCCGGTGCCGTAATTTTAATTGGCAGGTTACTTTGGTCTATGTTCGGAACGTCCAAACTAATCCCCTTTTTAATAATTGGCATCGGATTCCTGTTTTTGGAAATTCGAAGGCAAAGATTGATTGATAGAGCAATTAAAGAAATCTCTCTAAAAGATAACCAAGAATTAAAAGAAAAAATCCTGCAATTGGAAGCCAAAAGAAGTTTAATTACGACATTTTTTTATTTAATAAAAAAAATGGGGCTGGGGAAAAAGTCGGGATTGAAATTTGTTAACTCTCACGAATTAGCCGATTTGGGAACAAATTGGATAAAAGAACATTTGGCTAAAATGATGAGCTTATATGAAATTTTAAACCCGTTTCTTCTGAATTCTTTTCTTCCCCCAATAAAGGCGGTGCTTTGTCATAATATTCTAAATAAAAAAGTTTTTTTAGGAGCAAGTATTGGATGCGGCTTGGCTCGATTTGAAGAAAAAATTGCTAAGTATTGCAACAAAAAGAAATTACCTGCGGTTATTTTCGCTACGGATATAAACAAAGACTTAATTTTGAAAGCAAAAGAAAGAATGGGAAAAAATGGAATAATGGCCGGATTTCAAAACGTTAACCATAAAATCGACATCAAAAAACTTGTCTCTTATGCCCGAAATAAACAGCAATCTCTGGTTTATCTTGTTCCAATAAACGTAGAAGATTTCCCCGGTCTTTTTGGGACCGATTCAAAACTTGATTTAGTTTGGTTTCTTCAATCCAGAGAACATACTATTGAAGGGCGGCCCGAAACATTTGATAAAATTAAGAAATTTACTAAAGAATGGGCTATTTTAGAAACCTTTAGAAGCTGGGGAGTTATTCTTTGGGGAAATTTAATTAGTTGGTGGCTTTCTCCCCTTTTTGCTACCGAGACAGAAATCTCGATTGCTCGTAATTACACTCCGAAAGAATGGGCTAAGAAAAAAATCGGGGTAGTAATAAAAAGATATCCCTATTTTGGCTGGATTCTTTCGGGGGGAGCTTATAAAATTTTAAAGGAAAGCAAATTTTTGAGAGGGGGAACTAAATCCTTAAGCAGGCTCCTGGGCCTAAAAGATAAGCTTATTTTCCATCCCGGTAGAAAGTGCCAATAAAAAAGGGCGGATATGTCATCCTGCTCTTTTTTTATTATTTATTTTGTCTTTTATGCTTTGGCTCCCACAAATATCATTATTCTCCCATTAATAGCACATGAACCTTTCTTGGTTTTGGTTTATCTAATTCTACCAAGAATATTCTTTGCCACTGGCCCAACTGCAACTTGGAATCTGCGATGTTTAAGGTAAGACTTGATGGTAAATGAATGGCCCGACAGTGGGAATGGCCGTTTTTGCATTCCTCTTCATAAAGATTAACCGTCCTCTTACTAAAATCATTATGGTTGTATTTTAGGTTTTTGGGAGAAATTTTTTCTAAATGGTTTTTAAAATCCTCCAAAAGCAAGGGTTCATTTTCGTTCAAAACCAAGGCGGCTGTAGTGTGTAGGGTTTGAATATTAACCAAGCCATTTTTAATCTGGCTTTCTTTAACGAAAGATTTGACCTGTTCCGTAAAATCAACAAAATCAAATTCACCTCTGGTTTGAAATTCTAAGGTTTTAGTTAAGATTTTCATACTTTTATTTTAGCAAATTTTTAAAAAAGGTAAAGTATAACAAACCTGGCTTTATAATCTATAACCCAAAACCCCGCCATTTTGGCGGGGTTTTATAATCTTTCAGAATTTATCTTCC
>Ga0210044_10000389_pt1 | contig 65917 bp, 62 predicted proteins | sample CryGey13umfilter_2_FD_183959 | JGI IMG/M metagenome (GOLD analysis project Ga0210044, IMG submission 183959) | Groundwater microbial communities from aquifer in Utah, USA - Crystal Geyser 4/9/14 3 um filter (SPAdes) (version 2) | ecosystem: Environmental > Aquatic > Deep subsurface >... | reverse complement strand
TCGTGCCTGCTTCTCAAGCTTTTACGGCAAGGTCGGTTTCTACTCGCTCTTGGGCTGCTTGGCTACTGGATTCGATGCCAGTCAAATGCGCCCACACATCCATTTACAACACCCAAATCACCGGCGTCGCGCGCCATGGGGGTGTTTGCACTCGCCCTTCGGGCTCCTTCCAACACCCCCATGGCGCGCAAATGAAATCAAAGCCAAATAACCTTTGCCGCCAAATTTACGCACTTATTGGTAGCCGTTCACAGCACTCGCCATAAACGGTACATTTGCAATTTCCACATCCCTTAGCAGCTTGAACAAGGTATCAAGCGCATGTCGTTTTACATCCATGTAGTCGTGCCCGTCGTAGTTGGATTGCAGCCATACCCATATCGTCAGGCCATACAGCACAGAATTAACTCCAAATCAATTAACGTGAAACAACGCCCACAGCCGACAAGAATGGCGTGTCGTAGAGCCGACTTCAGTCGGCCATGGCGGGTTGAAGCCCGCCCTACGCAGGGCACGCATGTTTCATGCTTTAGGGTGTCCTTGTTGAACATGGACGTTAGGGCATGAATGCATGGCGAGGTGAGTTGCGAGGCGGTTTGGCTGGCCGAGAGGCGTGCATAGCCGTAGCTATGGACGACGAACGGACGGGAAAAATGGCCGCAAATCACGTCGCCGGGCATCATGCAGGCACGAAGTGCCGCCTAATGGATTATTTGGGTTTAATCCTCCAGCTACAGTGAAATCGGTATTGAATCAAACATCAATTCGAAGTCAGTGTCTTGCTCAGAACTGGACATTGGTGCGCCCCAAAACATTGGATTGTGCATGAACCCACACGGTCAGCAACACACAGACAATTGCCTGCTATTGCAACCATGAACCTCCTTGCACATCACTTTTGTGCTCAGGCTCCGCTATAGTGCCAAATTGTTTTTGAAACCGGGTCTGCCTTTTGAGTATCCAAACCGACGACTTTGCCCCTGCGCCGCCCAAACGGGTGGTGTCCAACGCCCCCGCCTCGCCCAACGAGGATGCGATTGAACGCGCCCTGCGCCCCAAGCTGCTCGACGAGTATGTGGGCCAGACCAAGGCGCGCGAACAGCTTGAAATTTTCATCAGCGCTGCCAAAAAACGCGACGAAGCCCTGGACCACGTGCTGCTGTTTGGCCCCCCCGGCCTGGGCAAAACCACGCTGAGCCACATCATTGCCCACGAGCTGGGTGTCAACCTGCGCCAGACCAGTGGCCCGGTGCTGGAGAAACCCAAGGATTTGGCCGCACTGTTGACCAATCTGGAAAAAAACGATGTGCTGTTCATCGACGAAATCCACCGCCTCAGCCCGGTCGTGGAAGAAATTTTGTACCCAGCACTGGAAGACTACAAGATCGACATCATGATCGGCGAAGGCCCGGCGGCGCGCTCCATCAAGCTTGATCTGCAGCCTTTTACCCTGGTGGGCGCCACCACCCGCGCGGGCATGCTGACCAACCCGCTGCGCGACCGCTTTGGCATCGTGGCGCGGCTGGAGTTTTACACCCCTGAGGAACTGGCGCGTATCGTCAAACGCAGCGCCGGTTTGCTAAACGTGCCGACCGATGAGCAGGGTGGTTTTGAGATTGCCCGACGCAGCCGTGGCACGCCGCGCATTGCCAACCGGCTGTTGCGCCGGGTGCGCGACTATGCCGATGTAAAAGGCAATGGCGAGATCACGCTGGACATTGCCAACCTTGCCTTGCAGATGCTTGACGTGGACCCGCAAGGTTTCGATTTGATGGACCGCAAGCTGCTGGAGGCGGTGATTCACCGCTTTGACGGTGGCCCGGTCGGGCTGGACAACATTGCTGCCAGCATTGGCGAAGAGCGCGACACCATAGAGGACGTGATCGAGCCCTACCTGATCCAGCAAGGCTACCTGCAGCGCACGCCGCGCGGACGCATTGCCACACTGGCCGCCTACCAGCATCTGGGTGTAACACCGCCTGCCGATCAAAGCCGAGCCGACCTGTTTGGCGTATGAGTCGGTCGATGTCGTCGGCCACCAGGCAGCCGCTGTTCCAAAATGGCGGCACACCTGCAAAAATCTTGCTAGCCCTGGCGCTGCTGGCCATGACTCTGCCCTGGCTGAATCCGTTTTCACCGGGGCCCACGCCAGCGGTGATGCCGTTTTTGTTCTCCTGGTTGTGCATCATTGGGACGGCCGGGGTGCTGGTCTGGGCGCATCGGCGGGGTCAGGGTCGTGCCATGGTTCGCGTGGTGGCACTGGCCTGGGTGGCGGCTGCCAGCATCAGCGCTGGCATCGGGCTGCTGCAATACTTTGGCGCGACTGGCTGGGCCGGGCGGTGGCTGAACCACACCGAACTGGGCCAGGCCTTTGGCAACCTGCGCCAGCGCAACCAGTTTGCCACCCTGCTGGCCATCGGGCTGGCGGCTCTGCTATGGTGGGCGGCGCAAATCCAGCCCACCACAGACGCACCAGATGCACCAGATGCACTAGATGCACTAGATGCAACAGTGCAGCCGCTTGCGGGCAAGTCGGCACGCGCTCTCAAGCTGATGCTGCTGCTGGCGGCCGCGCTGCTGGCCGCCGGCAATGCCGCCTCGTCGTCACGCACCGGTTTGTTGCAACTGGCGCTGCTGGCCTGGCTGACCTGGCTCTGGCAGCGCCAGCCCGCGCGCGCCAACCCGTCGCGCATGAGCTTGTCGCTGGTGCATCAGGTGCTGATCAGCGCCCTTGTCAGTTACGTTGTGGCCACGCTGGCTCTGCCGCTGCTGGCCGGGCTGGACCCGTTTGGCAGCGGTGCCTGGGTTCGGCTGCGCGATGGCGACGCAGCCTGCAGCAGCCGCCTGACACTGTGGGGCAATGTGCTGCATCTGATCGCGCAAAAACCCTGGCTCGGCTGGGGCTGGGGCGAGCTGGACTACGCCCACTTCATCACCCTGTACCCTGGCACGCGGTTTTGCGACATTCTGGACAACGCCCACAACCTGCCGCTGCACCTGGCGGTGGAGCTGGGCGTGCCGCTGGCGCTGCTGGCCTGCGGTGCGACCGCTGGGCTGGTGTGGCGCGCCAAGCCGTGGCGGGAAACAGCCGCCCAGCGTCAACTTGCTTGGAGCCTGCTGGCTGTGGTGGGGCTGCACAGCCTGCTGGAGTACCCGCTGTGGTACGGGCCGTTTCAGATGGCAGTGCTGCTGGCGCTGTGGCTGCTGCTGAGCCCGCCACAGCCCTCGCACTTGCGCCAAAGTTATAAGCTTTTTAGCCCTCTAGCCCTTTATTTATATGGGATAGCAGCTATTTTTTTAGTAGCGTTCATCGCTTATACAGCGTGGAACTACCAGCTCGCCAGCCAAATCTATCTGCCGCCAAACGAGCGCCTGACCGCCTACCGAGAAGACACGCTGGAAAAAATCAGCCAGGTGGCGCTGTTTCAGGATCAGGTGCGCTTTGCCCAGCTGACCACCACCGAGCTGGATGCAAATAATGCCCATCAGGTACACGCCCTGGCACTGGACGTGCTGCATTTTTCGCCCGAAGCGCAGGTGCTTGAACTGTTGCTGGACAGCGCCCGCATGCTCGGCAAAAGTGATGAAGTGATTTATTTCAGCCTGCGCTACCAGGCCGCTTTTGCGCAGGCCTACACCCTCTGGGCCACCAAAGCACCGATGCCCTGCGCCATCTGCAATTGAAACGTGCTCAGGCGGCAGCCACAAAACTGCCCGACTTGCCGCCGTGTTTCTCCAGCAGGTGGCAGTCGGTGAGGGTCATGCCACGGTCTACGGCTTTGCACATGTCGTAAATGGTCAGCAAGGCCACCTGCAGGGCGGTCAGGGCTTCCATCTCGACCCCGGTCGGGCCGACGGTTTCGACCGTGGCAGTGCAATACAAGCTGCTGGCTCGGGTGGCGGTGGCGGGCTGCACCTCAAATTCAATCGCCACCCGGGTGATGGCCAGCGGGTGGCACAACGGGATCAGCTCGCTGGTTTTTTTGGCCGCCATGATGCCGGCCACGCGGGCAATGCCGAGCACGTCGCCTTTTTTGGCATTGCCTGCGGCAATCAGCGCCAACGTGGCGGGTTGCATCTCGATGCGCCCACCGGCCTTACCGATGCGGTGGGTGGCGGCTTTGGCAGCCACGTCGACCATGTGGGCCTGGCCTTGGGCATCAAAATGGGTGAGTTCGCTCATGACAGGATTCGATTCAAAACAGAGTTAACAAAACAGCGACGGCAAACGCAACTTCACCGAACCTTTACGCGCAGATGGCATCATATGGGCAATTGGGCGGCGCAGCCCACAAGGGCGGCACTCCAGCCGCTATTCACAAGGAATCTGACCGAATGCGTTTTTATAAGACAAATAGGCTTACAGACCTTATAAATAAAGGGCGAGCAGCTCTTTTTATTGTAGCGTCATGCGCTTTGTTCCCAGTGCAACCCGGGGCGCAAACCAACCTGCCCGCACCCACCTCGGCCCTGCCCCTGCTGGGCGACGGCAGCGGCATCACCAGCAGCGCCGAGCGCCGCTTGGGTGACCGCATTGCCCGCGAGTTGTACCGCGACCCCGACTTTATTGACGACCCGGTACTGGGCGACTACGTGCAAGGCATCTGGCAGCCGCTGCTGGCCGCAGCGCGCCACCGCGGCGAACTCACGCCTGAACTGGATGAGCGTTTTGCCTGGCGCATCCTGCTGGGCAAAGACCGCAGCGTCAACGCCTTCGCCCTGCCCGGTGGCTACCTGGGCGTGCATTTGGGGCTGATGGCGGTGGTCAGCAGCCGGGACGAGTTGGCCTCGGTGCTGGGCCACGAGCTCAGCCACGTCACGCAGCGCCACATTGCCCGCTTGATAGCCAAAGATGAACAGCAATCGCCATGGATGATTGGTGCCATGATTCTGGGGGTACTGGCGGCCAGCAAGAACCCAGAAACCGGCAATGCCCTGATTGTGGGTAGCCAGGCGGTCTCGGCACAAAACCAGCTTAACTTTTCCCGCGACATGGAACGCGAGGCCGATCGCATCGGCTTTGGCGTGATGACCCAGGCGGGGTTTGAGGCACAAGGTTTTGTCACCATGTTTGACAAGCTGCAACAAGCCTCGCGCCTGAACGACAGCGGCGCTTACCCCTATTTGCGTAGCCACCCGCTAACCACCGAACGCATCGCCGACATGCAGTCGCGCCTGCCATTAGGCGCGCCACACCCCAACCAAATCATCCCCACGCTGGCCCATGCCATGCTGACCGCACGGGCGCGGGTGTTATCCAACCCGGGAGCGGATGCCCTGCGCAGCTGGCAAGCACAAGCCAATGACCCGGCGCTGGCCCGGCAACCCGCCAGCATCCAGGCCGGTGTGTTTTACGGCGCAGCTCTGGCAGCCATCCGATTGCGAGAGGTAGCGCAGGCACGCAGCGCATTCAAGCCGTTGCAGGCCTTGGTGACAGCGGATGCCGAAGCGGCACGTCAAGCCCGCTGGCTGGGGATTGAGATTGCCCTGACTGCGCGTGATTTGCCTCGTCAGCAAGTGTTGGCCTTGGGCGAACAAGTGGGCATGAACCAAACCGACATCAGCACACTGCGCCGCCCGGAGCTACTGCTGCAAGCGCAAATTGCCTTGCAGTCGGGGCAAGCCGAAGCCTTGAACTTGATGGCGCAACGCTTGCAATCTTGGGTCAGCGCCCAGCCATTGGATGCACTGGCCTGGCAATGGTTAGGCAGTATTTATGCTGCACAAAATCAGCCCCAACCTGCCCTGCGCGCTGAAGCTGAAGGCAGGGTGGCTTACCTGGACTATGCCGGAGCGCTGGACCGGCTCAAGGCCGCGCAAGACCAGCTGCGGGCCTCGGGTGCTGGCAGCACCAGTGCCGAGCACATCGACGCATCCATCATCGACACGCGCCGCCGCCAGCTGGACGCGCAGCAGAAAGCACTACTTAAAGAACAGGCGTTGGAACGCTGAATCAATCACCAGGCCAAACGCCGAGTAGATCAGGGAACCAAGCAGAGCTGCAGAAAAACTGCGTACATAAAACCCGTCAAGGACGCCTGATGCGGCCCAAAACATCAGGGCGTTGATGACAAACAAAAACAGCCCCAGTGTGACCACCGTGACCGGCAGCGTCAACACCACCAGCACCGGGCGCAGCACCAGATTGAACAGCCCGATAACCAAGGCCGCCATCATGGCCGCGCCAAAGCTGCTCACCACCACGCCGTTGTAAAGATAGGCCACGCACAGCAGGGCAGCGGCACTGAGCAACCATTTGAAGATGAGTTTCATGGAGTAAAAGTTTTAAAGAATCAGCGCTTTCAGGCGCGGGCGGCCAAGCGCCGCTTGCGCCACAGGCCAGCAGCCAGCACCCCAGCCACTACCAAAACATACACCGTCCAGCGGGCGGCACTTTGACCGCTTTCCAGCGGCGCTTTGGCCGCGCCAAAGATGCCGCTCAGCCAGGGTTCACTGACGATCATTTTGGCGGCAGTCAAGGCCAGTACCGCAGCCCCGGCCTGAATGATGATCGGGAAACGCTCCACCAGTTTCAACACCACCGAACTGCCAAACACCACAATTGGCACGCTGATGAGCAAGCCAATGATCACCAGATCAAACGCACCATGCGCCGCCCCAGCCACGCCCAGCACGTTGTCCACGCCCATCAGGGCATCGGCCACGATGATGGTTTTCATGGCTCCCCAAAAGGTGTTGGCTTGTGGGCCGCTGTGCTCGCCACCGTCGTCATCGGCCAGCAGCTTATAGGCAATCCACACCAAGCCCAAGCCGCCGACCAGCATCAGGCCGGGAATTTTGAGCAGCCAGACGACGCCCACGGTCATGATGGAGCGCACCACAATTGCGCCCACCGTGCCCCAAAGAATGGCCTTGGTCTTGAGGTGCGCGGGCAGGTTGCGTGCGGCCAGCGCAATCACTATGGCGTTGTCACCGGCCAGCACCAGGTCAATCAACACAATGGCCAGCAGCGCCGACCACCAGGGAGCAGAAAAAAGTTCCATATCAAACCTTGAGTAAACAGCTCAGCATTGTCCAAAAAGAGGGGGTTTCCTTGCAACCCCTGAGGAAAATGGCGGGCAAAGCTATCATGCCCAGCCCATGACCACCATTCACATCACAGACATCGAGTCCGCCATCAACTTCTGGCGCGCCAAAACGCCCAGTGTGGACGGTGCAGCCTTGCCAGAACCGACCCGAGCTTTGGCGGAGGTGTATGGTGTGATGGCGTTTGATGGTCAGCATGAGGTGAACCCGGCGACCCTGTCCGATGCGGCTTTTCAGGCCTGGCTCACCTGGTATGACAGCACCCCGGACACCCCCTGCATTGCGATTTGCTCCACCAGCCAGGGCGACGCGGTGTGCAAGGGCTGCGGCCGCAGCTTTGAAGAAGTGCAGCGCTGGACCGAAATGCTGCCGGTAGAAAAACGCACCGTCTGGCGGCGCATCACCGCAGAGGGTTCGGCCTGGCGCTTTAACAAATACGCCGAACGGGCGGCAGAGAAAACCGCTTAAGCGGTTTGATTTCGCTTTCAAAGCATGTCTGTCAGACGCAGGCAGAGCTTGCGCACGACAAGGCTTGGCAACAACGACAGGGATGATTTAAAGCGAAATCCCGCCTGAGACCTCGATCACCTCGCCGTTGATGTAGCTGGCTTCGTCACTGGCCAAAAAGGCGTAAACGTTGGCAATTTCTTCGGGCTGACCCATGCGGCGCAACTGCACTTTGGAGGCCAAGTCTGCCAACACTTTCTCGGGCATGGCCGCCACCATGGGGGTGGCAATGAATCCGGGCGCAACTGCATTCACCCGTACCCCTTTGGGGCCCAGTTCTCGGCTCCAGGTTTTGGTGAAACCGATGATGCCAAACTTGGTGGCCGCGTAATTGGTCTGGCCAAAGTTGCCATACAAGCCGACCACCGAACTGGCGCTCAAAATCACGCCACTGCCTTGCGCCACCATGCCGTCGGCCACCGCTTGCGTGCAGTGAAACACGCCGCGCAGGTTCACGTCGATCACCTTGTCAAACTGCTCAATGGTCATTTTTTGCAGGCGAGCGTCCTGCGTGATGCCTGCGTTGTTCACCAACACGTCAATGCGGCCAAATTTAGCTTTGACCTGGGCCACCACCGCGTCCACCATCGGGCGCTGGGTCACGTCCATGACATAACCCTGCGCGGTGGCTCCGAGCGCCTGGCACTGCGCCACCGCCTCGTCCACTCCGGCCTGTTTGACATCGCAGACGATGACGATGGCTCCCTCTTTGGCAAATTTCAACGCAGTGGCCAGGCCAATGCCTTGCGCCGCGCCGGTGATGATGGAAACTTTGTTGGAAAGTCGAGCTGTCATGATCATTCTCCTTGTTTGTAAATCGTATCTGGCTCAAATACGTTCAAAATGGTATCCGTTTCACATGTTTCCAACTTGACACAAGGCAAACACCAAGCGCCCCGCCGACGCAAATGCGACGGTGTGGACAGATCAGATGCGAAATCAGCAACGGCCTTTTTACTTTTTTTCATCACTGGATAACAACACCATGTCGTTTTTCAACCCACAGAATCGTCAGCGTACAGGCAGCCTGTTGGTAGCGCTGCAATTTGGCCTGCTGCTGTTTTTGGGTGTGCTGTGCACCCCGCAGATTCGAGACGGACAGTCCTCATGGGTTGCGGTTGGCTTGGCAGTCATGTCCGCCATTTGGGGAGGGTGGACGCTGCTCTACAACCGTTTGGGCAATTTCAACATCCACCCTGAACCCAAGGTCAATGGGGTGTTGGTGACCGGTGGTCCCTACCGGTTGGTTCGTCACCCCATGTACGGTGCGGTCTTGTTGGCTGCTGCCGCGCTCGCAGCCTTGTCAGCATCCTGGCTGGGGGCGTTGGCTTGGGGATCGCTTTTGTGGGTGTTGTGGCAAAAGGCAACGCTGGAGGAACAATGGCTGTGTGAACACCATGCCGGCTACGCCGCCTACCGTCAGACCACCAAGCGTTTCATCCCCGGCATGGTTTGAGCCTTAGGCTCGTTCAACCTGCACCAGACAATCATAAAACGTGGGGCCGTGCCCCAGATCGGTCAGCTTCTGGCTGGTGAGCTGGTTCACGTTGGTGCCGTCCAAGCCCAGCTTGCGCCACCATACCCCCAGGCCGTTGACCACGCCTGGGCGGGCGCGCTCATTCACCCTGGCGTGGCAGCGGTAGCTGCCGCGGCTATTGAACACGCGCACCGTGTCGCCACTGGCAATGCCACGCGCAGCGGCATCGGCGGGGTGGATTTCAAGCAATGGTTCGCCTTCGCTCTGGCGCAGGCTGTTGACGTTGACAAAGGTCGAGTTCAAAAAATTGCGTGCCGGTGGCGAGATCATGGCCAGCGGGTACAGGCTTGAAGTGGCCACCGCCTCGTGGTTGGGCACGTGGTCAGGCAAGCCGTCAAACCCCTGGTCAACCAAACGCTGGCTGAAAAACTCGCACCGGCCTGATGGCGTAGGAAAGTGGCCGTGGGCAAAAGGCGCTTCAGGCGTTGGCAGCGTGGCAAAGCCCTGATCCAGCAGCGCATCAAAATCAACCTGATCACCATAAGCCTGACGGCACAGCGCCTCATCGGTCTCCTTGAAACAGGGGTCAACAAAGCCCATGTGCGCCGCCAGTTCACGAAAGATTTGTGTGTTCGGCTTGGCCTGCCCCAGCGGGGCGATGGCCGGACGATTCAGCAGCACGTCGGTGTGGCCGTAACTGCTGTGCACGTCCCAATGTTCCAGCTGGGTGGTGGCCGGCAAAATGTAGTCGGCATAGTCTGCGGTGTCGGTCTTGAAGTGCTCCAAGACCACGGTGAACAAATCCTCACGGGCAAAGCCCTGCACCACTTTGCCCGACTCGGGCGCCACCGCCACCGGGTTGCTGTTGTAAACGATCAGCGCCTCGATCGCCGGGCCAAAGGCCGCGCTGGCCGGGCGCAGCAAGTCGTCACCAATCGTCACCATGTTGATGCTGCGCGGTGTGCGCCCAGCCAGCAAATCGGGCCGCTGCAAGGCCGCCTTTTGCACCGGGAACGTGCCCGAACTCGACAGCAGCACGCCCCCGGCGCGATGCCGCCAGGCACCAATCAGCGCTGGCAAACTGGCAATCAAGCGCACTGCATTGGCTCCGCCGTGCACCCGCTGCAGGCCATAGTTCATGCGGATGGCAGCTGACCCACCTTGTGCCCCGCCCACTGCCGAAGCCGCACAAGCCCCATAGTCACGCGCCAGGTTTTGGATTTGTTCAGGTGTGATGCCGCACACAGTGGCGGCGCGCTCGGGTGGCCATTGCAAGGCGCGTGCCTTGAGTTGCTCCCAGCCCAGCGTGTAGCGCGTCAGGTAGTCATGGTCAAGCCAGTCATGAACGATCAGCTGCTGCATGATCGATAGCGCCAAAGCGCCATCTGTTCCGGGCAAGAGGGCGATATGTTCATGGCATTTGTCAGCCGTCTCGCTCTTGCGCGGGTCGATGCAGATCAGCTTGGCCCCTTGGCGTTTGGCCGCATGGGCATAGCGCCAAAAGTGCAGGTTGCTGGCAATCGAGTTGCTACCCCAGATCAGGATGAGCTTGGATTGTGAAAAAAATTCCACCCGCATGCCAACTTTGCCGCCCAGGGTGTGCACCAAGCCTTCCCCGCCCGCAGCCGCGCAGATGGTGCGCTCCAACTGCGACGCGCCCAGCTGGTTAAAAAACCGCGCCGCCATGCTCTCGCTTTGCACCAGGCCCATGGTACCGGCGTAGCTGTAGGGCAGGATGGCCTGCGGGTTGCGCGCGGCAATGGCATGCAGGCGCACGGCAATGTCGCTTAACGCGGCCTGCCAGCTTACCGGTTCAAACTGGCCCGCGCCCTTGAGGCCGACGCGCTTGTAGGGCTGCAAAATGCGCTCCGGATGGTAGGTGCGCTCGGGGTAGCGCGACACCTTGGTGCACAGCACGCCATCGGTGTGCGGGTGCGCCGGGTTGCCCTGCACCTTGATGGCAACGCCGTTTTGCACCGTGGTCAGCAGCGCGCAGGTGTCGGGGCAGTCGTGCGGGCATGCACCGCGTACTGGGGTGGTGGGGTTGGCATCGGTCAAAACAACGTGACTCATGGTGGTATCAAAAGTTAAGGCATGATTGTGTCTGATCCCTAGGGTAAAGCACACAAGCCGACTCAATCATCGCCCCAGTAATTTATATGATTTAGGCCTCTAGCCCTTTAAATTAAAGGGTAAACAACTATGAATTTAATAGCAAATATTCAGCAGCAATGCGCTACCATGGCAACCCTGCGGCGCGACCTGCACGCCCACCCGGAGCTGTGTTTTCAGGAGCAGCGCACCGCCGACATCGTGGCCGCCAAGCTTGCCGAATGGGGCATTGAGGTACACCGCGGCCTGGGGCAAACCGGTGTGGTGGGCATCATCCAAAGTGGTACATCCGAGCGTGCCATGGGCCTGCGCGCCGACATGGACGCGCTGCCCATGACCGAGGCCAACACCTTTGCCCATGCCAGCACCTACCCCGGCAAAATGCACGCCTGCGGCCACGACGGTCACACCGCCATGCTGCTGGCCGCAGCCCAATACCTGGCCACGCACCGAGACTTTGACGGCACGGTGTACCTGATCTTTCAGCCCGCCGAAGAAGGCGGCGGCGGTGCGCGTGAGATGATCAAAGACGGTCTGTTTGACAAGTTCCCCATGCAGGCCGTGTTTGGCCTGCACAACTGGCCGGGCATGGCACTGGGGCAAATGGCGGCCAGCCCGGGGCCGGTGATGGCCTCCAGCAACGAATTCAGAATCACCATCCGTGGCAAAGGTGGCCACGCCGCCATGCCACACAACGCGCTAGATCCGGTGCCGGTGGCCTGCCAGCTGGTGCAGGCGTTTCAAAGCATCGTCAGCCGCAACGTCAAACCCATCGATGCCGCGGTGATCTCGGTCACCATGATCCACACCGGCGAGGCCACCAACGTCATCCCCAACCGCTGCGAGCTGCAGGGCACGGTGCGAACCTTCTCATCTGAGGTGCTGGACTTGATTGAGCAGCGCATGCGGGTAATGACCGAGCACACCTGCGCCGCATCGGGTCTGAGCGCTGATTTTGAGTTCAGGCGCAACTACCCGCCAACCACCAACTCGGCCCACGAGGCCGAGTTTTGCCGCCAGGTCATGACCAGCATCGTGGGCGCAGACAGGGTGCTGGCGCAAGAACCGACCATGGGTGCGGAAGATTTCTCATTCATGCTGCAAGCCAAACCCGGCTGCTACGCCTTCATTGCCAATGGCGATGGCGACCACCGCAGCCTGGGCCACGGTGGCGGGCCGTGCATGCTGCACAACCCGAGCTACGACTTTAATGACGCTTTGTTGCCCTTAGGTGCCACCTACTGGGTGCGGCTGGTGGAACGCTGGCTGAAGTGACTGGTAGTTCGTTTCATCAAAACGGTTACAAAATGAAAGCGATGAATTTTCCAGACTGGCTAGGCCAGAGGAGGCGACATAGCCGTAGCTATGGCCACGACGAACCACAACGCCAGGCAGGAAAAGGCACGATTTCATGTGAGTGTTTTGGTGAAACGGACTACTAGGCTTTGAACCGGTGCGCTGCCATTTCCAGCAGCCCATCAAACAGCAGGTTGTCCACCAGTTCAAAAGGCACAGACATGCTGGGGGCCATCTTCCAGCCCGCGCCACCAGTCATGATGCAGCGCGGCTCAAGCGCAGAATGCGCACGTAAATGCTGCAGCATGCGCGCTACCGCCCCGGCAATGGCGTACGTGCCACCGCTGGTGAGCGCGTCGCTGGTGTTGGTGGGAAATTCGCAAACATTGCCGGTGGGCACATGCAGCCCGGCAGTGCCCGACTCCAGCGCGCGCAGCATGATGCCGTGACCCGGCAGAATCAGGCCGCCGAGAAATTTACCGTGGGCATCAATCGCGTCCACCGTCACCGCCGTGCCCACCATCACCACCACCAAAGGGCGTGGTGCACCCTGCGCCAGATGGCGATGCCAGGCTCCGATCATGGCCACCCAGCGGTCTGCCCCCAGGCGTGCCGGATAGTCATAACCATTGCTCAACCCGGCTTCATAGCTGCTGGCTACCACCCATTGGGCTGACACGTCCCACAGCTCCATTTGCTCTTCTACCCGGCGCTTGACGGCATCCCCGGCCACGGCGCAACCCAGCATGCGACTCGGTGGCGCCAGACCGGCCCAGTCGCCATCGGCCAGGCGGTCGATGTTCTCCAGAAACTCCGCACCTTGCGCCAGCAACGGTGCATGGCGGTGCGGTGCGCTGTGCAGCGCCCACTTCAAGCGGGTGTTACCAATGTCGATGGCCAGAAAAGTCATGGCGGCATTATCGGCAAATCCGCCAACGTGTAAGTGAATGTATCAACCCTGCTGCCAGGGCAGGCCATGAAAACGCCAACCGCCCCGATGGCCTCGCTGGCCGTCGGCATCCGGGTCACCCTCAAAACCTTCCAAAATGTTATAGGCCTGTAGCCCAAGTTCAGTGGCACGTTGGGCGGCGGCGATGGATCGGATGCCGCTGCGGCACAACAGCAGCACTTTTTTACCTGCGGGCACGGCAGCTTTTATCTGGGCATCAAAGTGAGGGTTAGCCACCATGCCGGGCCACTGCTTCCAGGCCACCACCGGCGCGCCGGGTACATAGCCGACCCAGGCCAGTTCGGCATCGGTGCGCACATCCACCAGCACCGCGTCACCCCTTTGCACCCAGGCCCAGGCCAGGGTGCAGCTGATGTCACCGGCGTAGCCTTGCGCGGGATGAACCGCAGTTGAATGGGCAGTTGAATTGACCATGGTATTTCAGTGTGTTGCTTGAATAAGTTTCAAATTGTCCAACAAACTGCGCGGTGTGGCGATCAAGTTTCAAACATCATTCATGAATTACCTTTAAAAAAGTCTTAACTGATACGCCAAAAGTAGCTGCCATTTCAGATCGCACCCAAGGGTTATCACCAAGACAAAACCCACAGTTAAAAGTTAACGTTGCACCCCTGTCGTTACATAACGCGACGAACACTGATCAACCCACCAAAAGGAACTGACATGTCTGGAAACAACACCCATGAGCAAGCGACCGTTAGCCCGCAAGCAGCCACGCGTCGCAAATTTTTTGTGACCGCAGCAGCGGCAGCTGCACCCATGGTGGCTGCCCATGCGCAAGCCCCAGCCATCGCCGTCAAACCGTCCACCATCGTTCTGAAAATGCAGGGCGCTTGGGGTGCAAAAGACATCTTCAATGAAATGGCGGAGGACTATGTCAAGCGCGTCAACGCCATGTCGGGCGGTCGCTTGCGCATTGAATACCTCACCGCTGGTGCAGTGGTCAAGCCTTTTGAGATCACCGATGCGGTGAGCAAAGGTGTGCTCGATGCCGGTCACCAAGTGGCGGTGTACTGGTATGGCAAGTCAAAAGTGGCCTCGCTCTTTGGTTCTGGCCCGATCACCGGTGCGAACGCTGAACAAGCGCTGGGTTGGATTCAGCGCGGTGGCGGCATGGCTTTCTACGACGAGTTGCAAAAGAAGCTGGGCAACAATGTGAAAGGCTTTTTCGCCTTCCCCATGCCCACACAACCGTTGGGCTGGTTCAAGAACGCACCACCCAAAACCGCCGCAGAACTCAAAGGCTTCAAATACCGCACCGTGGGATTGGCCGCTGACTTGATGCAAGAGTTGGGCATGAAAGTCACCCAGTTGCCGGGTGGTGAAATTGTGCCGGCCATGGAGCGTGGTGTGATTGACGCATTTGAGTTCAATAACCCCACTTCAGACAGCCGCTTTGGCGCGCAAGACGTGGCCAAGTACTACGCCATGGGTTCTTACCACCAGGCAATGGAGTTTTTTGAAATCATTTTCAACAAAACCAAATACGACGCACTGCCGCCCGACCTGAAAGCGATTCTGGAATACGCCGCAGAGGCCACTTCATCGGCCAACACCTGGACAGCCCAAGACAATTACTCGCGCGACCTGCAAAAGCTGATCGTCAAAGACAAGGTCAAGGTGTCGCGCACGTCCAAAGCTATTTTTGAAGCTCAAATCAAGGCTTGGGACGTGGTCGTGGCCAAGCTGGAAGCCGAAGACCCGTTCTTCAAGAAAGTGTGGCAATCACAAAAAGACTGGGCGCGCCGCGTGGCTTACTACGGTTTTTACAACGAGGCCGATTACAAGTCAGCCTTCGAGCACGTCTTCAAGACCAAGCTGCCAGTTTGATCGTTTTTGACTGAACTCATCGCCGCCCCTGTTGGCGGCGATTTTTTTGTGAGCACGCCATGGAAAAATTCATTCGCAATATAGACCGCCTTTCGGAGGCCTTGGGTCATGGCTTTGCCTGGACGGTGTTGGTGTTGACAGCTGGCACTTGCTACGAAGTGTTTCGCCGCTATGTCCTCAACGACCCAACAGACTGGGCCTTTGATATGAGCTATATCCTGTACGGCTCCTTGTTTTTGATGGCCGGTCCCTACACCTTGTCCAAGGGGGCGCACGTGCGCGGTGACTTCATTTACCGCAAGTGGTCGGCACGTACCCAGGCCAAGGTCGACCTGGCTCTGTACTTTATTTTCTTTATGCCGGGCGTGTTGGCGCTGGTGTTTTCCGGGTTCTTTTACGCATCCAAATCAGCCAGCATTTTGGAAGCCAGTGTGAACAGCCCTGTAGGAGTGCCGATCTGGCAGCTTAAGTCAGTGATTTTTGTCGCCGGCGTGGCCTTGTTTTTGCAGGGCCTGGCTGAAATGTGCCGTTGCGTGCTCACCATCCGCACGGGCGAATGGCCCAGCCGCGATGAAGATGTGGTGGAACTTGAAGTGGCTTTACAAAAACAATTTGGTCACAAAGAAGGCGGTGCTGCATGAGCAACCCAGCCATTGCCCTGATGATGCTGGGCCTGTTCATCGTCTTTATTTTTCTGGGCTTCCCGATTGCCTTCACCCTGATGGGCATGGGCATCTTGTTTGGTGCCTACGCCTATTACCAGCCCGGCCAAAGTCTTCTGGACAACAACATTTTTTACCTGTTCACCCAGAACACCTTCAGCATCATGAACAACGATGTGCTGATCTCGATTCCGCTGTTTCTGTTCATGGGCTACATCATTGAGCGCGCCAACATTCTGGACAAGCTGTTTCTGAGCCTGCAGGTGGCACTCAGACACGTGCCAGGTTCAATGGCGGTGGCGGCGCTGATTACCTGCGCCATGTTTGCCACGGCCACCGGCATTGTGGGGGCCGTGGTGACGCTGATGGGCTTGTTGGCGCTACCCAGCATGCTCAAGGCCGGCTACGACGAAAAACTGGCCACGGGGGTGATCACTGCAGGGGGCACCCTGGGTATTTTGATACCACCGTCGATCATGCTGATTGTTTACGCTGCCACAGCCGGTATTTCAGTGGTCAAGTTGTATGCGGCGGCCATGGTTCCAGGTCTGACGCTGGCTGGTTTATATTTGTTGTATGTGCTGGGGCGTGTCATCCTGAACCCGTCATTGGCACCCAAGCCCAAAGACCTGGAAAAAATCGGCTTCTGGCAGGGTGCTTACATGTTGGTCACAGCCTTTTTGCCATTGGCTCTGCTGATTTTGACCGTGCTGGGCTCTATTTTGTTTGGCCTGGCCACGCCCAGCGAGGCGGCAGCCATGGGCTCTGGCGGCGGCATTGTGCTAGCGGTCGTCTACCGCGCTTTTTCGTGGCAGCGTTTGCGTGAAGCGGTTTTTTTGACTGCCAAAACCTCGGCCATGGTGTGCTATCTGTTTGTTGGTTCGTGGACGTTTTCCAGTGTGTTCTCCTACCTGGGTGGTGAGAGCGTGATCAAGGAATTTATGATGTCCATGGATCTGACTACAGTGCAATTTTTGATCCTGTCGCAAGTTCTGATTTTCATTTTGGGCTGGCCGCTGGAATGGAGTGAGATCATCATCATTTTTGTGCCTATCTTCCTGCCGCTGCTAGACCACTTCAACGTCGACCCCATGCTGTTTGGCATTTTGATTGCAGTGAACTTGCAGACCTCGTTCCTGACCCCACCGATGGCCATGTCGGCCTACTACCTCAAGGGAGTCGCACCGCCGCAGGTGCAGTTGTGGACGATCTTTAAGGGATGCTTCCCGTTCCTGGGGATGGTGCTTGTGACATTGGCGCTGATCTATGCACAACCCAAACTGGTGAACTGGCTACCTGACTTGATGTACAACAATGCCGCGCAAGATGCGCAGCCAACGCCAACAGGACCGGTAGACCGGGAAACCATGGATCCGGCATTCTTGATGGGTGGCAGCAGTGACGAGAAAAAAGAAGAGCCGACTGCAGCGTCAGACATGCCGCCTGCAGACAAGACACCAGAAGCGAACGGTACGATGGATCCATCATTTTTGTCAGGTGGCAGTGCCTCTGGCGAGAAAAAAACCGAGTGAGGCAAACGTCGAACTTTGGAATGCAAAGGAATGTCAGTGACTGCAGAGCAAAAACAAGCCCATGAACTTGGCGTGGTGGCGTTACAGGCGCATTTTCAACGTGGCAGTTTGTCCGTAACGGACTATGTGTTGGCCATGCTGGCCTATGCGCGGGCAGTCATGCCTGAGGTTCAGGCGTTTGTTCACCATGACGCAGACATTGTGGCGCTGCAGACCGAGCGCTTGACATCGCTGAGCAGTGCCGGTGCGCCGTTGCCTGCGCTATTTGGTGTGCCCATTGCCTTGGTTGACACCATTGACACCTGCGACTACCCCACCGAGTGGGGCTATGCCCCCGCATTGGGACGCACACCCAGCGTTGACGCCTACCTGGTGCATAAGCTGCGTCAGGCTGGTGCCATGATTTGGGCCAAGGCGCGTACCACCGCACTGGGCACAGATGAATGCGCTGCCACACCCAACCCCCGCGCCCCTGGTTGCTCAAGCGGTACTGCCGCAGGTGGCGCAGCGGCCGCCGTGGCCAGCGGCTTGGTTCCCGCTGCTATTGCGGTGCAAACCCATTGTGAGGTGATCCAGTCGGCCTCTTTTTGCGGCATTTATGGGTTCAAGCCCTCGCGAGGACTGGTCTTTAACGGCGGCACGCTCAAATGCGCACCATCGCTCGACCAAGTGGGGGTATTGGCACGTTCAGTGGAAGATATGGCCGCAGTGGCTGAGGTGATCGTTGGCGGACACCAGCTGGCCACGGGGCAGCTGATTTTTCCGACGCACATTCAGCGCATTTGCGAACAAGAGCCCCCACTGCCGCCCAAATTCATGTTCGTTAAAACACCGTGGTGGGATCAGATGGAAGCCGCTGCCAAAGAGGCTTTTGAAGCCCTGGCCGATGAGCTCAAAGACTGCATGGTGGAGGTCGAGTTGCCCGCCTCGGTGACCCACGCCCTGGCGTGGCATCAAACCCTGTTGGAGGCGGAAATGGCCACCCATTTGCAACCGCTGACGAATGACCAAGACGGTGCAGTCAATGCCTGCCTGCGGGCAATTTTTGATCGTGGCAACCAGGTGCGTGCCAAAGACTATTTGCAGGCTCAAGAGCGCCTGCAGGTGGCCGCCGACGGCTTTGCTGAATACTTTGAGCACTTTGATGCCATTCTCACACCTGCCAGTCTGGGGGCTGCACCACAAGACGGCACGGGTGACCCGGTGATGAGCACCCTGTGGAATTTTGCTGGCTTGCCCTGTTTGTCAATGCCCTTGTTGCAAACCGAAACCGGAATGCCGTTGGGGGTGCAACTGGTAGCTGGCATGCGAAACGATGCCCGCTTGCTACGCACCGCGCGCTGGTTGAAAAACCGGCTGGGTTGAAATTCACTAGCCTGATCTTTAGGACTGTCATCATGAACAAACGGATTTTCAATGTGCTTGCCATTGTGCTTTTGGCCCTGTTTTTTTTACCCGTGATCTGGAAGCTCAGGCAATGGGATCTGGCCATTTTGTTGTTGGGCGGCCTGGCCTTGCCGATCTATGATTTTTTAAATCCGGGCGACAGAAAATAAATTGACACTTTCAATCAGACCAACAAAGAGGGCACAACATGGCCCTCTTTTTTTTTGAAAACCCGCTAAGATTCGACCTTACGTTTACGTCAACGTCAAGTCAGTCCAATCTGGTCTGATGCTTGTTTGATCAAAATAAATCCCTCACCGGAGACACTTACCATGACCGACCTGTCCGCCGATTTCAAAGCCCTGGCCAACTACCGCCCCACGCACAAGGTGCGTTTTGTCACCGCTGCCAGCCTGTTTGACGGGCATGACGCAGCCATCAACATCATGCGCCGCATTCTGCAAAGCATGGGGGCTGAGGTGATCCACCTGGGTCACAACCGCAGCGTCGACGAGGTGGTGACCGCTGCCCTGCAGGAAGATGCGCAGGGCATTGCCATCAGCTCCTACCAGGGCGGGCATGTGGAATATTTCAAGTACATGGTGGACTTGCTCAAAAGCCGTGGCGGCGCACACATCCAGGTGTTTGGCGGCGGTGGGGGCGTGATTGTGCCGAGTGAAATTGCCGAGTTGCAGGCCTATGGCGTGACCCGCCTCTACAGCCCCGAAGACGGCCAGCGCATGGGCTTGGCCGGCATGATTGGCGACATGGTCAAACGCTGCGACCATGACCTGACGCGTTACGCACCCACCACCATCGAAGCCATTCAAGGCCACACCGACCGGAGCTGGCGCGCCCTCGCACAACTCATCACCGGGCTGGAGAACGAAGCAGCTTCAGGCGTCGGCAAAGGCGAACTTTCTAAGCCTTTTAAGGCTCTAGCCCTTGATATACAAGCGCAAGCAGCTACAAAAAAGATACCAGTGATTGGCATCACCGGCACCGGTGGCGCGGGCAAGTCATCGCTCACCGATGAGCTGATTCGCCGCTTGCGGCTGGACCAGAACGATGCCCTGCGCGTGGCGCTGATCAGCATCGACCCCTCAAGGCGCAAGAGCGGTGGTGCGCTGTTGGGCGACCGCATTCGCATGAATGCCATCAACCCCTGGGCCAGACCTGGTCAGCCTGAGCTTGTCGAAGGACTTGCACCGGCCTCGCTCCTTCCCCCCCTGGGGGAGGGCAGGACTGAGGGCTTGCCCGCAATTGAGAAGTCTGTGGACAGACTACCCCCACCCCTGCCCTCCCCCAAAGAGGGAGGGAGTAACAACCAAACCTCGCCCCTCCTGACTTCGCTCCTGCCCCCCTTGGGGAAAGGCGGGGATGGGGGCTCTCCTGCTTCAGACGCCCACCAACGCGTCTTCATGCGTTCCTTGGCCACGCGCGACTTTGGCTCTGAAATCAGCGCCGCCCTGCCCGACGTGATTGCCGCTTGCAAGGTGGCGGGTTTTGATTTGATCATTGTGGAAACCTCCGGCATTGGCCAGGGTGATGCGGCGATCGTGCCGCTGGTGGATGTGCCCATGTACGTCATGACGCCCGAGTTTGGCGCGGCCAGCCAGCTGGAAAAAATTGACATGCTCGACTTTGCCGAGTTTGTTGTCATCAACAAGTTCGACCGCAAAGGCGCCAGTGATGCCTTGCGCGACGTAGCCAAACAAGTGCAGCGCAACAAAGAGGCTTGGGGCACACCCACTGAGCAAATGCCGGTGTTTGGCACCATGGCGGCGCGTTTCAATGACGACGGCGTGACTGCGCTCTACCAGGCCCTGAAAGTTCGCCTGGTCGAACTGGGCATGCCCGTTGTTGAGGGCAGTTTGCCCAAGGTGACCGTGCGCCACAGCACCAATCAGACGCCGGTGTTGCCCGCCGCGCGCACCCGTTACCTGGCTGAAATCAGCGACACGGTGCGAAGTTACAAGAAGAAAGCCCGCGCCCAGGCCCAATTGGCCCGTGAGCTCCAGCAACTCAACGCCACGGCGCAGATGCTGATTGAGCACAACCCGTGCAAAGACGGCACAGCCAAGCCCGGCGCTTATGGCACGGTGCTGGAACTCGCCAAAACCCGCAGCGAGCGACAAGACCCGGCAGCCGCCAAGCTGCTGGCGCAGTGGCCCGCCATGCAAGCCGCCTACGCTGGCGACGAGTACGTGGTCAATATCCGCAACAAGGAAATCCGCACCGCACTTACTACCAAGTCCTTAAGCGGCACTGTGATCCGCAAAGTCTGCCTGCCGCAATATGAAGACCACGGCGAGATTCTCAAATGGCTGATGTTAGACAACGTGCCCGGCAGCTACCCCTACACCGCTGGCACTTTTGCCTTCAAGCGCGAGGGCGAAGACCCCACCCGCATGTTCGCTGGTGAAGGCGACCCGTTTCGCACCAACAAACGCTTCAAACTGCTCAGCGCAGGGCTACCTGCCAAACGCCTGTCCACCGCGTTTGACTCGGTCACGCTCTACGGCAACGACCCCGACCCACGCCCTGACATCTACGGCAAAGTCGGCAACAGTGGCGTCAGCATTGCCACCATTGACGACCTGAAAGTGCTCTACGGCGGCTTCAACTTGTGCGACCCAGCCACCAGCGTCAGCATGACCATCAACGGCCCTGCGCCCAGCATTCTGGCCATGTTCATGAACGCGGCGATTGACCAGAATCTGGAAAAGTTCGCCGCAGACAATGGCCGCGAACCGACCGACACTGAAAGCGAAAAAATCCGCGAATGGGTGCTGTCCAACGTGCGCGGCACGGTGCAGGCGGATATTTTGAAAGAAGACCAGGGTCAGAACACCTGCATCTTCAGCACCGAATTCAGCCTGAAGGTGATGGGCGATATCGCCAGCTATTTTGTGCACCACAACGTGCGCAACTTCTACAGTGTGAGCATCAGCGGCTACCACATTGCAGAGGCCGGAGCCAACCCGATCAGCCAGCTTGCCTTCACCCTCAGCAACGGCTTCACCTTTGTCGAAGCCTATCTGGCGCGCGGCATGCACATTGACGACTTTGCGCCTAATTTAAGCTTCTTCTTCTCTAACGGCATGGACCCCGAATACACCGTGATGGGCCGCGTGGCCCGCCGCATCTGGGCGGTGGCCATGAAGGAGAAATACGGTGCCAATGAGCGCAGCCAAAAGCTTAAATACCACATCCAGACCAGCGGCCGCAGCCTGCACGCGCAAGAGATCCAGTTCAACGACATCCGCACCACCTTGCAGGCGCTGATTGCGATTTACGACAACTGCAACAGCCTGCACACCAACGCCTTTGACGAAGCCATCACCACGCCCACCGAAGACAGCGTGCGCCGCGCCATGGCGATCCAGCTCATCATCAACCGCGAATGGGGTCTGGCCAAAAACGAAAACCCGTCGCAAGGCGCGTTCATCATCGAAGACCTGACCGAACTGGTGGAAGAAGCGGTGCTGCAGGAGTTTGAGCGCATCACCGAGCGCGGCGGCGTGCTGGGGGCCATGGAAACCGGCTACCAGCGCGGCAAGATTCAGGACGAATCCATGCACTACGAGATGCTCAAACACACCGGCGAGCTGCCGATCATCGGCGTCAACACCTTCCGCAACCCGCACGGCGACCCGGTCAATGACAAACTTGAGCTGGCGCGCTCAACCGAAGAAGAGAAGCAAAGTCAACTCAAACGCCTGGCCGACTTTCACGCCCGCCACGCCAAAGAGGCTCCGGCCATGCTGGCGCGCCTGAAACAGGCGGTGATTGACAACCAGAATGTGTTTGAGGTGCTGATGGACGCGGTACGCGTGTGCAGCCTGGGCCAGATCACCAACACCTTGTTCGAGGTGGGTGGGCAGTACCGGCGCAATATGTGATGCGGGTTTCAATCCATCCTTAACTGGCCACTTATTTTCGCGGTTGAGGCGGCTGATGAGCTTGCCCTTGAAAAACGGACTCCATAGCATCCCAACCCCGCACGCAAGCCAGGCGTTCTCAAAGAAACAGGGGCTATGGCAGCGCTGTTGTCACATCACCATGCGATCTGCGCAAATTTGCACTAACGTCCATGTTCAACAAGGACACCCCAAAGCATGAAACATGCGTGCCCTGCGTAGGGCGGGTTTCAACCCGCCAAGGCCGACTGAAGTCGGCCCTACGACACGCCATTCTTGTCGGCTGTGGGCGTTGTTTCACGTTAAAGGGCGAATGGCAGCGCCGACATGACCGACACAGCATTGGTGTGAACTCACAGTGGTTACTGCCGCAGTCGGGTAAGCCCGCCCCATAGCATGGTCTGGGAATCGTCGACGACATTGGTGAGCGCATCAATGCGCATCCCGTTTGTGAGATGGAGTCAAATTCGCCGCTTCCCATGGCGCTGCCATTCATCGACTATTTTTGGACGATGGCATGGCTGTTCGCAAGAGAGAGGATGAGGTATTCCCCAAAACTGGTCAGGTGTTGACCTCAACCGCAAATCAGCCGTCAGGTGATGGGGTGGAGCGTGCGCGACAACATGCAGACCAATGCCGTGACGGATGCGCTGCGCATGGCGTGGTTCAGGCGCAGTCAAACGCCTGGGTTGATCTTTCACTCAGACCGTGGCAGCCAGTATTGCAGTCATCCTAGGAGGCTGTCGGACTTTCGGCATCGAAGCGAAATTCGACCCCAGCGAGGGCAGTTTTTGCCGGATTTGCTGGCTCATAGCCGTAGCTATGGGCCAAAAAGACGGTAAAAAATGAACCGCTGCGGTCGGATTACAGCCGATGTACCGAAAGTCCGACAGCCTCCTAGATTCCTCAGTTGGACGCACCCGAGTGGGCTGCTGGCGGCGCGGCTGGGTAGGCTTAGTGCCGCAGCTTCCATTGTGCCTGCGCACAATGGAACGGCACGAAGAGGCCAAGCCTCTGGCCTGGTTGCGCCCTGCAAGGGTGACGACGTAGCGCCATAAACGGTACATTTGCAATTTCCACATCCTTTATTGAAGAAAACAAGCGGTCAACTGAGGAATCTAGGTTGAAGGTCGGCCGGCTATATGGCAGAAAGATTGCTATCCGGCGCGAGGCAATGGATGAGGTCATGGATTGGCTCAATTTTTACAATCACAAGAGATTGCACTCAACGTTGGGCTACGTCAGCCCAATAACATTTGAGCAACGCTGGACAGCGGCTCAGCAGCAAGACAAGAAGTACGCACAAATGGCGGCTTAAAGTCCGGAAAACTGGGGCAAGATTACTTGACGCAACGCTTTGCGGGCAACGCGCAAATGCAGGGCACGCCAGTTCCAGTCTTCGCGGTTCATGGCCTCGTACTGAACAGCTTTGCCAGCGGCGCAAAACGTGCACAGTGAATCCCTGGCAATCAGATTCACGGAGTTGGATTTCAGCCAGACCCACATCGTGTGGCAATACCGCACCGCGTTAACCATCCTGGCAATGTGAAGTTTCAGCACCCAAATGCATGTCTATAGTGCAGCATTTGTAAGCATTTCCCTTACAAAAACACATGATCAGGATGACACACGCAACATCCAAATGCTGATTCAAGTTTTTGACATCGCCTTCCAGAATCGGTTCCATGGTGGTGAACAAAGCAAATAAGCCCAAAACACCATCCAATTAATTGAACCCTTTTTCCCGGAGCCCAACATGAACGACGAACAACTCTCCAAAGACATCCGCGATGCCAACCTCACCTACCTGATGCTGGCACAAAGCGTGATCCGCAAGGACAAGGCCGAGGCGCTGTTCCGTTTGGGCATCTCTGAAGAATCTGCCGACCTGATTGCCACATTGTCACCGGCGCAAATTCTAAAAATCTCAAGCAGCCCGATGTTGTTGTGCCGCTTCAGGGTTGACGATGACATGGTCTGGGGGCTGCTCACCAACCATACCGCCACCAAGGTGGACAACGATGCCACCACCAAGCTGCACGCCAGCATTTTGATGGCCGGCCGTTTTGCCGAAGCCCTGTAAACATCCAGCAAAGGAAGCACACCATGGCCACCGCATCCACCAAAAGCGTTTTGAACGATTCCAAGCAAGTTGAACGCGCCGTGGCGCTGATCCAGTTGGGCGCACGACTGCAGGTGCTTGAGAGCGAAACCAGCCTGTCTTACGAACGCCTGTTGCGTCTTTACAAGGAAGTGGCCGGCAAGTCGCCCTCCAAAGGTCAGCTGCCGTTTTCCACCGACTGGTTTTTGACCTGGCAGCCCAACATCCACGCCTCGCTTTTTTTGAACACCTACGAATACCTGAACAAAGTCAGCGCGCTGGATGACATTGATGCATTGATGAAAGCCTACAAGCTCTATAGCGAGCAGATTGCCACTTGTGGTGTCGAACCGCTGCTGACCATCACCCGCGCCTGGCGCTTGGTGAAGTTTGTCGACAACAACATGCTGGCCATGACCAAGTGCTGCAAATGCGGCGGGCACTTTGTGACTGAGCCTTATGAGAACGCCCGCCACTTTGAATGTGGTCTTTGCACCCCTCCCGCAAGGGCTGGCAAGGGAGCCAGCGCTGGTGGCATTTTGCTGCATTGATTACTTCAAAAACAATAGCAACATACCCTTTATTAACAAGGGCTAAAGGCCATTTTTATCATATGCTTCAAGGTGACTCATTTGAGGACGATATGATAGTGACCGGTTCACATGGGGTGAGCCCTTCAACTTCTTGAAGTTATTGCATCTTCTGACACGCTCTACTTATGTTCGTCATTGTTGGCTGGTTGATTGTGATGGTGTGCGTCTTTGGCGTGTACATCTTCCACGGTGGCAACATCATGGTCGTGCTCAAAGCACTGCCCTTTGAGTTGATCACCATTGGCGGAGCCACCATGGGTGCGTTTGTGGCCAACAACCAGATGAAGGTGATCAAGGCCAGCCTGAAGGGTTTGGGCAGCTGCTTTAAAGGTAGCAAGTACACCAAAGCCCGATACATGGATTTGCTGGCGTTGATGTACGACATTTTGCAAAAAGCCCGAAAAGAAGGCTTGATGGCCATTGAGAAGGATGTAGAAGAACCCCATTCATCGGAGATTTTCAAGAAGCATGGTGATGTAGGTCACGACCACCACGTGGTTGAATTTATCACCGACTACCTGAGAATGATGGTTTCGGGCAACCTGAACGCGCATGAGATCGAATCCTTGATGGACAGCGAAATTGACACCCACCACGCCGAAGAGCACGCTGCCGTAGCAGCGCTGCAACGTGTGGCCGGCGGCTTGCCAGCCTTTGGTATTGTGGCGGCCGTGCTGGGGGTGGTGAACACCATGGGCTCGGTGGGGCAACCCCCTGCGGTGCTGGGCGGCATGATTGCATCCGCCTTGGTGGGAACGTTTTTGGGTATTTTGCTAGCCTATGCGTTTGCTGAGCCACTGGCTGGCCTGCTGGAGCAAAAAGTGGAAGAAGCGGGCAAAGAATTCGAGTGCATCAAAACCACCCTACTGGCCAGCATGCAAGGCTACAACCCGGCCACCGCCATTGAATTTGGCCGCAAAGTGCTGTTCTCTACTGACCGCCCCACATTTGTTGAGCTGGAAGCCTTTGTGAAGAAAAAGTAGGCTTAACGGAATCGCACCATGGCAACCGACGCCAAAAAATTACAACCCATCATTATCAAGCGGGTTAAAAAAGGGGGCCACGCCGCGCATGGTGGTGCCTGGAAAATTGCCTACGCCGACTTTGTGACCGCCATGATGGCGTTCTTTTTGCTCATGTGGCTGCTGGGCAGCACTTCTGAGGGTGACAAAAAAGGCTTGTCAGACTACTTTCAGTCACCCATGAAGGTGGCCATGCAAGGTGGCTCGGGTGCAGGTGCCAGCGCCAGCGTGATCAACGGTGGCGGCAATGACCTGACACAAACTGCAGGTCAAACCAAACGCGGTGACGGCGCCAATGCCAAGGCAAAGAAAATGTCAGGCGACCAGGCCAAAGTCGCGCGCGCCAAGAAAGACGCGCAAAAACTGGGTGAGCTCAGCGCCAAGATCAGTGCCATCATCTCCAACACACCCAAGCTGGCCGAGTTCAGCAAACAAATCAAATTGGGCATGACGGCCGATGGCTTGCAAATTCAAATTGTCGACGACCAAAAACGCCCGATGTTTGACAGCGGCAGCGCCAGCGTCAAGCCCTACATGCGCGACATCCTTCAGGAAATTGGTACAGCCCTTGTGGACATCGACAACAAGATCAGCCTGGATGGCCACACTGACCAAACCCCCTACGGTTCTGGGGCGCGTGGCTACAGCAATTGGGAGTTGTCGGCTGACCGAGCCAATGCATCCCGACGCGAATTGGTGGCCGCTGGCATGCCGGATGAGAAGATCGCCCGCGTCATGGGACTGGCCTCGAGCGTGCTGCTTGATGCGGGAAACCCGCGCAGCCCTGCCAACCGTAGAATCAGCATCACAGTGATGACACGCGAGGCAGAAGAACGATTACTAGGGCCGCGTCTCGCAGAAGTCAGCACCGTAGAAACCGCAGCACCGGCTGAAATCAAGCCGACGTCAACACAGTAAGATCAGCATTCACAATATCGCTCTCAAAGGTTTATTCCATGGCTAATGAACTCAAATTTTTGGTGGTTGACGATTTCTCCACCATGCGTCGCATAGTGCGCAACCTGCTCAAAGAAAGCGGATTCCCGGAGTGCGATGAGGCTGAAGACGGTGCAGTGGCACTGCACAAGCTGCGCAACGCCAGTTTTGACTTTGTGGTGAGCGACATCAACATGCCTAATATGAATGGCTTTGAGCTACTCAAAGAAATCAAGGCTGATGAAAAACTCAAGCACATCCCGGTGCTGATGGTCACGGCTGAAGCCCGCAAGGAAGACATTGTGCTGGCCGCCCAAAGCGGCGCGGCCGGCTACATTGTCAAACCCTTTACCAAAGCCGTTCTTGAAGACAAAGTGAACCTGATCCTGACCAAACTGGGGTTGAAATGACTACAGCAGCACACACCAATTCAGACACATCGCAGGATGATGTCCACCAACGCCTGGGCACGCTCACACGTCAGTTACATGACTCGCTCAACGGCTTGGGCTTGACCGATAAGGTCAAAAACTGGGCCGGTGAAATACCTGATGCCAAAAGCCGCCTGACCTATATTGCCCGCCTGACCGGCGAAGCCGCTGAAAAAGTACTCAACAGCGTGGATCAGGCCAAAGTGCACCACGACCACATTGCCACCGAGACACGCCGCATTGGAGCCCTGATCGTCAAAGACCCGGTGGCTGCCGTGGCCAAAGGCCATGTGATGAACTTCATCACCGACGTGGAAGAGTCCTCCAAAGAGATCGATAAAAACCTGACCGACATCATGATGGCGCAGGATTTTCATGACCTCACCGGGCAGGTGATCTCCAAAGTGGTCGCCCTGGCGGCCAATATCGAATCGCAATTGCTGCAATTGCTGGTGATCACAGCGCCCACAGATGCTGTTGCCAAACCCGCACCCGTACCGGTTGATACCAAGCCGGTAAGCGAACCCGTTTTGCAAGGCCCGGTAGTCAACCCCGAAGGCAATCCAGATGTTGTCACCGGGCAGTCCGAGGTAGACGATTTGCTAGCCAGCCTGGGCTTCTAAACCACCTTCAAACAAGCGGGTGAAACCCCCGCTTTTTGTCCTTTAGTTTCAGGACAGTCTCATGACAATGGAGGGAACCAACACCTCTTCCCTTCATGGATTCCAGTAGCCAAGACCGCAACCTACCTGCATCCGAGCGCAAGCTGCAAAAAGCCCGCGACGATGGTCAGGTGGCGCGTTCACAAGATTTATCCCACCTGGCGGTGCTCGGTGGTGGTGCGCTGTGCTTGGTGGCGCTTGCGCCGATGATGCTTGAACACATCCAAAATGCCATGAGCTGGCAGCTCTTGTTTGATGTCAAAGTGCTAGACGACCCCGCAAGCATGCAGTCTCGACTCAGTTCCATGGTCTTGGTAGGTTTGGCTGCCAGCGCTATTTTCGGCTTGATTGTCAGCCTGATTAGCATGTTAAGCACCGTCGCGACTAGCGGTTGGGTTGCCAGCCTGAAACCCATTACGCCCGACTTTAGCAGGCTAAACCCCTTGAGTGGTTTTGGTCGAATGTTCACCAAAGACAAGGCAACTGAAGTTCTGAAAATGAGCTTCATTGCCACCATGCTGCTGCTGGTGGGCTTTACCTATTTGTCTTCAGGCATGGAAACGCTGGGTTCCTTGGTGTTGCAACCTTCAGCCCACGCCATGAGCTTGCTTGCTGACTGGTTAACCCATGGCATGAGTTTAATGCTGCTGGTGGTGCTGGTGGTGGCCATGGTGGATGTGCCTCTGCAAAATTTTCTGCACAAATCACGCATGAAAATGTCGCACCAGGAAATGAAGCAGGAGCACAAAGAATCTGACGGCAACCCGCAAATGAAAGGTCGCATGCGCCAGCGCCAGCGCGACATTGCCAACGGCAACAGCATCAGCAAAGTACCCAAGGCCGACTTTGTGCTCATGAACCCAACCCACTACGCTGTCGCTATTCAGTACGACGAGGCGCGCATGGCAGCACCTCGTGTGATCTCCAAAGGTGCTGATCTGCTCGCCTTCAGGATTCGTGACCTCGCCAAAGAACACGCCATTCCCGTGCTGCAGTCGCCCATGCTGGCGCGCGCCCTGTATGCCAATGCAGAGCTTGACCAAGACATCCCCACCAGCCTGTACACCGCCGTGGCGCAAGTGCTGGCCTACATCTACCGGCTCAAAGCAGCCCTGCGTGGCGACGGCCCGATGCCCGGTGAACCACCGCTGCCGTTTGTGCCGCCAGAACTCGACCCCTTATCCAAAGTGGTTGCCACCACTGACACCCCATGAACCCGTCTTTCACCGCTTTCAAGACCTGGTTTGGCAGTAACTCTGCGCTGATGAAAGGTGCCGCCGCCCCGATGCTGGTGGTGGCCATTTTGTCAATGATGGTGTTGCCCCTGCCGCCGTGGATGCTCGACACCTTTTTTACTTTCAATATTGCCGTGGCGCTGATGGTAATGATGGTGGCGGCCTACATGCTCAAGCCACTGGACTTTGCCGCTTTCCCAGCTGTGCTACTGCTCACCACCCTGATGCGTTTGTCGCTCAACGTGGCATCTACCCGTGTGGTGCTGCTGGAAGGCCACACCGGCCCGGGCGCTGCCGGTGCCGTCATTGAGGCCTTTGGTCACTTTTTGATTGGCGGTAACTTTGCCGTCGGTTTGATCGTGTTTTCGATTTTGGTTGTTATTAATTTTGTAGTGGTCACCAAAGGTGCAGAGCGCATTGCAGAGGTATCGGCGCGCTTTGCCCTGGATGCCATGCCGGGCAAGCAAATGGCGGTGGATGCAGACCTGAACGCGGGCCTGATCGATGAAAAAGAAGCCAAACGCCGCCGCTCCGAAGTCTCTGAAGAAGCCGACTTTTTTGGCTCCATGGACGGCGCTTCCAAATTTGTGCGTGGCGATGCAGTCGCCGGTATTTTGATTTTGCTGATCAATATTTTTGGCGGCTTCACGGTTGGCGTGTTGCAACATGGGTTGACTGCAGCACAAGCGGCCGACTCTTACATTTTGCTGGCCGTTGGTGATGCGTTGGTGGCGCAGATTCCTGGCCTGCTGATCTCGGTGGCCGCAGCTATGGTGGTGTCGCGCGTGGGCAAAGACAACGACCTGAGCAGCCAGATCGTCACGCAAATGTTCATCTCGCCCAAGGTGCTGGGCATCACCGCCACCATCATGGGTATTTTGGGCATCATCCCTGGCATGCCGCATGTGGTTTTCTTGGGCATTGCCCTGTTGCTCGGCTACGTTTCTTGGGTCTTGGCACACCAACCACCCCCCGCAGAAGCTTCTGATTTGACCCCGGTGGTCGCAGCGGCCGACGGCGAAGCCAGCTGGGACGACCTGCAACCGGTTGACCAACTCGGGCTGGAACTGGGCTACCGCCTGATCACCCTGGTGGACAAAAAACGCCAGGGCGATCTGCTCACCCGCATCAAGGGGGTGCGCCGCAAGTTTGCCCAAGAGGTGGGTTTCTTGCCACCGCCGGTGCATGTGCGCGACAACCTGGAGCTCAAACCCAGCGGCTACCGAATCACCCTGCGCGGCGTGATCGTGGGCGAAGGCGAGGCATTCCCTGGACAGTTCCTGGCCATCAACCCCGGCGGCATCACCACCCCGCTGATTGGCACCGCCACCACTGACCCGGCTTTTGGTTTGCCCGCGCACTGGATCGATGCCACGCAAAAAGAAGCCGCACAAATGGCCGGGTTTACCGTGGTTGATTCCGAGACTGTGATGGCCACCCATTTGTCACACTTGATGCAAGTGCAAGCCGCCAAATTGTTGAGCCGCACAGAAACCCAGCAACTGGTAGAACACGTGAGCAAGTTGGCTCCGAAATTGATCGAAGAAGTAGTCCCAAAAATGGTCTCCATCGCCGTGTTTCAAAAAGTACTGCAGCTGCTGCTGGAGGAGTCGGTGCACATTCGCGACATTCGCACCATCATCGAATCCATCGCCGAACACGCCACCACCGTCACCGACCCGGCCGAGTTGGCCAAACGGGTTCGAGTGGCCTTGTCACCCGCCATCGTGCAGCAAATTTACGGTCCGGTGCAAGAACTCAACGTGATCGCCATTGACCCGCCGCTGGAACGCCTGTTGATGCAGGCCCTGGGCAACACCACCGGCCAAGGGCAAGCGCTAGACCCCGGCGTGGCCGACCTGCTGTCGCAAAAGGCGGCCGAGATGGCATTGAAACAGGAAGAGATTGGCATTCCGGCATGTCTGCTGGTGCCCGACCCGATTCGCAGCACGATTGCCCGCTTGGTGCGGCGTGTTGCCCCCCGGCTGCAGGTGCTCGCACACAGCGAGATACCTGAGTCGCACACCATTCGCATTGGCCCCATCCTTAAAGGTGCAGCATCATGAACATCCAACGCTTTACCGCCCCCACTGCCCGCGAAGCGCTTGCCAAGGCGCGCATGACCTTTGGCGACGGCACTCTGATTTTGTCGAACCGGCCCACCGCTTCAGGCATTGAAGTGGTCGCTACCGGCGAAGACACACTGGCCGAACTCGACCGCAACGAATTGGCGCGTCAAGGCAAAGGCATTGCCGCGTCTGCAGCGCCGCATGCAGCGGTGGCACAACCGCGTGTGAATCCAGACAGCCGGGTGGTTGACGATGCGACGCAATTGGCCATGAGCACCTTGTCGTTTCAGGACTATGTGCGTGAGCGCATGCTGCGCCGCCGCCACGAGGCGCTCAACCCCCAAGCCAAACCTGAAGAAACGACCTTGCCGACACGCGCCACCCAGCCCCGGTTGGCTGCTGCGCCGATTCAATCCACACCACGTCAAATCAGCACGACACCGCCCCCCAAAGCCGCCGCCATACCAGCCGCCACGCCTGCAGCGCCTGCGGTTACCCAAGGCATTGTGGATGAGCTTCATGCCATGAAGGCGTTAATTGAAGACCGCTTCAACACCATGACCTGGCTCGGTCAGGCACGCCAAAACCCGATCCACTCCAACCTGATGCTCAAGCTGATCCGCTCGGGCTATTCCCCATCGCTGTCGCGCACCATCCTGGAACACATGCCAGAAAACATCTCGGTGCCCGATGCCATGCGCTGGGTGATGGACATCCTGACGCGCAACGTGCGCACCGATGCCAACGCCCGCGCGATCCATGAAGAAGGTGGCATCTATGCCTTGATCGGAGCCACTGGTGTCGGCAAAACCACCACGGCAGCCAAACTGGCCGGGCTGTGTGCCCGCACCCACGGTGCCAACAGCGTCGGCTTGATCACCCTAGACACCTACCGTGTGGGTGCGCATGAACAATTGCGCAGCTATGGCCGCATGCTCGGCGTGGTGGCCCACCTGGCTCATGACCGTGCCGCACTGCAAGATCTGCTGGGGCTGCTGTCGGCCAAAAAAATGGTGTTGATTGACACCACAGGCATTGCCCCAAACGACCCACGCAAACGTGACATGCTCGACGTGCTTGACTTGCCTGGTGTCAACCGTTTGCTGGTGCTCAATGCCGGCGGGCATGGCGACACCCTGGATGATGTGGTCACCTCTTTCAAAACCTGTCCGGTACAGCAAGCCATTTTGTCCAAGGTGGACGAGGCCGCCAAAGTGGGTCCGGCTCTGGATGCGGTCATTCGCCACCAGTTGCTGTTGCGTGGTGTCACCATGGGTCAAAAAGTACCCGAGGACTGGGAACGCGCCGATGCCACCAAACTGGTGGCCATGTCGATGCGTTCGCCCTCCAAGTCTGCCTTTGACCCCAAGGCTTCTGACCTTGGCTTCATTTTTGTCGACAGCACCCCCATGAACCTGGGTCAACTTCATGCTTGAACCCTGCCTCAACCAGGCCGCAGGCTTGCAGGGTCTGGCTCCGCACATGCTGCCCCGGCTGATGGCAGTGACCAGCCACGGCAACCAGCAGGGTGAATTGCCCATGCTCTGGAGCCTGTGCGCCACTTGGGTGGATATGGGTCTGCCGGTCATGGTGCTGGACGGGCATGCACACGAATCCGAGGATAACCCTGGCCTGCTGCAATTGCTGGACGAGGTCATGCCTCATGCAATCGAAGATGATGAAAGCCTTGCCTGGTCGGTGCTACCCGCAGCCGCTGGTTTTGAGCGACTGTCACGAGTCGGGTTCAACTCGGACAGCGTCGGTCATTTATTCCATAAATTTGCCGCTGTGGTGCTTTATGCACCCGCCGATACCCTCACCCGCTTGATCAGTGGCAGTGGTTTGGCTCCACTGTTGGTCGTCACCCCGCTCAAAACCTCTTCACTCACCGCTTACCAGGCCATGAAGCAGTTGCTGATGGAGGCCAATTTGCAGCCCACGGTGGCTAACATTGCACTGAAAAGCGACCGAACTTCAGAGGTCGCAGGATCGGCTCGTAATTTGCGCGATTGCGCCTTGTCGTTCCTTGGGCTTACAGTCAAGCCCATCACCGTGTCAACCACGGCCACAGGCCATGCCTCGCGCGAGGAAATCGACCGGCTGGCGTTGCAGTTGCTGGAGAGTGCCGTATTTTTGGAACGCCAACCCCTACAGAGGACGCATTGATGTACACCGCCAAGGGTCAGCTTGATCGCAACGCCCTGATTCGCCAATACCAGCCGCTGGTGCGCAAACTGGCGCACCACATGATGGCAAAACTACCCGCTAATGTGCAGGTTGATGACCTGATACAAGTCGGCCTGATCGGCTTGTCCGAGGCCTTGTCACGGTTTGAGGCCAAACAAGGTGTTCAGTTTGAAACCTTTGCCACCCAGCGCATCCGTGGGGCCATGCTGGATGAATTGCGTGAAAACGACTGGGTTTCACGCGGGGTGCGCAAGAGCCAGAAAGACATTGAAGAAGCCATGCGCAGGCTGGAGCACCAGCTCGGTCGCAGTCCCCTTGAGAGCGAAATTGCAAAAGACCTCGGCATCAGTTTGTCTGACTACCAGAGTCTGCTGGGCAAGGTTCGCGGCACACAGTTGGTCTACCTGGAAGACATGACCCGCCACACTGAAGATGAAGACAGTTTTCTGGATCGGCACATGGGTGATGCAGATGCTGACCCACTCAATGTGCTGCGCGACCAACGGCTGCGCGTGGCTTTGGTGGCTGCCATCAAAAATCTGCCAGAGCGGGAACAATTCATCATGAGCATGTATTACGAACAGGACATGAACCTGAAAGAGATTGCCGCGGTGCTGGATGTCACCGAGTCACGGGTTTGCCAGTTGCACAGCCAGTCCATCGCTCGCTTGCGCGCCAAGATGCGCGGGCACTAAGGGCTCGCAAAGCAATAACTTGTACATTTGCCCAGCCATCTTTGGGCGCATTGCGTCGTTGCAAATCGCTTGTTTAGCAGAGCTAAAAGGCGCGTTTTGCGCCTAGCACTGCATCCCAAATCTGGCCGTCAAAATGTCCAACTTATTTCTTTACGAGCCCTAAATATTCAAGAAATCCCGTTAGAAAACGGTTGACGCCCTGAAACGGGTTCGCTTGATTCAGGCCGTAAAGGCCTTGAATTCACCGCTTTGTCGACCGGCACTGCCGTAAAGCGGATGCCCGGCCAAGCCGGTTTTGGGCGCATAGGTGTGGCTCTGGGCAGCCGGCATCAAAGCTGCCAGTGTGCGTTCAACCCCCACGCCTTGGCGCAACAAGCCTTCCCGCAACGACACCAACCTGGCCGCCATGGCTTTCACGCGCCGTTGATCCGATGCATGGCTCTGTAGGTGCTCCGTCCACAGCGGCAGGTTCTGAGACAAGGCCACGGCCAGCGATTGCACCTGAGCCGATGCCTTGACCAATTCAGCGGCATCCCCGCGAATGACAGCAGCAGACAAAAAAGCCAGATGATCCTCCAAGGGGCTCAACTGGCTATCGACGTTCAAAGTATTCATGGTTTTTCCTCAAAAACCAGAAAAAAGCGACTCAAACTCGGCTGCGCGTCAGCATTTCCTGGGCGTTGGAAAGCAATTTGTCGGCAATCGCTTCTGGATTGACCGCATACGTACCTTGCGCAATTGCATTGCGCACCGCTTCCACCTTGGCCGTGTCCACATCGGGTGTTTCGCCACGGTTGGAGGCTTCCAGAGACCTGGCCAAAGACGACACCGACACCGCCACACCAGCGGACTGGATGCTCTTGTTGGCGCTGGTTTTGGCCAGTGTGCTTGCTGCAGGCCCGGTTTTGGCGGCCAATGCGGCAGCATGGCTGCTCAGGGCAGCGGAGGTATCTGGTGACTGGTTGATCTTCATGGTGTGCTCCAAAACTACGATTGATGTAGCCTCGTAAGATCACTTTCGGCAAAAACTGGCCAGACTTTACCTCTAATTGAAAATATTTTGAAAATTTCACAGTGCCAGTCTCACGGTACGGTTATCTAGCACCTGGCCAGACATGATGCGGCCATTGTCCATGCGCACCCTGGCAAATTGACCCACCACCCCGGCCGAGAGCGCCTGGGCACTGGTGACAACCTCAAAGCCGGAGCCTTGCGCCAGAACCCTGATCTGCGCCCCGGCCTGAAACACCTGGGTCGGTTTAAGCAAGTCATGCCGCAGCGCCTGCCCAGTGGACAAATTGCGCCGGGCGGTTTGTCCAACCCAATCCGCCGGGTTGGCAAAAATTGGGCTACTTTGTTCCGCCCAATCCACCTCGGCCTGCAGCGCATCGGTTTCGGTTAGCACCGCGCCTTGCGACACCGTGCCTTTGATCACCCACGCCGGGCCAAAGGCTTTGACCGTGATGGGCAAAAACACACTCCACTTGCTGGGGCCTTGCACACAGCGCAAGCCGAGTCGGGTCTTGCCCCACAAACGCGTGCCCGCCGGGATGAAAGGCTCCACCTGCGCGCAGGCTGCCAAACGCAAACGCCAGTCCAATTCACCCACCACCACTTCCATCCGCAAGGGCAGCGTGGCGGCACTCTGAGCCAGATTTTGATCGAGCCAATGCTGTGCACGGCTGTAGAGCGCAGCGGCGTTGAATGCCTCATCCGTCGCCTGGGGCTGCGCCGTCGCAGCCGCGCTCACCCAGCCCACCCACACCAGCAGCCCACCCTGAATGATGATGGACAAGCGCTGCGCCATGCGTTTAAATTGTGAAGACATGATGGTTCCCATAACGCGTTTCACTGTAGACAAGTCAGCATCAACAAAGCACACAAAGTAAGCCCGATTTGTCCTTCTATTTGCAGTTTAGAAATTCAGCAGGGTTTTCATAATCATCAACCAGAAGGCTCACCGCATCCAGGTTGGGTGGCCTGATTCAAGAAAGCTGAGGTGTTGAATGTTTGCTCAAATGACCAGTGGTTTGGATTTCCATGCCAATGCATTGGTGCTGCGTGCCGAACGCCAGCGCATCATTGCCAGCAACATTGCCAACGCCGACACGCCCGGCTATGTGGCGCGCGACCTCAATTTCAAGGAAGCCTTGTCGCAACTGACAGGCGTCTCAGGCGGCGAATTGCCCAAACTCAAAATGCAAACCAGTGCTGGCAATGGCACAACCGCCACCAACCCGAAACATCTGGCGCTTGCTGGCCTGCGCGCCAGCGAGCTCAGTGGCTCGGCACTGGGCTATGCGGTGCAAAGCCAACCCAGCGCGGACGGCAACAGTGTGGACTTAGATCGAGAACGCGCCAGTTTTGTCGACAACTCGGTGCGCTATGAGTCCACCCTGCGCTTCATCAACGGCCAGTCGAAAACCATTTTGAGTGCCATTCAGGGGCAATAGGCTCAGGCACTTCGGAGAACGCTCATGTCCATGCTTTCCATCTTCAACGTCTCGGGCAGCGCCGTCAGCGCCCAGTCACAGCGGCTCAACGTGGTGGCCAGCAACCTGGCTAATGCGGACGCGGTGGCCGGTCCCGACGGCCAAGGCTACAAAGCCCGTCAGGTGGTGTTTCAAACCGTGCCCATGGGCACCGAGGCCACCGCCGGGGTCAAGGTCAAGGCCATCACCGAAAGCAATGAGCCTTTCAAGCGGGTGCACAACCCCAACCACCCTTCAGCTGATGCAGAAGGTTATGTGAATTACTCCAACGTCAACCCGGTGGAGGAAATGGTCAACATGATCTCGGCATCACGCTCTTACCAGAACAACGTTGAAGTGATGAACACAGCCAAAACGCTGCTACTCAAAACCCTGCAAATGGGCCAGTAATTTTTTCAAAGGTTCACCACCATGCTTACCGCAACCGCACCCTCCACCGTGACCAGCAGCTCGGCCTTGACTGCTGGTGCCAATTCCAGCACCAGCGCCACCAGTGCAGCAGCATCGCAAGACCGTTTTCTGAAACTGCTGGTAGCTCAGCTCAATAACCAGGATCCTTTGAATCCGGTAGACAACGCGCAAATGACCAGTCAGATGGCGCAGATCAACACCGTCACCGGCATCCAGCAGGTCAATGACACGCTCAAAAGCATGACGGCGCAGTTCACCGCGCTACAAGTGCTGCAAGGTGCCAATATGGTTGGTCACGACGTGCTGATAGATAGCGAAACATTGAGCATCAACAATGGTGTGGCCGGTGGTGCCTTCGATCTTGCTGGCAACGCCGAGAGCGTCAAGGTTGACATCATGTCTACTGGTGGCCAGATTGTTGATACCTTGAACCTGGGTGCGCTCGAAGCGGGGCGGCACAACTTTGAATGGGATGCGTCCACCTACCAAGGCACGGGCAACCCAAGTTTCAAAATAACGGCAACGCTGGGAGAGAAACCCATAGTCAGCAGCGCCTTGGCGCGTGCCTTGGTGCAGTCCGTCAGCAGTGACAACGGCATCATGAAGGTGCAATTGGCAGGACGCAGTGCTGTGCCCTACAGCAGCATTCAAGCTATTCTTTAAAAGTTTACATTGTCTATCAAGGAAGCACCATGTCATTTCAAACCGGACTCTCAGGACTCAACGCCTCCAGCCGCAATCTGGACGTGATTGGCAACAACATTGCCAACGCCAACACCACGGGCATGAAATCTTCGCGCGCTGAATTCAGCAACCTGGTGGCCTCGTCTTTGGGTGTGGGCAGCACCAGCGGCGCAGGCATTGGGGTCAGCGTGGCAACGGTGTCACAGCAATTCAGCCAGGGCAACATTGCCACCACCGGCAACACCATGGACGTGGCCATCAATGGTGGCGGTTTTTTTCAACTAACCCAAACTGACGGCTCAATGGCCTACACCCGAGACGGATCCTTCAAACTTGACAAAGACGGTTTCATCATCAACAACAGTGGAGCCAACGTGATGGGGTTTCCAACAGACACAAGTGGCAACATCACCAGCGCGTCGATTCAAAAGCTGCAGTTGCCAACCAACGCCCCCATCAAGGCCAACCCTACAGCCACCATCACAGCAGAATTCAACCTGGATGCCCGAGCACTGGATGCCACGCAAGCCACCGCCGCCGGAAAAGTACCTGACCCACGGTCAACTTTTGGTACCGCGCTTAACGTATTTGACCAACAAGGCGTTCCATCACCGGTGAATTTCTTTTTTGTAAAAAAAGATGGCACTGCCAACTCGTGGGATATTTTTGGCGGCATCGACGGCGTACCTGCCGGCATTGTGTACCCCAATCTGGGCACCATGGCCTTTGATGCCTCTGGAAAAATTGTGCCCAGCGCCCCGCCCGCCACCGGTTTTTCCATCACCCTGGCCGCAGGAACTATTCCATCGGCCAATCCGAACAATGCTGTCAGTGCCGGAGGCACCGGATTTTTGACACAACCCATCACCCTTGACTTAACCAATGTCACACAATACGGTACGGCTTTCGCCGTCTCCAGCCTGACCCAGGACGGGTTCACCGCCGGGGATCTCACCAGCATCAGCATTGGCGAGACAGGGGCCATCACCTCACGCTACTCTAATGGTCAATCGCAATTTACCGGGCAAATTACCCTAGCCGATTTTCGCAATGTCCAAGGATTATTGCCACTTGGCGGTAACGCCTGGGCCGAGTCATTTGATTCCGGGTTGCCAGTGCAGGGCTCTCCGGGCAGTGGCAAATTTGGCGCACTGCGTGCCGGCGCTTTGGAGGAATCGAATGTTGACCTGACCAGCGAGCTGGTTAACTTGATGACTGCGCAGCGTGCCTACCAAGCCAATGCGCAAACCATCAAGACGCAAGACCAGGTGATGTCCACGCTGGTCAACCTGCGTTAATCACGCAGAATTGATGACACCTTGACCAGGAGCCACCATGGATCGCCTGATATACACCGCCATGACCGGAGCCAGCGCGTCTGATAACCGGCAAGCCGTGTTAGCCAACAACCTGGCCAACGTGTCGACCAACGGATTCAGGGCCGAGATGTCAACCTTTCGCTCGGTACCGGTTCGTGGCGACGGCTCCAGCACCCGGGTCATGGCCATCGAAGCCACACCCGGCTTCTCGGACATTCCTGGCAGCCCACAGCGCACCGGCCGAGCCATGGATGCCATGACCACCGGCAACTCCTGGTTTGGCGTGCAGGGGCTTGACGGCACCGAGGCCTACACCCGCAATGGCTCGTTTGAGGTGGCGGCCGACGGCACGCTTAAAACCAATAATGGTTTGACGGTGCTGAGCGATGGCGGCGCCCCCATTACCGTGCCAGCAGGCGGTGAAGTCACGCTCGGCTCTGACGGCACACTCACCGCCAAAGTGGGCAACCAGCCACCCACCGGCATAGGTCGGCTCAAGCTGGCTACCCCTACTGCTGAAGACCCACTCAGGCGCGGCGGCGATGGCTTGTTTCGCACCAGCTCGGGCGAACCCATGACCAACGATGCCAACGCCCGCCTGCAACTGGGGGTGATTGAAGGCTCCAACGTGAACGCGGTAGAGACCATGGTGCAAATGATTCAGGCGGCGCGCCAGTTTGACACCCAGACCCGTTTGATGACCACCGCCGAAGCCGACGACCGAGCTGCCGCCCAACTCCTCAGCATGCAAGGCTGAATTTTTTAGGACAACATCATGATCAACTCCCTCTGGATTTCAAAGACCGGCATGGAAGCCCAGCAAATGCAGCTGGACGTGATTTCCAACAACCTGGCCAACGTGTCCACCAACGGTTTCAAACGCGCCAGCGCCGTGTTTGAAGACCTGATGTATCAAAACCTGCGCCAGGTTGGCGCCAGCAGTACCGAGCAGTCCACCCTGCCCACTGGCTTACAGATTGGCCTTGGGGTGCGCACCGTGGCCACCAGCCGCTCGTTTGCGCAGGGCAACTTGCAGCAAACCAACAACAAGTTTGATGTGGCGATTCAGGGCGATGGCTTCTTCCAGATCACCATGCCCGATGGCAGCACCAGCTACAGTCGCGACGGTTCGTTCCAGGTCAACGCCGCGGGCGCGGTGGTCACCTCCACTGGCCTGGCCGTGGCCAACGGCATCACCGTACCGACCAACGCCACCAGCATCTCCATTGCGGGCGATGGCACGGTGTCGGCCACCATCCCTGGCAACACCACACCTCAACAGATTGGCACTATTGCCCTGGCCCGCTTCATCAACCCAGCCGGACTGACCCCACTGGGTCAGAACCTGTACGCCGAAAGCGCGGCCTCTGGTCAGCCCCAGGCAGGTACACCAGGCACGGATGGCATAGGCGCGCTGATGCAAGGCTTTGTGGAAACCTCCAACGTCAACGTGGTGCAAGAGCTCGTCACCATGATCCAGACCCAGCGCGCGTACGAGATGAACTCCAAAGCAATTCAAACTTCTGACCAGATGTTGCAAAAACTTGGCCAGTTATAAGGCTCCGGGTGCATCATGCAAATATTTAAGCAAAATTGGCATCTAGCCCTTGATTTAAAAGGGCGAATAGCTATTTATTCAGTAGTGCTTTGCACGTCTACGGCGTGCAGTTCCCTACCCCAGACGGTGGGTGTCGATTTTCCCGAAACCAGCACCCCCAGACTCACCTCGCCCATGCTTGCGGCTCCGGCGCCGGCCACGGGCAGCTTGTTCCATAAAGCCGCTTACCGCCCGGGCTTTGAAGATTCACGTGCTCGTGCCGTGGGCGACAACATCACCATCCAGATTGTGGAGAAAGTCACCGCCAGCCAGGTCTCCAAATCCACCGCCAACCGCACCACCTCAGGCTCGACCAGCGTCAGTGCTTTTCCATTTATATCGCCTCCTGACATTGCGAACTTCACCACCGGCACCAAATCAGCCAGTGATTTTTCTGGCAAAGGCGGCACTGAGAGCGCCAATACATTTTTTGGCACCATCACCGCCACCGTGGTCGAGGTGCTGCCCAACGGCCATCTGCTGGTAGCGGGTGACAAACAAATTGGGGTCAACCAGAATGTGGACGTGATGCGCTTCAGCGGCAGCATCGACCCACGCCTGATCCAGCCTGGCAACCTGGTCAATTCGAATCAGGTGGCCAACGCCCGCATGGAGTCCAAGGGACGCGGCGCCCAAGCTGAAGCCCAAACAGTTGGCTGGTTAACACGGTTCTTTTTCAGCTTTTTGCCGTTCTAAAGTTGCGCAGAATCGTGCCGAGGGGTAAATACACCATGCACGCCATAGCCAACACCATCGACACCGTTTTACACACCAGCACACGCTGCATCACTGGCAGCGTCCTGGTGCTGTGCATCGCCCTGTTCGGCGCGGCCCTGGCCCCGCAAGCGCAAGCGGCACGCATCAAGGAAGTGGCTGCGGTGGAAGGCGTGCGCAGCAATCAGCTCACCGGCTTTGGCCTGGTGGTGGGGCTGGACGGCACGGGCGACCAAACCACGCAGATGCCCTACACCTCGCAAGGCATTGCCAACTACCTGCAACAGCTCGGCATCACGCTGCCAGCCGCCTCAGCCTCGTCACTGCAAATGAAAAACGTGGCCGCCGTGCTGGTCACCGCCCAACTGCCCGCCTTTGCCCGACCCGGCCAGGCCATAGATGTCAACGTGTCGTCGGTGGGCAACTCCAAATCGCTCAAAGGCGGCATGCTGATTGCCACACCGCTCAAGGGTGCTGATGGTGAAATTTACGCCATTGCCCAGGGCAGCCTGATCATTGCAGGTGCCGGTGCAGCCGCAGCGGGCAGCAAAGTCCAGGTGAACCATTTGAGCGCCGGACGCATTCCCAACGGTGCCCAGGTGGAACGCAGTGTGCCCACGCCCCTGCAAGAAGGCAACAGCCTGACGTTAGGTCTGCAAGCCAGCGACTTCCAAACCGCGCGCAAAGTGGCTCAGGCCATCAACACCCGGTTTGGAGCCGGTGTGGCACAAGCCATGGATGGCCGCACCATCAAGGTCTTGGCTCCGGCGCTGCCAGATGCCCGCGTCACCTTCATGGCCGAGCTAGAAGAATTGCCGCTGGAAAACTCAGTGGCCGCCGCCAAGGTGGTGATCAATGCGCGCACCGGGTCGATTGTCATGAATGGTGCCGTGACCCTTAACCCCGTGGCCGTAGCGCACGGCAACCTGTCCATCACCATCAGCAACACGCCCAGCGTGAGCCAACCCAACCCCCTGTCAGGCGGACAAACCACCGTGACGCAACAGGCTGACATCCAGATCAAGAACGAGCCCGGCATGTTGATCCCACTGCCCGCCGCTGCGCAACTGACCGAAGTGGTGCGAGCCCTGAATTCGCTCGGTGCCACACCGCAAGACCTGCTGGCGATTTTGCAGGCCATCAAGGCTGCCGGTGCGCTCAACGCCGAGCTGGAGGTGATCTGACATGAGCCTGGGTCAGTCTGCATCGATTTCGAACGCGTTGGCAGCCGATGCCAGCTCGCTGAACAAGCTCAAGCTGTCAGCTGGACAAAAAAGTCCCGAAGCGATCCGCGAGACCGCCAAACAGTTTGAGTCCTTGTTCATGCGCGAACTGATCAAAAGCATGCGTGAAGCCACCATGAAGTCCGGCATGCTCGACAGCCCCGGGACTAACCTGGGCACCGACCTGCTGGACCAGCAAATGGCAGTGCAAATGTCGGGTCAACCCGGTGGTTTGTCAGACCTTATTGCAGCCCAGTTGTCGCGCCAGATGGGGGTCGCCGACCCGGGCCAAACAGCGCTCAGCCAGATGCCCAACACCGCCACCAGCGCGCTGCAACGCGCCTCGTCTTTGGCTGCGTACAGCAAACATGCTGCCCAGCCCACGATGAGTCAAAGTGGATTTGTTGAAAAACACACCCAGGTCGCCGCTCGCATTGAAAAAGAAACCGGCATCCCCGCCAGCTACATGGTCGGCCAGGCCGGGCATGAAACCGGCTGGGGCCAGCACGAGATCAAGCTGCACGGCGGCAAGCCGTCATACAACCTGTTTGGCATCAAGGCCGACAAAAGCTGGATGGGCAAGGTGGCCGAGGTCACCACCACCGAGTACGTCAACGGCGTAGCGCAACGAAAAGTGGCCAAGTTCCGGGCTTACGACTCGTATGACGCGTCCTTCCGCGACTACGCCCGCTTGATCACCCAGTCGCCACGCTACGCCCAGGCCAGCCAGCAAACCGGCTCGGCGTTTGCCTTTGCCAGCGGCCTGCAAAAAGCCGGCTACGCCACTGACCCCCATTACGCAGCCAAGTTGAGCCGCGCCATTGAAACCACCCAACGCCTGCAAGCACGCACGCAAGTGGTGGCACAAAGCTTATGAGCATCCTCAACGTCGGCACCCGGGCCTTGCTGGCCAACCAGGTGGTGCTACAGACCACTGGCAACAACATTGCCAACGTCAACACACCGGGCTATTCGCGCCAGACGGCGGTGCTGCAGGCCGTGCAAGGCCAATTCACCGGCAGCGGTTACGTCGGCAAAGGGGTCGAGGTGTCGACCATCCAGCGCAATTACAGTGAATTTTTGACCCGACAAGCCGCCCTGGCCAGCGCCACCAGCAGCGGCGACAGCACCCGTGCTGACAAGCTCAAACAGCTTGAGGAACTGTTCCCGGGTGGCGCCACCGGCCTGGGCGCAGCCATCAACGACATGCTCAACGCCTTCTCGGATGTGGCGAGTGCACCAACCGACCTGACCGCGCGCACCGTGGCCTTGACACGGGTGAGCGAAACCGCCGCCCGCATGCGCAGCACCTCCACCAACCTGGACGACTTGCAAACAGGCGTGGCACAAGAAATTGAACAAAAGGTCGATGCCATCAACGGCCTGACCCGCAACATTGCGGCCATCAACGACAAAATTGCCCGCGCCCAGGGCAGCGGTCAGCCCCCCAACGACATGCTCGACCAGCGCGACCAACTGGTGCGCGACTTGAACCGCTTCGTGCAAACCAGCTCCATTCCCGCCAGCGATGGCACGGTGGGCATTTTTGTTGGTGGCAGCCAGGCTTTGGTGCTGGGCACCAGTGCTGCCACATTGAAAGTGGTCAACGACGATTTCAATGACCCGCTCAAATCCAAAATTGCCATCACATTCAGCGGGCGAAACGTCACCCTGGATGAAAATCGGCTCGGCGGCGGCGAGGTGGCCGGACTGCTGCGCTTCCAGAACAACGACCTCTCCGAAGGCCGCAACCTGCTTGGACGCATGACGCTGGCCATCAGCACCAGCATGAATGCACAGCACCAACTGGGGCTTGATCTGGACGGCAATGCAGGTGGAAATTTATTCACCCCCACCGTATTTGGTGCCGGCAACATCATGGAGCCGGCCGCACCGGCAGCGCTCAACACCGGCAGCGCCGTGCTGGGGCTGGCCATCAGTGACGTGACCCAATTCGCCGCCTCCAATTACGAAGTCAATTTCAGCGCTGCGGCCACAGGCAGCATCACCCGCACGTCTGACGGCAAGGTCACTGCCTTTGCCGCCGTACCCGTCACCATTGACGGCCTGACCCTCAGCGTCACCGCGGGCAGCGCCAATGCGGGCGACCGTTTTTTACTCAAGCCGTTTAGCACTTCGGCCAGCAACATCAGCGCCGAATTTTCATCGCCACGCGCCCTGGCTGTGGCCAGCCCGGTGTCTGGACTGATGGGCAGCGCCAACACCGGCAGTCTGCAACTGGCCACACTGGCTGCGCGCACCAATCCGCCTACCAACGTGCCGGTCACCATCAGCTTCACCGGTGCCAACAGCTACACCCGCAGTGACACCGGGGTCACGGTTTACACCTACACCTCGGGCCAATCGATTGAAGGCACGGTGCCCGCCACCACGCCGCTGAGTCAATGGTCACTCACACTACAAGGCGTGCCAAAAACTGGCGACACTTTCACGGTTCAGGCGCAGCCGGCGGCCTTTCGCAACCTCAATGCCGGCAATGCCAGCGCCATGATGAGCCTGCGTGATGCCGCCATGTTTGACGGCTCGGCCCTGACTGACGGCTATGCCAGCCTGATCTCACAAATTGGCATCCGCGCCCAAAGCGCCAACTATGCCTCGGATGTCTCTAGCACCATCGCCGCCAATCTGGAAAAAGACCGAACCGGGGTTTCGGGTGTGAATCTGGACGAAGAAGCCTCCAAACTGCTGCAATACCAGCAGGCCTACCAGGCTTCAGCCAAAATGATCCAGGTGGCCAACAGCATTTTTGACACCCTGCTGCAAACCATTGGCTAACCGTCAGGCTCAGGAGTTCCCACCATGACCAGCTCACTTTCCCGCATCGGCAGTGCCAACACTTATGACAACGCCGTGCGCAACATCTCGATGCGCCAGTCTGCCCTGTCTAATTTGCAAGAGAACCTGACCTCAGGCAAGCGTGTAGTGCGTGCCAGCGACGACCCCACCAGCGCCGCCAACGCCGAACGAGCCCTCAACCGCATCAGCCGCATCGCCACCGACCAGCGCGCCCTTGAAGCACAACGCAACGCCATCGCCATGGCCGAAAGCACCCTGGGCGATGTCACCAACAGCTTGCAGCGCTTTCGCGAACTGGTGGTCAGCGCTGGCAATGGGGTGCACAGCAACGCCGAACGAAAATCAATTGCCATTGAATTGCAGGGCCTGCGTGACCAGATTTTTGCCTCGGCCAACCAAAAAGACACCAATGGTTTGCCACTTTTCAGCGCGCTGGGCAGTGCGCTCGCACCTTTTGTGGGCCCACAGGCCACGCCACCCGATTACACCTTCAACGGCCTGCCAGGACAGGCCGCCAGCAGCGATGTGGCGATTCCGTTCACGCTCGATGGCGATGCAGCTTTCATGCACCAACCGGCGCGCGACGGGGTGTACAACACCAGTGTCAGCACCATCCCCAGCGGGCGCACCCTGACCACAGACGGTGTGACGGTCACCAATGCCAGTGCGGTCACCGGGGCCAGCTACCTGATTGCCATCACCAATGTCGACACCACCACCACGCCGGGCACCACGGTGGTGTCTTACGACGTAACCACCACCCCGCCCGGAAGCACCGCCGCGCAGGTAGCCCCGGGCTACCCCTCCGCCCAAAGTGCCAGCATCGCGGTGGCAGGCATGGCAGGGTTGGCACTTACCTTCAACGGCACACCAGCCGTCGGCGACACCCTCACCGTGGCTCCCAGCCCCAGCATTTTTAGCGTGCTGGACAACGCCATCAAAGACATCAAGGAAGCCCCCAACAACAACGGTGCCACCCAGGCCGTGGGCCAGGCGCTGCACAACATCGACATTGGCATGTCGCGCATTTCAGCCGTGCGCGGCCAAGCCGGAGACCTGCTCAACCGCGCCGACCGCATCACTGGCAACCAGGAAAAACGCAGCATCCAGCTCGAAGCAGACCGCTCCCGGGCTGAAGATTTGGACATGGTCAAAGGCATTTCAGACTTCCAAAATCAGCAAACCGGCTACTCAGCAGCACTGCAGTCTTACGCCCAAGTGCAAAAGTTATCCCTGTTCAACTTCATAGGCTGATGCCATGCCCGCTGGCGTGCTGAACGATGTGGTGTTGGGCTACCAACTGCTGTGGAACGCACAGCGCCAGGTAGCCGGTGTGCTGCTAACGCTGGACGCGGCCGCCGGGCACACGCTGGCCATTGAACCCCTGCTGCACACCGTCGGTCAACTCTGGGGCAGCAAAGCCCCCGCATTGACACTGAGTACGCCGTCGTCCGGCTTGCTGACTGAACTGCTGCAGGCCTGCCCCACCACGCTGGCCAGCCTCATGGTCGACTCCATGCTGCTGGACAATCCAGCCATGTTGCAGCATGTCCAGCACGCGGGGCGACGTGGCCTGAAACTGGTGTGGCACGCCAACGGCGACAACGCACGCCTGATGCCTGGCACGGCCATGCATTTTTCACAATCGGTGTCCGGCCTGAGTGTGGACGACACCTTGCTGGCCCTGCGCCTGGCGCTGCGTGGCAAGCACGGCACGCCCGGCACACCCGGCACACAGAGCCTACACCAGGCAAGCCCGGTGCAGGCTGGAAAAATCTACCAGGACATTGCCAGCCGTACCCTGGCCGAGCATTGCCTGGACGAGCAAGCCGCCAGTGCCTTGCTGGGATGGCCGGTAGAAGACGTGCTGCACGGCTACCGTCAATCGGGCATACAGCCCGGCCAGGGCGCCATGCGCTGCCTGGTCAAAGCCATCGACAGCGATGCGTCCATGGACGACATTGAGTTTTGGTTGGGTCAAGACCCGGTGTTGGCGTACCGTTTTTTGCGCTACACCAATTCTGCCGGGTTGGGTCTGAGCCGCGAGATTGATGCCCTGCGCCAAGGGCTGATGGTGCTGGGGTTGTCGCACACCAAAAAATGGCTGCTTGACCTGCTGCCCCACGCCGCGCACGACTCCAATTTGCAGCCGGTGCGCCAGGCCATGGTGCTGCGCGCCACCTTCATGGCCGATCTGCTTGATGCCGGCGAGAGTGAGGCACTCAAACGCGAGCTGTACCTGTGCGGCTTGTTGTCACAAATCGACCAGCTGGTGGCAGAACCCATGGCCAATGTGCTGGCCTCTATCCCGCTGCCCAGCCGCGTCAAAGAGGCCATTGCCGGACAAACCGGCCCCTACTGGCCGTTTCTGGAGGTCGCCACAGCCACCGAGAGTACGCAACTCGATCTGACGCTGGCGCGCTGCCAGCAGCACAGTTTTGACCTTGAAGAGGTCAACCTGGTGCTGCTGCGCACGCTGGCGACGCTCAAGTAACTTTAAAACTTGCCGATACCTTGTTCAGGTTCAATAACCATTGTCAACAGCTGATGCTGTTTTGGCTTGCATTGGGCTGAATCAACCGAACCCAAGGAGTGAGTCATGAGTTTGACATCCATTGCATCCCCAGCGGGCGTGACGCCCCCGATTGCCGCACCGGCAGCTGTGCCATCAGCAACATCCCGCCGTGCGGCCACGCCAATGGGAGAACCGGCAGTGCCCGCCTTAAAGTCAGTCTCCAAGCCAACGCCTGCCGATTTACAGCAGGCCGTAGATACCTCCAACCAAGTGTTGGCCAGCAAAACATCCAACGAGTTGCACTTTGCTGTCGAAAAGGGCACTGGGTTGGCAGTGGTTTCACTTATCAACCAAAAAACCGGGGAAACCCTGCTGCAGTTTCCGTCAGAGGCCATGCTTGAAATTGCCAAGGGCATTGACCAGGTCACCGGCGCAATCATTCAGCGCAAGGCTTGAACCAGTTGCACGATGCGGTTTAAAGCCAGCATGGCATCTGCAATGACCTGACCCACCGGTTGGCGTGCCGCCACGGATTCCGTCACCCAGCGCGCACTGCTGCACAGCCGCAACGCACTCACAGGCTGGCCATCTTGCATTCCACAGGAAACGGGCTGGCCAAGCGCAAACCGCGTGCTTAATGCGCCATATGCACCCTGAGCGCTGCGCAACTGGCGGTACACCAGCGTCATCTCATCCAGGGTCAAGACACGCCGATGCCCCTGCACCGTGCGTTTGAAAATTTTGAACGGAAAAATGGTTTGCACGCTGTCCCACGTTGGCAAACCATCGATCAGGCCGCGCTGCAACGGAGCCACCGGCAGGGGTTCAAAGAGGTCATCCTGAATCAAGCGGGTAGACACTGCCTGCTGCCATGACTGCAAAAAATCGTGGATGTGTGGCGCAGGCAAGGCTCTGAACCTGCGCAGCTCGGTCAAAGCGGCCTCCCATCGCAACAGCAATCCCAGGTTGACCGACTCTTCCAGTACCCGTGCATTCGGCCAGCCCAACGGCCAATCCGAGCGTGCCGAGTAATCCACCAGCGCGTCCAATGCCACGCCGCGACTGCGCTGCGCCACGCTTGGCGGCAACAGCAGTGAACCACAAAATGCGGGGCCACCCACAAACTTGGACCCCGTGATGGCCACCATGAAGTCGTGACTCAAATAGCCAAGCAGGGTCTGCGGCGAAGCGCGAAATTGACAAGCATCCACCAGAATGCTCAGGCGTTCACCATACTGTGCGCGCAGCTGTGCCGCACAGGCCATGGAGGGTGCCAACAAACCAGTTTTCGACACATCGGTCAACACCAGCAAGCAGCGCCCTGCGGTCTGCAGCATGCGCTCCACCTGCGTGGCAAATTCGCCATCTACCTCGGCCACACTGCGCAAACTTCCATCGGAATGACGCAGTTTGACAGCCACCGCAGGGGGCAAGGCAGCCACGCCGACAGGCGCACCGCGCAGCACCTTTCTGCCCTGCGATGTCTGCGCGGCAAAATGCGACGCGGCCAGCGCATCCGGCACGCCACTGCCGGTCTCACCTGGCTCAGCCATGACCGTTTGAAAATGAGCTGCTTGCCCCTGCGCTGCCAGATGAACGGCAAACAGGTGGATGTCTGTCCCAGAGGCTGCAAACACCAACTCAGTGCCTGGCAAGCTTGACGCACCGCTGAGTAAACTCAACTCGCAGCGCTGGCGCTCAATCTCACGGTGGTAACTGCCCAGCGAGCCATACAGACGCCGCAGCAGTGCAACCGCTGCACTGAAACCTGCAGCAGAGATCACCGATCCAGTGGATGAACCAAACTGCACCAGCGCAGGATCAGGTTGTGGCGCAAATCCATAGGTGTTGAGGCCCTGTGCGTTGAGCGTAATGCGCGAGTCACCGCCCTGCGTCAACATCCTGGCCGAGACAGACTCGAAATCCCGATGCTTTGACAATCGAACCAGCGCACGCGCACGTGGCGCCACCACCCGTGTCGATGGCCAAAAAACCACCGGTTGAGCCGTTGGCATCATGAAGGCGCTCCTGAGGCAGCGGCTGTGCGTTTGAGCATGGCGCGAAACGCATCAAATATTTTTTGCATGGCAGGCACTTTGTACGCAAACATGTCCGGCGGATCCATCGAATGCACCACCGCGCCAGAATCCACCTCAAACACAAACAGGGCGCCGTCAGGGGTTTCGGCGCAATCCATCACCAGGTATTCCAAGCCAAAGCGTTCCTGCACGCTCTGCAAACCAAGCTGCTGGCGCTGGGCAAAGCCGGTGTCAAAGTCGCGCATGAAGGCTTCTTCTTCGGCTCGCTTTTCAGCACTTTCGACCATGCCCGCGTTCAGGTAATGAATCATCCAGTGGCTCGACACCCCCATGTGACCGGCAAACGGTACACCGTCAATCAGCACCACGCGGTATTTGCGATACAGCCCGTCAGGCCCACTGTAGTCAATGAACGAAGCGATGAAGAAATCAGTCTCGGCACTGGCAGTCAAGTAGCGCGCCAGTTCAGGCAGGTCAGCGACCTTTTCCAGCCCATGCCCAGCATGGCTGTCGAGCGGGCGAATGATGATGGGAAAGGCACCGCCCGGCAATACGTCCTGCAGCGCAAGCTGGCCTGCGCAAAATGCCTCCAGCTTTTGGCGCGTGGTTTGCACGGTGGGTGACGCATAAACCCCCGGTGCGTCTTTGAGCAAGGCGTAGGCGTTCTCACGTGAGGTGCGCAAAATGCCTTCGGGGCGCACCAGCACCGGCCGCGGCCAATACGGTACAGCCTGTGTGAGTTGCACCAGCAAGTCATGGTTTTGACGGGTCTCTGACATGGCTATCAACGCAAGGTCATGGGGGGGCAAGTGCTTGGGTATGGGTTCGCCTGGCAACAGATAAAACATCGTCAGGCTGATGTCGCCTTCTTCAAGCAAGAACGCCAAAGGCGCATTGGCCATCAAATCCCCAGGCCCCATGATGGCCAGCAAGCGCAAGGCGCATGGTTGGGGTGACGGCAACTCGTAAACCCGGCTGCAGGCCAAGGCCAATGACAACACACCCAAGCCCTCCTCACGCAGGCCATGCAGTTGCAAAGCGGTGGACAAGTCCATCAGGGCGTTGGCATCGGTAGCATCTTTTTCGGCGCGCGCCTTGAAGGTTTCAGCCAAGGGCATCAGGTTGTGCCCTTCAAAGGCCATACGCATGAGTTTGGCCAGTCCCATCAAGGGGGTGTGCAATGCATTCATGGGGGCTTTCAGTGAGTTTTTAATGTGAGATTCATGGGCAGCGCTGAGTGCCTGACCGAAGGACACGCTGGCCTGCAGCAGCGCATCCACATCCGCCGCCACGGTGCGGTGGTTAACCAAGGCTGCACGGATCACAGTGTGCCCATCGACGTGGCTGGCCGATGGCACGGCAATGCCGGATTCATGCAGCAAAACCACAATTTCGTCGTTGATTTCATTGGCATGGTCGCTGCGAAATCTGTAGCAAACAATGTTCAGCGCCACAGGTGCCATCAGCTCCAGTTGGGGCGTGGCTTGAATGCGCTGCGCCATGTAGCGCGCCAGCGCACAGCTGTGCGAGATCACCGCGCCAAGTTGGTCGGTACCGTGGCAAACCAGAGTAAACCAGGTCTTGAGGGCGCGAAAGCTGCGCGACAGGTCTGGGCCCATGTCGCAAGGCCAGGGCGAGCCTGCGGCCAGGCCGCGGGTATGCCGAGCCAAGTAGGCCGCAGGTGAAGCAAAGGTATCGATCTGATCCGCACCGCGACGTGTCAGAAAATAGCCTGCGTCATACGGCACTTGACCCCATTTATGAAAGTCCAGCGCAATGGAATCGGCCAGCGCAATGCCTTTGAGTTTGGGTGCAACCTCTGGCGACAGCATGCCCAAAGCGCCTAATGCCCCATCCACATGGAACCACAAGCCTTCCCGCTTGGCAATGGCGGCCACCTCCTGCAAAGGATCAATCGCACCGATGTTCACCGTGCCGGCTGTGGCGGCCACAAAAAATGGACGCAAACCCGCGCGTCGGTCAGCGGCGATCATGTTGGCAAGTGCATCGGTGTCCATCTGGCCTTGGTCGTTCAACGCAACCAGGCGCAGCGCCTGGGTACCCAAGCCGCACATTTCCATGGCACTGGCAATGCAGCCATGCGCGCTGGCGGCTGCGTAGGCAATGAGTTGCGGCTGGCTCAGCAACACGCCCGAGGCACGTGAGCCCACCCCCAAAGCTTGGGTGCGTGCCACCAGCACACCCATGAAATTGGCGGTGGAAGAGCCGGTGACAAACAGGCCAGCTGAAGTGTCGGGAAAACCAAACAACTCGCGCATCCAAAGGCCAATTTGCCGCTCAACCTCCAGCGGCATCTGGTCACGTCCGCCCAGATTGGCGTTCAGACCTGCAGCCAGCATTTCTGCCAGCATGCCCACTGGCGTGCCGCCCCCTTGCACCCAACCCATGAATCCAGGATGTGCGTTTCCTCCAGCGTAGGGCAGCACTGTTGACATAAATTTGTCGTGCGCCTGCGCCAGGCTCATTGGTTGAGCCGGCAACGGTTCTCGAAAGGCCTCGCGCACCTGCGTTGGAATCGGTTGCCAGACGGGCCGCTCACGGATGTGTTCGATGTAATCCAACATGTCGTCGAGCATGCGGTGACCTTGTTGGCGCAACTTTGTCCAATCTTGCGGGTCAAGGGAAGTGACGGTGTCAGTTGGCAGCTTTGGCAAATTCATGGCGCACATTGTTCATTGCCGCCCGTCAGGTGAGCGACTATGACCCCAAGCATAGTCCTTGCGACCCTGCTGAATGGCTGAATCAGCACCCCATTTACAGCGCTTATGCAGCCCTTGGCAAACCGACTACATGGCCGCACGCACCGCTGCAAACGTCTGCCAGAACGCCGCGTCCTGCGTGGTGCAGAAGTTGATGCGCATCAGCGTGCTGGGCGCGTGGTTGGCGTGGAACAGCGCGCCTGGGGCCAGCAAATATCCTTTATCCAGCATGCGCTGCGCCAACTGCTCGGTGTCGACCCCGGTGTCGACCCAGCCGAACAGCCCAGCCGGTGGCGCGGCAAAGCTGCAACCCGCCTCCCGCGCCAGTTGCACACTGCGCGAGCGTGCCTGACCCAGCCGGGCGCGCAGTTGCTGGGCGTGGCGGCGCAGCTGTCCCTGGTCAATGCACCAGGCCAGGGCCTTCTCGAACAGCGCGGGGGTGGTCAGGGTGCAAAGCAATTTGGTGTCGAGCAAGCGCTCCACCAGTTGCACCGGTGCTGCCAGGTAACCCACCCGCCAGCCGGGGGCCAGAATCTTGGCAAAGCCGCTCACATAAATGCTGCGCTGCAGGCCGTCCAGCGCGCACAGCCGGGTGGCGTGGTCCGGGGCCAGGTGGCTGTAGGTGTCGTCTTCCACCACAAAAAAATCATGCTGCTGCGCCAGCTGCAACAGCCGATGCGCGCTGGCCGGGCTTAAGCAATAACCAGTGGGGTTGTGGAACACGCTGACGCTGACAAACAGCTTGGGCTGGTGCAGTTCGCAGTAGCGCGCCATCACCGCCAGATCGGGTCCGTCCGGGCCGCGCGGCACCGGCAAGATGCGCATGCCCAGGGCATCGAGCCGGGCAAATTCCACCGCCCAGCCGGGTTCTTCCACCATCACAAAATCACCCGCACGCAGCAGGGTGCGGCTGATGATGTCCAGCGCATGCGTGGCCCCCACGGTGGTGATGACTTGCTGCGCGGTGGCGGCAATGCCCAGCGCCTTCAGGCGGCCGGCCAAGGCCTGGCGCAACGACGCGTCACCGGCGGGCGCGCCGTATTCCAGCGACAGCGCTTGCAGCTCTGCGCCAGAGCAAAAGCGCCGCACCGCCGCCGACATGAACCTGCTGTGCAGCCAGTCCGGCGGAAACGCCCCCATGCCGGGTTGCGGCTGGCCGCTGCTGCTGCGGAACATGCCACGAATCAGCGCCGTGGCATCCACTGGCACATGCGCCAGACCTGGGGCTGCGGCCGCAGCTTCTAACAAATGATCAGACGCTACTGAATTAATAGCTACTTGCGCTTGTTCTACCTTGGCTAGAGCCTGATTTCTTATATAAAACCCGCGGTTGCGCTGGGCCTCTACCAGCCCCTGCGCCAGCAAGCGGTCATAGGCCGCCACCACCGTGCTCGGGCTCACGCCCTGCTGCTGCGCACATTGGCGCACCGAAGGCAGGCGCGTACCCGGCGCCAGCAAGCGACTGCGAATGCGCTCGGCAAAGCGCCCGGCGAGTTGCTCGGCCAGCGATTGCGAGGCGGCTTTAACCAACATATTGGCTCCTTGTTGAGGGAAACAGAAATTTCAGAGATCGTCATTGCGAGCCCGCCGAATCAGACCCGATACCGCATACGGACCTTGAACAGAAGCTTCGTCACTGCGAGCGTAGCGCGGCAGTCTATGCAGTTTGGGGTCATGAATTGCTTCACTTCGTTCGCAATGACGGGGGCTGTTCATGGAAAGCGCAGCGTGGCATTCCATGACCCCGGACTTCGTGGACTGCCAGGTTGCTACCCGCCACGGCTGGCTGGCCGACACAGCGTGCGTCACACAGCAAGCCGCGCGCCCCATCTGTGCTGCATTGCCCAACAACACAGTTTCTGAAATTGTTCTTCAAAGTGTACTGCCAGTGTATTGTTTTTTTGGCTAAAGTCAGAGCCATGAACTTTGCCCTGTTGCCCTTATGAGCGCCACTGAACTCACCGCCTTGCTGCTGCTATGCACCGCAGTGAGCTTTACACCCGGGCCCAACACCACCCTGTCGACAGCGCTGGCGGCCAACTTTGGCCTAAAGCGTGCCATACGTTTTGTGCTGGCCGTGCCGGTGGGCTGGGGCTTATTGCTGAGCCTGTGCGCCAGCGGTGTGGGGGCTTTGGTGGTGAGCCTGCCGCCGCTGCGGCTGGGCGTCAAAGCCGCTGGCGTGGCCTACCTGCTTTGGCTGGCCTGGAAACTGTGGCAGGCCCACACCCTGACGCAGGCTAAAAACAGCCAGCTCAACGTGACGTTCTGGCAAGGCGTGATGCTGCAGTTTTTGAACATCAAGGCCTGGATGCTGGCGCTCACCGTGGTGGCCGGTTGGCTGGCCGGGCGCGCCGACATCGGGCCGCGCTTTGCCATGGTGCTGCCCCTGCTGCTGGCCTTTGCCCTGGCCAGCAACCTGAGCTATGCGCTGGTGGGCACGCTGCTGCGCCAGTGGCTGGCTGACGCGCAGCACGGTGGCCGCAGACTGCGCTGGTTTAACCGCAGCATGGCCGTTGTGCTGCTGGTCACAGCGCTGTGGATGGTTACCGTCTGAAACCCATTTTTTTATAAGAAATAGGCCTCTAGCCCTTATTAACAAAGCGCGAGCAGCTATGAAATATCAAGTAACAAAACTCAAAACCATCGGCCTGATTGGCGGCATGAGCTGGGAATCTACCGTGCCGTACTACCAGTTGATCAACCAGGCCGTGAGAGAGCGCCTGGGTGGTCTGCATTCCGCCAAGATCATCCTGTACAGCGTCGACTTTGCCGAGGTGGAACACCTGCAGGCCAGCGGCCAGTGGGAGGCCGCAGGCGCCTTGCTGGCCGAGGTGGCGCGCAAACTCGAAGCCGCCGGCGCCGATGCGCTGGTGGTGTGCACCAACACCATGCACAAGGTGGCCGATGTCATCACCGGCGCGGTCAATATCCCGCTGCTGCACATTGCCGACCCGACCGCCCAAGCCATCAAGGAAGCGGGTTACACCACCGTAGGCCTGCTGGGCACGCGCTTCACCATGGAGCAGGACTTTTACCGCAGTCGCCTGGAAAAAAACCACGGCCTGACGGTGCTGACCCCGCCTGCGCTTGACCGCGAAGCGGTGCACCGCATCATTTTTGAAGAGTTATGTCTGGGCCAAATCCAGGACGCATCACGCCAAACCTACCAGCAGGTGATTGCCAGCCTGCAAGCCCAAGGCGCACAAGCCATCATTCTGGGCTGCACCGAAATCGCCCTGCTGGTGCGGCCGCAAGACTGCGCCGTGCCGCTGTTTGACACCACCGCGCTGCACGCTGCACATGCCGCAAGCTGGGCCATGAACACCGACCTTGCGCAGGCCGCCTCATGAGCGCACAGCCCCACACCCAAGCTCACGCGCTACGCAACGGCCTGTTGCTGGGTCTGCTGGGTGTCAGCATTTTTGCATTGACACTGCCCTTCACCCGGCTAGCGGTTGGCACGCCGGATGCGCCGCAGCTCTCTGGCGTGTTTGTCTCTAGCGGCCGCGCCACGCTGGCGGCTCTGCTGTCCGTTGTTTTTTTGTGGGCTACCCGCGCCCCCTGGCCCCGGCGCGCCGACTGGGGTTTGCTGGGTCTGGTAACACTGGGCGTGGTGTTGGGTTTTCCAATGTTGTCGTCGGTGGCCATGCGCCATGTGGAAGCGGTGCATGCCAGCGTGATGCTGGGTGTGCTGCCGTTGGCCACCGCCTTGGTGGGGGCTTGGCTACACCACCAGCGGCCTTCAATGGGGTTCTGGCTGTGTGCCGGCCTGGGCACAGCGTTGGTGGTAGGGTTTGCGATGCTGCGATCGGGGCAAGGCGGCTTGACGCTGGCCCGTGCCGATGTGTGGTTGCTGCTGGCCATGGCCTGCGCGGCGCTTGGCTATGGCGTGGGCGGACTGCTCTCCGGACGCATGCGCGCCGACCAGGTGATCTGCTGGGCGTTGGTGATCGGTTTACCCATTAATATGCCGCTAGCCCTTATGGAATACCCGCAAGCAGCTATTAAATTTGAATCATGGTTGGGCTTTTTCTACGTGGCAATATTTTCCCAATGGCTGGGATTTTTTGCCTGGTACCGCGGCCTGGCGCTGGGCGGCACGGTGCGGGTCAGCCAGATGCAACTGCTACAGCCATTTATGAGCATGCTGTTTGCCGTGCCCGTTTTGGGTGAGTCGCTGGACGCTTTGAGCGTGGGCTTTGGCCTGGCCGTCATCGCGGTCGTGGCTATCGGCCGCAAAATGCCGGTGCACGACACAAACCCCACCACTTCTTCTGTTTTTCAATCCAAGGCAAATTCTTCATGACCGACACCACACCACAAGCCCCTTGGCATCTCGCTCGCCGCGCCGCGCGCATGAACCCGTCGGTGATCCGCGAAATTCTCAAAGTCACCGAAAAGCCCGGCATCATCAGTTTTGCCGGTGGCCTACCTTCCAGCAAGACTTTTCCAGTAACCGAGTTTGAAGACGCCTGCGCCAAGGTGTTGAAAGACGACCCGGCCGGTGCGCTGCAATACGCTGCCAGCGAAGGCTTTGGCCCGCTGCGCGAGCAGGTGGCTGCCATGCTGCCGTGGCACGTCGACCCCAGCCAGGTGCTGATCACCACCGGCAGCCAGCAGGGTCTGGATCTGGTGGCCAAGGTGCTGATCGACGCAGACAGCAAGATACTGGTCGAGTCGCCCACCTACCTGGGCGCGGTGATGGCGTTCATTCCGATGGAGCCGCAGGTGGTGAGTGTGGCCAGTGACGAGCATGGGGTAGTTATCGACGACTTGCGGCAAGCGATGCTTGCCGAGTAAAAAAGGGGTCAGAGTCCAAATTCTGCTTCGCAGATATTGGAATTCGACCCCAATTTGCCCCGCTTTCTCTATGTGTTGCCCAACTTCCAGAACCCCACCGGCCGCACCATGAGCGAGGCACGCCGCGCCGCTGTAAGCGCACTGGCAACTGAGGGCAAGCTGCCGCTGATCGAACCGAAATTGTCCATTAGGCGGTGCTTTGCACCTGTTTGAGCGCTGGCGGCAGCTTTGCGGTCATTTTGTGTGTCTGTTCGGTGTCCATAGCCCTGCTATGAACGCCTCACAGCCACCCAAACTGCCTCGCAAATCGGCTCGCCATCATCTCAAACCCTAAGCCGGACGAGCCGGAACCAAAAAGGCAACACAAAACCTCGGTCGTGCGCAAGATTTTTGGACGTTCAGCCGATTTACGTCCCCGCAAATGTTCTTGGGTTGACCAAGAGAAAGTTTGTAACCCATTGGGTTTAAAGGCATTTTGCCCATGGCGAAATAATCGCCAGATTCATTTTGACACATCAGAATTCTTCGCAGGAAATGTGAAGACTGAACTTGTTAGAGACTAATGAACAATCTCGGTTGAAGACAACCCCTATGGCGACTTGTGGTTCGATGCACCACCGCCCGCACCCTTAACGGCGCGCAATCCTGAGGGTTGTATTTACCTGGGTTCGTTCTCCAAAGTGCTGGCGCTTGGCCTGCGGCTGGGCTTTTTGGTGACGCCCAAAGCGGTCTACCCCAAACTGCCGCAAGCCAAGCAGGCCGCCGACCTGCACAGCCCGGGCTTTAACCAGCGCATGATTTCAGAGGTGATGAAGGACGGTTTTCTGGACCGCCACATTCCCACCATTCGCGCCCTCTACAAATCCCAGCGCGATGCCATGCTGGCGGCGTTGGCACAGCATTTCGGTGTCACGCCCAGCGCAGCGGCAGGCCACACCGCCGGGCTCGACACGCGTCTAACGTCCATGTTCAACAAGGACACCCCAAAGCATGAAACATGCGTGCCCTGCGTAGGGCGGGCTTCAGCCCGCCATGGCCGACTGAAGTCGGCCCTACGACACGCCATTCTTGTCGGCTGTGGGTGTTGTTTCACGTTAACCTGGAACACCCCCGCTGGCGGCATGTTTTTGTGGGCGCGTTTGCCCAGCGGCATGAACGCGGTGGATTTGCTGCCTTTTGCGGTGGCGCAAGGCGTGGCTTTTGTGCCTGGCGCACCGTTTTACGCCGACCATGGCGATGCGCGCACGCTGCGCCTGAGTTTTGTGACGCCCAGTGTGGACGAGATTCACCGAGGGGTGGCGGCGCTGACTGTGGCCATGAAAACCTACGCGACGACGTTGAGCTAACGACCATGTTCAACAAGGACACCCCAAAGTATGAAACATGCATGGCCTGCGTTGGGCGGGTTTCAACCCGCCATGGCCGACTGAAGTCGGCCCTACGACACGCTATTCTTGGCGGCTGTGGTCGTTGTTTCACGTTAACGTCCATGTTCAACAAGGACACCCCAAAGTATGAAACATGCGTGCCCTGCGTAGGGCGGGTTTCAACCCGCCATGGCCGACTGAAGTCGGCCCTACGACACGCCATTCTTGGCGGCTGTGGTCGTTGTTTCACGTTAACAGACTTGGTTCATGTGGCGTTGGCTGCGTAACTCTGGCGCCGTTGGCCATCCCCGCGTGGTAGCCGGTGGGGGCGGCTCCCGATTTCTGGTACTCCAGTATGAGGGGGCCGCCCCCACCGGCTACCACGCGAACCTGTTGGGCGCATGCATTGCAGCTTGAATACCAAAGCCCAACGTTTGGAAGGCGCAACTGGATTCTGAAACCCGGCACGTTCACCAAGGCAGTCCCTCTGGGCGGCTGACGATTTGGCTGCGCCGAAACTTCGTTTTCTGGTACGCCAGTATGAGGAAGCCGCCCAGAGTGTCTGCCTTGCGGGTATGACCAAAAAGGTTTGCTGACAATTGCAAAATCTAGTCTCACACCTGTTTCTACCGCTGCCACCAAACAACATCTATGAAAAAGCAACGCCCCTTCAAACAAGTCGACGTCTTCACCGACACGCCCTACCTGGGCAATCCGCTGGCCGTGGTGCTGGACGGCAGTGGTTTAAGCACCGAAGAGATGCAACACTTTGCCCACTGGACTAATCTGTCTGAAACCACGTTTTTGCTGCCGCCCACGCCTGAAGCCGCCGCAGTGGGTGCCGACTACCAGGTGCGCATCTTCACCACCGCTTATGAGATGCCGTTTGCCGGTCACCCCACGCTGGGCAGTTGCCACGCCTGGCTGGAGGCGGGTGGCCAACCCAAGCATCCTGAATTCATCGTGCAGCAATGCCCGGTGGGCTTGGTGCGCATCCGCCATCATGTCAAACCCCTGGCATTCGCTGCGCCCGCGCTCAGGCGCAGTCAGCCCAGTGCCGACACCTTGGCTCACTTGGCCAGTGCCTTGGGGCTCCAGCCCGTGCAGGTGCTGGCGGCGCAATACCTCAACAACGGCCCAAGCCACTTTGGCTTGCTTCTTGACAGTACCCAGTCCGTGCTGCAAGCCCAGCCCGACCCGGATGCGCTGCGCGCTGCGATGACGGCAGACAACATCAGCGGCATCGGTCTGGCGGCCACCGAGCAGCCGGTAGCGGCCAGCGAACTCATCAAACGCTCCAACCGCGAGGCACGGGCCTTTGCTGGCCGCTCAGGCGCGTCGACGGATGCCACCCAAGCCCTTCAAAATGCGCAAGAAACCCAAGCGCAATTGAGCGTGCGATTCTTTTTCGATTCCGGTGTGACGGTACTTGAAGACCCGGTCACCGGCAGCTTCAACGCCAGCCTGGCGCAGTGGCTCATGGCCTGCGGCCTGGCCCCCACCCGCTACACCGCCACCCAGGGCACTTGCCTGGGTCGCTTCGGGCAGGTGCACTTGTCGCAAGATGCCAGCGGGCAAGTCTGGGTGGGCGGCGCGGCGGTGACCTGTATCGACGGCACGGTTCGGCTTTAATTTGCTACTAAAAAAATAGCTGTTATGACCCTTGCGACAAGGGGTCAATAACAATTTCATCTATAGTCAATGAATGGGCACACTTTACGTTGTACGACATGGGCAAGCGTCATTTGGCGCTGCTGATTACGACCAATTAAGCGCACTCGGGCAGCGCCAGAGCGTGCAATTGGGGCGCTACTTTGCGGCCAAAAAACTCACTTTTGATGCCGTACTGACAGGCACGCTCAAGCGCCACACACAAACGTTGGCGGGTATCAGCACGGGCCTGGGTGAACCACTGCACGCGCTTCAGTGGCCAGGTTTAAATGAGTACGACAGCGAAGCCGTGATTGCCGCCGTGCACCCCACACCACTGGACCGCACGCCGTCGCCCGAAAACTACCACCACCACTTTCGTCTCTTGCGCACCGGCCTGATGCAGTGGATGCTGGGTCGCGTCCAGCCCGATGGCATGCCAAGTTGGCCAGACTTCACGAAACAAGTGGTGCAGGTGATGGACTATGTGCGCCAAAGCGGTAACGAAAACGTGCTGCTGATCTCCAGCGGTGGACCGATCGCCTGTGCCATCGGCCAGGTGCTGGGCACGCCCCCAGAGGCCACGGTGGAACTCAACATGCGCCTGCGCAACAGCGCTGTGACCGAGTTCACCTTTACCCCCAAGCGTTTCGCACTGCAAACCTACAACACACTGGCGCATCTGGATGCGCCCGAATGTGCAGGTTGGGTCACGCACGCTTGAGACTGCAAAATTGGCACAAAAAAAAGCACCCGAAGGTGCTTTTTTTTGGCGGGCGCGAAGCCCACGTGCTGAACCCAAATAGTCCAATGGATTGTTTGGGTTGACACCGAAGCTTAGGCTTTTTTGCCCACAGCAGCGGCGGCGCTCAAGGCTTGTTCGGTCACAGCAGAGATGTTGCTCTCAGCCATGGCCAAGGCTTGCTTGGCGGCACCTTGAGCGGATTCAATGGCGCTTTGGCTAGAAGCCAGGGCGCTCTTGACCACGGCAACAGCAGACTCAGAGCCAGCTGGTGCGTTCTTGGCGACGTTTTCAACCAATTGGTTAAAGGCTTTTTGCGCTTCAGCAGACTTGTCTTCAACCGCTTTGGTGAATTCAGCGCCCGCTTCAACAGCGATGCCGTACACATGGCGGCCGTAAGACACGGATTTTTCTGCCAACGGAGCCACAAAAGCGGTTTGCAGGGCGAATGCAGCTTGCAAATCCTTGGCAGCCAGCAGGCTTTGTGCGTGGTTGAAAGAGTCGGCCAAAGTTGCTTTGGCAGCGGCCAGGTTTAATTCAACCAGTTTTTCCACGCCTGCAAAAGACTTGGTGGACAGGCCTTTGACAGCATCGAAGTTGGCTTTGTTGGTAGCGGCGATTTGATCAGCAGTGATAAACATGGTGTGTTCCTTTAGGGATGAAGTTGAGGGACATTGCAGCTGCCTCAAACAATTATGTTGCAGTGCAGCATGGGTTGAATTATAGGGATAACCCGAGGTCTTGCAAGCGTTTTTTGCTGCAATGCAGCAAAAATACCTGGGGAGCCCTGTCTAATTCGTACCTCGCCGACTTTTCTGAACCCACTGTGCCTTACGGCGAAAGGGCGACGACAGTCGTCAGAAACGGCTTGTCGTAGGGCTGACTTCAGTCAGCCATGGCGGTTAGCGCCACAAGATCAGCGCCGTGCCAACCACCGTCAGACTCGCCCCCACCCAAGCACCCAGCGCCGGCGCGCGCTTGAGCTGAAACCACAGCAGCGGCAACACCAAGATGGGCGATACCGACGACAAAATGGCCACCATGCCGACATCGCCCTTTTCCAGCGCCAGCAGCACCAGTGTCATACCGATACCCATGGCAATGAAACCATTGAGTCCGGTTTGCGCCAGCACCCGCAGCGTCGGTGTCTGCTGGGCGCGTGCAGCCCGAAAACCCGCAGCCAGCAGCACAAAATGAGCCACTGTTGCCACGGTGACGCGCACCGCCGAGGCCATCACCGGGTCTACCTGGGTGGCCATCACCGGCTTGGCAATGAGCGAGCCCACCGCCTGGCACAGCGCCGCCACCAAGGCCAGCGCCACGCCCAGACCGATATGGCCATGATCAGCTTCCCAGGCGTGGGTTTCGTTCTTGTGCCGCCCCAGCACAATGGCCAACATCACCCCCGCCAGGGTCAGCACTGCGCCCAGAAAAGCCTGCAAACTCATGCGTTCGCCCAGCCAGATAAAGCCTAAGGCGGCACTGAAGGCGGCGTGGGTGGCAAACAACACCCCAGCGCGGCGCGGCCCGAGCCGGTTGATGGCCGAAAACAGCGCCGTGTCACCAATGAAAATGCCCACCAGGCCGCTGACGGCCATCACGCCCCAGGCATGGACATCAAAACTGTGCCAGCTGCCGTTGACCGCCACCACCGCCCACAGCATGAAGGCCACCATCAGCATGCGCCAGCGGGTGAAGGCAAACGCGCCCAAGTGGCGTGACGGCGCGACCGACATCACGCTGCCCACCGCCCAGCAGACTGCAGCACCCAGCGCAAACAGGTCATAAGGAGACATCACGGTTTCCCCTTGCAAACCAAGCACCCATGCCAAGCACAGCAGCACATGGTTACCGTGAAGGAGCAATGACAGTCGTCAAAAATAGCTTTTTTTAGGGTCGACTTCAGTCGACCATGGCGGATTGAAACCCGCACTATGCAGGCAGCACACGTTTCATGCTTCGGAATTTTCTTCCTGAACATGGGCAGCTGGGTCAGGCCAAGATGATGGACTGGGTCAGCGTAGTACACGGCAAACGGTCCACTTCTGCCAGCATGCATGCCAGCGCACGCGCCGCCGCATCGACCACAACCTGGCCTTTGTCGGCGCTGGCGTTGGCCGCGTTGCCAACTGCACCGGCCGGGTTGTAGTCCTGCGTTTGCCAGGCCAGCTTGGCGCTTTTGCCGTTGCCCAGAATGTCAAATTGGCTAGAACGCGCTTGGGCCTTTGACGAAAAGTCTTTTGCCTGGCTCATGTCCACCTGCGCCGGCTCCAGCGCCAGCATCATCGAGGTTTCAATGTCACCAGCGTGGATGCCAAAACGGTGCTCCGTGGCGCTGAACAGCGCGTTCACATCGCCACCTTGTGCGTCGCGCAACGGCAGGTTGAACCAGCTCACGCTGTAGACCAGCATGTTCAACCTTGCGCGCAGGTCGCGCGCCACCATATCCATCACGCTGACGTTGCCGCCGTGGGCGTTGAACAGCACCAGTTTCTGGATGCCGCTGGCGGCCACCGACTCCGCCATGTCCGTCCAGAGCCGGATCACAGTGTCGTTCTTGAGCGTCAGGGTGCCGGGAAAGCGTGCGTGCTCCGGGCTCAGACCCACCGCCTGGGTGGGCAAAAACAACACCTTCAAGTCAGCAGGCATGTGCGGTAAGGCCGCCGCCACGATGCCGTTGACCAGCACTGTGTCCACGCTCAGCGGCAGGTGCGGGCCATGCTGCTCGGTAGCAGCCACCGGCAACACGGCGATGGTGCGCACAGCCTGGCCACTGGCTTGCAGATCAGCAAAGTCGCGCCAGCTCAGGTCAGACCAGTAGCGTGAGGTGGTGGACATGCAAGGCGGATTGAAGCTTGGAGCCGAGGGTAGGTCAGGCCTTCTTCATGAATTCAGCCTTGAGCATGAACGCGCCCTGGTCGGTTTTGCAGTCCACTTCGTGGTCGCCTGCGCCCTCGGGCAAGCGTATGCTTTTGATTTTGGTGCCTTTCTTCAGCACGATCGACGAGCCTTTGACCTTCAGATCCTTGATCAGAATCACGCTGTCACCGTCAGCCAGCACGTTGCCATTGGAGTCCTTGACCACGCGCTCGCCGTCGCCAGCCGCATCGGCTGTAGCCGCTTGCGGCCACTCAAAGCCGCAGTCAGGGCAAACATAGTTGTCGCCATCGGGGTAGGTGTTTTCCAGGGTGCATTGGGGGCAGGCAGGTAAATTGGTCACATTATTCTTTCAGATGCAAATGACCAAGCAGGCCACGCATCAAATTCATTAAAACGACACCCGCCAATGCTTTTAAAAGAACGGACGAGCACCCTAAAAAATCATTTTAGGATACCCATGCCACGCATCCTCTGGCGGCATCCCGTTCAGGTCAGATATTTCGTCAATCGCGCAGCTGGTGACTCAGACACTCAACCTCCACTCAGCAGACCCTTTTTGAGATCTTTTTGCACAGGAGATTCACCCAGCCAGATACGCAGTACCGCGTTATAAAACTCGGCACCGGGTAAAGTTTCACCAATTTGCTTGCCATTGCGGGTACTGACGGTTCCTGAGCCTGGCACCCAGTCGAGTGTCAAGACTTCATCTTTCTTAATCGGCTCCTGTGCTGCAAACATTTCGCCGAACTTAACCGTCTGATTGATCACCTTGGACTTTTGCTCTTTGGTCGAATTTTTGTTCATGCCAGCAATGAACAGTTGACCCAATTCATCTGGATCAATTTTTTCACGCAAGATATGCAGGACGATGCGACGAGGTGTTTCGAGAGCCTGAACCGCTTCTGGACTGGTTTTCTTTTCAGTCAGATACAGCGCCGCTGCATAACCCTTGAAAAAAAGAATCTGCCGAACACCCAGGCCGTTGAGCACCAGAGTTTTGCCAGCAACCGTGATCTTGTCTTCAAATTTTACGCCGCTTATTTCAGCCGCACCAACCGCACTCACATAGGCGGTCAAAGCCAATCCAGCAGTCACCAACGACACGAAAATTTTTCTGATCTTCATCACTATCTCCTTAAAAAAAATCGTAACTACTCAGCCCAGTTTTAGGCAGACGTATGCGATTCAGCCGAAACTTGGCTGAGGCGGTGCGCCCTTGAAGGCGGCGACAAGAGACTCAAAGATATTGGCTCCTTGCTTGTGCATGGTGGCGC
>Ga0210044_10000388_pt1 | contig 66029 bp, 54 predicted proteins | sample CryGey13umfilter_2_FD_183959 | JGI IMG/M metagenome (GOLD analysis project Ga0210044, IMG submission 183959) | Groundwater microbial communities from aquifer in Utah, USA - Crystal Geyser 4/9/14 3 um filter (SPAdes) (version 2) | ecosystem: Environmental > Aquatic > Deep subsurface >... | reverse complement strand
ACATACCACCGCACCGTTTTCTCAATCCCACTTTCAAAATTTTCGGCGGCTTTCCAACCCAATTCGGTTTCTATTTTGCTCGCATCGATGGCATACCGTAAATCGTGTCCGGCGCGATCTTTTACAAAGGCGATTTGGTCTTGGTAGCTGCCGGTATTTTTTGGCTTGACACGGTCTAAAAGTGCACAAATGTGTTGTGCGATATGGAGGTTTGTCCGTTCGTTTCGTCCACCTATGTTGAAGGTTTCGCCGGGTTTTCCTTTTTCAAAAACCAAGGCAATGCCCTTGCAGTGGTCTTCTACGTACAACCAGTCGCGTATGTTTTGCCCGTCGCCGTAAATAGGGATGTTTTCACCCGAAAGGGCTTTGCGAATGATAGTGGGGATTAATTTTTCCGGATGTTGTTTGGAGCCGTAATTGTTGGAGCAATTCGTTGTCAATACGGGCAAACCATAGGTGTGGAAATAACTGCGCACCAACAAGTCGGATGAAGCTTTAGAGGCGCTGTACGGGCTGTTTGGCGCGTAAGTGGTGTTTTCTGTAAACAAACCTTTTGGTCCTAAACTCCCGTAAACTTCATCTGTCGAAATATGGTGGAAGCGACTGTTTTTAAATCCGTTTTTAAATACATGCGGATTTTCCAACCAATGTTTTTTGGCAACATCAAGCAAGGTAAATGTACCGAAAATATTGGTTTGAATGAAGGTGTCCGGTTTTTCAATGGAATTGTCCACATGCGACTCGGCGGCGAAATGAATCACACCGTTTATTTGGTGTTGATCAAACAGCTTTTCAACCAAATTTCTGTCGCAAATATCACCTTCCACAAATAGATGATTTTCAAGCGGAAAAACGTTTTGCAAGTTATCGAGCGTGCCGGCATAGGTCAGCTTATCCAAATTGACAAACAGCCAATCGGGATGTTGTCGAGTGTAATGTTCCAAAAAATTGGCACCTATAAAACCCGCTCCTCCGGTGATTAAAATCCGTTTTTTAAACATCTTGCGGTGTATTTATCAATTTCTTGCGTTTATTTCTCTTTTTGATATTGAGAAATATCTGATGAAGTATTTTTTCTGTAATCAGATAGGTTGGTTTTACGCCGGTAGTACCCAATCCGCCCGATGCCAAGGTGCTTCCGGTTTCTAAAGGATTATCTGAGGCGTAGTAGGCGTAGCGAACGATTACATTTTTGGAAATACTTCGTCGAATTTTGGAAGCAGATTGGATGGCTTTTTGGTAATGTGCACCTTCCATTTCCAGACCAATCACATTCCAAGTACTTTCTTGGAAAAATTTTAGGATGTCTCTATTTTGCAGAGAAGTACCTAAAACACTGATCATAGTGCCTTCGCAAACAGGAATGCCACAACCTTCAAAATCGGCTTTACTTAAGAGATTTTGAAAGGGATAATTGTCGGCTGTCCCTTCAAAAACGTGTGCTTTGGGAATCATGATATCGCCTTTCTTTCCATCGAGTATGCCGGCTTTGCCCATGATGGAAACTGATTTTACATTTAAAAAATATTTTTTATCAGCTGTATTATATGGCTTTAACAGTTCGTCTATGGTTTCAAAAGCTTGTTCGCCAAAGGCGTAATCCATCACAATTAGCACGGGTTTTTCGGTATCATTTTCAAAAATCGAAAAGTCAAAATTTGTCTTGCTGAAATCTAGTTGAGAGGTGTCAAAAATTTGCACATCGATGTTTGTTCCCGAAGTATCCGGAATGAAAATCATGCCTTTGGATTTGGCTAACTTCTCCACTTTCATGCGCAAAGCTTGTTGATTTGGCAAACTCAATTCTTCATAAACACCGAAGGCACCTTTTTTGTCATAGAGTGCTTTGAGAGCTTCTTTGGCAAAAATGGAATTCATCACCGAGTGCATATTCGCACTGATGATGTGCAAAGGCTTGTGAAGCAATTCTTTGGATAGTAAAGTTTTCTTGATGTTGTTGGCCCAAATTTCACCGTGGATATGATGGCCGAGACGTTCGCGAAGAATCGGGCTAAAGGTGATGGTGCGCTTTTCACCGTCATTGACTTCTTCAATTCCGAGTTTACCTAACCAATACATAATGTGTAACAAGCGATCCGGATTGGATTCAGTTGCAAACAATTGATGGGCATTTTTCACTTCTTCAAAAGTTCTGCCCATGATGTTGGCCAAATGTGCCACGGCGATTTCGCACTCTTCCATGGTCAGTTTTTTTTTGCCTAATGCGATAGCTTCTATTTTTTGCCAATCGCGACTGGTTTGACCTTGGTCTGTTATTAATATGCGACGGGCAATCTTTTGTGATTCGATAAAGAGAAAGGTAAGATGTGTCAGGATGTCGTAAATATCCGATCGGCCTCTGGTAATTTCTATATTCATTTGATCATGGTCGATGCGATAACAATTGCGTCTTCTTTTTGGGGGTATGATAACTTGAAAGTGAGATTTATCTAAGCCTTCCGATGAGGTTAGATTGATAAAGCGGCAGGCTTCGATTCCTTCGGGTAATCTGTCTATGACATAAAGCAATCCGTTTATTTCGGTTTTTTCTTCTGCGATGGAACCGTAAATTTCGGGAAGCAGCAGCAGCAGTGCTTCGCGTAAGGTTTCACCTGAAATTCCCATTGGCTTGTAGAAACCGCGATTAAAGAGGTGTCGCATGGTGATGTACATGCGCTCGATGGCATTTGTTGATTCCTGTGCTCGAGAACGGATATTGTAGTCTATGTGTTGCATTTTTTTTGCAAATTTATAATTTTTATTCGATGGGTTTAATATGCTTTTGTACAAGTGGAGCAACCCCGGAGTTTGTCAACTATGTTTCTGTCATTGGACAATCTTGGTACTTTGTTTTGTCCTCCCAATTTTCCCTGTGATTTCATATAGTCAATAAAACCATTTTTGGCCACTTGTGTAATCACTAAGGGGCGGAGGATGTTTCCCTGAATCAAATCAAAATAATAAGTATTTTGTTTTTGCATTTCAAGGTCAATAGCCGATGCAAAAGCGGCCAAATTTTCAGGTACATTTTCAAATTCGATAAACCATTCGTGGTATGGAAGCCCTGTTTTGGGCGTAATTTGAGGAGCGACCGTAAATTCGGTTATACGCACAGGCGTGTTTTCAGTTGCTTTTTGCAAAGCATGCTCTACTTCTTTAGCGATCACATGTTCCCCGAAAGCTGAAATAAAATGTTTGATGCGGCCGGATACGATGACTCGGTGGGGGTTTTTGGAAACAAATTGGACAGTATCACCTACGTTGTATGCCCAAAGCCCGGCGTTTGTCGATACAATCAAAACGTAGTTTACGTTCAATTCGACTTCTTCGAGGGTCAATCTTTTTGGCTTCTCATTGAAAAAGTCTTCAGCTCGTATGAATTCGTAGAAAATACCGGCATCTAACAACAATAACATTCCCTTTTCTTTCTGCAAATCTTGAAAGGCGAAAAAACCTTCAGAGGCAGGGAAAAGCTCGATGCTGTCCACTTTTCTTCCGATAAGAGCCTCAAACTTGGCACGATATGGCTCAAAGTTCACGCCGCCATATATGAACAAATTGAAATTCTTAAAAACTTCGCCAACTTTTTTTCCGGTTTTGACCTGAATTTTTTCAAAGTACATCTGTACCCACGAAGGAATCCCGCTGATGACTCGCATGTCTTCTCGAAGGGTCTCGTCAACAATGGTATCTACTTTGGTTTCCCAATCTTCAATGCAATTGGTTTCCCAACTCGGCATTCGGTTTTTCTGTAGATAAGCAGGGACATAATGTGCGACAATTCCGGATAACCTACCTACTTGTATGCCATTTTTCTCATTCATTTTGGGGCTTCCTTGCAGGAAAATCATCTTGCCATCCACAAAACTTGAATTTCCGGTTTCTGCAATGTAGCACAAGATGGCATTTCGAGCGGCTTCGATGTGATAGGGCATTGATTCTTTGGTAAGCGGTATGTATTTCACCCCGGAAGTGGTTCCTGAAGTTTTGGCAAAATAGAGTGGTTTGCCTTTCCATAAAATATCCGGCTCGCCGCCGACTACTTTTTCAATCCATGGCTTGAGCTCTTCGTAGTCTCGAACGGGCACTTTTTCAGCAAAATCGCGATGGGTTTTAATGTTTGAAAAACCATGTTCTTGCCCGAATTGGGTGTGTTTTGCATCGCGGATGAGTGAGTCAAAAACGGTTTTTTGAGCAGCAAAAGGGTTAGTAGCCCAACGGTTTATTTTTCGTTTGATATGGGCTGCAAAAAGGCGCGCAACATAAGATTTGACAGACATGGTTATTTAAAATCTATAAAGTTTGTTGGGTTGATGGGAAAACCATTGATCCATAATTCGAAGTGCAGGTGAGGGCCGGTTGAAAGTTCGCCAGTCGATCCGGCAAGCGCTACTACTTCACCCGATTCAACCAAATCTCCTTGTTGTTTAGTGAGTGAACTGTTGTGTTTGTAGGCCGAGATGATGCCATTGCCGTGGTCGATAATGACCACATTGCCTGTGTCAGGGGTCCAATCTGCAAAAATCACAGTACCGTCAGCCGCAGATTTGATGGGTGCATTCTCAGGAACAATCACATCAACCGCAAAATGCTTGGTTTTGGGATTGTAACCGTCAGAAATCGATCCGGAGACAGGAGGGGACAAAACGATTCCAATTTTGGAGCGTGTGTTGGCGAAAATATTGTATTTTTCTTCTTGTTCAACAACTCTTCTCAAAATAGAGTCTTCTCGAGAGGGGGCGAGATCAAAGTTTTCGGGATCTGTCGATATTGCATTAAAAATGGAATCCCTATTGATGCTCTCAATTTTAACAACTCCGGTCAAAGCCTTTTTAATGGAATTGAGATACAGTATATTGTTTCCGAGTTCTACTTCCAAAGAGTCTGTCAGCAACGAAAGTTCGACAGCTTTTTTCTTCAGAATGGTCGAAGAGTAACCCGGTATGTACTCTCTAAGTGGTGTGAAAGCGATTAATACAGTAGTTCCAGCAATAAGCAAAATGACAGAAACGCTGATAAGTACAAACAAGTTGAGTTTTGTCAATTTGAATGACAACCGCTCCTCAAAGGTTTCTTCGTTGAGGATGACCAACCGATATTTATGAAGCAGCTTTTGCCTTAGCGTACTTTTTTTGAATGATTTTTTTTTCTTCATAACGAAAAACAAATATACTGATAACTATTTCGAGAATAAACCAAGAAAAAAAGATTTTTGATATACTATGATGCTAATTGAAATTTCTTATTACCTTTGTTAGATAATTTTTTGAATCATGAATCAACTATCGGTCATTCTCGGGGTTGTTGGACCACAACAAGTAATATTGATAATTGTAATCTTATTGTTGCTATTTGGAGGCAAGAAAATACCTGAATTAATGAGAGGCCTCGGAAGTGGTATTAAAGAATTTAAGAATGCGGCCAAAGAAGATCCGGATGCAAAAAAGGATTCAGAAACAAAACCGTAAGAATTTATACAAAAATTGTAAGAACCGTCCCAAAAGGCGGTTTTTTTGTTGAATATTTTGGAAGTAAGTTAAAGGAATTTTACCGAACGTAAAATCGATTCAAGTTCAAAGACATTGTCTCTTTTGAGTGCAGAAGGAGCAAAAACAAAACCTTCCAAAACCAGCAGTCTTTTGTTTGTTTTGTCATCGATGAGGTAGCTCACATAGGGGCCTGCCATAAAATCGCCTTTGACTTCCCAAGTACCTTTGGTTTCCCAACATGTTCTGCCGTCTAACATGTCTTTGTTGATAAATGGAGAATAGGCTTCTTCTGTTATCAAATAACTGCCGTCAGTAGGACCTGGAATCCGCTCTTTTCCGATAGAATCCCTCGTTTTGATTACAAAATTAAGGACATCTTGTTCATTTGAAAAATCGCGGTAAGGCAGTTCATAAGTGACAATGTTCATGTGCCCTTCTTGTATGGTTTTGCGAATCCAAAAAAAACTTTTCGTCTTGGTAGCATAGCGATAGGCTGTGGGTAACGGTAAATATATTCCCAACGAATCTTTTAAACTTTTGTCTGAGAGCAATGATTTATTAATTCTCCGGATGGTTTCTATGACATCACCTGATTTAAAATTATCGATGATTTTATCTGAATTTTGCCGGATTAAATGGATTAAATCAGATTCAGTTTTCCCAACGACAAACACAACTTTTTGCGGTTTGGCATAGACATTTTCCTGCATGGAGAATTGGTTTTCATCACCCAGTTGGGCAATCAAAATGTTCCTCCCCTTGGTTGTAAATCCCGAAAAAGTTTTGGGAGGTAAATGACTGATGTTAAAAACGGGCTCGTCTTGGGGGAGACCTTCCGTGGGTTTTGCCAGCGAATCGCGTATTGCATTTCCAACGGCTCCTTCCCAAAGATTGTTGTCAACCACCACATTGAGCGTGCTTATCCGGCCGTTTGAGTCAGGTAAAATCTTTAGGTTTGAATTTTTGTCCGTTTTCTTATCACAAGATAGGATAAATGCGGTTACTGCAAAAAATAAAAAATATTTCTTCATAATTTGGATACTTAGCCAGCATTTAGCTTTTGAGTTTAAGCTTCATTCCGGGCTTTAGTTTATTACCGCGAATATCGTTCCACTTTTTGATATCTTCTACCGAAATTCCCGGAAATTTTTGTGAAATGCTCCACAGAGAATCCCCACTTCTCACAATATAGTGCATTTCATCGCTTATTTCTGCTGTTTTTATGTTGTCAGTTCTTGTCGAATTTTCGGTCTTAACAGTCTTCACACCGGGGTTATTCGTGTAAATCGTCAAACGTTGCCCAACTCTCAACATATTGCTTTTCAAACCATTCCATCTTTTAAGATGATTGACCGTTGTTCCATGCCTGTTTGCGATAGCACCTAAGTTATCCCCACTTCTGACTCTATAAACCGTCGATGAACTAAGCTCTGTAAATTCGGGAAGTGGCTTTTCTGTTTTTTCTGATTCTTCTTTCAAATAAGCATAAATATCTGTTTCATTATTCACAAAAAGGCCTGCATGCATTTTCGGAAGTCGTAAAGTGTATGATTTTCCTTTTATGTAAGGAATTGTTTTGATTTTATAAGAAGGATTCAAAAAAGCCAAGTCATCTTCTGAAATACCCAAAATTTCTGATACTTTTTTTAAGGGGAGGTTTTGTTTTACGTGGATGGTGTCAGTTTCAAAGAGTTTAATTTGTTCTCTTCCCCTTTCAAAACCATGTTGTTCAGCATACTCAAAAATATACATGGTCGCCAAAAAAGCAGGAAGATAACCTTGTGTTTCCCTCGGAAGATAGAGCCTGAGATTCCAATAATTTTGATATCCACCCGAGCGCCGGATTGCTTTATTTACGTTTCCCGGTCCCGAATTGTATGCCGCCAAAACCAAATCCCAATCGCCAAAAACCTGATACATATCGGATAAGTAACGCGTGGCAGCAACAGTCGATTTAACAGGGTCTGAACGGTCATCCACATAAGAATTCAGTTCTAAGCCATACAATTTACCGGTTTGAAACATGAATTGCCACAAACCAGTTGCGCCAACTCTTGATCGTGCAAGCGGGTTAAGAGCCGATTCGATAATGGCTAAATATTTGATTTCCAACGGAACATTTTGAGCATCCAATTCCTTTTCGAACAGAGGGAAATAATACTCGCTCAGATTCATTAATCGTTGGAGAGATTTTCTTCTTTTTTTCAAAAAAGTGTGAATGACTTGTTCCAAAATAGGATTGTACACCACATGAAACGGTGTCTTGGCATCCAAACGAGCCAGTCGAGCTTTAAGTGTGTCGGTGGGCAAATCTATCGGAAAGTTGAGGTCAACATCTTTGAAGCCAACGATTGTTTGTAAACTGTCATACAAACCAGTTCCGTAGAATTTTCGCAACGTCAGACTATCGTAATAAGCAGCCAGGGGTAGATCTTTGAGAATGAATTTTACTTTGTTGGTGCTGCTGTCCGTTTTTTTAATAAAAAAAGGAGAAGAAATGCTGTCTTCGGAAATCAAACCCGAAGCTAAGTTGTCTATCAGCGCAATAGAATCTGCCGGAATTGTGTTCTCGGTTGATGTTTCAGGCAGGGTTTTTTGCTGCGAATACGCAAGTGCATTGAGCATCAGAAGCAAAACGAGAAGCAAAACGATTTTCATGGGCAAGGTTCTTACTTTATAAACGACTATTGTCGTCAAAAATTATTCTAAGATGGCTGCAACACCGGGCAATGTTTTACCTTCAAGCATCTCAAGCATTGCGCCACCGCCTGTTGAGACATAACTCATTTGATTTTCTAAACCAAATTGCTTCACGGCAGCAACTGAATCTCCGCCGCCCACCAACGAGAATGCACCTTTTTTAGTTGCTTCTCCTATGGCTTCACCCAAAGAGATGGTTCCTTTGGAAAAATTTTCCATTTCAAAAACACCAACCGGCCCATTCCACAAAATGGTTCTCGATTTGGCAATTACCTCAGAGAATAGTGCCAAAGTTTTCGGGCCTGCATCGAGCCCCTGCCATCCGTCCGGTATTTTATCTACATCAAAAATTTGCATTTTGGCATCGTTGCTAAAACTATCTGCGCCCACAACATCGACCGGCAAGTGGATTTGAACCCCTTTGGCTTTGGCTTTTTTCAGGATTTCGAGAGCCAATTCTTGCTTGTCGTCTTCACAGATGGAATTTCCGATTTTGCCGCCTTGCGCTTTTACAAAAGTGTAAGTCATACCGCCACCGATAATCAGGTGGTTGACCTTGTCGAGCATGTTTTCGATGATGGTAATCTTGGAAGACACCTTTGAACCACCCAGTATGGCAGTTACAGGTTTTTCGCCGTCTTTAAATACCTTGTTGATGCTTTCAATCTCTTTGGCCAACAAAAAGCCGAAACATTTTTTGTTTGGGAAAAATTCGGCAACAATGGTCGTCGAAGCGTGTGCGCGGTGTGCTGTGCCGAACGCATCATTTACATAAATATCTCCCAAGGAGGCCAATTGTTTGGAGAAATTCTTCTCTCCTTTTTCTTCTTCGGCATAAAAACGGAGGTTTTCAAGCAACAAGATTTCTCCAGGGTGAAGGGCATGAGCCGCGTCTTCCGCAATTTTTCCGATACAATCGGTGGCAAATTTGACCCGAACACCCAATATTTCAGAAGTTTTATCAACGATATGACGCAACGAAAACTCGTCCTGCTTTCCTTTTGGCCTGCCTAAGTGGGACATCAGAATAGCACATCCGCCATCTTCCAATATTTTGATGATAGTGGGTTTTGCAGCTTCAATGCGGTTGGTGTCGGTTATTTCGAATTGATCGTTGAGCGGAACGTTGAAATCTACCCGAATCAGTGCTTTTTGGTTTTTAAAATTGAAATCTTTAACGGTTTTCATAGAAATTAAATTAATATTTTTAAGGCTTGTGTTAGATGTTGATGGTAAATTGCAACTCAAGATTCCAAAACAAAGCCAGATTCGACTAAGTTTTTTATCTCTTTCAGATTTTCCCGGATGGTTTTTTTGAAAACCCTCGTGACTGCAAATTTAAAAATTTGCCCAAAGATGGTAAAATCTGCATAAACCTCGGCTATCAAACGCGTCTTTTTTTGACCAGCTTCTTCTACTACAAAATAGATGTGCAGGTTTTTCACTAAGGGGATTTCCTTGATGCGTTCACCATAGACCAACTGTTTAGGTTCGACTTGTTTGTTGATGGTAACGGGCATTAGTTTTTTACCTCTTCCCACAATACATTGGTGTTGCGTGCCTACCCTGTTCAGCCGGCTTTCATCGTAATCGAGTTGTTTGATGTGCTTGTTCCACAATTTCCGATATTTAAAATTGCTGAGGACTTCATATAAAGAAAGGCAGTCGGTTTCAATCAATTCTTCATCATAAACCAACTTATGCTTGGGAATATCCAAGGGAATTGCCGGCACATAAGGGACTTCTTTCTTCAACTCACCAAGCGGAAGATAGAAATAATCAATTTCGCCAAAATCATAGGTTTCATTTCCCGCGATAGCGGATTTCAAAAAATCAAAAGCATCTTGGTGGTTATTTTCAAATGAAAACACACTTTTTGTAAACAAGACATATTCATCAATGGGTATTTTGTTTTTGAGCAACCGATGTGCTTTGATAACCTCGCTGCCAAAAGGTTTGACAGACTTTTTTACTTTGATGAATTCAACATTGCCATAATGTACGATGAATTTTAAGCTCAGATTTTCGGTCGATGAACAGGCTCCGCAATGGCAAACGCGTTCGTATTGATAGCGTTTCAGTTGTTTTTGAAGCCCGATAAACATCACGCGGACTTGTTTAAAAATAAGATCGAGCGTGGGGATATTATGGGTTTTATAAAGGAACAAGGCATCGCCTTCTATTTCTGCCAACTCCAGTTTGAGGATATTGTTTTCCAGCAAATCTTCCAACAATTCAGACATGATGTGTCGGCTGTGATTGATATCGGTATTGTGGACAAACTCCGAAAAACCACTAATGTCCGGAATGAAAAATAAAGCTTTCTGGCTCATAAGGCGTTGGCAAAACAATTTTAACAAAGATATTCAAATATCGTTTTTGAGTTGGATAAAAGTATGTTAATAAAAAGCATCAACCGTTGTCAATGCAATCTGAAAAATCCCTTTTCGTAAGTCGAATGAAAGGTTATTTGCTCATTCTTGCAAGTATTTCTCCACAGCGATACCAAATATTTGTAATTAGATCCGTCAGCGACGATGGTTTTGGGATGCAAAGTTTGAATCAGCCGATTGAGGTTTAGCTTAGGCGATTGAGTCAGGATCACTACATCTGGGTAAAAATCCTGAATTTTGTATATCCCGGCTTGGCCTATCAACAGAATAGATTGATTCCGAAACCTAAAAACATTGCGAAGCGAATCCATTTCAACCTTTTGGAGATTCATCCCCACTTGGTAATCAATCAAACTAAGGTTTTGTTCATAAGGTTCTTCCTTAAAAAAACGGACATTCTTTCCCATTACTTCACACAAAAGTGACTTTCTAGATTGGTGAAAAATGACAAATTCGCTTTGCCGATTTTGTTTATTCGATTTGTAAATATAAATTCCTTGTAGAAGCAAAATACTAATGCCAAAAACGAAAACAACCCGGAAGTTTCTTTTCAGGATAACGTACAACAAACTTACAATCATCGCAGCATAGCCCAATAGCAGCCAGCCGTCGAAGTGAATCCCGGCAATCAGGAAATCTTCTTGTTTGGCTACCCAAGCCACAACGCCGTTCATGGAGTTTATCAAAATCTCGTAAAAGTTTTTAATCCACAAGGGTAAATTTCCCAAAAAGGAGGCAATCAAAACGAAAATCCCCGTGCCTAATATCAATCCCAAAAACGGGATGATAAATAAGTTGGACAGAAAAAACAAGCCCGGAAACTGATGAAAATAATACAAACTCAAAGGCATCACACCCAATTGGGCAGCAGCAGAAACGGTAATCAAATCCCATGCTTTTTGGATTATCCAAATCGGCGGTTTCCACAAAGCATTCAGGAAAGGATTAAAATAGATAATCGAAATCACCGCCAGATAGCTCAATTGAAAGCCCACTTCAAAAACGAAGTTGGGTTTGAGAAGCACTAAGATAAACATTGAGATAAAAACCACGTTGATTGTCGAGGTTGTTTGCCGAAAATGCATGGCCAGCGCGATGGCGGTAAACATACAAACCGCACGAACGACGGAAGGTGAAAGCCCGGCCAAAGCGGCATAAATCCATAGTGAAACGATTGAAATCAACAGCACCAACCATTTTCCGAGACGCAGGCGTTTGAGTGGGGATAAAACACCCAATACCAAAAACAAAATTACACCCACATGCAAGCCCGAAACCGCCAGCAGATGAATGGCTCCGGCGCGGATGTAGTCGTTGTTGACTTCTTCCGAGACATCCTGCCTTTGCCCGAGCAACAAGGCATTCATCACACCGTAGGTATCCGGAGAAAAATTTTGTTGTTGCAATCTATGTTGAAGTGTTTTCCTCAACTGGACGATGGAATAGAAAATGGATTTTTTTTGAAGGCCTGTCGGCAAAAAATGGATTGAATCTGCTCGTGCCTGATAGCGTATGCCTTGATGTTTTAGGTAATTTTGATAATCAAATTGAAAAGGATTGCGAGCTGATGATGGTAGTTGAAGTTGCGTCCGCATCACAAAAAGCTGGCCTAATCTGGGTTCAATCGAATCATTTTTCGGGATAGAGACCAACAATTTTCCAAAGCTTGAAGTGTAATCTATTTTATGAACTTCCATCACATAACGGTTTTCAAAAGCATTGGGTTTCAGCTCTTCCGCTACTTCTAAAACCAAAGTAGAGAGCGAGTCTAGTTTTACATAGTTTGCGTAATGTGGTTTTTGATTTTTAGGTTGGTGCAATTGATACACCCAAGCACCCAAAAGCATAAACAAAACCAATGAAAATATACCAAATACGCGGACTAAGGTGACGTTTTCGACATAAACTTTTCGCATCAGTATATTGAGTATAACCAACAAGAAAAAACAGCCAAAAATAAACACGGACAAAACGGTCAGCGACAAATCGAACCAATCGGACAAGAAAATCCCAGCAACCAAAGCAAGTGTCAAACCCGCCAAGGCTTCATTCGGATATTTTATGTATGAATGTGGGGCAAGCATTCAGCTTAATTTTTTTTAAAATGGATACATTTTTCTGATTTTATCAACGATGGTTTGAGCTAATTTTTGATGAGATTCCTCCGTCCAGCCTGCAACGTGTGGTGTAAGCAACACATTTTTTGCCTGAATCAAATACTGAAGCGATTCCGAAAGTTCGCATTCATTAAACAGATTTTCAAAGGATGATTTTTCATATTCGAGTACATCCAGAGCCGCACCGCGAATCTTCCCATTTTGCAAAGCGGCAACCAAATCTGTCGTTACCACGCTTTTCCCGCGGGCGGTGTTGATAAACCAAAACGGGTTTTTAAATGATGAAATCCATTTTTTATTCATCATACATTGTGTTTCGGGGGTTTGCGGAATATGCAAACTCACTATGTTCGCCTTCGATTTCAATTTCGCTAAACCGACTTGATTCGCATTTTCATCGCCTACATTCGGCTGGATGTCGTGGCACAAAACCCTCACGTCAAAACCGCGGAGTTTTTTAGCAAATGCCTTGCCCGTATTGCCATAACCGATGATTCCAACGGTTTGCCCATCAAGCTCTACTCCGCGATTTTCTTCCCGTAACCATTTCCCGTCGCGGACTTCACGGTCTGCCGTATGCATTTTGTTGAGCAGCGCGAGCAACATTCCCAAGGCGTGTTCGCCCACCGCGTTCCGATTGCCTTCCGGGGCAGCGATGAGCTGAATGTTTCTTTCTTTGGCGGCTTGAATATCTATGTTTTCCAAACCGGCACCCACTCGCCCGATGAATTTGAGGTTTTTGGCTGCTTCGATAAATGTCCGGTCAATCGGGAAACGACTGCGGATGATGATGCCGTCGTAACCGGATATGATTTTTTCAATTTGTTGTTTGGTGCTATTGTAGTCTTTGTGGTTTTCGAAACCCAAAGTGGAAAGTTGTTCAATCAAAAGGGGGTGGTTGGTGTCGAGGTGAAGAATTTTCATAAAAAATGGAAAATGATAAACAAATATAATCAATCAGAAGGAGACCTCACACCGCTGAGTTTCGGAATTAAAAACAAACCTCACAGGTTTTTTTCCCGATGGCTATCCGGGCTGTGAGGCTTGAGTTTAAAAAATCTTGCGAAGCAACAAATCCACGTCAATCAGTAGAATGCTGAAAACACCCGAAACGATGATTATTTTCAACAGATTGTGTAGCAATACATAGTGTATTTTTGATTTTGATTTCCACAGAAAAACCAACAGCAAAACGAGTATCGCCACACAGCCGTAGTAATACAGATACATATATCCGATTGGGAATCGGTTGACGAGAATGAAGATTACGACAATCGTAACCAAAGATAAAATACTGAAGGCGGCTTTAGATATTTGTTCGCCGTAAACCACCGGTATTGTCCGATAATTTTTCACCAAATCGCCTTTGAGATTTTCGAGGTCTTTGGTTAGTTCGCGCATCAACAGAAATAAAAAAAGTACCGTAGCATGGGCGAAAATAACCTCTTGAAAATTTTTATAATAGACAAACACCGCGAAAAAAGGTGTGATAGTCAAAAATGCAGAAACGAGGTTTCCAATTAACGTCAATTTCTTTAATCGAACGGAATAAATCCAAATCCCAAAGATATAAGCACCAAAGAAAACAGCGGCTCGAAAGGAAACTAAAACAGCTACAAAAACGGCTAAAAAATTGAGTGAAAAATAAGTGAGCAGCCGGCTTCGTTGACTGATGAGCCTTTCCCAAGCGGTGCGGTGCGGACGGTTAATCAAATCTTTTTCGGCATCATAAAAACTGTTGATGATGTAGCCCGAAGCGATGCACAGAGAGGAGGCTACTACCAAAAGGAAAAGTTTCGGATCAAACAAGACTTGCCGGACAGATAAATCGGGTGAAAAAATATAAATTGCGGCTAAGTATTGTGCCAAAGCCAAAACCATGACATTATAGCCCCTGACGACCGCAAACAAACCGAAGATTTTCAGAAGTAACAGTTTGTTTTTTCGAGAAAGCATGAGGCATTAAAAGTTGTAAACTACTTCCAAATGATAGTTTTTGAGTGCTTGTTTTGCGCGCGCTAAGTCCTCTGTAAAACCTAAGATATAGCCACCACCTCCCGACCCACAGAGTTTGAGGTAGTAGGCATTGGTTTCGATTCCTTGTTTCCAAAGTTGGTGAAACTGATTGGGAATCATGGGTTTGAAATTGTCCAACACCACTTTTGACAGCTTTTTGATGTTACCAAACAGCGATTTGACGTCTGCTTTGAGGAAATCATCCACACAGGCATTGGTGTAATGGACAAATTCTTTTTGAAGCATCTCGTTAAACGCGTCTTCTTTGCTATTTTCCATAAAAATCTGCACCATCGGAGCGGTTTCACCCACAATGCCCGAATCCAACAAAAACACGGCTCCCTTGCCTTCTTTCTTTTGTGAAGGAATGCCAGTAGGCTCAATGTTGTCTTTGGAATTGATCAGTATAGGCAGGCTTAGGTAACTGTTGAGCGGATCGAGGCCAGAACTTTTTCCGTGAAAAAAAGATTCCATCTCTGAAAAAATTTGTTTCAGGCGGAGCAGTTTCTCACGAGTAAGGTTTTCTAACACCGTGATTTTATCAAAAGCGTAACGGTCATATATCGCGGCGACCAAAGCACCCGAACTCCCAACGCCATATCCTTGCGGAATACTAGAATCGAAATACATACCTTCGTCCAAATCTTTTCGCAGCGCATCTAAATTGAACCGAACCATATCGGGTAGTGCGGCTTGCAGACCAGCCAAATAATGATAAAACTTCAGCAAACCTTCGGATGATTTTCTGGCAGCTTCCGATTTATTTTTACTTTTTTTTAAGGCACCTTTGTAAAAATTATAGGGAATGGACAAACCTTTCGAATCTTTGATGATACCATACTCGCCAAAAAGCAAAATTTTTGAGTAAAACAAAGGGCCTTTCATAAATTATTTTTTAAGTCACAATCAAAAGTAACAAATTCATTCTTAATAAAATGCAAAATTATAACAATTTTGCCCCGCTTCCAACCTCATCATCTATAAAAGCATTGTTTCTGCAAAAAATCAACAATTCTTTTTGGATAAAATCCATGACTGATTTCTTGTTTGCCTTTGGGTAAAGCATATGTACATTGGCTCCGGCATCGAGCGTGAAGCAAAGCGGCACAGTAGATTGTTTTCTAAAAGCCCATACTTTTTCAATGACTTGAAGCGTTTCGGGTTTCATCAAAATAAAATAGGGTTGCGATGTCATCATCATAGCGTGTAAAGTCAGTGCTTCGCTTTCGGTTATTTTGATAAATTGATCTAAATCGCCGGTTTCCATGGCGATAAGCAATTTGAGTAGATTTTCATTTGCTTGAGTGAACCGTTTTTCGGCAAACGGATGCCCTTGCATCAATTGATGGCCTTGCGAACTCGAAACGGTTTTTTCACCAATGTCTATCAGTAAAATGGTGTCTTGATAATCTAAAAAAACGGGATGAATTTCTATTTCGGGTTTGACACCAAACAAGTCTGAACTCTCTTTAATATACGCGTGTTTCCCCCAAACAACCAAAGGGCCTTCGATGCTTCGACAAGCACTTCCCGAACCCAAACGTGCCAGAAAGGAGGCTTTTTGATTCAAAAAAGATTCGGATAATTGGGGGTTGAGCTTTTTCTCCAACTGCATCAAGCCAAAAGCCAAAGCACCCATGCCACTCGCAGAGGAAGCAATGCCTGAACTGTGCGGAAAGGTATTGTGGGTGTGAATCTCGAAATGGTAGTGTTTGACAAACGGCACATAGGCCTCGGCCAACTCAAAAAACTTCTGAATTTTCGGTTTAAAAGCTTCATTGGGGTTGCCTTCAAAAATCAAATCGAAAGAAACTTTGGGCGAAGGATTCTCGATAAATCTGTAATAGAGCGTGGTGACTGTTTTGGAATGTCTGAGCGTAAAACTCACAGACGGATTGGCGGGAATTTGTACATCGGTTTTTCCCCAATATTTCACCAACGCGATGTTGCTCGGAGCCTCGCAATTGATCACGCCCGAATCGGCGTTTGTTGGAGAATCGGCAGCTATAAAATCTTCAGCTTGCATCATGCGTGAAAGTTTTCGGGCAAAGATAGGGGATTGGGGCGGAAAACTCCGTTTAATTTTGATAAGCAATTCGTACCATTAATTTAGAAACAGATGCAGTTTTTGATGAATAAACCCTCTACAATACCTAAACAAGTTTAGGCCGCCGATAAAGGTGGAAAATGTAAAAAATGAATAGTTTCATAAAACGTTTGGGTTTGGTGATATATTAGATGTTTCTCATGCCCACGTGTTGAAATGGCTGTAACTTGATAATCCGTTTATAGGCTGTCAATAAACCGGCTCATTTCGAAAGTGGAACCGAACAGCTCATCGAACAAGACTACAATGGGTTTTCCTGTGCCATATACTTCATAATAGATAGCGGCATCATCCGATTTCACACAGTTCCCCTTTACCGGATTATTGACTTAGGGTATGGAATTGGGAGGTGTTGCGGATGTTTGCATGAAATGCCTCAACGCTTTTGGGCTATTCGTTTGATTATATGCATCCACAAAAAACAATGCAAAAACAAGCAAAAATAAAAGCGTCAAAATCCTATATTTTAATTCATATATCTGCTTATTAGGCATGGTTTCTTTAAAAGAACGTTTATCATGGTAGAAAAAATTTAATTCATAAATAGCCCGGCACCAAGTTCCGACCCAAGCGTTCCAGGTTTAAGGTGCAAGTAATATTTGCTGGTAGGGTCTTTCACAATTTCTACTTTCCCCTCTTTTTTAATGATGACATCTTTTCCGTATTTCAAAAGTTTTGGATTGGCAGGTGTTCCAAAGCCTGATGCGCCGCCACCTTCATTCACAAAGTGGTTGTACCCAATGACCATGGAGTTTGAAAGATTGAACGTTTTATTGGAATTCTTTTCTTTGTCTAAAACCCAAAAAATCTCGGCATCAGCCACTACATTGTTATAATATCTGAAATCCTTATCTACAGACCATGACCACACCGCCGCTCCATAGATGTTCACAATCAGGTTGTGATGCATTTCAGAATTTTCGGAAGGCGTATCCGAAAACCAAAACACCACAGCATCTTTCACCCCGTAAAACACACAATGATCTACCACCACACCTTGGCCGCTAGCCAAAATAGCCAAATGGTTGGGGGTGGCATGAATATCTCCAATAAATAAGCATTGGGTAACCCTTAGATCATCCAAGTTTAATCCTTCACGGACTATGGGGTAATTTCGCTTCACCATGCCGTCCTTGGGGCGTTCATGTAAGGGTGAACCCAAAACTCTAAGGCCTTGAATAGTTACATGGCTGGTTTCTATCTGAATTCCATAAGAGGTGCCACCAAGGCCATCTTCATTCCCATAAGGCTTAAAATTCAGTGGCATCGTGGAAATAATTACCGGCATCTTCCCCGGATCCCAACCGGCATCATCGGGCAGAATTTCAGCACGGATGGTAAGTCGCCCTTCTCTGGTAAAGTGCCAGTTAGCCGGATGAAAAGTTACCGTAGCACCTAAGCCATATAAACCTTCGGAAAGAAAAATAGTGATGACTCCTTTACCATTGGCTTGGTTCAAACGGCGTGCTGCCTCAAACAAAGATTTCAGTGGATTTCCCTTTGTTCCGCTGTTATGGTCATTGCCCAACTCCGGGTTTAAATAAATGTTGCCGTCTTTTGGAATGGTATTTTCTTGATACTGTTGTGCAAAAGAAAAATGAGTAATCAATAGCAGCACTAAGCAAACCAATAGCAGCTTGCTTTTAAAGGTTTTGTTCTTTTTCATTTGATGTGATTAAGGTTTTTAATACCTTTCTTTTCTTAATTTTTGATACGGCAAAGTTGCATCGGAAAAGAGATGCGTTCCAATAAACTACATTAAGAAATACTGTTGATGTAGGTTAAGCGTTTGGGTTGGCTTGACGATTGCGCAAGCGGCTTAAAAATTCAGGGGTGATGCCCAAATAAGAGGCTATTTGGGTTTGTGGCAAGCGATTGGTGAGGTGTGGATAGGTTTCCATAAAGGACAAATACCTATTCTCGGCTGTAGAACTGATGTTTTGCAACAACCTAGTTTGGAGCGACACAAAACTGTTTTCAATAAGCACCCTAAAAATACGGTCGAACTTGGGAACATCCGTATAGAGTGCAATAAGATTGTCATAGCTAATTTGCAATACTGTGCTGTCTTCAAGCGCATCGATATTTAATTCGGAAGGTGTTTTTCCGTGAAAACTGCCGAGGTCTAACATCCAACCATTTTCGGCGGCAAACTGAAGGATATGAAAGTTGCCCTTTTCGTCCACTTTATACATCCTTAGGCAACCACTGACCACAAAATTAAACTGCGTACAGACATCACCATTCTGCAACACATACTGCCGTTTTAGGTAAAGCCGTGGTTTGAAAAAATTGATTGCCAACTGTTTTTCCGCAATGCTCAGAGGCATCATCTTTTGGAAGTAATCCAATAATGTTTCCACAGCGTTATGAAATGATTGGTCTTGACTCATTTTTATCACTAAATCTGACACGTTTTGATGAATTGATCGGTAACGTTTTCAATACGTACTGAAAACATTTTTAATTGATTGGAAATACTTTGCCTTATTCTTTTAAACAAAAAGGCCGTGTAAATCTTCGATGGTCTGTGTCGGATTTTCTGAGCTGAAGACAAAATTTCCCGTTACCAACACATCTGCTCCAGCGTTTACAAGTGCCCGGGCGTTTTCCGCATTTACACCGCCATCAATTTCTATCTTCGTCGTGGCGTGATTCCTGTCGATTATTTTATGCAATTTTTCTATTTTCCGATAGGTGTTTTCGATAAATTTTTGGCCGCCAAAACCGGGATTTACGCTCATCAGGCAAACCAAATCGATGTCTTGAATCACGTCCTCCAATAACTCAACCGCAGTGTGCGGATTGATGGCGACACCCGCTTGCATACCCAATCCGTGGATACCTTGCAAAGTCCGGTGCAGGTGTGGGCAGGCTTCGTAATGAACCGACAAAACGCTTGCTCCCAAATCGGCAAACGTTTTCAAATATCTATCCGGATCGACAATCATCAGATGCACGTCGAGCGGTTTTTTGGCATGTTTGGCAATAGATTTGATGACTGGCATTCCGAAGGAAATGTTGGGCACAAAAACGCCGTCCATCACGTCGAGGTGAAACCAATCGGCTTGGCTTTGGTTGACCATTTCGATATCGCGCTGCAAGTTGGCAAAATCAGCCGCCAAGAGGGAGGGTGCCACTAAAATCTTAGACATAAACTAGAAATTTAAGCAAAGGTAACATATTGATTTAATATGATTCCTAAACCTCATAGGTGTTTTAGAAACCTGTGAGGTTTCTATCGAGTTTATCAACAAAACCGGAGATATTTTCAATATATAACAAGACCCGAAAGGTTTTTAAAACCTTTCGGGTCTAAATGGATTTATATAATTTCCAGAAATATTATCCCAAATACGTTTTCAGGATTTTGCTTCGCGAAGTGTGTTTCAATCTGCGGATGGCTTTTTCTTTGATTTGACGGACGCGTTCGCGGGTCAAATCAAAAGTTTCGCCGATTTCTTCCAAGGTCATCGGGTGTTGGTCTCCCAAACCGAAATAAAGGCGGATAACATCTGCCTCTCGCGGTGTCAAAGTTTCCAAAGCGCGTTCTATTTCTACACGCAAGGATTCATGCAACAACTGCCTATCCGGGTTTGGCGATTCGCCACTGCGGAGTACGTCGTACAGATTGGAATCTTCTCCTTCCACCAAAGGTGCATCCATCGACACGTGACGGCCGGAATTTTTCATGGATTCTTTCACGTCGTTGACGGTCATATCCAATTCTTTGGCAATCTCTTCTGCACTTGGCGGACGCTCGTGAGACTGCTCAAGGAAAGCAAACATTTTGTTGATTTTGTTGATCGAGCCAATTTTGTTGAGCGGCAAACGAACGATACGGGATTGTTCGGCTAAGGCTTGCAATATAGATTGACGAATCCACCACACCGCATATGAAATAAACTTAAAACCACGGGTTTCATCGAATCTTTGGGCTGCTTTGATAAGGCCTAAGTTTCCTTCATTGATCAAATCGGGAAGCGTCAAACCTTGATTTTGGTATTGTTTAGCCACAGACACCACAAAACGGAGGTTGGCTTTGGTTAATTTTTCGAGTGCGCGTTGGTCGCCCGCTTTAATGCGTTGGGCCAATTCTACCTCTTCGTCAGCTGTAATCAAATCTACTTTTCCGATTTCTTGAAGATACTTGTCTAAGGAAGCGGTTTCGCGATTGGTTACCTGCTTGGTGATTTTTAATTGTCTCATGGAATTAAAAAAACATTTTTTGTGTTCATTAGGTTTTACGTAAAGCGGTTTCTAAATGTTACAAAATGTTTTATAAAAAGTTGAAAATATTTTTTTTGTTATTGTCAGGTAAATTTTAAATCAATTTTTTGAATCCCCTTAATCGCTTGATTTGCATAATATATTGCCTTGACGAGAGCCACTCAATTTGGCTAAAGCCGAGATGTTCACCATTCTATTTTGGTTGGCTAAAGCCAACCGCAATTGAATCAGTACGGTATTAATTGCAGTTGCTTTTAAGCAACTGATATAGGCTACAATGGAGTAGCTAGCTTTAGCCAAATATAAGCTTGCTGTTTGAAAATATAAATTAGTTGACAGTCTTTTTTGGCATCGGAAATCAAAAATTAATTGAGCTATTGAAAATGAAATTCCCAGTTAATTATTTTCACCGGACAGCGATGTAATTTTTTAGAAAAAGGCCTCATATCTCCAGCACTTTGGGGTTGAAGTCCTTTTAGGCCCGACCGTTCAAGAAAAAAATAGCATTCTTCAAATATCAACTTATCTTTGCAAAAAAAAAGAATATGCGCCATCTTTTGGCTTTGATCAGGCAAAACGGAAACTTGCTTTTGTTCGGATTCCTGCTTACCTGTTTTTCCGGTTTCGGACAGACGTTTTTTGTGTCGTTGTTCGTCCCATATATCCAAAAATATTTTCAACTTTCCGACAGCTTGTTCAGTTCTTTTTACGCGATTGCCACTTTGATGAGTGCAGCCATGCTTACGTGGGCAGGCCGGTTTATCGACACAGTCCGACTGCCAAAATTTACCATCCGCGTGATGACAGGGCTTGCCTTTTCATTAATTTTCTTGTCGCAAGCCTATTTTTTCCCGATGCTGATTGTCGGATTGTTCGGGATACGTCTTTTCGGACAGGGTTTGATGACACATACTTCACTGACATCCATGGGTAAGTTTTTTGATTTCGACCGCGGGAAAGCTATTAGTATTGCAGCTTTGGGGCATCCAGCTGGAGAAGCCGTCTTCCCGATTGTTTTTGTGTCGTTGATAGGCGCGATTGGCTGGCGGTATAGTTTGGTGGTCGCAGGATTGCTGGTTTTTATGTTGATTCCTTTGGTCTTATATTTTTTATTTAAGGAGAATCAATATGCAAAGCTTAAATTATTTTTGCCTTCACCGAAAAAAAGTCAGGCTGAAGTAAACGCTTCCAAACCCTGGAATGTTTTTAAATCAAGGGCGTTTTTGATTTTGGCTCCAAGCAATTTTGCTTCGGCGAGCATCGGGACTGCTTTCATCTTTTTTCAACTCAAAATTGGTGCGGAAAGAGGTTGGTCGCCTACTTGGATGGCGGGAAGTTTTGCCGCTTATGCTATAGCCGGCGCCACCGGGTCAATCGTTGGCGGTTTGCTGACCGACCGGTTTTCAGCCAAAAAAATGTATCCAATCATCTTATTGCCTTTTCTCACAGGTTTGACTGCTTTTTATTTCATCGACTCGCCTTGGGTTTATCCGTTGTTTTTGGCGGGTATCGGTATGACCAACGGATTTAGCAACACGGTGAAAAACTCAGCTTTGGCTGAAATGTACGGAATTGCCTTTTTGGGTTCGGTGCGGAGTGTTTTTATCACAGTGATGATATTTTCAACTGCCATCGGACCGGTTTTGTTCGGATTTTTGTTTGATCTCGGCTTCACCTTTCATCAATTGATTTTATTTTCTATGGTTGCTATGGTTTTAAGTTCGATAAATTCATTGCGTATCTTTCGCATTTAATTTCTTCTCATGGATGATTCTTTGACACGCCTCAATAAATTTTTAAGTGTATCAGGCTTTTGCTCCAGGCGGCAGGCGGATAAGCTCATAGAAGAAAAACGAATCACCGTCAATGGGAAACTACCTGAATTAGGCACGAAAGTAAGCGTGGCTGACCTTGTTGCCGTGGACGGAAAACCAATCGCCCAACAAAAGAAAGAAAACATCTATTTGGCATTCAACAAACCTGTAGGGATAGAATGTACAACCAATGAAAAAGTAAAAAATAACATCATCTCTTTTATCAATTACCCAAAAAGAATTTTTCCGATTGGCAGATTAGATAAAAACAGCGAAGGGCTTATTTTATTGACAGATGATGGTGATATCGTCAATAAAATATCACGTGCTGCAAACTTTCACGAGAAAGAATACCTTGTGACAGTCAACAAAATGGTTACGCCGGATTTCATTCAAAAAATGAGCCAAGGAGTACCGATTCTCAATACGGTAACCCGAAAATGCAAGGTTGAAAAAGTAAACGACTACAGCTTCAAAATCGTTTTGACGCAAGGATTGAATAGGCAAATTCGCCGGATGTGCGAATATTTCGATTACGAAGTCATCAAATTAAGGCGCATACGTATTATGAATATTCTTCTTGACGTGCCGTTAGGTAAATACCGCTTGCTTCGGGAAGAAGAAATCGAGCTGTTGAATCGTTGAGTGATTTTGCTTTGTTGATTAAGCAACCTATTATCCTACATTTAAGATGCGGGCTTTGAGCAAAGTTTTCAACATCAGTTTATTAGTCATTTTCCTCTAATGCCTCTCCCCCATGTTGTTCGGCTAATTTTCGTTCTAACTCAGCTTGAAACTCTTCCATCACCGGTTTGACGGTTTCTTCAGGCAAATCAGCGATTCTTAAATACATCAATCCGTCAACCGAGTTGTTAAACAAGGGATCTACATTGAAAGCAACCAATTTGGCGTTTTGTTTGACATATTTCTTCAAAAGAACGGGAAGGCGGAGTGTGCCGGGCTCGAGTTCATCAATCAAACGGTCAAATTTGTTGAGATCGGCTTCCGTTTCGTCAAACACAAAATCTTTATCTGCGTCTTCCAAATTGACTTTAAATTCTTTTTTCGGGTGGACGTATTGTGCGATATACGGATCGTAGTAATGCGATTTCATAAACTGTATCATCAACGATTTTGAAAAGTTTGAAAAACGGTTGCTGATGCTCACACCCCCCATCAAAAATTTGTGTTCGGGATTGCGAAGTGCTGTATGAATGATGCCACGCCAAAGCAAAAACAAAGGCATGGGTTTCTGTTGGTATTCGGAAATGATAAACGCGCGCCCCATCTCTATGGTTTGTCTCATCATACCGTAGAGTTCGGGTTCAAAACGAAACAAATCTTGGCAATAAAACCCGTTGATGCCATATTTGGCAAATATCTCGCTACCCAATCCCATCCGATAGGCACCAACTATTTTTTGGGTTTCATTATCCCACAAAAACAAATGATGATAGTAGGTGTCAAACGCGTCTAAATCGATGGCTTGGTTAGTTCCCTCACCAATTTCCCGGAAGGTAATTTCGCGCAGGCGGCCAATTTCCCTCAAAATTTTCGGGATTTGAATTGCCTCAGCAAGAAAAACTTCATAATTCTTACTCGCCAACAATCTTGTACCCAAAGCCCGGATCAAATCGACTTCCTGAATGATGCTTTTTTGGTCGATGGGTTTGATGATTTTTTTGGGTGGTTTGGGTATTTTGAGTTTGTTTTTCAGATTGAAACGCTCTTTTTCAAATGGTTTTGCTAACAAGTAGGTTTTTCTTCTCAAAAAGCCCGAATAAGCACCAATTGAATCGATTTCATCTTGACTGTCAACACCAATTGGTCTTCCGATGCGAACGTGAATAACCCTGTTTTTTTGTGAAAGCAATTCTGAAGGTAGTTTGGCCGTACGAAGCAGGTCGCTGATTTGTGACAAAAAGTAAAATGTCTTGCTGTTTTTGGCATGAAAATAAATTGGCACCACCGGAACTCTGGCTTTTTTTATCAGTTTGATGGCTGTTTCTTCCCAAGGTTTGTCGACCAATAATTTTCCATCGCGATAGGTTGAGACCTCGCCGGCAGGGAATATACCCAACGGTTTGCCGTCTTGCAGGTGTTGCAAAGCAGTCTTAAAGCCCATGAAACTCGATTTGGCATCTTTCCGGTCTTCAAATGGGTTGACCGGCAGTATTTTATCTTTAAGGGGTTCAATCCGTTGCAACAAAAAATTTCCGATGATTTTAAAGTCGCTTCTTTTTTCGAGCATCAAATGCAGGAGCAAAATTCCGTCGATACCGCCGAGCGGATGGTTAGAAACCGTGATAAAAGGGCCTTCTTTTGGGAGCCGTTTGAAATCTTCTTCCGGAATATCAAAATTGATTTGAAATTCATTCATCAAACTCTGCAAACACGCTTCGGCATCCAAATGCTTGTTGCGGTTGTATATTTTGTTGAGGGTCGATATTTTCAATATTTTCATCAAAACCCATCCCAAGAAAGTTCCGATAAACCTGTATTTATCTACCTTGATGGCTTTGGCAATTTCTTTGGGTGTGACTAAGGACATGGTTGGTTTGAGGTTTATACAAAAATACACAAAAATAAAGCGCGTTGATTCATCCTGCTAAAAGTTTGACGCAACCCGCAACAAAACCAATCTTCCGGAGGCCAGAAAACGCACCTTATAAATAACTCAATCACCGTTTTGCACAACCATTTGCATGGTTTCCGCCGTCAGCTGTTTGAGCAACACATTGTGTCCGTTGTCTAAACTCTTGATGCTCTTTTCATCATAGTGTCGAATGGTGTAAAGTGAAACATTGTCGTAGCAAGTGACCTTAAATTTGCCTCTCAACCGCGCCAATAATTCTTCCAAATGATTGAATTTGTTGTCCACACACACCGAAAAACTGATGGCAGAGTTTTGAATCACATCTACTTTCATTTTATAATCTGCCAGTAAGCCAAAAATTTCGCGGATGTTGTCTTCTACAATAAAAGAAAAATCGAGAGAAGAAAGGGAAATAAGCACTTGGCTTTTTTTGACGATAAAACAAGGCACGTTGGGAATCAACGTCTGGCCTTTTCTCACCGAGGTCCCTTCATTTTCGGGGTTGATAAACGATTTCACAAAAAGTGGGATTTCTTTTCGCTGAAGCGGTTGCAAAGTCTTTGGATGGATAACGGACGCGCCGTAAAAAGCCAATTCGATGGCTTCCTGATAGGAAATTTGATGCAATAGGGTTGCGTTCTCAAAATACCTCGGGTCGGCATTGAGCACACCGGGTACGTCTTTCCATATGGTCACGCCTTCGGCATTTAAGCAATAAGCGAAAATGGCCGCGGTATAATCCGAACCTTCCCTGCCCAAACTCGTGGTAAAAGAATTTGAATCGGAACCTAAGAATCCTTGAGTGATATAGAGTTTGTTTTTTTGTATTGATTTTGATACATTTTGTTGGGTCAATTCCCAGTTTACGTTGGCATCTCTGAAATTGCTGTCAGTTTTGATTAATTCCCGGACATCGACCCAATCATTTGACAACCCGGCATGATTGAGGTAATAACTGACAATGGTGGTAGAAACTAATTCCCCATAACCAATCACTTGATCGTAAACAAAGCTGTGCTCGGGAGACTTATTTCTTTCCAACAAACCTTTGAGCTCGTCGAACAACTGGTAAATCCTACCAAAAACTGGATGCCCGTCGTCCTCAAAAAGATCCAAGGCAACTTGGTTGTGATATTTTACAACATCCTGAATGCTGCTTTGAAGCTCCTCAGTTTTATGAAAATAATTATGAATAATGATTTCCAGCGCATTGGTTGTTTTTCCCATGGCAGAAATGACCAAAAGGGTGTTTTCATGCCCAGTTTTATGCAAAACCGAGTGCAGATTGCGAACGCCTGCTGCATCTTTGACAGAGGCTCCGCCAAACTTGAATATTCTCATTTTCTATTTTGAATTTTTCATAATGGTTTGGTTATCTATTTGTACCAAGTGCCAGTCTCTCAAAATAGACGCACCATATTTTTCGTAAAAATCAATCGCGTTTTGATTCCAGTCTAGAACAACCCATTCGGCACGGCGGACACCTTGTTTTTTCACTTCTTCCAAAAAAGATTCGAAAAGTAATTTGCCAATTCCCGTTCCCCTATTTGCTTGTTTGACAATCAAATCTTCGAGGTGGATGGTTTTCCCTTTCCAAGTAGAATAGCGATAGTAATAAAGAGCCATGCCCACAATGCCGTTTTTGGTTTCGGCGACAAGTGCTTCAAAAGCCGGGTTTTCACCAAAACCATCTTGAAGTAATTCTTCCTCAGTGACTTCAACGGCATGCGGTTCGCGTTCAAACACTGCCAATTCGCGAATGAGATTGAGTATCTCCGGTACATCTTTGGTGGTTGCTTTTCTTATTTTTACAAACATTTTTTTACAAATAAAACACAAAGTTAAATTACAATATACAATCGACCATAAATTTTAAATATTATAACAAATTATCCGATATTTGTAATCAAATTTACAATCTATGGCGTTTCAAAATCAAACTTTGGGTGAGTTTATCATTGAAAATCAATCTGCTTTCTCTTTTTCGACCGGAGAACTCTCGCGGCTCATTAATTCCATCCGCCTAGCTGCAAAAGTAGTTAATCATGAAGTAAATAAAGCGGGCCTTGTGGATATTATCGGGAGTTCGGGGAATATAAATGTACAAGGAGAGAGCCAGCAGAAACTCGATGTGTTTGCCAATGAAATTTTCATCAAAACGCTGACCCATCGTGAAATTGTCTGTGGGATAGCTTCTGAAGAGTGCGATGATTTCCTTCGGGTGGAAGGCAACACGGAATCTTCAAATAACCACTACGTGGTGTTGATGGATCCGTTGGATGGCTCGTCCAACATTGATGTAAATGTATCGGTGGGAACTATTTTCTCCATTTACAGACGCGTTTCTTCTGCGGGAACACCGGTTGTTTTGGAAGATTTTTTGCAACCGGGAAATCGCCAAGTTGCTGCCGGATATGTTATTTACGGGACTTCGACCATGTTGGTTTACACCACCGGCCACGGCGTGAACGGGTTTACACTCAATCCGGCCATCGGAACTTTTTATCTTTCACACCCCAACATCCGCATTCCTGAAAACGGCCAGATTTATTCAGTGAATGAAGGCAATTACATACACTTCCCTCAGGGTGTAAAAAACTACATCAAATATTGCCAAGAGGAAAAAGAAAACAGACCTTATACTTCGCGTTACATCGGTTCTTTGGTGTCGGACATTCACCGAAACATGATCAAAGGCGGTATTTATTTGTATCCGCAAACGTCTGCTTCGCCAAACGGGAAATTGCGTTTGCTCTACGAATGCAACCCGATGGCATTTGTGGTGGAACAAGCCGGTGGAGAAGCTTCTGACGGAGGGCAACGCATTTTGGACATCATCCCGGGCGAATTGCACCAACGGACTCCGTTTTATTGTGGGAGCAAAAACATGGTCGCCAAACTTTTGGAATATGTTGCGTAAGCTGGCAATCTGTTTTTCTTTTACAATTTAGTACCTTTGCCTAAACCACTTAATTTATATGAGCTTTTGGCGTGTTCTGTTAGCCATTTTTTTTCCGCCTCTCTCGGTCATCGATAAGGGCTGTGGATCGGTTTTGATTGTTTTTATATTAACAATTGCCGGGTGGATTCCGGGTGTAATCGCCGCGCTCATCATCCTGAACAATCCGAACCGATGAAAAATACGAATATACAATTTGCAGACCTCGGATTAAAATCTTATCAATCCGCTTGGGATATTCAAGAAAGTTTGTTTAAAAAAACGGTAGATATCAAAATTTCCAATCGAAGAAATCAGACCGGGCACACCACGCCTAACTATCTTCTTTTTGTGTCACATCCGCACGTTTACACCTTAGGGAAAAGCGGTGACCAAGCAAACTTATTGGTCAATATGCAGCAGCTTGAAAAAATGGAGGCTACTTTTTTCAAAACCAATCGCGGTGGCGACATCACTTACCACGGACCAGGACAAATCGTTGGTTACCCAATATTGGATTTAGACAATTTTTTTACGGACATCCATAAATATCTCCGATACCTCGAAGAGGTTATTATTTTAACATTAAACGATTACGGGCTGAAAGGTGAGCGAAGCCCCGGTGAAACAGGCGTTTGGTTGGATGTAGGCACTCCTTTTGCCAGAAAAATTTGCGCGATGGGCGTACGTGCTTCCCGTTGGGTAACCATGCATGGTTTTGCGCTGAACGTCAATACCGACCTCAGCTATTTCAGCGCCATTATCCCGTGCGGAATAAAAGGAAAGGGCGTAACTTCTTTGGTGAAAGAACTAAAAAAAGAAGTACCGGTTGAAGAAGTCAAAGAGAAACTTTTAAAGCATTTTACGAAGGTTTTTGAAGCAGAATTAACAGAGTTTTCCGAAGAAATCTTATTTTCAGAAATCGAAAACTAATTGTTCTGGCAGCAATCGAAAAGATTTTCTGTGATGTGGCGTGACGCCATATTTTCGGATAGCATCGCGGTGCGCTTGGGTCGGATAGCCTTTGTTTTGCGCCCAATGGTAAACCGGAAAATCTTTGTGTAGTTTTTCCATCAACTCATCCCGGTAGGTTTTGGCCAAGACAGAAGCTGCGGCTATGTTCAAATATTTTGCATCTCCCCTGATGAAACATTCATGTTCAATGTCTTGATAAGGCTTGAACCGGTTGCCATCCACCATGATGAATCCGGGTTGTGGGATCAATTGGGCAATACTGAGATGCATCCCCAAAATGGAGGCATTTAGTATGTTGATTTCATCTATTTTTTCGGGAGAAACTTCTGCAATTCCATAGCTGACAGCTTCCTTGAGAATGATGTCCCGCAACAGCAACCTGTTTTTCTGCGTCATTTGTTTGGAGTCATTTAGTATTTTATTGGAGAAATTATCGGGCAAAATCACCGCAGTAGCAACCACCGGCCCGGCCAAACACCCTCTTCCGGCTTCATCGGTACCGCAGGTGAGCAAATTTGTTAAGTAGTTATTTGTTAACATAATAAAAAGTTAAACTAAAAAAAATAAGTCTAAACAAAAAACCATATGTTATTTATTATCAACATAATATAAAATAACATGAACTAATACATGTTTATAAATTAACATTTAACAGTAAAATTATTGTAAAATTATTTAAGTTTGCTCGAGTTTAACTAAAAACAAATTTAAAATGATTGTAAAATTTACCAAACTGTCGTTGGTTTTGCTGTTTACTTTATCGTTGTCAGCATTTTCTCAACAAAAGACCGTTTCGGGAAAAGTTGTCGATAACATAGGAGCACCTCTACCAGGTGTAAGTGTGTTAGTTAAAGGCACTAATACCGGAACACAAACTGATTTTGACGGGAACTATTCGATCAATGTTTCTCAGGGTCAGGTTTTAATATTTAGGTACATTGGGTTTAAAACCCAAGAAATTAGTATTGGGGAATCAAACACTGTTAATCTGCGATTAGAGGAGGATACCCAAGCTCTTTCTGAAGTTGTGGTAATCGGTTTTGGTGAAAAATCGAGAAAATCCCTTACAACATCTGTTTCGTCTGCCAAGATGGAAGACATAAAAGGGATTGCAACTTCAACCGTTACCGGTGCTTTGCAGGGTTCAGTGACAGGTCTTCAAGTGAACCAAAATTCAGGAACTCCTGGCGCAGGTTTTTCAGTAAGGGTTCGCGGGTCGAGTTCTATTGCGGGTTCAAACGAGCCGCTTTACGTTGTTGACGGTATTCCAATTTTTTCAGGTGCAATTGGGGACAACGGTTTCGGTGGACAAGATAATGACGTACTTTCATCTATCAACTTTGCCGATGTTTCTTCTATTGAGGTACTAAAAGACGCATCAGCTTCTGCCATTTATGGTTCACGAGGTGCTAATGGTGTTGTATTGATTACTACCAAACGTGGTAAATCTGGTAAAGTATCGGTCGAAGTGAATTCCTATTATGGATTTCAGGAAGAAATTGATCGTTATAATATAATGACAACGGGAGAATACTTTCGTTTTGCAGATACTGCGTTAGCAGGTAGTTTTCCTACCATTCCAGCATTTGCATCTCGAGGTGCCTTTACTGGAATTAATCAATTTGCAGCTCAAGGATTTACAGATCCTACCGATCAAGCACAACTGGAAGCTTTTTATGCTCTTTCTTTTGGTGATAATTTCGTTAATGAAATACATAAACCGGGAAATATTGAAGTTAAGCAAACTGATGTTAGTGTTTCGGGTGGAAATGAGAAAGCAACGTTCTATGCAAACTTTACTGATTTTAAGCAAGAGGGTGTTATCTATGGTCAAGAATTTGACAGAAGATCTTTACGCTTGAATGTTGATTTTAAACCAACTGATAAATTTAACTTAGATGCCGGCATCAGTATCACAGAAGCTGACAACTCTCGAATCAATAGTGATAACAATATATTCGGTGCATTTGCAACCTCCGTATTGGAAACTCCGGGAGCTACGTTAAGAGACGAATTAGGAAATTTTACGCCTCCGACCGATTTTTCATTTTCAAATCCACTACAAAACGCTTTAGAGGATGATTCAGACGAACGTACATTCAGGGTTTTGACAAATATGGGTATGCGATACTTCATCAATGATCACTTTAATGTATATGGTAGATTATCACTTGACCGTTTGGATTTTAAATCAACTCGACGTTTTTCTCCAAATTCCGCGCAAGGACTAGGGGCTAATGGTGAAATATTCAAGGAAATCCTTTTGGTTAACAACTGGAATGGACTGGGAACTATTAACTATCGCCAAAAATTTGGCGAATTCGATGTCACAGCTTTAGCCGGTTTCTCATTTGAAGGTGTCAATACCGATCAAACAGAAGTAGATAGACAAAATTTCCCTTTTGGGTTTAAATCTGTTTTAAATGGCGCAACTGTTATTCAAGGGGACAATTTTATAACTGAAAACAAACTGTTTTCTTACTTTGGCCGTGCCGGTGTAAGCTATAAAGACAAATTATTCTTTGAAGGTACACTTAGAGCTGATGCGTCATCCAGATTTGGAAATGGCAATCAAACTGGATATTTCCCTGCAGTTTCAGGTGCTTACGTTCTCTCTGAAGACAGTTGGTTTAAAAATAATATTGTTACCAGCATGAAAACAAGAGTTTCGTGGGGTCAAACTGGAAACCAGTCAGGTATTGGAAACTTTGATTCATTCTTTTTGACAGGTTCAGTTGATTTCGCAGGAACACCTGGAAATGCAATAGTCCAGTTGGCTAATCCCGATTTGAAATGGGAGACGACAACTCAAACAGATTTTGGTGTCGATTTAACTTTATTTGGTAAAATCGATATAACTTATGATTACTATAGAAAAGACACCGAAGATTTGCTTCTTAATAGACCTTTGAGAAACTCATCAGGTTTCACTACCATTACTGAAAACGTAGGCGAAATGGAGAATAGAGGTCATGAGCTTAGTATCAATGCAAGAATTTTTGAAGGTCAATTCAAGTGGAATAGCCAATTTCAAATTTCGTGGAACTCTAATGAGGTCACTAAGTTAACCAGAGATGCCAATGGTGAGTTTATCCCAATTGACTCAGGATTTGCATCCAGAACTGCTGTGGGTCAAGCCTTGGGTGCATTCTTTGGACTGAAAGCGGATGGTTTATATCAAACTTTAGATGAAATTCCTGCTGCTGTTCAAGCAAGAGGTATTCGACCAGGTGATATTAAATTTATCGATATTAATGGCGACGGGAATATCACTGCAGATGACAGGACTTTTATTGGAAATCCAAATCCAGGTGCAATAGGTAACTTCAGAAATTCGTTTTCTTGGAAAGGATTTGATTTATCTGCTAATTTTCAATTCGAAATTCAAAAAGATATATTTAATGCAACAAGACAATTTGCCGGAGCGACAGGTAGTGCTGGTTTCAACAAATTCAAAAGTGAAACCAACTTCTGGACACCAACAAACACCAATACAAATGTTCCTGCGCCGCGATTTGGCTCCGCCCAATCATTTAACAATCAAGACTCTGACTTTTTTGTCGAAGAAGGAGATTACTTGAGACTTAAAGAAATTGTAATCGGGTACACACTCCCAAAAGATTGGACAGGTGACAAATATTCACTTCGTGTATACGTTGGTGGAGACAACCTTTACACCGAAACTGACTATAGTGGGTTAGATCCTGAAATAAATACCTTTGGTTCTGCTAATGTATCAAGAGGTACTGATTTCTTTACTCAAGGATTAAACAAAACTGTAAAGATTGGTTTTAACCTTAAATTTTAAAATAACACACGATGAAAAAATTTAATAAATTAAGTTTAATATTTCTTTCAGTACTTGTTTTTTCTTGTGCTGATGAATTTGTAGACACCGAACCCCAACTAAACCTTCCTGGTGAGCAGCAAATAACTAACATCAACACTGCTACCGATGCTCTAAACGGTCTTTACGGAGGTTTGCAATCAGCTTCTATATATTCTGGTGATTATATCTTTTTGACAGGTTTATTCGCCGACGAATACAGACACTCTGGCTCATTCCCTTCTTTTGCTGAGGTTGGATCAAATGACCCTAGTATAAACAACATAGATGTCCAACAAATTTGGACTGCTCACTATAGTGCAATTTTTAGGGCAAATCGAATTATAGAACTAGTACCCGGTTTAACCAATATAGATCAATCAGATAGAGATATCATAACTGGACAAGCTTTGGGTATTAGAGCTCAACTCTACTTCAATTTAGTTCGTATGTATGGTGGCGTGCCACTTGTTACTAAAGCTCCGCTTTCTTCCTCAGAAATTGTGAGTACTGATGCTCCTAGGGAGACAACTCAAGTGATTTTTACGCAAATAAATTCAGATCTCAATCAAGCAATTTCTTTAATGAATGGTTTTGATCAATCTACTTATGCATTTAATAACTCGGCAGCCAAAACGCTTAAGGCACATGTCTTATTTGAGCAAGGTCAATATCCACAAGCAAAACCTTTTATCGAAGATGTTTTAAATAGTGGAAATTTTGATTTGGCTACTTCTTACGCCAGCCTTTTTGGAGACCCTGCTAACGGAACGGTTGCAAATTCTACTGAGACCATTTTTGCAATTAAATTTACTGCAACAGATGGTAATGGAATGGGATTCTTCTTCAACAATTCTAGGGGTGGACGATTTGAGGTTGCTCCATCAAGCTTTTTATTAAGTGCCTTTGAGCCAGGTGACCAAAGAAGAGGATTAATTGTTCCAACCGGTACAAATTTTCAAATAGAAAAATACAGTCGCCCAGGAGATGGAGCAGATGATACATACGTGTACCGCTTCGCTGATGTTGTATTGCTTTACGCAGAAGTTTTGGCTCGTGAAAACAATTTTATAGATGCTAGTTTTGTCTTAAATATAGTAAGACAACGTGCAGGTTTAAGTGATGTGACACTTAATGCGAGCAATTTTATTGATATAATAGCTCATGAACGATTTGTTGAGTTATATGCTGAAGGTAGTTCAGATCGATACAACACAACCAAAAGATTAGGTTTATTGGATAACATCATTCAATTAAAACCTAATGCTGTATTTAATCCTGTAAGACAAAACTTGTTTCCAATTCCTCAACAAGAAATTGAAAGAAACCCAGCAATTTCATCTGCTGATCAAAATCCAGGTTACTAAAGTTAATTACTTTTAATATAAAGGCTGTTTGATTTTTCAAGCAGCCTTTTTTTTAGCTTTCAAAGATTATATTATACATCCAAATAATGTATTTTTGCTGTTATTCTCAACTCAAGTGAAAGTCAGCTCAACCGCATGAAAGTAAATAGCCTGAAATATATTTTGACAGTTATAGTACTATGTTTAGCAACTGTTGATGTGTATTCACAACTTCCCGGTTTAGGCAACCGCCGATTTGGAGGAAACACCGGGCAACAAACCGAAACCAAGCGCGGTGAATTGAGAAAACAAAAGATGGCGCTCGAAAAACCGGATATTACACTTTACAAGATTATTTCGCACGGCTACGACACCACTTACGTCGATACAAGTTTGACAATCTTGAAAGATTACAAACTCAACTACAAACGAAAAGACAATTTTGAACTTTTGGAATTCCCAAACATCGGGCAGCCCTACAACGAATTGGCATACGACTTCAGCCACGCGGATGCTTTTCCGAGCATGGGTTTCAGAACAAAACACCAAAATTATCTGGAAGTAGAAGACATCAATTATTATGAGGTGCCCACCCCTTTTTCCGATTTGATGTACAAATCAGTATTCGAACAGGGTCAAATCTTGGACGCACTCATCACGCTCAACACCTCACGCCGGTTCAATTTTTCAATTGCCTACAAAGGTTTGCGCTCTCTGGGTAATTTTCAGCACATCGAAACCAGCAACGGGCTGTTCCGTTTCACGTTTAATTACCGGACGAAAAGCAACCGGTACAAGGCGCGGTTTCATTTGGTGGCGCACGATTTCAAATCGGATGAAAACGGTGGGCTCACACCCCAAGGACTGTTGGATTTTGAAGGTGACACACCCCAGTTTCAAGACCGTGGCAGGTTGCCGGTCAACTTTCAAGATGCCGAGAGTTTTATCGACGGGAAACGGGGATATTTGGAACAGGAGTACGCGCTTTTTAACGTCAAAAAAGATAGTTTAAAAGTCGGCGGTTTCAAAATTGGGCATGTGTTTAAGGCAGAAGGTAAGTTTTATAAGTTTGATCAAGATCAAGCCAATGCTTTTTTTGGTGATTCTTTCACGCCGGTTGTCAAAGACCGCGTCGATCAAAATGAAGTAGTTAACCAATTTTCAATTGCTTACGATCATCCCAAATACGGTTATCTAAAAGGAAAAATCAGTCATACCAATTATTTCTACGGATACAACTCCGTTGTGTTTTTTGAGGATAGGACTATCAAAAACGAACTAAAAGGCGACATCATTTCAGCCGGTGGCGAATGGAAAAAAAGATTTGGTAAAATCGACATGAAAGCCGATGCCTTGCTGAATATTACAGGCGATTACGACGGTAATTATCTGAAAGCCGAAGCAGCTTATGCAATTGACAGCCTCTCTGTTGTGAAAGTTTCCTTTTTGACAAACTCGAAAGCACCGGATTTCACAGCCCAACTTTTCCAGAGTGACTATATGTTTTATAACTGGGAAAATAATTTTTCTAATACCAAAACGCAAAATATTAGCTTAAACCTGACTTCAAAAAAATGGGCAGATGTTAGCGTGAGTGCCACACGAATTCAAGATTATATATATTACGCCAATACTACCAATGAAGAAAACGTGCAGTTGGTTCGCCCGTTTCAAGCCGGTGAAGACATCAGTTATATCAAAATCAAAGCGTTTAAAGAATTTAAATATTGGAAATTAGCCTTGGCCAACACCCTGCTCTATCAAAATGTATCGCAAGGGGAACAATTTCTTCGGGTTCCGGATTTTATTTCCAGAAATACATTTTATTATACTGACAAAGTCTTTAAAAAAGCCTTGTTTATTCAAACCGGATTTACAATCAACTATTTTTCAGACTATTTAGCCAACGAATACAATCCTGTCCTAGGCGAGTTTTTTATTCAAGATAAAAAAGAAATAGGATTCCCACGCCTCGACTTCTTCATCAACTTCAAAGTCCGCCAAGCACGCATTTTCTTCAAATACGAAAATATCAGCCCGAGTACGGACGGCTTTTCTTCTCCTACCAATCCTTATCGCGACACCAAACTCAGATTTGGCATCGTGTGGAATTTCTTCTCGTAATTTGTTGATTAATTAAAGAACTTTAAGTGATTTATCCATTTGGATAAACGAACGCTCTTTTCGAACAAAAAACAATTCATAAATAAACCAACTGTAAACCATTCCATACTCGATTGCCAACAACCAAAAATTCTCTTTAAAATCCGGATTCGAATAGGCAAAATAGCTAAACATGACGACAAGTGTCCAAACCAACGGATAGCGAAAACGTGTAAAAATTGAAAGAATCAAGAGCACTGCCACATACCATGGGTGCACAACCGTCGCAGTAAAATAATAGACAGATATGGCCAACAACATCGAAACAACAACTTGCTGAAACGTCTTGTTTTTTCTGAAAAAAGCAATCGCCAAAACAATTCCAAGCACGACAAAAGGCGCAATCATCCCAAACGTGCGGATGATGTTGTATCCCTTTGACTGATAGCCTATCCAACGGATAATATAGAAAATGCTTGCGTTGAACTCGAAGTTATTGAAATACATGGTCAGACTGGTAAAATAAAATGTCAATAATTCGCCAGACAAAAATGGAAGGTATAGCAGCCCGAAACTAAGCCCTGCCAAACTACCAAATACAAGAAACTTTTTCCAACCTAAATAATTGAATATTAATGGGATAAAAATCAATGAAATCAATTTGACCGAGGCCGAAAAACCAAACAACACGGCAGCAGCCTTCCATTTTCCGGAGAGGATCAGGTAAAACCCCCACAGCAACAGACAAATCATCATGCCTTCGAAATGTAAATTTCCGGTCATTTCGATGATGATAAACGGATTGATTAAAAACCAAAAGATGTGATGCGTAGGAAGTTGTAGGCGCTCGAGAATTTTTTTGCCAAAATACAGCGTTCCCAAATCGGCGAAAATGAGGATAAACCGCATCCACGCAACGGCTCCAAAGATACTGTTTGAAAGCAGGCTCGATAGCAGAAATACAAATTGATTGAGTGGTGGATAAACCGTATAGTGGCTACCGTTGAGTTCGCCCATTCCCCTGTACAATTCCTCTGCCTGAGCGATCGGATAAATGCTCGACCGAATGAAATTTTGGGGTAAAGTCAAATACGGATTCAAGCCTTCAGCAACCATACGCCCGTCCCATATAAAACGGAAATAGTCTTGAGACAAGTTTGGGGTTGCCAACAGGAAAATCAAGCGAAATAGCACCGCGAGCAGGGTCAAAAAGGCAAAATTGGTTTTTGCAATTTGAACGATTTTGTAGAAGAAGAAAAACAAAGCTCCGTAGAGCATGATGAGTTTTGGAAAGTCGGTGCGTTGCAAATCATAAGCAAAACTCAGGTAAAAAAATACGCTCGATAACGAGATAATGAAAAGGAAAGGTTGTTTTTTTACAAACCCAATCACGCCTTAGAGGTTATCGATTTTACAAAGACAAAACCAAAACCAACAAAAAGCATCAAGTGAAATGGAAACAAACCGAAGTCGCCATTTTTACCAACGGTAAAAGCACTCCACATACCAAATAAAAAATACAACATCAAAAGTCCTTCCAGAATTACATTTTTGGATATGTTCTTAGCGATGTATTTGTTTCCTTTCCATTTGTCTTTGAGCGAATTAATATTAAACTTAGGCGTACGGACAAATTCGCTCTTTTTGCCGATGTGGCCTTCTATCACTGCCAACGAATTGTGCAACGAGAATCCCATTGCGATTCCGTAAAAGGTAATGAATTCGCCACTGTATTTGATGAAACTCCACAAACCGCCTCCGTGGGTACTTTTGTAGGTAAACCAATAGCAAGTGAATAAAATGATGGTAGTCAGAATAAAAAAGGAGGTTACATAAAAGTAATTTGCCAAGTGCCCAAAAGTATTTTTGATGTACAACATCGGGATACTTAAAATGGCTACAATCAACACATTCAAGAACATGGTGCTGTTGAGCAAATGCAAAATCCCGTGAACTTTCGTCTTGAAATCCAAATTGGAAGCATGCACAACCTTGGAGGCCATTTTTTCAAAATTTTCGGCTCCTCCTTTGTTCCATCGGAACTGTTGTGAACGAGCGGCACTGATCACTACCGGAAGTTCTGCCGGTGTTTCCACATCCACCAAATATTTGAATTTCCAATCTTTCAACTGAGCGCGATAACTCAAATCCAAATCTTCTGTGAGGGTGTCTCCCTGCCAGTTTCCGGCATCGTAGATACAGCTTGCACGCCAAATCCCCGCCGTACCATTAAAATTGATAAAGTGCCCTTTGCTGTTTCTGCCCACCTGCTCGAGGGTGAAATGTGCATCCAAAGCGAGCGCCTGTATCTTGGTCAAGACGGAATAATCTCTGTTAATATGGCCCCAGCGCGTTTGAACGACCCCTACCTTTTCATCCTTAAAATAGGGAATGGTTTTGTAAAGAAAATCTTCGTGAGGGAGAAAATCGGCGTCAAAAATGGCAATGAACTTACCTTTAGCGGTTTTTAAACCTTCCTTGAGTGCGCCGGCTTTGAAGCCAACCCTGTTTTTACGCCTGACATGCACTATGTCTAATCCTTGGGATTGAAGTTTTTTGATTTGTTGGGCATTACTTTCGACCGACTCATCGGTAGAATCATCCAACACCTGAATCTCTAATTTTTCACGCGGATAGTTTATTTTTGAAATGCAATCTAACAGGCGTTCCACCACATACATCTCGTTGTATAATGGCAGTTGAATCGTCACATACGGGATTTCTTCCGGCTTGCTAAAATCAAATTTTGGGCTATTATCGATGATTTTTTTTGCTTTCAGGTAATTGATCAATAAATTTAATTGCGCCAAACTATAGAAAAAAATAAGCAACAACGCCAACGTATAAATGGCGATAATCACATACATAAAAATGTAGGATGTGTAGATGGGATTGTCTATCATGTGAGACTATATTTAAATATCCAACTGAGTATTTTGTAGCCTGCAAAGATAGTACCTTTTAACGTTCCTGATACTTTAGAAACCCCAATTCTTTTTCTATACCGAACCGGTATTTCTGTATAAGAAACTTTCTTTCTCAATGCTTTAAGCTGCATTTCTACTGTCCAACCGTAAGTTTTGTCCTGCATGTTCAAGTCAACCAAAGTGCGGTATCGGATGGCTCTGAAAGGGCCTAAATCTGTAAATTCAGATCCAAAGATATACTTCATCAAAATAGTTGCCAATTTGTTGCCGAATCGCTGTTGAAAAGTCATCGAGCCGGGCTCTTGCAAAGCTTTTGCGCGTGCACCCACTACAAAGTCAACTTTGTTGTCTAAAATCGGCGCAACTAACTTGGCCAATTCATCCGGATAATCGGAATAATCGCCATCCAAAAACACGACTATGTCGGGTTTTTCGGTAAGTTGAGCAATGTATTCTATTCCTTTCAAACAAGCGTTACCATAACCCATTTTGTCTTCATTCAAAACAGTGGCTCCGGCTTGCTTGGCTACCTCGAAAGTGCCGTCGGTAGAACGGTTGTTGACCACGATAATTTCATCGACAATTTTTGGGATTTCACGAATGACTTGCGCGATAGAGCCCGCTTCGTTATTGGCTGGAATGATAACTTTTATAGAGGGTTGATTCACTGTTTTTGTGCCTTGATTAAAGTCAGTAAATCTACATCATTTCCCAATAAAACCGCGTCTGAATTTATTCTTCCGATGGTCGATTTGTTTTCTAATTTAAGTACGCCCCTCGGGCAAACAGCCGAACAAACGCCACAGCCTACGCAGGAAGCCCGGACAATATTTTCGCCTTTTTGTGCATAACTTCTCACGTCGATCCCCATCTCGCAATAAGTAGAACAATTCCCACAAGAGATACACTGCCCGCCATTGGTGGTGATTCTAAACCGGGAGAACAAGCGTTGTTGCAATCCTAAAATGGCTGCCATCGGACAGCCGAAACGGCACCAAACCCGGTTTCCGAGCAATGGATAGAAACCAACGCCTACTACGCCTGAAAAAGCTGCACCGATAAAGAATGCATACCATTCCCTCAGTTTATAACTTTGGAAAAATAAAATATTTTTACTTCCTGAAAAATGATTGATCAGGATGGCGCCAACAATAATCACACCCAATGAAAAGATGGTATAACGCGTGTCTTTGTCAAATTGACTTTTCTTGTAAAAAACCAACAAGGCTATCACTACTGAGAGGAATATAGAAATCCCCCAAACAAATTGATCGCGGGTGATGATGCTCAACTTCGGGTTTTTAGACAGAAAGGTGAAAATCACCGCGATGGTCATTATCATCGAAAAAACCAATACACCATGAATCATCCAGCGTTCAAACTTCCAAGCACTAACTTTTTTATTGGATAAATGCCTGAATGAATCACCGGCAGTTTCCGCCAAGCCGCCACAACCGCAAACCCAACTGCAATACCATCTTTTCCCGTAGAAATAGGTTAGGATAGGAGAAATGATGAAAATCATTGCCAAACCAAAAATCAACATAAACAAGCCAAAACTTCCGTGATTGAGCAATTCTTTGAGGTGCCATTCATCGAAAAAATAATAGTTGAGCGGCCACATGTTTTTAAAATCGTTAAAAGGCTGGTTGAACCGCAACAACATTTCAGGCAGCAAAAAAGCAAATCCCAACTGAAAGAACATCACAGAGATCGTCCGAACAATTTGATACTTATTGTGCCGATACTTAAAAATAAATTTAAACCCAAACCCTACGATGGCCAAGGTGTATAAAACCCCATAAACAAACCATTCGCTGGCGGCTTGGTTTTTCAGAAAATAACTGAGCGGGTCAAATAAAACGATGACCCCCGTGTTGGGTTTGCCTTTTCCGAGACCCAAATATTCCGGATACCAATAAAGCACCACATAAAAAGCGGTCAATACTACACCTAAAACCCACGCCCAACTGCCTCTATTGGTAAAACCCTTAAGCCAGACACCATTGTTTTTGATGCCTTCCGGTTGATTCAAATACATCTGTCGGGCATACAGGAAAATTCCAATAAAGACAGACAAGATTGATAAAGCAAGAAAAATAGGTTTGTTGGGTAAGTCCACATTGAATAAACTCAATAGCAGAATAAACAAACCCAAAAAGCCAAGTGCCAAAGCTATTTTTTGAATCGAATCGATTGGCGGATTCGGATTGGCAATAGATAAACTCTTATGTTCGGTAGATTTCATTTCGATAACTTTAATTTGAAAATAATTTTTGGGAAGTTTAGGCGTTGGCCAAGAAAACCCGCTGAATGGCAGATTCATAACTTTTGAAAAACTCCGGATCAAAATTGGCATCCTTCAGACTTGAAATTACCCGATCGACTGTCCATTGCTCGGTGAGAGCCTTGTCAAAAAACGCGTGCCGCATGCGAATGCCAAAGATATTGATGCCCAAAAATTCCCTCGACTTTTTATCATAAACCAATCTTACACATTTTTTGCCATCGGCGTGTTCCCAATAGTACTGATCTTCATTTTCCTTGGGTTGTGCCCAGACCCAACCATAAGTTTGGTATTCTATGTCGAGAAATTTAGCCGAGTTGAACCAATGCCCGGGCTTGTATTGGGTTGGTTTTCCACAAATGGTTTGCGCCACGGTTTCGCCCATCATCCTGCCAGTGTACCAAACGGCTTCGATAGGCCGGCGGTCTCCCACAGGTTCAAGCTGTTCGGCACAATCGCCCAATGCATAAACGTCTTTGATACTGGTTTCCAAATACCGGTTGACCTTGACCCCTCTACCCAACTCGATTCCGCTATTTTTAAGGAACTCAACATTGGGTGTGACGCCTGCTGTCAATCCAACAACTTGGCAAGGAATAGTTTCATCTTTATCTGTCACTATTGCTTTTACTTGTCCGTTTTCATCTGGGAGTATTTCTTTGAGATTGGTGGCCAATCGCAGATTGATGTGATGTTCGCGGATATGCCGGTTGATCATTTCTGATTCTTCTTTGGGCAATACACCATTCCAAAAACTGTCTTCTCGTACTAAAAAAGTTACTTTTTTGCCTCGTGATAACAACATCTCAGCCAGTTCAATCCCGATTAATCCACCACCAACAATGACCGCACTTTCGCACCGATTACTGTGTTTTTCTAAGTTTTCCAAGTCTTGTTTATGGTACATTCCAGTCACACCGTCCAAATCTTGCCCGAGCCAACCGAATTTGTTGGGTTTGGAACCGGTTGCTATGATGAGTTTGTCATAATTGATCTTATGAATTTTATCAATCGTCAATTGTTTGTTTTTGACATCCACATGACTCACAAAACCTCTGACCAAATTGATGTTGTTTTTTTTCCAAAACCAATTTTCGTAGGGTTGTATGTGTTCAAACTTCATATGCCCCATATAAACATACATCAGTGCCGTTCGTGAAAAGAAAAAATCGCTCTCAGATGAAATGACGGTGATGCGTTTGTTGCTGAGTTTTCGAATGTGGCGAGCGGCTGTGATACCCGATATACCATTTCCAATGATGACTATGTGTTCCATAAACTTAATTTAGATGCGACCGATTTTGGTCGATTCATCATTTGTACAAAGGTGGGAATTATTGGATGTAAATCAAAGTTAAATCTTTGTGTAAATCAGGCTATATTCCGCGTAACCCAAACCATACGATAATTTTATCCCGAACATATATGGGAAGTTATCACTGATATCTTTGGAAAATAGTCCGATGAGGCGATAGCTTAAATAAGAATCCTATGGAATGAATAATCGGTATTAAATAAAAAAAGCCCGAAATAATCGGGCTTTTAAAAACAAGTGTAATTGGGGGCTAATTCAAATCGACAGTCCATGAACCAAAAAACTGTGCGCCAATGGCACCGGGGCCAATTACAGTCTGATATTCATCATTAAGTAAATTGGCTGCGCCAAATTTGATATTCGATTTCCAACTTGGTATTTTGTAACTCACTTGAGCATCTACCACGTTGGCGGCAGGCAAGAATCCGTCGCCAAAAGAAGCTTGCCAGAAATAGGAATCAAACCATCTCCAACTCACGTTGAAACCAAAGTTTTTGAACAGATTTTCGTTAGACACGGATGCTTTTACTCGGTGTTTTGGCGTGTTAAAACCAGGTCTGAAAATCGGGTCTGAACTTTTGTTAAAATCAAATTCGTTGTAGTCGTAATTGGCTCCCAAAACAAAATCTTTGTAAAATTTTTTGGTGATTCCGACGGTGACACCCAACGAAGTAATGTCGGCATCAGAGTTTGTATAAACTTGGAAAGCCTGTGTGTTTCCCTGCGCGACTGCTGCTGCTCCCGAGAAGGTAGTCAAATCGGTAGTTGTTCCTGTGGTAGGAGTCAACACCCTTTTGACAGCGATAAAATCATTGTAATTGTTGAAGAAAAAGTTGGCATCAATAGAAAAACCTTTTATCAAGCCTCGATACCCAATTTCATAGGCCAAGATTTCTTCCGGTTGTACCAATGGCGTGACCACTCTTTCAAGCAAAGCCGCGTTGGTAGCAATGGCAACTGGAGCCGATGTCCCTCCGTTGATGGCGGCTTGTACGGCCGCACCAAAAGCTTGTGCTGAAGGGATGGTATAGGAATCTTCATATGCTTTTCGCCCGGTGATGGTAGAAGTCCCACCGGTAGTGAGATTGAAAGTCCGAGAAAATTTATCGATGTTATCTGGTGCGGAACCTACCAAAAGAATGTTTCCTAAGTCAAGGCCTATGTATTGGTCTTGTGTGGTCGGATTCCTAAAACCGGTTTGGAATGAAGCTCTAAATGTATGTTGTTTGTTGGCACCGGCAGAATAAACTGCTGATATTCTCGGCGAATAGTTGCTGTCAAAATTTCGGCTTTCGTCCCAACGGATGGAGCCTGTCAATTTCAAACGGTCGGCCATAAATTTTTTGCTGACTTGTGTATAAGCTGCCAGTTCCCTGATATCGATGGCACCATCTGCATCATTAAAAATAGTACCGCTTGAGTTCAATAAAAACTCTCGCAATGAACCTCCTACTTGTACATCGGCAAATTTAACCAAATGCGTCAGGTTGTAATTCCCTTCTACTTGATAGAGCTTGGTCTGATCTTGAAATTTGGAACCGGTCTGAAGGTTAGGGTCGGAGACTACTTTTTGGAATGCGCTGTTAAATGCAGCTGTTCCGGGAATCAACCTTCCGGTGTCGGCTTGTTGCCTTGCTATGGCATGGGCAGCTGTTTGAGTTTGAGCAGGTAAGCCAGGAATTAAACCTAAGCGTGCACCAATAAAGGTTTGGGCGTATTGGGTAAACCAATTTGTGTCGGATTTCCACTGCCTGTTGATGTTGATTCCGGTAAAAACCATATCGTAAGAATCTCCGGCATCTTCATCTGTTACATAACCTCTCAAAAAGAAATTTTTATTTCTCACCTCCAATTTGTGTTGATGTATAAAGAAATTATCCAATCGGAAACGGTTGGTTCCTTGGTAAATAGTTTTCCCTGATCCGAATCGTCCGCTAAGTTCTATTTCGAAGTCATTTGCCCAAGGCCGATAATGCAGGCCATAGCCTACTTTAATGCTTTCTGCGTTGTTGTCCAACAAGGCAGATTCTTCGTAGCCGGTTCGGGTCACTCTTGATGCGCCAAGTGTCCCGGCAGGAAGGCCGGCCAATTGGTCAAAATTGAGTGTCGTTCCGACCAAGTCACCCAAAACGTTTACCCCGTCGTAGTCAGGATCTAATCGTGTTTTGGTGGAATTTCCAACAAAACCGTTGATGTCTCTGTGTCTGAAATCGGTGGCATGCCATTCTTCACCTCTGAGGAAAGTCACATCCATTTTCACACCAAATTTACCGTCTTCGGTATGATTGGCAACGCGAAAACCCACATCATAAAAAGCATTCTCCCCAGCTGCCTTTTGCGAGGTAATACCGCTTTTCACGTAGGCACTTACTCCGGGATAATCAAAAGGGTTTTTACTAGTCATAAACAAAATACCATTAAATGCGTTGGCTCCATACAAGGCTGATGAAGCACCCGGAAGCAACTCGATTCCTGCTACATCCAATTCGGAAAGCCCTATCAGGTTGCCCAAAACAAAATTTAAAGCAGGGGAAGAATTGTCCATTCCATCGACCAATTGGACAAAACGTTCATTGGCGATTGCAGCAAAACCACGCGTATTGACTGATTTAAAAGTAAAGCTACTCGTGTTCATCTGCACGCCTTTCAAATTTTGAATCCCATCATAAAAAGTAGGAGACGCAGTGGCTTGAATGTCTTTCAGTGTCATTCTTTCGATGGTAACCGGCGACTCTCTTACACTTTCGGGCGTTCTTGAAGCGGCGATGACCACTTCGTCTAAAAGTGTTTGGCTTTCAGACAGCACCACGTCAATTTTTTGATTTTTTTGGGTAATGTTGAATGATTGAGTTGCAAACCCGAGTAAAGAAACTTCAATCCGGAACGGGGGTGTAGAAGTTGCCTCAAGCCTGAAATTCCCATCAAAATCGGAAGTAGTTCCAATGTTCTGCCCAACCACGATGATATTCGCTCCTGGTATGGGTTGATTAGACGCGGACTCTTTGACAGTCCCCGTAACTACAGTCTGGGCGTATGAAAAACACCCCGAAATGAGTAGTAATAAAGTAAAAATAAAATTTTTCATGTTACAATTGTGTTTGATTTGTTTCGTAAATGTGAAATTAATATTATTTTTCGATTTAATTAACGATTTATTAAAATTAACATCTTTTTTTTTAAACAAAATAAAACTTTCATAATCAAATATTTGAGCCTTTAAACCCTTTGGTTTGAAAATCAATGTCTTTGATAATTTCAGAGCATAAATTATGCTACCTTTGCAAACTTAATTTGAATTAAAAAAATGAGCGCAATCGTTGCAATTGTCGGAAGACCCAATGTAGGAAAATCAACTTTATTCAACCGATTAATCAAAAGAAAGGAAGCTATCGTTGATGCGATGAGTGGAGTAACCCGCGACAGGCATTACGGTATTTCTGAATGGAATGGCGTTTCATTTTCGGTTATTGACACCGGTGGTTACGTCAAAAACAGTGAAGATGTTTTTCAAGAAGAAATAGATAAGCAAGTCATTTTAGCTATTGAAGAAGCAGACGTTATCTTGTTTATGGTCGATGTGACTGAAGGTATTACAGTTTCAGACGAGGAAGTTGCGAGTGTATTGAGAAAATCGGAAAAACCGGTTTTTTTAGTTATCAACAAGGTTGACAGTTCTTCGAGAATGGATGATACCATTGAATTTTACAACTTGGGATTTGAAAGATTTTTCACCTTGTCGAGCATCAACGGAAGTGGTACGGGCGATTTGTTGGATGAAGTAGTTAAACTCTTACCGGCAAAAGAAGAAGCGATACAATCCGATTCACCTCGATTTGCCATTGTAGGCAGACCCAATGCCGGTAAATCTTCCTTTATCAATGCCTTGTTGGGCGAGGAAAGATACATCGTAACGGATGTGGCCGGGACAACCCGCGATTCGATTGACACCAAATACAATCGTTTTGGGTTTGAATTCACACTTATCGACACAGCCGGAATCCGAAAAAAAAGCCGTGTTAAAGAAGATGTCGAATTTTACTCGGTCATGCGGTCGGTCAGAACCATCGAATTTGCAGATGTTTGTATTTTGCTGGTTGATGCAACCCGTGGTTTTGAAGGACAGGATTTGAACATTTTTTGGCTGGCGGCAAGAAACAACAAAGGCATCGTGATATTGGTAAACAAGTGGGATTTGGTAGAAAAGGAAACCAACACGACCAAAGATATCGAGGCGCAAATCAGAGAACAATTGCAACCCTTTACCGATGTCCCGATCATTTTTATTTCAGCTCTCAACAAACAACGTGTTTTCAAAGCTATCGAAACGGCAATGAAAGTTTATGAAAATCGCAATCGAAAAATAGTTACACGAAAACTCAACGAGGTTCTGTTGGAAATCATTGAAGCCACACCACCGCCTGCTATCAAAGGGAAATATGTGAAAATTAAATTTTGTACTCAACTGCCAACACCCTATCCGCAATTTGCTTTTTTCTGCAATTTACCTCAATACGTGAAGGATTCTTACAAAAGATTCTTGGAAAACAAAATCAGGGAATTGTATGACTTTTCAGGGGTGCCTATTACCATTTTTATAAGAAAAAAATAACGTTAGAGTCACTTTTTTTGTCTTAAGTTTGTAACTTGTTTTTTAATTGAATTGCATCCCATTTTTTTGACCATTGAAAATCTTTTAAATCTCCCCTAAGTATTTTCCAAAATGATGAAATGGCTTACTACCGGCTTTTGGAATAGAGTCGCTCGGATAGTTCTTAGAAATCGAATCGTCATCTTGTTGCTGATCCTCGGATTTACCATTTTCTTGATGACCCAATGGAAAACTGTTAAAATCTCTCACACAGAAGCTGAATTACTCCCATCCGACCATCCGATAAGGGTAGAATATGACCATTTCTTATCTGTTTTTGGCGAAGAAGGCAACACGGTAGTTGTTGCGATAAAAGATTCGCTATTTTTCACTCCCAAACACCTGAACGCATGGAATAATCTCAATAAAAAGTTAGCGTCTTATCCGGAAATCGAACAAGTCATATCGCTCGAAAACCTTAAAACGATTCAAAAAAATTCTGAAAAAGAACAGTTTGAAATTCATCCATTTATTTCCGGTAATGTAAATACGCAAGCGGAAGCTGACCATTACAAATCAGAACTTTTCAACAAACTTCCTTTCTACAAAGGCATTATTTACAACAAAGACAAGACGGTTGTTCAATCGTTTATTTACTTAAAAAAAGATATCGTAAACACGACCATCCGGAAAGACTTTATTTTTAAAATATTTAATCCGCTGATTCAACAATTTGAAAGAGAAAACAACCTAAACGTACATGTTTCGGGTATGCCTTATGTTCGTTCACTGAATTCCCAAAACACGTTAGATGAAATCGGAATTTTCATTTTTGCGGCACTTTTCGTTACCACGTTGATTTTCTTTTTCTTTTTCCGGTCGTATCGAGCTACTTTTATTTCGATGGTAATCGTTATAATCGGCGTTTTTTGGGCATTCGGATATTTGGGATGGTTGGGTTTCAACATAACTGCCTTAACCGGCGTTATACCACCTTTAATCATTGTAATCGGTATTCCAAACTGTATCTTTCTTATCAACAAATACCAATCTGAGGTTCAAAAACATGGCAACCAAGCCAAATCATTGCAGCGCGTCATCTCAAAAGTAGGGAACGCAACACTGATGACCAACCTGACTACGGCTGCCGGATTTGCAACCTTTATATTTACCAAAAGTGATTCATTAAAAGAGTTTGGATTGGTGGCTTCTATTAGCATTATTTCGATTTTTGTGCTGAGCCTGCTCATCATTCCGGTAGTTTACAGTTTCATGAAATTGCCTTCTGATCAACATCTGAAACATTTGAATAAAAATTGGATTGAAAAATTCGTTAACTGGATGATTCGAGCTGTCAAAGAAAGAAGAATAACCATTTATGCCACATCAGTTTTGCTTTTGATAGTCAGCATGATAGGCATCACTTTTATAAAATCATCCGGGAGTTTAATCCAAGATATGCCCGAAAAAACAGACTTTTTTAAAGATATCGAATTCTTCGAAAAAGAGTTTGGCGGCATCATGCCACTTGAAATTGTGATAGACACCAAAAGACCAAAAGGTGTTTTGAAACTCTCTACACTCAATAGGATGGATGAGCTTGAAAGCGTAATCTATGAAATCCCGGAATTGTCAAAGCCTATTTCTGTGGTAGATTTAGTAAAGTATTCAAAACAAGCTTACTACAACGGCAATCCAAACTATTTTCAACTTCCTACCAATCAGGAAAACACTTTCATATTGGGTTATGCAAAGAATTCAAAATCAGAATCGGATCTTTTGAATAATTTTGTTGATTCAACCGAACAAGTAGCGCGAATAACTACTTTCATAAAAGATCTTGACACCAAGCGCATGGAAGAAATAGTATCAGCGCTAAGGGCGAAAGCAGAGAAAGTATTGCCCAAAGGCCGATTTGATGTAATCATAACCGGAAAAGCTTTGGTTTTTCTAAATGGCACAAAATATTTAATTAACAATTTAATAATCTCGCTATCGTTGGCAATTTTGTTGATTTCTTTTTTTATGGCTTGGATGTTTCGCTCCTTCAAGATGATTGTCATTTCACTGATTCCAAACCTTTTGCCACTACTTATAACCGCCGGAATGATGGGATACTTAGGAATTCCGCTGAAACCTTCCACCATTTTGGTTTTCAGCATTGCCTTCGGAATTTCGGTAGATGACACCATCCATTTTCTGTCAAAATACCGCCAAGAACTCATTCAAAATAATTGGCGGATACGCAAATCCGTTTTTGCGGCACTTCACGAAACCGGAATCAGTATGTTTTACACCTCTATTGTCTTGTTCTTTGGATTTTCGGTTTTTATGATTTCGAGTTACGGGGGCACCATTGCATTGGGCGGGCTAGTGTCTATAACACTATTGTTTGCCATGATGGCAAATTTGCTGCTATTGCCTAGCTTATTACTTTCATTGGACAAAAGTTTAGCCAACAAAGATTCGTTCCGCGAACCAATCATTGATATACTCCCCGAAGATGGGGATGATTAAATTTATGAAAATATTAATTCATTTATCTTCTAATTATTATATTTTTGAACAAATTACTTTATTATGAGAGTGTCTATTTTTATATTCTTATTTATGGGATTCAGTACATTGTTACATTCTCAAGAAATTGTTGATGCAACGGTAAATAATATTAAGAGTGTTTTTCAAACAAAAAAAAGAGATTTTTCAGGTGAAAAATATGGTGGATCCCCTTACTTCAATGATAATTTTGAAACAGGTACCCCTTACATCAAAAACGAACAGCAACCAAAGTTTCCGATGAGATTTAATGCTTATTCAGATGAAATTGAAATGATGCCTAGTGGCAATGAAGAGGTCTATAATATGATTAAAAAGGGATATATTAAAGCAGAAATTGGAGGCAAAGTCTATTCGCTACATTTTTTCTTAGACAAAAACAATAATGAAAAAGAAGGTTATTTGATTGAATTGAGTCAACCTGGAAAAGTTCAACTCTTTTTTAAACCAATTAAAATCCTAACCAAAGCAAAAGAGCCTTCCTCGAGTTACGAAACATACTTCCCCCCGTCGTATGTTGACCAAAGTGAATTTTATATAATTACTGACAAACACCCAACAGCAAAAATCTTTAACTTAAAAAAGAAAGATATTCTCAATTTATTGAATGACAAATCAACAGAAATTGAACTTTTTGTAAAAAAGAACAAACTCAATTACAAAAATGAGGCTGATGTTACAAAAACATTTAACTACTATAATTCTTTATAAACTGAGTTCGATTAATCCAAAATGCGTCAGTTTGAGTGAAATTCCGAGAGGGATTTTGTATCGAAAACCAGCATTTTAGATAAAAAATCCTATTCTCGATGTACTTTTCTCCCAAATTCATGAATCAAAGCACACGAACTGACTGTTTTTGTATCCATTATAAAAATAATCGAACTCAGGTTTATAACACCTTGTTTTTATCTCTCCCAAGTACTACTTTTCAAATTAATCGCAGCTTTCAACACATCACTCCGACTGATTTGTCCAACTAATTTCCCGTCTTTCATAACCGGAAACCGATTTCTCTTCGCATTGCAAAAAAGGGTAGCAGCATCAAAAACAGATAAATTCCATGTAATTGTTTCAACCGTTCTATCCATGTATTTATCTACTTTTTGATCATTCATCATCATGTTGTAATAGCGGCATTCGGAAATCTGTTTCATACAATCCCCTTCCGAAATCATCCCCACAAGATTCCCGTTGTCATCTAAAACCGGGCCACCGGATATCTTGTGTTTAATCAGCAATTCCATCACCTGAACAACCGGCTGATCAGGCTTAAAAGTAATGAGACTGCTACTCATGTAATCAGACACGCAAAGGGGGGCACATTTCGGTTTTGCCAAAGGCTCGGTCGCCCCTTGAAAGCTTTTAATTCCCATAGTAGTTGGTTTTAGAGGATTTTAAAAGATTGAAATCCTATGAGTTAGTCCGCCTAAAGATACAAAAATAAATTTACAAAAAATTAAAACAGAAAAATAAAGATGGATTGGTGAATTAAACGCGACCTTTTAAACCTATCGTTTTCGGGTATTTACAATCTCTACTTTAACTTATATTTTTGTAAATTTGATAAATTTTATCTACCATCATGTTAAAAAAATACAACCAACTCCTTTCAATTATTATCTTGTTAAGTGTGACTTATTTGACTTTTCAATCGCAAATGCCGACTTATCAAAAGGATTCAGGCAAGCCCGAAACCGAATTTTCAGTTGACCGAGCTGCCAAACACATTCAAACTATCTCTCAAAAACCTCATTTCGTCAGTTCAAAAGCACATGAAGAAGTCCGTCTTTATATTATTGACGAACTAAAAAAACTCGGGTTGGAAGTCGAAACCCAAGAAGGTTTTGTTCGCAGCGAATGGATCAGCCTGACCAAAGCCAAAAACATCTTAGCCCGAAGAAAAGGTACACAATCAGGAAAAGCCCTGTTGTTGTTAACCCATTATGACAGCAACCCGCATTCTTCCTTGGGCGCATCTGATGCCGGAAGTGGTGTAGGGGTTATTTTGGAAGGATTACGTGCTTTTTTAGAGCAAAATCCGAGTCAAAAAAACGATTTATTGATACTCATCAGCGACGCGGAAGAACTTGGGCTGAATGGTGCAGAACTCTTCGTAAACAAACATCCCTGGGCTAAAAATATCGGATTGGTACTCAATTTTGAAGCACGCGGAAGCGGTGGCGCAAGCTATATGCTCATCGAAACCAATGGAGGCAATCAAAACATGATCAAGGCTTTTGCCGATGCAAAGACTCCTTTCCCTGTGAGCAATTCACTGGTTTACAGTATTTATAAAATGCTTCCAAACGACACCGACCTGACGGTCTTTAGAGAGCAAGGCAACATCGATGGTTTTAATTTCGCTTTTATCGACCACCATTATGATTACCACACTGTTTTAGATAGTTTTGAAAATCTTGACAAAAACACTTTGGCTCATCAAGGGAGTTATTTGTCAAGCCTGCTTTCGTACTTCTCCGAAGCCGATTTGTCCCATCTTAAAAGTACGCAAGACGATGTCTATTTCAACAGTCCTTTGGGGTTTTTCCACTATCCTTTTTCGTGGAATTTACCTTTGCTAATCATCACCTCTATCTTGTTTATTGCTTTGATTTTTTGGGGAATATCACACAAGAAAATTGAAATAAAATCCGTCTTAAAAGGTTTTGGAATCTATTTAGCACTCTTGCTTTCTGCCGGAATTATCGGCTTTTACGGTTGGCAAATTTTGCTTAAAATCTATCCGGATTACCAAGAAATCCTACACGGTTTTACGTACAACGGGCATTATTATATTGCCGCATTCAGTTTGTTGACCCTCAGTATTTCTCTTTGGTTTTATCGGTCAAAAAGCCAATCACAGATAGTTTCAACATCTTACGCTGTTGCCCCTTTTTTTATATGGTTTCTCATCAACACTTTGGTTGTTTTTAAATTAGCCGGCGCATCTTTTTTCATCATTCCTGTTTTGTTCGGATTGATTGGTTTTGGATGGTTAATCAAATACGAAAAACCACCTCTTTTGGCTTTGTGTTTAGTGACACTTCCGGGATTGATGATTCTTTCTCCTTTAGTTCAGATGTTTCCCGTGGGTTTGGGATTGAAAATACTGTTTGTCAGTTGTGTTTTGTTAGTTCTGATTTTCGGTTTGATGCTTCCTTTTTGGCTGCGTTTTGCTCACAATCTCAAATTGAGCCGTTTGCTCTTACTATTCAGCTTCGGATTTTTGATAACAGCACACCTCCATGCAAAATTCTCGGCCGAGCATCCAAAACCAAACAGTTTGTTGTATGTCTTAGATGCCGATTCGGGCAAAGCGCTTTGGGTTTCGTATGATCAAAAACCGGACGCATGGAACAAAGTTTTTTTGACCGAAAAGCCTGAGGAAGCCGAGCCAGTCGTCAAAAACCTAACAGTCGGAAACAAGTATAACACTTCCTTCAAATTGTCGGCTCCTGCTCCGGTAAAATCCATTGCTCTACCAACAGTTGTGATCGAGCAAGACACGGTGAATCCGAAAGGCCGGCATTTGACAATCTGCATCACGCCACGTCGTAAAGTAAACCGTTTGGAATTATTTGCAGGCAATGATTTTAAGCTTATTTCCATTCGTACAAACGGTCAAGATTACACGTTAAAAAACAATGCTGAAGGCTTTACGGATTGGTCTAATCAGCAGATTTTGAGTTACTATGTGGTTGACAAAGCTCCTTTGGAAATAGAAATGGTTGTTCCCAAAGGCCAAAGGGTTAACCTAACATTATTAGAAGCTTCGTACGACTTGTTCGACAATGAATGGTTTACCGTTCCGCTCAGGCCTGAAGGAATGATTCCCAAACCTTTTGTACTCAACGATGCGATTGTCATCAAAAAATCGGTGTCATTTTGAGAAATTCTATAATTAGCCTTTTGGGCTGTGGCTGGTTAGGAATTCCTTTGGCGAAAGAATTGTTGCATGCAGGTTTCAGCATAAAAGGCTCGACTACAAGTGAGCAAAAATTGACACCGCTTTCAGGCATTGGTTTGCATAGTTTTCAAATCTCATTAGAAGAAACTAAAATCATCGGCAACATGCATTCATTTTTACAGTCAGACTTGCTAATCGTTGATATCCCACCCAAATTGCGTGGCAATCAATCGGAAAATTTCGTGAAAAAAATACAAATGTTGATACCTTTTATTGAAAAATCAACGGTCAAAAACGTGCTGTTTGTCAGTTCGACTTCCGTGTTTGGCAGCCACCAAGGTGCTGTTGATGAAAGCTCATTCCCTGAGCCGGACTCCGAATCGGGCAGGCAATTGTTTGCCTGTGAAAACCTACTAAAACAATCAACACATTTTAAAACAACCCTTCTTAGGTTTGGCGGATTAATCGGACCAAATAGGCATCCGATTTATTTTCTAAGCGGACGAACAGTTACTTCTCCAAATGCGCCGGTCAACTTGATTCATTTGGAAGATTGCATCGGAATTGTGCGCCATATCATCGCACATCAACTGTGGGGAAAAACTTTTCATGGGGTATCACCTTTTCACCCTTCCAAAGAATCATATTACTCCCGAATTGCGCAACAATTGGGCTTGCTAATGCCCGAATTTCAACACGAAGCCATTGTTGACCAACACAAGATAGTAAATTCGATTTGCTTAAATAAAACTCCGCGCTATCATTTTAAACAAATAAATTTGGGGATTTAATCCAAAAATCGTCTACCCTCTTCTTCTCTCCAACAAAAGCATCATCAAACTGAGAACTATTTTTTCATAATCTATGTCATATGATGGGTTGTTTACCTTTGATACAACTTTAAGATTTGGGAGTTGAGACACTTGCTTTGCGATAATTATGAACCCTTAGAAGTGGCGTTTTTGAAGCTAGGTTTTCTTCGGACACATTTTCATGTGAGATTCCCAAGTTACTTTGTACTTTTTCGAAAAGAATAGGCAAGCAAGGAATAATTTACAGCCTAAGAATGCACTAAACTACCTCTATTTCTTCATCCAAATAAACCAGTAGGCTTTTTTCAACAGTAAAGCCCATTTCCGTTAAGGTTTGTGCATACTTCTCAATTTGTGCTTGGTATTCAGGTTTTTTCTGCCCGGTTTTGTAATCTATGAGAATAGCTTTGCTTCCCGGTTTGATGACAATCCGGTCGGGTCTAAGCAATACACCGTTAGCTGAAATCAGAGTCTGCTCGTTGAGTACTTTCAGGGGGATTTCAAAATAGGATTTTAGCGATGGATGATTTACCACTTTAAAGAGTTTTGCTGAAACCTCGTCTTTTAGTTTGGGATCTAGCCAACCTTCCATGATGGCTTTTTCTACTGCGGTAATTACGTCTTCAGAAAAATGGATTTCTGCCAACATCAGGTGCAACAAATTTCCTTTTTCAATGGCTTCATGTTGTGGCGAACCCCACAATCGAGAAGCTTTGGTGGCAATGGTGACCAACTGGGTTCGGGTGTTTCGATAGACCCAAAGGTCTTGACAAACTTCATTTTGAGCTTTGTCCGATTTGACTTTTTCGGCTTTCCCGAAAACATATCGGGCCTGGTTTTCTTGCCAAACACCTATATGCTTTAAATAGCTGATGTACAAATCGGAAAAAGTATTGCTCGTTTTATTTGTGTTATTCTTGGCATCAGTCAGCAGGTAGAGTTGTTCTACTGCCCGGGTTTGTGCCACATAGCAAATATTGAAATTATCGAGTGTTGCTTGGTTGATTCTTTCTGCAAACAAGGCTGAAAATTCAGGATAATCTGAAGCAAATGATTTCGAAAAATTGATGCGGGTGGTCTCAAAATCCAGCCATTCTTCTTGAGGTAATTCAATCCATTCTTTTTCCCTGTTTTCGGTATAGTTCAAATCGGCATACGGGTAGATGACTACCGGAAATTCCAACCCTTTCGACTTGTGGATGGTCATGATACGGATGCCTTTGCCCGCTTCGGAAGCAGACAAACTCAACACTTCTTTTTTTATCTCCCACCAGTCTAAAAATTCGGATAAACCCGGCCCGTTCCGAACGGAAAACAGGTGAATTTCATCCAACAGAAACCGAATATATGCATTGGGCGAGTCGCAGAGATTAAAATAGCTTACCAATTGTTCGACACCGTCGTAGAGCGACAAGGATTTCAGGTTATCAAAAATATATTCATCGGGAGAATTTGCCAATTTTTGTAAAAGTTTCGATACCGTAAAGTCTATATGAAACGCGATAAAAGCATGTTTGTCTTCGTTTGGTTTCAATCGGTGGAAAGCCCAAAATTCAAGTAAATTCAACAAAACCTCTTTGTTTCCGGGTTGATGGACCAGTTTGAGCCAATCAACCAAAAAAGCGGTCTCCGGATTGCTGGAAAGCAACAAATTTTCCTCTGAGATTACTTGAATCCCATTTTCTATCAAATGATTGGCAATAAGGGTTCCATTCTTTCTTTTTCGAACTAAAATACAGATATCCGAAGCTTGAAAACCTTGGGTAATGATTTCCCGAACGCGATTGAGAATGCAAGGCGGATAGATTTCATCCCTTTCAGCATCGTTTGTGGCTGTCAAAAAATCGATGCTGACAAATCCGCCGTTGGATTTATTAATCTTTTGATGATTGCCGTTGAGGTATAGGTTTTTGTAAGCTTCATTTTCAAGAAACGAAGCGATGTGTGTAAAAAAATGGTTGTTGAAATTGGCAATTTCAAACAAGCTGCGGTAGTTGGTGTCTAACAGTTTTTTTTCGGGAATACAGTGTGGAAAAGGGGATTTGCCGTTGCCCAAATCGATGAATTGCTCCGGATAACCGCCCCGCCACCGATAGATAGACTGCTTGGCATCACCCACAAGCAACACACTTCCATTTTGGCCTTGAGCATCGAAGTTAGACAGCGTATGATCCAGAAGCGGAATCAGGTTTTGCCATTGCCGCTGCGAAGTATCTTGAAACTCATCGATAAAAAAATGTCGGTAGCGCTGTCCCATTCTTTCGTAAATGAACGGTACGGGCTGGTTGCGAACCTGCTCCCAAATCAGGCTGTTGGCTTCGGGTAAAGTCACTAATTGCAACTCTGCTTTTAATTCTTTGTAATGCTGGCTGACTTTGTTGAGTATCGCCATTGGGCGTATATTTTTTAATATGTTATCGTACAATCGCAACGATAATATAAGCTGTTTAGTCTCCTTGAAATAGGATACCAATTGCGATCGAATGTCATCAATAATTGATTGGATATGAGCTTTCTGTGTTTTCTTGTAGAACGAAACTGTATCGATTTCTTGCTTCCATTTAGCCTCAAAATTAATTTTGGAATAATCCAAAATAATATTTTGAAAATGATTAGGAAGATAACCGCTCAAAAAATCATCGTGCACCAATCCGCATTCTTCAATCAAATTCAAAGCTTCTAGTGCTTTTGATTTCAGTTCTGTTTTCGAAGATTTGATTTTATCAGAAACTTGGCGTATCAGCTTCAAAAAATCTGGAAGTTTTTTCTCGGTAAGCTTGACAAAATGGGCCTGATCGTTTTCATTTTCCAGTTTTTTCATGACATCAAGCAACTGTTTGCTCACATCCCAATTTTTGTCATTTTCAATTTCTTTTAAGACAAAATCGATTATAAAATCGGTCAGCAATACGTCTTTCCCGATGTTGCGAAGCAATTCGTCAATGGCCAATTGATACAGTCTGTCTGTGTCTAATTCAATCTCAAAGGCTTGTGCAAGCCGAAGGTCGTTGGCAAAGGTGCGGATGATTTTTACGGTAAAGGTATCGATGGTTGAGACTTCAAAAGCAGTGTAGTTTTGCAACAAACTTCGCAGTACGCCATTGGCTTTATCTTTCACCGATAGTGGGCTTTTTTTAAGAGTTTCCGCAACTTCCACCAACAGCTGGCTTGGATTCTCAAGATTGTCTTCGGCAAAAGAAACCAAGGCTTTCACTATCCGTGTTTTCATTTCCTTGGCAGCCTTGTTGGTGAAGGTAATTGCCAATACAGATTTGAATGCATCGTCTGAAGGATGGCTCAAAATGATTTGCAGGTATGCTTTAACCAAGGTGAAAGTCTTGCCTGAACCCGCGGAAGCATCATAGACGGAAAATCCCGAAGCGGTCATGGTTTTTTATTGCAAGATAAGAAACATCGATGGTTAAATAAAGATTAAGTATTTTTAATTCCAATCCATTCTCAGTACCTTTGAATGTATAAAAACTGATTTTTTAACCTTTTAAATATTTACAAAATGGCATTTGAACTTCCAAAACTAACGTATGCATACGATGCACTCGAACCTCATATCGATGCGCGCACCATGGAAATCCACCATAACAAACACCATGCGGCTTATACGAACAATCTGAATGTAGCCGTAGAAGGCACAACGCTCGCGGTTAAAAGCGTCGAAGACATCTTAACCAATTTAGACCTCAACAACAAAGCCGTTCGCAACAATGGCGGCGGATTTTACAACCACCGTTTATTCTGGGAAATCATGGGACCTAAAGGAGGCGGATCACCCACCGGCGAATTGGCAACTGCGATTGACAAAAAATTTGGCTCTTTTGCGACATTTAAAGAAACCTTTTCCAAGGCAGCCGCTACCCAATTCGGTTCAGGATGGGCTTTTCTTTGTGTACACAAAGGCGGTGAAGTAGATGTTTGCGCTACGCCTAACCAAGACAATCCGCTAATGCCCAATGTAGGCTGTGGCGGCACACCGATACTCGGTATTGATGTTTGGGAACACGCGTATTATCTCAATTATCAAAACCGGCGCCCCGATTATATTGCTGCCTTTTACAATGTGATTGACTGGAAAGTGGTTGCCGAAAAATATGCACAATTCAAATAAGAAGTTGATAGAAAGCTCGCCGAAAGGCGGGTTTTTTGTTTATTGTATAGCGGTTTTAAACTCTTTCACCACGTCGGCATTGATGGTTAACACATCTGAAAAAATAGTAAGATTTGGGTTGTGATATTCATTTTTCCCTTTTCTGAGACCACGACAACTCGCATGAATCTCTTTTAACAATCTGGTTTCTTTTAGCGGCAATATGCATTCAGCTTGCAAACCGCCTCCGGGCATTACAATGATCCGGTTTTTGGTCAGATGCAATAATTTCTGAAGTACATCGATGGCCGAACAGGCGGAAGGTTTTCCACCGGAAGTCAGTACACGTTGGAATCCCAATTCAATTAAAGTTTCTAAAGCATTTTCTATATTGGGGGTGATATCAAAAGCACGATGGAAAGTGCAAGGAGACGAACCTGCGGCTTCTATAAGTTTTAAGCAAATCGAAGTATCGATGGTTCCATCAGTCTGTAAGGCTCCAAACACAAAGCCGTCTGCGCCTAACAATTTGAACTGTTTCAAATCGGAAACCATGGCTTCGGTTTCCAATTCAGAATAGACAAAATCACCACCTCTCGGGCGTATCATCACAAAAATCGGGATGGAAAGTTTTTTTTTCAGCTGGCTAAATATGCCTGTGCTCGGCGTGGTGCCACCTTCCGAAAAATCTGCACAAAGCTCGATTCTGTCAATTCCAAAAGCTTCAGCCTGTAGAGCCGATTCGATGTTAAAAATGGGGGCTTCGAGCAGAATTTTAGCCATTGTCAGAGAATTTACTTTTGGCATCTTTCAAAACTTTTGCTTCGGAATGGTGCATAGCAAAGTTAAATCCGGGATGAACGGCATAGGCACCAAATTCACCTTCTTTGTTGATGGCCAAAAACCCGACTTGCATATCGGCAATCTGACTTGCATTTTTAACAGTCAATCTGCGAACGGCCTCTTCACAAGCTTCCTGCGGACTTCTTCCTTGCCGCATCAATTCGACAACCAGGAAACTTCCACAAATTCGGATGACACTCTCACCCAATCCGGTTGCGGTGGCAGCTCCTACTTCATCGTCCACATACAAGCCCGCTCCGATAATTGGGCTATCGCCAACTCTGCCGTGCATTTTATAGGCCAAACCGCTGGTGGTACAAGCTCCGGCTAATTTTCCGTCTTTACCGATGCCAATCATACCGATGGTGTCGTGGTTTTCGATGTTGATGATGGGTTTGTATGCCGATTGAACGAGCCATTCCCGGTAGGCTTTTTCAGCCTTCGGGCTTAGTTTTTCTTCTTCCAAAGGGAACCCTTGTGCAATAGCAAACAGTCGGGCACCTTCGCCACTCAACATCACATGAGGTGTTTTTTCCATTACTTGCCGCGCCAAACTGATGGGGTGTTTGATTTGCCGCACAAAAGAAACAGAACCACAAGAGCCGTCGCCTATCATGATGGAAGCATCTAAGGTGACGATTCCGTCCCGATCCGGAAGGCCTTGCAGACCTACCGATAAATTGTCTGGATCTGATTCGGTCACACGGACTCCTTGTTCGACGGCATCGAGTATGTTATCCGTTTTGCTGAGTACATCCCAAGCCTTGTCGTTGGCGGGTATGCCATGCGCCCAAGTGGAAAGAATCAAAGGCTTGTACGTCTCTGAAACAATTTTATTTTCAATTTTGGAAGAGCAACTTTTAAGTGGGTTTGCCAATAAAACCAAGGAACTGATGGAAGTATTTCTTAGAAAAACACGTCTGGAGTTGGGTTTCATACGGATAGAATTTGTATAAAAGTACAAAAAAACCCGCTCGAATACGGGTCTTTGTTTATTCTTCAACCAAAGGTTGCATTTTGAAGCTTTCCATGAACTTGGTTGTATAGTTTCCGGCAACATAATCTGGATGATCCATCAATTGGCGGTGGAACGGGATAGTGGTTTTGACTCCTTCGATGACAAATTCATCCAAAGCCCGTTTCATTTTGGCGATGGCTTCTTCTCGCGATTGAGCCGTGGTGATGAGTTTGGCAATCATCGAGTCGTAGTTAGGCGGAATCACATAGCCGGAATAGACGTGCGTGTCAAGCCTTACGCCGTGTCCACCCGGTGCATGTAGCGTGTTGATTCTGCCTGGGCTCGGGCGAAAATCGTTGTAGGGATCTTCGGCATTGATTCGGCATTCAATGGCATGGAGTTTGGGCAGGTAATTTTTGCCCGAAATCGGTACACCTGCTGCAACCAATATTTGTTCGCGTATCAAATCGTAATCTATTACCTGTTCGGTAATTGGGTGTTCAACTTGAATACGGGTATTCATTTCCATGAAATAAAAATTACGGTGTTTGTCCACCAAAAACTCGATAGTCCCGGCTCCCTCATATTTGATAGATTCAGCTGCTTTTACGGCTGCTGCACCCATTTTTTGGCGAAGTTTATCGGTCATGAAAGGCGAAGGTGTCTCTTCGGTCAACTTTTGATGGCGCCGTTGGATAGAGCAATCTCTTTCAGAGAGATGACAGGCTTTACCGCGGCTGTCACCCACGATTTGTATTTCGATATGCCGAGGTTCTTCTATCAGTTTTTCCATGTACATGCCATCGTTCCCGAAGGAAGCGGCAGATTCTTGACGAGCACCTTCCCAAGCTTTGTGAAGTTCTTCGGGTTTCCAAACGGCTCGCATCCCCTTGCCTCCACCGCCGGCTGTAGCTTTGAGCATGACCGGATAACCTATTTTCTTGGCTGTTTTTTCTGCATCTTCAAAAGAAGACAACAAGCCTTCCGATCCCGGAATGGTGGGTACACCGGCAGCTTTCATGGTTGATTTTGCCGTGGCTTTGTCTCCCATTTTTTCAATCATTTCGCAGGAAGCCCCGATAAATTTGATACCGTGTTCTTTGCAAATTTTTGAAAAACGAGAATTTTCGGAAAGAAAACCGTAGCCAGGATGAATGGCATCGGCATTGGTTATTTCGGCAGCGGCGATGATATTAGATATTTTTAGATAAGAATCTTTGCTGGCTGGAGGACCGATGCACACAGCTTCGTCAGCAAACCGGACGTGCAGGCTTTCGGAATCGGCAGTAGAATAGACAGCAACTGTCTTGATGCCCATTTCTCTACAAGTCCGGATGACTCTGAGGGCAATTTCTCCTCTGTTTGCGATTAATATTTTCTTAAACATTTGGTCGGGTGTTGGTTTGTTTTGTCCTAAATTTGAATTACTTCAAAGCATGACTATGCAGGATCGACGATAAATAACGGCTGATCAAATTCGACCGGTGAAGAATCATCAACTAGGATTTTCACGATGGTTCCTGAGATTTCAGATTCTATTTCGTTGAAGAGTTTCATGGCTTCGATGATACAAAGCACATCGCCTTTTTGGATATGGCTACCGACTTCTATAAAGTTAGGTTTGTCCGGGCTGGGTTTGCGGTAGAGGGTTCCGATAATCGGGGACTTGATGATGACGTGTTTATTATCTGTTTCAGCGGCTTTGACCGGTGCAGGCTCTGTTTGTTGAGATACAGAAGGTGTGTTTTGAGGTTGCTGCGAAACGTTTTGCTGCGGAATGTTGTAAGAGACGTTGCTTTCGGCAGGCCTGTAATCTTCGGAAGCAGAACCCGTCCGGATGGTAATTTTAAAATCGTCCATTTCGAGTTTTACTTCACTGGCTCCGGATCTTGCAACAAATTTGATTAGGTTTTGAATTTCTTTTAAGTCCATGATAGTAAGTTTGTGGTTATTTAGGAATTGTAAGCCCATTTAAGATAGATTGACCCCCAGGTGAATCCACCACCAAAGGCAGCGAAGATAAGGTTATCTCCTTTTTTAAATTTATGTTCGAAATCACTTAGCAAAAGTGGAAGTGTTGCCGAGGTCGTGTTGCCGTATCGCTCTATGTTCATCAAAACCTTCGACTCCTCAATTTCCATTCGGCTTGCGGTGGCATCTACTATTCTCTTATTGGCTTGATGGGGTACTAAAAAATTAACATCCGCAGAGGTAAGATTGTTTTTAGTCATGATTTTCACACAAACATCTGACATATTGGTTACAGCAAATTTAAAGACTGTTTTGCCATCTTGATATACGAAGTGTTCTTTGTTTTGGACGGTTTCAATCGTTGCGGGCTTAGTTGATCCGCCGGCAGCAATTTTGAGATATTCCCTACCTTGTCCATCGCTTCTCAAGTGTTCATCAATCAATCCGTTTCCTTCTTCATTGGCTTCAAAAAGTACGGCTCCGGCTCCGTCTCCAAAAATGATGCAGGTGGTGCGGTCTGTATAGTCGATGATGGAAGACATTTTGTCGGCTCCGATTAACAAGATTTTTTTGTAGCGTCCGGAAGTGATGTAAGCGGAGGCTGTGGACATGCCGAATAAAAATCCCGAACAGGCTGCTTGTAAATCATAGGCGAAAGCGTTGACAGCTCCAATTTGAGTAGCGACATAAACTGCTGTGGCAGCTACTTGTAAATCGGGAGTGGCAGTTGCAAGTATGACTATGTCGATTTCGGCTGGGTCTAATTTTCGCTTATTAAGCAGGTCTTTAGCTGCCTTGATAGCCATAAACGAAGTTCCTGCTCCGGGCTCTTTGAGTATTCTTCGTTCTTTGATGCCTGTTCTGGACGTAATCCATTCGTCATTGGTGTCAACCATGGTCTCTAAAACTTGGTTAGACAAGACAAAATCAGGAACATAAGAACCGACTGCTGTAATTGCTGCTCGTACCTTATTCATAAACACGGGATTCGTTCAATTAAATAACTAATGAAAGTAACAATATTATTGAAGTTTGACCCAAAATAATAATCATTTAACATTTAAACCATAAAAAAACTCTCACAAGGTGAGAGTCTGTGGTGATAATTTTGTCAAACTACGCTATTGCTTCGGTCTTGTCAATAACAACTTGCCCCTTGTAGTAAAGTTTGCCTTCATGCCAGTGCGCCCTGTGGTATATATGTGCTTCACCGGTGGTTGAGCAGGTAGCAATTTGCGGAGTGCTTGCTTTGTAATGTGTTCTGCGTTTGTCTCTACGGGTTGAGGATTGTCTTCTCTTAGGATGTGCCATTTTTATCGTTATTTGTTGTTATAAATTTTTTTTAATTTGTCCCATCGGGGATCGATTTCATTTGTTTTTTTGGTTTGATATTCCGGATTTAATTCTCTGATGCGATCTAACAAATCGGATTGCAAGGTGCCGTCAGCTATACCTGGGTGGATTCTTTTTGCAGGAACCGAAAGCACTATTGTTTCATAAATGTATTGAGCTACATTGATGGTGTGTTCGCCATGTGGTAATATGAGAATTTCATCGTGTTCGTCGTTAAATGTTTCGCCAAACTGAACAATCAAATGGAATTTTCCTTCAAAAGATTGGTCGTAGGGTTCGCAACTCAAGTCGCATAGAACATTCACAGTGCCTTTTGCTTGAAAATCTAGTTCTAAGCTGTTTGCGTTTTTTTTGAGCAAAAGCGTAACATCAGCCTTGACGTTGTTGAATTCGTCATATTGATAATTTTCAAAGATCTTTTCATCTACTTGATAGTCAAAATTGTGATTACCTATTTTAAGCCCCACAAAACTGATATCATATTCTTTAAGCGGCTTCATCGAAAGTCCGGTTTTGAGCCTGCAAAGATATAAATTTTTGTTTATCTGAATGCCCCGTTGATAGATTTTGTTTTTTGATTAAAAAAAGAATAAGCAAAAAATGCAATTTTAGCTAAAATATTGAATAATCGCTTCTTTCATCAAGACGGTTTGTTCGCCAGCTTTGAGCGGGGGCAATTCATCTTTCACTTTGTAATGTGGCCAGCCCTGTTCATCTATGTAGTCAAACGCATAGTAGCCGTAAGGTTCCAGCAACCGGCAGATGGCAATATGCATCAGGTTTATTTTCTCGTCTTTTTTGAATTCGCGGTGAATTTGCCCTAACTCTTGTACACCGATTAAAAAAATGATGGCATCCAAATCGAGGGTTTCTCCTCCTGCGAATTGGCTGGATAGTTTGCGGACGATGTCCTCCCATTGTTGTTTGCGCGTCAACTCTTGCTTCATGTTTTTTATTTCAAAGATAAGGTGCTTTGCCTGTTTACACTATATTTGTGTAAACTTTATCGAATGAATTATATCGATTTGACCATTGGGGTCATCTTGGCAGTGGGCTTGGTTCGAGGTTTTATGAAAGGTTTTATCGTTGAAGTTGCCTCTTTGTTGGCCTTACTTTTGGGACTTTACGGTGCTTATACGTTTTCAGACTTTGTTGCAGAGTATCTTAAGAGTCAGTTTAATTGGAGTTTTGAACATCTCAAGCTAATTTCGTTTTTTTTGACTTTTATTTTTATTGCGTTTACCGTCAACCTATTGGGGAAAGCACTTACCAAAATAGCTGAAGCAGTTGCTTTGGGAATTTTCAACAAATTGTTGGGTGCTTTTTTTGGTGGACTGAAATGGATGTTGATTTTGAGTGTTTTAATCAATCTTTTTGAAATTTTGATGGGTAAAACCTCCTTCGACAGGCCAAGAATTGTTCAAGAAAGCAGATTGTTTGAAGTAGTCAAACGCGTATCGCCTGCTATTTACGGGGTTTGGGAGGAACGAATTCCGCCGGTTGAGGAAGAGCCAAACCGGGATGGCAATCAATCGGTATAAGAAACAAACACTATCTCCTATTTTTGATGAAATCTTTTTGATTTTCTTCATCTTTTTATAGCCAACGGTTCTCGGCTATACGCAGGCAGGGATTTTTACCACTGAACTTCATACGAAGAACCAATGCTCAAATTTACGTAAAACTGTCATACGAAGCACTGAACCGCCAATTTTGCCAAACGCCTGTTATGCCTTCGCCCTTCTTTTTCTATCGTC
>Ga0210044_10000386_pt1 | contig 66239 bp, 72 predicted proteins | sample CryGey13umfilter_2_FD_183959 | JGI IMG/M metagenome (GOLD analysis project Ga0210044, IMG submission 183959) | Groundwater microbial communities from aquifer in Utah, USA - Crystal Geyser 4/9/14 3 um filter (SPAdes) (version 2) | ecosystem: Environmental > Aquatic > Deep subsurface >... | reverse complement strand
TAAATACGCCCATAAGGGGTAAAAGAGGAAAAAAAGTGACTAAAAAGGTGATTTTCTAGGTTAATAAGTGCTGAAATGAGAAATTTCGAGCACCTAAGACAACAAGGAGGCTTTTTTCCCCAGGCCCTAGGATGATTTGACACCCGTATACAACTCCTGTAAAATTCTGTTCAACATGACGCAAACCGTGTCCAAAAATTTATTAGAAGCAATTGCATTGCTTTTTAACACGGCCGTACAAGGCGTCGGGTGTCATCTTTCCCCTATGCGTTGGACCAAACTTTTCGCAACCCTTCCAATTTATTTCGTCCACAAAGCAACTTTCGGGAATTAACTAAACCTCTAAATAAAAATGTTAAACCTCCCGAAAGGGAAGTTTTTTATTATTTAACTCAACAAAAAATGAAATATTTTCTCTTCCCCGTTCAAATTGATCCCACGAAACCGTTGAATCCCAGCCATATTAGGCATTTATTGTATGTAGACTTCTTGTATAAAATGCGTAAAGCATGCAATGTTGATGTGGATTATCTGTATAACCGATTAGCTTTTGATGTTGATAATCAGGTTATTAAACTTGGGGAATATCTTCGAGGTAGAGAAAACAGCGACTTGTCTGATGGAATTTCGGTTGGGAAGGCATACATTGAGATGTCTTCCCGAAATTACAGCATTAGCGAAGAAAGAATGCAAACGAGAAGACAAGAATTGGAGTCGTCTCTTGCTGGGCACGAATATTATAAGTACATTCTTCCAGAATGGAAGAGTCAGTACAAGTTATTAGGAATGTACGACCCCGGATTGTACACCCCGGAGAAGTTTTTGATTACGCACGAAGAGCTTTTGCGTGAACTAAAAAAACTTGACGTTGTGCTAGACGCAAGATCCAGCGACGGAAACATATATTTGGATTTTTCTAATTACGGGTTACGGCTAAGAAAAATATCTTCTGCCAATGTGTTTGGGTATAACTATATGTTTATTGCCCTCAGACGACTAGTGCCGGTAGTCAATCCTGGAGACATGATGGAATTGGTATTTGACCCTGAATGTACTTCTGACTTTCTTACAATTGGTCGAGTGCTGGAAAAATTAGGTTGTACAGTAATATGCAGGCCGACAGCAAGAGTTGCAATACAAGGTAAGGTCGCGTCCGCACGTAAAGGAGGATGGGAAGGGCACACGCTTACGGATATTGTGAGGCAATTCGAACCTCGGTACACACCAGAAATCATTTCATTGGGGTTGCGTTTGTATTTACTTGTCTATAATTCCCAAAAAGTAGTTCTGAATTTTTCTTACGATGAGCTGCAAAAAAGTATAAACAAAGCAGTGCGAATTCAGGAAGAGTATGGTACGTGCGATGTAACTGAGCTTGCTAGCCTGGAAGAACAGTCAAAAAACCCCGAATTGATTTCAAGCATGCAAGTGTGGTATCGAACACTTAAACCGAAAGCGCGGATTAATTCAAATGTTAAATTTCTATGAACAACGATACAAGACAAAAACAATTAGAAAAACTTATGCAGGTGCGAATCGCTGCAGCGTCAGGTGTCTTATCCGAGGAAACAAATCCAGAAATGGCAGTGGTTGCGGTTATGTCGGAATTTAACTTCCAGACCTATGTAGGCTCTCTTCTTCAATTGCATAAACGCCTTGGTGAAGAAGAGAAGCAACTTTGGAAGGCTGCGTTCACAAAAATGTACTTTTTACTAGGAAATCCTAAACGTGTCATGCAAAAGTCACCGAATGTTTTTCTATATCAAGAAGCAAATGTTGGAATTACCAGTTTGTTAACTCCTGCGTACGTTAAAGGACTTCGCTCAATGTGCCCTATGTTTAAAGACGAAAATATTAATAAAAATGGGTATATGTATTTTGGACACTGGAGAAAGTATGCTGTTGACCTTGCGGACGACTGCTCCACTGTTGAACAGCTTCTTGTTGATGTTTCGCACATTATTAATGAATCTCTTATCGATAGGAAAATGAATGCGTTAAGCAGTATTAATGTCCAGTTCAGAAATTATGAAAAACGGCCATTCAAGAAAGACAAGGCACTCTACACAAGGGTGTTATTCGATTCTGCATCTGGAGCGTATAAAGTAAGTGGGCAGCTGTATGAAGTATAAATTGTTTGTACTGCTAGGTGGAGATGGTGTTGGAAAGTCCACAACTCTATCACTTATTAACAAAGCAGGATGGAAAATTGTTTCTTACAGCCAGGAACACGTGCCGAGTAATTATACTGCAGTAAACAGTATAGCTAAAACGGTGCGCGATGAAGCAATACCCGAATTTACAACCTTTAGTTCCGAGTTTAGAAGTGCGTACTATCACTTGTTTGTTGCGTATTTGCAAGATGTTGTAGAAAAAGCATTGTCAGTATCGAATGTCTTGTGTGATTCCTATTACTATAAATTTCTTGCAAAAGAGCAGGTAAATAAGGGCGATGCTCGAGTACTTTCTATATGGAGAACGCTTCGAAAACCGGATAAGGTTATATTTCTTAATCTCGCACCAGAGGTTGCTTACTCAAGAGTAATAAAAATCAGGAAACTGCAAAAAAACGAATTAGCACTAAATTCAGATTCGTGCAGGAGCAACTTTGTTAACCTCCAGACGAAATTAACGCGACACATTCTCGCTGAATGCACCGGTATTCCCATTGACTTTGTTAGTACTATGCAGCCAGCAAAAAAGGTTGCAGAGCAAGTTATGAGTAAATTAGTACCATGAATATGGACCTTGATCTAAAAAATAAAACAATTGTTGTAACAGGAGGTGCAAGTGGCATCGGTGCCGCAATAGTTAATGGGCTTGTTCAAGAAGGTGCAATTCCTGTTGTTATCGATAAAAGCAGAGTAGGGTTGCAATCTTTGGCTCAAGCGCATAGTTCGCTATTTAAAAGAAAAATGATTGAAACTTACCTGTGCGATCTTTCAGATCCGCTGGATACACAGCGTGTTCTGAGCGAGTTGAACTTGGATCATACAGATATTTACGGTTTAGTAAATAATGCTGGCGCTAATGATGGTATTGGCCTGAACTCAGACGTAGCTTCATTTATGTCTTCACTACACAAGAATTTAGTTCACTATTTTCAAATGACACAAGGGCTGGTAGCAAGAATAAAACAAGCGCAAGGTTCTATCATCAATATATCGTCAAAGGTGGCAGTTACAGGACAAGGAGGAACGTCAGGTTATGCTGCTGCAAAGGGGGCTATTAACGCATTAACCCGAGAGTGGGCAGTTGACCTTGCGCCTTTTAATGTCGACGTTAACTGTATCATCCCAGCCGAGGTTAATACCCCGCAGTATGCAAGTTGGTTGCAAACACAAGAGGGAGAACGTAGACTACCGGCGATTCTGAAGAAAATAAATCTTGGCACACGGCTAACAACGCCTGAAGAAATAGCGGATTATGTATTGTTTTTATTGTCGCAAAAGAGTAGCCATACGACAGGACAACTACTCTTTGTCGACGGTGGCTATACACACTTAGATGACTCTAAAAATTAATATGAAAGCAGTAACAAAAAGAAGAATACGAAATTTTGTAAAAGAGAACATGGGAAGAGAGACTTCCCACGATTATTCTCATGCATTTCGCGTTGGGAATATTGCAATGTGTATTGCCGAACGCGAAGGTCTGGAAAAGCCATCACTCTATGAAATTGCCGGTTTGTTGCATGACATCGGACTAGGCTTGTGCGAAAGGCCGGCACATGGCGAAGTTGGCGCGCAGATGGCACAGAGCTTTTTGTTTGATATCGCAGGTAAAGAGATGACTCTAGAAGAAATCACCGAAGTTGTCTACGCTATTTCATGGCACAACCACAAAAAATTAGCACCTCGACCATCTCAACTTCTAGATGTTTTGGTTGATGCAGATACTTTGGATTTACTTGGCGCCGTTGGTATCTGGAGGGGATTAGCGGCAAGACCGGAAAAAGAGTTGGGATTCTCTGTCGCCAAGATTTTGCCCACAATTGAGAATGCACGGTATGACACGATAAGCAAAAGCAAGCGAGAGAACAATTCTCATGACCTGATGGAACAGCTTAGTTATCAAATTAGTTGTGCCGATATTTTAAGCACAAAAACGGCAAAGCTACAAGCAGAGCCACTGCTTTCGTTTATGAGAAACTTTAGGTACATGTTGGCACATGAATTGTCAATGAGTAACCATGAATAGCACCATTATTGATACGCATGTTCATTTGTGGCGATATAATCGGAAGGATTTTCCGTGGATAACACCAGATATAGATGCCCTGGCGCAAGACTTTTTATTTGACGATTTATTAGTTGCAAAGGAATCAGCTGATGTAGAACAAGTCGTTCTTGTGCAAGCGAGGCAGTTGAAAGAGGAAACCCAGTTTCTGTGTTCAATTGCAGAGAATAACCACGATGTCTTAGGCGTTGTTGGTTGGGTAGACGTACTTGGTGACCTTGTTGAACAAGAGCTTATAGCGTACAAACAAACGAGTTCCAAAACAAAATTGGTAGCTTTCAGGCATCTTGTCCAAGACGAGTTGAATGAAAACTTTATGTGCCAACCTAAATTTATCCAAGCGATGAAATTACTGAATAAGCATCAGTTCAGCTATGAAGTACTGATTAAAAGACACCAATTTGGACAGTTCCATACTTTGCTGCAAGAATTGAGTGAGCATGAATCCCCAAACTACGTGCTTGACCATATGGGAAAACCGGCGATAAACGGAATAAGTCGCGACTTTGAGTTGTGGAGAAAAGATATCACAAAGGTGGCGTGTTATCCCAATGTTTACTGCAAAATCTCGGGGCTTTTGACGGAATCATCCAAGAGTACTGTCGAGAAAGAAGACTTTAGACCATGTATCGACACTATTATAGAAAAATTCGGTGTAGACCGAATTATGCTTGGCTCCGATTGGCCTGTATGTACTATTAAAGGAACCTATAAAGAATCAATAAACGTGGCAACATATTTAAAAAAAGAACTTATTCAAAGTGACTGGAATGCCATAGTTAAATTAACAGCACAGCGCGTTTATGGACAGCATTGAAAAAAAGCTCAGAAGCTTACAGGAGTGCTTTATTTCTCATGCCGAAATAGAGTATTTATGGGATCCGCAAGGTAACGATACAGGTTTCATTGATCCAAACGCGTTATCTGCTGGTGGCTTTCCATTCGTATTCAGAACAATTTTGGATCAAATAGCAGTTGATGACACTCACCTTTCGATTTCAGCAAAGTCCGCGGTAAAGGAAGCCATAAAAGCTGCTTTTCCTAGTCTTGCAGAAAAAGAAATACTCGAGCTTTTAGCGGTGATTATCAACTCTTTACAGCAAATTGGTGCAACAGAAGACCGTGTAGTTGATGAATTCTGTATCAAGCTGCGCATAAAGGGCCCTTTATTGACGTCTTTGTATACAAAAGACTACGTTAGTCGGCTGAAGATTCTTTTTGCTAGTGAATACGGCATTGTGTGGTGTTATAACCAGCTCTGGAAACGCTACAAACTTCTTAAGGTAACTAAATTTAAGGAGATAGTTGTTAAAAGGCAAGGAATATCATTCTTTCCCAAAGAAGTGGTAATGCGAGTATACGAGTACATGGAGGCGTTTCTTTCAACCCTAGGAAGAGTAGCAAGTCCAACTTATACGACGTACGACGTTGAGTGGGAGTCTGATATGAGTTACTATATTGCCGAATCTTTAGAGAAACAAGGTATCGCTGTTACGGTACTTTCTGATTTGCACGCGAACACAGGATTGTTTTCCGAAATACCTTTGAAAGCGCTGGTCGCACCTTATGGCAATACGCAGTATAGAGATATCTACGGCATGTTGCTAAATCCGGTCAAAAACTCTTGTTCACACTCGCGTGTGTATTTTGAAGGCAATAACACCACGTTAATCGCAACTCCAGAAAAGAAGCATATACTTATTAACGGCAAGTTAGGAATTGATTTGCGTGAGAATGTGTTTCTTACTCATGAAACTGCCTCAGAAAACTTCAAACAATACGCGTATCTTTGGGAGCATTTTGACAAGTCGCAATATAACGTCGCAAATGAGAGTCACAAAAAGATGTATCTTTCGAGTTTGCTTAATGCTAAGTCCGCCTTTTTTGAGCTGTTGCAGCAACAAGAACAGCAAGAAGGATTTTTAATTGCAAGGCCCAAAAGCATCGTGTTTTCTCGCGATACGCATCCGACTTCATTCGATGGATTTACGCAGTGGGTCACCATAAAAGAAGGAAGCTGGTGCTCGACTGGAGGAAAACATGTGCATCGTAAGCCGTGCGATGAACTACAAAGTTTTCTAAGCAATGTGGATTATCAAGGAATTGTTGTGCAAAATTATGTGCCATCGATCCTCTTTTACCAACAAGGGCAACCTTTGCACGGCCATGTAAGAAAAGCATCAATGATTAAACGTAATGGTGAGGTCGTACATGCAGGGTTCATTATTAAATTGATTGCCATCGAAAAAGGTAACAGCTCAGGTTATAAGTCGCATATGTTGTATTTCGATGAAAGTGGCAATTTCGTTTTTGGCAAAGACATAGGGGACAAGAGCGTACATTATACAAACTTGTCTCAGGCGAATCTGGAACCAGCAGTTGATTTTTCACGGGTGTTTCTGCATGCAAAGCAAGAATGGCTTAAGGCAATGTATGCACTAAATAAATTTATTTCTACACAACGACTAGATGACTTTACCACTCAGTTAGTGAAAGATGGTAAAATTTCTGAACGGTACTTAATTAATTGCAAATAAAGATGGATAATTTTGATGAATATAAGAAGCAAGTTACAGAACTTGTTTCTAAGCAAAGTATTTCTACCGACCCGGCATTTGCATCTGGCATAGAGGGTGCGGTTGAATGGCTTAAAAAGTATTTTACCGACAATGGTTTCGTATTTGAACGTGTTGATGGCTATGGTCACCCAATTGTGATTGCAAAATACACCGTCTCGGCGGATAAAAAAACGTTTTTTGTCTATGGCCATTATGATGTGCAGCCCGCAAACAAGGAAGATGGTTGGGATGCTGATCCTTTTGTGTTGACCGAAAAAGACGGAAAGTTGTTGGGTAGAGGAGTTGTTGATAACAAAGGCCAATTTATGATTCACTTGGTGAGTATTATCGAGTTAATCAAGGCAGGCAAACTTACTAAGAATATCGTGTTCGTTGTCGAAGGTGACGAAGAAACCGGCGGTGGTGGTATCTCGAAGTTGTTCGAGGAACGCCCAGAATTGTTCAAAGCCGACCAATACATAATCTCTGATGGTGAAATGCCGTATAAACCCGTTATTACCGCCTCGTTTAGAGGAACCTTTAATCTCACGGTCAAAGTGACAACTGCTGCAAACAACATGCACTCTGGTTTATATGGTGGTGCTGCTCCAAGCGCGACGGTCGTGGCTTCGCAGCTGGTCGCGCGAATGTACGACGACAACAACCGCTTAGTTCTTAAAGGTTTTTATGACAAGGACCTAGTCCCAACTGTTGAAGAGCTTCAGCTCTGTAAAGATATGGATGGCGTCAAAATGAAGACTCTAGAGCAGACTGGTGTGAAGAAGTGGTTTTTGGGCAAAAACAACTCGTTCTGCGAGGTTGTTGGCTTTACTACTATGATTGTTCCGTCGGGAATTAACGGAGGCTACACGGGCAGTGGGTACTCGAATATCGTGCCTGCAACAGCGTTCATAAAGTTGAATACACGACTTGCTGCAAATCAGTCAGTTGAAACTGTGCAAAATATGATTCGTCAATACTTGGTCGAAAATACGCCTGACTATGCAACTGCCGAAATTGTCGACGTGCAAAGCGACAATGCACCGATAAAAGTTGACATTACCTCGTCGATGCACAAAAAGGCAATTGCTTTATTGGAAGAAGTTTACGGTGACAAGGTGCTTATCGACTTCTGTGGTGCAACGTTGCCGATTGTTATCGATATCAAACGAGTTTTTGGTGTTGATCCCGTTTTGATTTCCCTCGCCAACGACGACTGCAACATGCACGGAGTTAACGAAAATTACGATATCAGACTGATTAAGAAGGGGCTGGAGTTTTCGGAGAGGTTGTTTGGGGGATAAAGGTAGTGCTTTGTGGAATTAGAGAGGAGATTAGGGTTTTGATCAAGTGATCGCAACGATTGCTCCAGGACCTTTCGGCTCCACGGGATGCGGATGCACCCTACCTATATTGTGTGAGGTTTTACCCATCACTCCAAGTTAGCGCTTGCCCTTATTGCCTTTTTGGGGCCTGTGGGTTCGGCGCTTCTTGGCCTTCCTGGTCTTACGTTTTGAACTTTTCGTTCCGGCCATGGTCAACCACCTTTCTTTTTGTTCTGGATCTTGCGGTGCTTTTCGGTCTTCTTGACCTTTTTGGACTTTGGCTTGCTTTTAGCTGGTGCCATTTTTTGTTGACCTCCTTTCGTAAGAGATTTCTAATTATACTAGAGTATTATCCCCGAAGTCAACACTATAGGTCTAGTATTTCCCCTTTTCCAACAAAAACTGATACAGATAATATCCCGATTTAGTCAAATACCGTGATTATATAGTTCGTTCGAATAGGTTGTGCCTACATATCTAATGTGCCAGGGTTCGTACACGTAACCGGTATACGATTGTGAGCCGTTGGGATATGAAATGACAAATCCGAATTTATGCGCATTGTTCTTTAGGTAGGTGTATAGCGCGTTGTTTGCTGAATCGTAGAAAGAACAGGGTGCTTTGCAGGACATAAGATCAGTTGTAGTTCCAAGTTGGTGTTCGGAGCGTCCTGGTTTTGCAGAATAGGTATTGGCTTTTTCGGTTGCTTGCGCTGTAGTTAAGCCATACTTCTTTTCGTTGTTGACGTAGGTATTAAAAAGGGATTCTTGCGTGGAGTAGGAACGATACGAGGAGGATACACGTACGGTGATGCCATTGGTTTTAGCATCAGCGAATAGTTTTGCAAGAGCGGATTTTGTATCAGGAGTCACATAACCACCACCGCTTAGGCCGGTGCTGACCACATAAGGAGTGAATCCAGTAGGTAGCGCGTATTGTTTGCTAACAGGGGCTAACCAACAGTTTGAACAAGATAGTGTTGAAGAGGAAGTCGAGTTGACGGGCTTAGGCTTTGCACACATTGAAGCTAGAGCGGTGTAGGTGTTGTCCAAACGGTATACACGTCGATCCTTCAGGTATACAAGGTAGATTTCTCCGGTAACCGAGCAGTTCTTTTGTTTGAGCGATAGTGTGCCAATACGGATGGTGTGGGCATCTTCGGCGCCGACGGCGAAGGCGACGCTTGGCGTCGGCGCCAACCGATACCTTAAGTCAGACAATTTGGCAGTTTTTGCAAACTTTTCTGATTCGGCGAAGCTAATCAGTTCTTCCGCTTGCTTCGCATCCTTTTTCCCCAGTGCAATTACTAATAATTTCCATTGAGCAAGTACTTCCTTTTTTAATTCCTCAGCATTTTTTCTACCAACATATACGGTTTGGTTGATTGGTCCTGCTAAGGTCTTTCCAATCACAGTAAAATTTGAAGCCTTTTTGCTCTCGACCAACAAAGAATGGTGCTCAAGATCGTATATGCCATCTTGTCCGAAGGGAAAGGTATAAGTTTTTTCGGCAAGGAAACTCTGATCTTCTGAGGTTCCCGTTGTATACGGTTTGGCGGTTTCGACAACTTCGGTTATCTGTTCCGAAACCGCCAAGTATGGATAGCTTGCCAGCTTTTGTGCCGATATTTGCTCATTATCTAGCAAGGTCGTGACGTATTTTGATGCTTCTTGTGTCGTTGCAAAACTTCCTGTTTTTAGGTGATACCAAGCAATCGCTTTATTCAAGGGAGAATACTGCCATTCCAGCAAAAAAGTGATGAGTGCACCAAGCGAAAGCACGATAAGAACTGCTACGGCAATTTTGTGCTTTGTTAGCATGGAGCATTATAGCGGAAAATATTGCTTAGTACTCACAAAATCCAAAATCAGTTTCGTCACCCCAGCAATCGGTAATTCTTGACCAATAGTGATGTAGCTCGCGATGGTTCTGGTGCGAATAAATATATGCACAAAGACTTGATGGAGTAAAAATAGTGGAGCCTATTAATTTTGGAGCTACACCGCCAGAGGTTGGATAGTAGACAAAGTTGAAGGGAACATTATGAGATTGCCCGTACAATTCAATGTATCTTAAGGTGTTTACGGTAAGTTTTCTTAGAGTATCATCGAAATCAAACGGAAGCTTTCTTTTCAATACTTCGAAAGGGTCTATTTCGCCAGACTTGTCTACTCGTTCTTTGCGTACTGACTTTTCTGCATCAACGAATACAAAGACGCGTGGGGTCCAATATGTCATAGAAAGCATAATTAGCTGCAACATCGAATCAGGCAAGCGAATTTCACCTGTGAGCCGATCTGTTTGGTACGTATTTGTGTAAGCGCACAACGTGACTAGTGATTGAATTACTCCACCAATAATAATCTCATCGGTGCTTAGTGAGTGTTGTTTCTTCAATTTTGGCAATTCCTTCGTAAGCATATCAAATAGTGCTGCAGTACGAATTGTCACCTATGTTTCAAGTAATTGTCTTTCATACCAATGAGGATCCTCACAGTCGGGACGTTCTCGAAAAAACGCTGTACGCTCTTTATCTAGGAGCTTGGCGCTAGGTGTATGCTTCATATGTTTTAGACCTCCGAGCAGATGTGCTGTTAGTGAAGTTTTTCCTGCTCCAGCTGGGCCACAAAGAATAACACCATTACCTGGACATAGGTTTAATATATTTTGTTGTCCTTGAAGTAATGCAAGACCTACCTGTTCAATTTCGTGTTCGGGTCGTCTTTCCTGCATCATTTTCTGGTAGCAATCGGGATCGATAAGCGCAAGTGACATTTCTGCAGCAACAGTATTTGGAGAGAATACTTCTGGACCAATACGGTGCAGTATGTTCGGAGAAATATCAGGTGCGCATCTGAAATTGTACATGGTCAATATTCCGAGTTAATAGATATCCCTTGCCATTTACGGTTCTAAGTTCATATATTGGCTTTATTGCATTTTTAAACCTAGAAATAGTTTTGTATACTGCCCAGAGCGAGTATACTTTCTCTTTGTTGATAATTTCGTGTAACTCTTTTTTGCTAACAATGGCTCCTTCTTTGGCTAGAAATATTGAAAGGATTTGTTGATACAATGGCGAAAGCCGAACGGTAGAAACCTTATTTTTGTTGGCTATAAAGCGCTGCAGTAAAGGAATGCTAATTTGATTGTTTTTATCCAATAAGCCTATTTTTTTTGCTGTCGACTGGCTGAGTGTCTGAATTTGATGTTCCAAATTAAGCAAATCGGATCTGATTGCGGTGTCGACAATAAGATTCTCAAGTGAAATGGTTTCTCCTTGAACTGCCAAAGTAAATAAACGCTTTGCAAGTCCTATATGGCCACCACTAAGAATACCAATTTTTTTCTTTTGTGCTTGAGGAATTGTACGGTTAGCCAACTTTTCACGAGTAAGAAGTAGTTTGGAAATCTCACCCGGTAAAAGTAAACTGCGAGTAATCATGATTTCGGTAGGTGTATTGGTGTCAGGAAATAATTTTTCAGGCTTATCTAGAAAAGTAGGGTCGAGAATAATTACCGAAGTGAATTTGTTACGTTTGTCACGCATAATGGAGGTGTATTCTTTTACCACTGACTGATTCATTCGCCAGAACCAGGGTAACAGAAGGACTTTGTTTTTATCACTGTGTTTTTCTTGGAATTCGATCAATTTGTTTTTTGTGTACGAATTTTCGGCATCATAAAATACATCGTATTGATTAGTGTCTTTGATGAGGGAGTAGAGATAATCAACAAATCGGTGGTCGCCCATCTTATAAGCAGAGCAAAGGGCAACACACTGTTTTTGTTCGAGGGCAGCAAGTATTTTCTCAACGTCGTGCTGAAAGTAGGGGAGGCCTTGTTTATATAGATCTTGATAATCTGCCATTGTCCAAATGTGTCCAAAACAGTCAGTTAATGTCCAAGGCAGTGTGCAATTATATCATTAATTAAGATGAGGAGAACAGAGAGATGGTACCACTTGATGTGAAGAAAATTAATCAGTGCATGTTAAAACACCAACAATTGCTGCAGCATGTTTCAACGAACGAATCTCTGGAGCAATTAAATCAAAAAATCACGATTAAAACTGAAGAAATTATTACTCTTATCCAAAATCTTGATAGAGCGGAGCTGGTTTCACTAAAACGGCAGTTAACAGATCTTTATTCAGGGATACTTCAGCTACAAGTGGCACTAAATCAAGGACAAAACTTGGCTGTAGTGCAAGCTTTTGTGCTCCGAATATTCGAAACTGAATTGCTGCCAATTACTTCCTTGAAAGAACAGCTACCAGAGGCATTATCGCAACTGCAAGGCGCACTTGAAATAAAGGATTTAGCTCGTAGTTACTTGGTTTTCGGGGCAATTATTGGGGCGACGATGAATTTTGAAGAGTTGTTCGGAGTCAAGTAGAGGATTATTCTTTTACAACGGTCATTTCGCCTCTTGGCCCCGTTACCACCATTTTTTTCGCGTCTTTCCAAATGTAGTCGAAAAGTTGTTTTTGTAAACTGGCTAAAAAGGAATTGTGGATTTCTAGGCATAATAGCTCGTTGTTTCGGTAGTCAACTAAGGTGACGACATCATTGTAAATGTATATCTCGAATTTAATTTCAAGAATTGCGGGGTCGATATATCGTGTTTCGTCTTGTTCAACAAACTTGTGTACATCAGTCCAGCCCGGCATGAAGCTTTCGTTGGTGAGATCGTAGTGTTTGATGCCTCGGGCAACACATTCCTCGCGATAGCGCTCGGCGAATTTCTTTTGCATAAAGGCGGATAAGCGGGAAACTTCGAATATGCGCATTTCATCTTTGGCACGCAAGGCATTCCAGACCACTTGCTTTAGACCTTCAACACCGTAGTAGTGGATTACTTGGGCGTTGTCTTTAGTTGAGCCCGCGTCTAAGCCCGCGAACCTATCATAGATTTGGTTTAAAGACTCTTTCATCATTTCTACTTCAGCTTCTTTAACTTCTACTAGGTTGGAAAGGTTCTTGTAGGGATGTGCGGTAAAAATTTTGTTGTTGTCTGTTCTGTTGAGGGATACCAGGTTCATTTCAAGGAGCACGTCTAGTACTTTGTCTAGGGTAGACCTGCCCATTCCCGTCAATTGGTGCAAATGATACGAGGTTGCTGGGCCAGAACGGGTTAATTCTATGTAGGTGAGCGCTTCTTCTTTGGTAAGCCCAAATTCTGCTAGGTTACGAACTAATAGTTCTTTTGATTCTGGTTGATTACTTTTCATACACTATTATAACGGAATTCGAATAGATTGGCATAGTTGTTGCAGAAATAAACGACGAACTGGGTTTTGTTGCGGCGTTGCGCGCTTATTCGCGCAACGCCGCAAACTCTTCTAAAATTACTATACGAGACTAAAAGCCTCAACTAAATTGCAGGAGTCTGTATATGAACTACTCCCAACTACTTATTGTCGTCAGCACGCTTCTTGCGCTCTGCTCACCGTTAGTCTACGCCAGCTCCATCTTGAAGGGCGAAGCAAAACCTCACCGGATTACACGTTTAGTCATCTTGGCTACTACGATGATTACAACCTTTTCCCTGTTTGCTCGGCATGATACGGTTGCAATCTGGTTAGCAGGTGTCTCCTTTCTGCAAGCCACATTTATTTTTCTGTTGAGTTTGAAGTATGGCTGGGGTGGGTGGAGCAGGTTAGATATCTTCTGCATGTTTGTTGCCAGCGTAGGTATTGTGTTGTGGCAAACAACCTCAAACCCAGGTTTTGGTCTTTATGCCTCAATTCTTGCTGATTTCTTTGGCATGGTCCCAACGCTTGTAAAAACTTACAAGCATCCAGAAACAGAAGATTGGCGCTTCTTTGCAATAGATACGGTTGCAGGAATGTTGAGTTTGTGCGCAATAACGTTGTGGAGTATTGGAACAGCAGCTTTTCCCGCGTATATCTTTGCAATTAATCTAGCAATTGCGGTGCTTGCGTTAAGGAGATTGAACAAATCGCAACTTACTGACCAACAGCGCAAGGGGAGCCTATAATCTGTTGCCTTTGGTCAATCAATGCTATAATACGAGTGCAGCTCCGAAAAATAATTATTGAAAACACGGTATGATAGCTGATCATCAGAGCGGGCATGCATCCAGACGTTTCGAAGCTATAGATTCTGTAGCAAATAATCAAGTACCAAATAGTGTAAAAGGACTATTAGCAAGAGTATATATTGATGGTGCTGTCGAATCACGATTTGCTCCAAATGGTGAAATCACGGTGCTAAAAGGCAGTACTGGCTCACGACCCAGCTTAGTTTGTTGCTACAAGGATAAAGTTGGTGATATGGTAACTTTTGCCTGTACACCAACAAGTAAAGGGTTTAGAGTGAAGCTCTCTGTGCTTGAGTCTGATGGGTACGAAACAGTTGCTTATTTTGATCCAACTCGCAAGAAAGGTCACCACGGGAATGATCCTCACCACCCGAAGGATGGTCAATTTAGCTGTAAAAGCATTTCGCCAGAAGTCGTTGATGACGATTTACCTATACCTAACGCTCCAGGGTATGGAGATTCTGGTGAAGGTGGACGTGGTTCGTATTTGTAGAAAATGAAGTAAAACAGTTCATGATTAGCCTAATTCCCGTAACACTATCCGAATGGCAAGATGTTGGTACTATCGAGAGTTAACCAAATACCGCTTGCTTTAAAGCGCTAACGTTGCAAGGAAAATCGGAAAAGTATTTAACCGAGTTTATAAATTAGTGAAGTTTTAAACGCAGGAGCTTGCTCAATCAATAAGCTTCCTTTATCGGTTAGCTGTAGAAAATGCTTGGTTGTTCCGAGATTCCTGTTCCAAAAAGCTTTTGTTGTGCGTGTTACTGTGTTTGTGTCTATAACAATTTGCAGTATGTTGTTTTCCTTGACGTTGACTACGAATAAGGGGTTTGACTTGTGTTTCTTATAGTTGTCGATGATATTGTGGAGAATAATGAAAAGAATCTTGGAGTCACTAGTGGATAACCGTTGCGACATTCGTGGGAACTTCGCTTTTGGTATCTCGAGTAAGGTAAATATGTCGGAAAGCTTAAAGCTCTTATTTCTATCTGCTCGGTCAGATTCAGCCAAGAGGCGGATAATACTTGCATTCTTTACTGATAATTTGCTTCCCCACACAATTGAGTTAAAAAAGTTGTTTATAAAATGGAGCAGCATCGAAACATACAATCCCTTTACCCAGATGCTGGCAAGAAATCCTTTGGAAGTGTTAGTAACTAGGTCCTTTAGTCCTAATTCATTTATATTATCAAAAAGAGCATAGAACTTAAGAAATATTGCCCAAAAGCTGTAGGTTAATATCTGTAGTATGAATGTTATAGTCAAGTTAGGCAAACCAACTTCGAGGTATTCTACCTTGACCAGTGGAAGTAATCCGCAGAATTCAATTCCCGTGAAAAGGGCAGAAACTCCAAGATAGGGCAGAATCAATTTTTCTTTTTTATTTAATAAAAACAGTGCCGTTAATATTAAGGGCATGAATTGAATGTATGGGACAATAGTTCCCCATGTAATTAGTACAGCGAAGTGAGTGAGGATGAGCGAAACCAACAATACATCTTGCGGCTTTCTAATTATGAGTAATCCTAATATTACAGAGAATAGAATAATTGCTGTAATTACCGCTGGGTGACTGTTATTTAGCAGATTACCCGAGTAGCAGTAAGTGATATACACCGAAATAAGCAATAATAGTGTCCAAAGTGAGTATTCTAATACATTACGAATAATTACCTGCTCGTTACTCTTTTTCATCTAGTTCTTTCTTCATTTTCTCCACCAGTATCAGTGCCTCAATTGGTGTTAGCGTATTCGGATTAACATCTTCGAGTAATTCGCGAAGTTTCTTGCTTTGTTCACTTTCTTGGGGTTGTACAGCACTAAAGAAATCCAACTGCCCTTCCTTCACCGCTTTATTGTTTTCCTGCTTTGGTGCGTTATCGTTTTCTTGCTTAAATTCAACGGATAGCGCCTTTTTCTCAAACGATTCCAGCACTTCAAATGCTGTATCAATAATCTCTTTCGGTAGGTTAACTAACTTTGCAACTTGAATGCCGTAACTTTTATCGCTACGCCCTTTGGTTACTGTGTGCAAGAAGTAAATGGTTTCATTTTCTTCTTTCAAATTCACTTTATAATTAATAAACTTAGATGAAAGATCAGCAAGATCAGTTAATTCGCGGAAGTGAGTAGTAAAAATGGTTGTACAGCCTATTTGGTTGGCAATATATTGTGCAATTCCCCATGCTAGGGAAATTCCTTCGTAAGTGCTGGTGCCGCGGCCAACTTCATCCAAAATTACCAATGACTGTTCGGTTGCTTGTGCAACAATGTAGGCAACTTCAGAAAGTTCTACCATGAACGTGCTCTTGCCGGTCGAAATATCGTCAGAGGCTCCAATACGGGCAAAGACTTTGTCAACTAACGGTATTGTTGCTGATGTAGCTGGAATAAATGAGCCGACTTGCGCCATAATCTGGAGCAGTGCAATCTGTCGAACAAAAGTAGACTTGCCGCCCATGTTTGGTCCCGTCAGTATCAAGAAATTACTTTCTTTGTCTACAGTCAAGTCATTAGGAACGAATTCGCTAACAGTTTTCTCGACTACAGGGTGTCGCATGCCTTCTAGTTTTAGCGTTCGCTCAGTTGTCGTTAGTGTTGGGCGAATGTAACGCTTGGTTAGGGCGGAGGTGGCAAAACTAAGCAGTACATCAATGAAAGAGATGAGCTGCCCAAGCGAAGCAAGGGCTCGAACGTACTGCTGTAACGAAGTCACTAGTTCTTTGTAAAGCTCTCCTTCAAGGATTTGCAATTGATCACGAGCCGATAATACCTGAGATTCCAATTGCTTCAATTCTTCTGTAATGTACCGCTCTGTATTTACCAGTGTTTGTTTCTTAATGAAATGTTCGGGTGCATTAGCACTCTGGATACGGGATAATTCGAACGAATAGCCGAACACATTATTAAAACTTAGCTTTAATCCAGGAATATTACTGGTTACCTTTTCTTTGTTGTATAAATCCTTTATAAATCTTTCACCATTTGTGGATAGCTCGACCAGGTGATCCAACTCTTTATTGTAGCCTTGCGTGATAAAAGTTGGTCTTGTTGCGCTAATAACAATAGCAGCCGATATTTTCTGTGATAACTTGTATAGTGACGACGTTTGTTCTTCGTCTAACGAAGTTATACCGTGCAGGTCTTTATGCAAGGTATTTATCGAAATTCCTTTCTCAACTGCTTCAGCCATAACAATAAGGTGCTTGGGATGAATTCTTCCCAATCCAAGTGCGCTGGTAAGTCGTTGTAAGTCTGGATAACGCGTCAAAAGAGTTGTCAATTCTTGATACAAAGCATTGTTTTTCGCATAATATTCCACAATATCATAGCGCATATTTAGTTCTTGCGGATCAGTTTGCGGGAAGGAGAGCCATTCGTACAGCAAGCGGTGACCCATGGCCGTTCTTGTCTCGTCAATGACCCCCAGTAATGACCCCTCAAGTCTATGTGTTTTTAGATTGTAGAATATCTCTAAATTTCGTTGTGTCGTGGGATCGATATGGAGTGCGTGTCGAGGATTAAAATATTCAATTTTCACAATATGCTTTGGTTCAGTTTTTTTTGTGTCGTTAAAGTAGGTGAGAAGCAAGCCAGCAGCCGTTGTCGCAAGTGGGTAATCGGTCAAACCAAGAGGATCAAGGTTTGGTACACTGAAATGAGACAGCAATACCTTCATCGTTTTCTCAAGTGAGAACTCTTTGTCGTCAATGGGCTGTACAACAATATTATAACCCTCAGTGTAATTATTAGAATCTTTGGTCGATTTCAGTAATTCCTTGAACTTTAGTTGCTCGATAAGTTCCTTAACGCCAACGATGGCCCCTTCATAAAACTTAAATTCACCTGTAGAAATATCTGCAAAAGCAACGCCAACCAGCTTTCCATTTATTACAACGCAACCTATGTAATTCTTGTCTTTCGAGAGCAACTCTTCTTGTGTCGCAATAGTACCTTGCGTGATAACTTCGGTGACTGCTCGTTTAACAATTCCTTTTGCGTTCTTCGGATTTTCCATCTGTCTTGCAACCGCGACCTTTAGCCCTGCGGCAATTAGTCGCGGTAAATAATCATCTAGAGCTTTTTGAGGAAAACCCGCCATTGGCGGTGCATCATTACTTTTAGAACGACTCGTTAGTACTAAGCCAAGCACGTCCGATACTTTTTCGGCGTCTTCGTAAAAACACTCAAAAAAGTCACCCATCTGAAAAAGAAGAATTGCATCCTTGTATTCCGCCTTAATAGCTGCGTACTGCGCCATTAGTGGCTTAGTTTCGGTCATACGGGAATTGTAGCACGAAATTGAGAAGTCAAGTGATACTTGAAGGGCTGGTTATAATATAGGATAATACGTAACATAAATCAAAACTGACATCATGGAAGCAAATCTATTAGTGGCCGCGGACAGTGGACCAGCAAAAGAGATAAGAAGAAATATGGATTTTATCTTTATTCGCGGCAGCGCAGGCGATAGAGTGACTATAGATACGGCATTAGCAGCAAGAGCTGCGGCTAGTTTAGCAAATAAATTTGATAGTCACGCTCCTTTAAGTAAGGCAAGATGGCGCGTCGCCAACGGTGGGGTAAGCTGTAGATTAGCCAATAGAAGAGAGGATGATGAAACCTATCCAGGTGTTCGAACTACTATTCCGTTTGGGCATGGAGAACTAACGTTTAAAATTGCTATGATTCCGAAAACAGGAGAGATTATTAGGTATGTGTCATATTCTGATGATGAAACCCCTGATGAATGCAATCAGTTAGAAATGGTTGAAAGATTTCATCACCAAAAAGGAAGAGTAACAACAGTAGTGAAGGCCATCTTTGGAAATCGTAAAGGTTATGCATGTTTGACCGTACATCATACATTTCAATTTGAAAATCGAGCAACCTTGGCGCAGCCGGTAAATGCTCACCTGATGGCAGGTGGATTACGGCAATTGTTTAATTGCACAAGTAACAATGTTCCTATGGAAACAGCAAGAACAATGGTCGAGCTCGCAAAAAGAGAATTGTAGTAGTTCTCCTCAAACTTTTTCTAATTGCACCCCCATAATCTCTTCCTCAATCTTCTGCAAATCGTGCTCTGTTGCACTTGTTACGGGTTCAGCAAAAACTAATGACGTAATCCCTTCCTTTAATAGTTCGCGGATTTCTTTGCGCAGCGGTAAAGTGAAGAACTCTTTAGGTAGGGAAAGACCAATATAAGAAAGCTTCTGTTTCTTTACTGACCGTAAGGTTTCTCGCAGTAGCTTCCAAAGCTCTGCATCGATGGAGGTGGTACCTGGTCTGTACACTCGAGAAAGTTTGGGTAAATCAAAAAGTAAGCCGTCAATGCTTAGATCAATAAGATTCTTACTGTTAAGAAGACCATACATTGAACCGACGTTGACAATGTACGGGACTCGTTTGGATCGTCTAATGCTGTGCGCTGCCAACGTTCGTTTTGCACTAAGCAGCGCATCTAACGAGGGAGAATCGGATAAAAGCAAATAAATGGTTGCAGTTGATTCCTTCTTTACCTTTTTAATGAACGCTCGTTCAGAAACTGCGGCATTCGAAACTGGAATCATAAACGTTGTAGCGTTTGAAGAAATTGCTGCATGTTTCGAGGGCAGGAATACTGCTTCTGATACTGTGCTACCGGTTAAGAAAATCTTGATAGGCGAGTCGTGAACCGATTTCTTCTGTACTGGCGTTTTTTCTATGGTTTGTTTTCCTGCAAGGGCTTCAAGTATCGGTACCTGTGCAGGTGGTTCAAGAATTGGAGAAACGGCAGTGTTTATTTTTTTCTTAAGTTTTTTCTTTTTATGCAACGTTACCGTCTTTTCTGTTGTTGCAGGAAATTCCTCGGGCAAAAAATCAACGCGGTATATTGCCCCCGAAGATCCATCCATCTTTATTAAAGCTCCCGATTGCAGGTAGCTTGTTGCTATACGGGTGCCAACAATTGCAGGAATTTTTGTTTCTCTGGTAACTAAGCCGACATCGCTATTAGCACCACCAAAGTTGGTAATTACTCCACCCGCTAGATAGAAAAGAGGTTCTAGCTCTGAGGTAAACTCGTCAGTGACCAAAATATGCTTCTTTGTTGTAGTTTCTTTGAGGGAGGTTAACATTTCTGGGGTCATTGAAGATGCATTAGGCAACAAAATAGTTTCTCCGTAGGCAACGCCAGAACTTGCGGGCGTTCCTGTAAAAAGCAATGTTTCTTGTGGCATTTTGGGAGAATCTACCATTGGTGCTTCATGACTAAACGATATTTCTGTCGTATTCGATAATTCGGAAAACTCATCAATATCTTTCAGTGAGCTAATTTTTCTTGCAGCATCGTGAATTTTTGGCATAGCTGCTGTGTTATCAAGTTCCATTGGCTTGGCTTGCAAAACGTATAAGGATCCTCGCTCCATTGCCCACTCAATAATCTGCGGTGTTCCAGTCGCTTGTTCGATTTTGTCTGCCAAAGCGGTTAGCTCTCGCACTAAGGAATCATCAAGTTTTTGCGAATACTGCCACATTTGCGAAATCGTAATTTTCTGCAAATGTTCTAGGGTGTCTTTCTCGCCCATTTTGCGAACCTTCATCCATTCTTGCGGAACAATCTTCTTTTCGATAATCTCAAGTGTAGTTTTAGAAACGGTGTAAATATCTGGATTAATGTTGCCTTCGGTTAATACATCGCCTAATCCGAAAACGGCTTCAATTGAAACGTGTTTACCATTGTTTGTAATTGGATCGTAGGTGTACATAATTCCCGACACTTCCGCCTGAACCATTTTTTGCACAATAATTGCGGTGCTAACATCGCCGTAAGAGATCGAGTTACGTTTTAGATAATCATACGAGCGGTCTGCGAAAAGTGAAAGAAAAATTTCTCTGATTGCCAATTCGATTTCGCGTGTTCCTCGAAGGTTCAGTTTTGAAGCAAGAAGTCCACTAAATGAAGATGTCGGGTGCTCTGGTGCAACAATAGAGGAACGTACTGCCACCCAAGCTTTACCAAAACCAGATAGTTTTGCATATTCCGCCTCTATTTGCTGCATCGTTTCTTTTGACAGAACTAGCGTATTTACATGCTCTCGAAAAGATTCCAGTGAAGTAATTGAGGTATCTTTAAATACCGAGGCAATAATTGAACGGAAGAGTTCCGGAGGTAGGATAAAGAATGGAGGTACGGGAATATTTTGTGCAACCAATTGTGCCAAGCTAAGTCCTTTTCGACCAAGCTCTTTTTCCGTATAGGAATGCTGACCGGAAAACAGGTCTTTGTAAAACAAGGGCTGTGTCATACGTATCAGGTTACGGTATTTCAACTGGCTTGTCAATGAGGTATAATACAGAAAGCTTAGCAATAACGGTATGAAACACGTATACAATTTCGACTCACCATTCTTTAAAATAGTTCGTGTTATTCCTGGTCTTATTACCTTGGCATTGTTGCTATCTCCGATTTGGGCGACTTTGATTGGTCGTCCGAAGATTGTTCTGTATTATGTTGCCTTTTTATCTGTCTATTGGTTGTACAAGACAACTGTAACTAGTCTTGGCAATATTATCGGTTTTCGCCGTTACAAAAGGGCACTTGAATTAGACTGGGATTCCATGATCAAAAAGCTCGACTGGAAAGATTTGCCAAATCCAGAACAGCTTCCGAAATCATTTAAGGATCTTCAAATTGTTGTATTAATTCCCTATACAAAAGAACTATATGAGGTTATCCAAGACACTATAGAGTCGGTAAAAAGGTCGACCTTTGATCTCAAAAAGATACATATATTAGTTGGGATCGAGGGACGTGGTGGCGAATACTCAAAACAAACTGGTGATCGACTGGTGGCTGATTATAGCCAAACCTTTGCAGAAGTTAACTATTACATTCACCCTGCTGATATTGCTGGAGAAGCTTTTGGCATCGCTGGCCCAAATTTGGCTTGGGCTACCCGAGAATATGTCAAAGACGTGCGTGCCAGAGGTGAAGACATCTCAAATTATCAGGTTATTAAGTACGATAGTGATATGTTGATTCACCCGAAATTCTTGTCGAATTACATACATACCTATTTAATGTCAGCTGATCGGTATTATTCGTTCTTTTCTCCTGCAGTGATGTTGTACTCGAACAACTACTGGGAAGTTCCCTTTTTGGTCCGCGTATTTTCTGGCGCCTTAACGTTGGCACTATTAAGTGAGTGGGTAGTTGCAAAAAAACAGAAACAATCATTCTCTTGTTATGGGTTTAATCTTAAATTACTTGACGAAATTGATTATTTCGACCCTCAAATTGGGGTGGACGACACCGGATTTTATTGGCGTGCAGTTTTAGCAACGGATGGGCATTTTAAAGGCGAGGAGTTTTATGCTCCGTGTTATAACGATGCAGTTTTGGCAGAGACCTATGCAAAATCTCATGTTGTAATGTATAAGCAGCTGCGACGTTGGGGCTGGGGTGCTATTGTTTATCCTATGACTATTCAAGGCATTACCAATAATCGAAAAATTTCGTTTAAGAAAAAAGTTCAGAGTATGGTCGAAATGTTTCGTGTATATAATCTTTATTCGACTTTGGTTTTCTTGCTGAGTTTCTCTATCCCTATGATTATGTTTCTAAACCCAGATTTTGGATTGTCCAGTTCTGCACACGTCTTGCCGAAAATTGTCAGTACTCTTATGACTATCTCGTTGTTGGGGTTACTTCCTTCCAGATCTGTACTTGAGGCATTGTATGGCCCACCTCCAAAAAAGAAAGGTCTGGTATTCTTTCTGTGGCATTATTTTGAACAAATAATGTTAATATTGTTCTCGTTAACATTAGGTTTTTTCCCCTACCTGCAAGCGCAAATAGAAATGATGCTGGGACTGTCTATGACGTTTATGGTGACACCAAAGCATCGTAATAAGTAGTGTTTGCGTCGATTGAATCAATCATGCCGCTTTTTTTCAAGGAGTAACCATAGCCGTAAAGTGTTCTGATTGTGTAGGGCAACCGCAGCGTGAATAGTTTTTTCCGCAATTTTTTTACTGTAACGGTAATTGTGTTCGCGCGTGTGTCGAAATTGTGCCAGCCCGCGTAGGATAGCTCGTTCTTGCTTGCAAACCCTTCTCTTTGGAGTAAATATTCTAAAACTTTCTGCTCATTAATACTTAAGTATATGCTTTTTGTGTGATTTGTTAGGAAGTATCTGCCGTGCTTGTCGTGTAAGTAGGAGAGTTGGGCATTGGTATTGTAATTTGTAGCTTTTTCTCTTAGTTGTAAGTGAGTTGTACGGTGGGGCTTAAGGCTATTTTCAATGGTCCTTATAATTACTTCTGTAGCAACAGGTAGTTCGAGGCAATGGGAAAACCCCAACTCTAGTAGCGCGAGCTTTTGCTGATGGGATTTTCCCATTATTAAAGCCATACTCACTGATTGTTCGGCAATGTAGGCACATAATTGTTTCTTAATTTCTAAAGGTTGTTGCAATACGATTTCACCGTCGAGGAGTGTATACGATGCCTGAATTAACGGTACTTCTGAGATTGAAGCAACAAAATACAAGGGCATATTTCTTGCCCGAAGTTGGGGAGCGAGTATAGTCGAGATAAATGGTGTTTTGTCTGTGCTTATTCCCTGAATTGCTGTAATCATGCAATAAGTATAGTTGGCAATTCTTACAGCATTTTTGCAAACAACTTCTTTGTTGCATTGGTGGCACGTTGCAGTACTTCTTCCAGTTGAATTTGACGAAGCGTGGCGACTCGCTTAGCTGTGTACAAGACGCCTATTGGTTCATTTATCTTAGGATTCTCAAGTAATTTTCTCTCCAAATTACTTGGAATTAAAAACGGAGAATCTGTTTCCAGGACCAGAAACTCACTAGGAATTTTTGTCGCAACTTCTGCAATTGCTTTGGCGTTTGAGTACGTTACAATGCCATTGACTCCGATGAAATAACCAGCATCAACTATTTTTTTTGCAAGTTGATAATCTCCACCAAAACTGTGGAAATATACCGAAAATTGAAATCTTTCTTGAAGCAATATGGATAGTATTTCTGAATATGCGGAATAATCCAACAGATGTCTTCCTCTGGCGTGTATAACGAGAGGCAACTGAAATTGTTTTGCTAATGCAATATGTTTAACGAATAGTTCGCGCTGCTGTTCTAGCACTTGTACATGTGTTGAGGGGAAATTAGCGAAAAAGCTGTAGTCAATCCCAGTCTCGCCAATACCGACGATGTTTCTTGCATTCGGCAACGTTGATGAAAGTTCAGTAAACCCGACAATAAGTTTTTCGAAGGCTTCAGCCACTCCATCTGGACTTTCTGGATGAAAACCTACAGTTGAAAATACTAAATCCGGATATTGACTGATAATTCGTTGAGATACTAAAAAATCCTCGCTACTCGTAGTAACATCTACTATTCTTTCACCTTGAGAGGCCACAAACTTATCAATAATATTGCCAACGCTTTCTGCAGTATAAGTCGCATTTAAGTGGCAATGTGCATCTATCATAACAGCACAATTCCAAGTAGAAGGACGGCAGCCAGGGTAATTCCTCCTAACCAGACGGTTGAAAGGAATGCAAAGCGTTTCTCTCCATATATACGGACAATGCCAAGCTTAAAGACCAAATTTGTAATCACAGCACCTAACAAGACGCTTGTTCCAACGGTTAACGATATCACATCGGGGATAGCTTTGGCTGTAATAATCGAGACTGCATCCAGTCCTGAGAAGGATGCAAGCAGTGCAGTAACGACAAACCCCATTTTGCCGAAGCAGTAGATCGCAATATTTGTTGCAAGTGAAACAATCAAGAACAATAAGCCAAAGGCCACCGCCGGCTTAATTGCCAGTGGGGAGGTAAATATGGCTAAGGGTGCTTCGTGTTTAGAAGCTCCTCTTCTCAAAAATTGGGAAATGCCCACTGTGAGAAGAATTAATACAAGGAACCATGGAATAGTCTGATAAAACAATTGTGGATTTAGTACCAAGGCAATTAGGGGGATTCGAATGAAGCTGGTCATATTTGTAAGTAACACTGCAGCGACCAGCAATTTACTGTTGGAAGCAGTCTTTGCGACCTTGCTTCTTGCTGCCAAGAAATGTGTTACTGAGGTGCTGGATACAATACCTCCAAGAAATGCAGTTAGTAGAATACTCGACGAAGATTGTGTTAATTTTGAAAGGAAATATCCAACAAAGTTTAAGGCGCTGATAAATACAATGACAGTCCAAAACTGGAAGGGGTTTATCAGCGCAATCGCAGCGAACGGTCCCGCACTCAGATTGAGAAGTGAAAGCACTTGTCCTATTGTGATCGTAACGTTTGGCAACCAAGGCAATACGACTGCAGAAATCGCAACAAATTCGACACTTTCGAGTATTTCTTTTTGGGTAAACGAGCCGATTAGTTTTCTAAACTCAACTTTTAAGTTAGAGATTAATGACACTATGACCGCTATGCCCAGTACTAATTTGTAGTCAAGCAGATTTGCACCTAATGCAAAAGTGAGTGCAAACAATAGCAGCATACCTAATTCTGTGGTTAATCCTAAGGTGTGTCGGTCAAAAAAGTTTAGAAAATATGCAATGCTAATATATGCCGTAACGCCGATAAACCCAACAATAACTATGGGAAGTGTTTGTGTGTTAACCAAGTACAAAGTGCCCAATAGCGTGCCCAATAAAGCCAGTACCGTATATGTTCTTACACCGCCTAACCCAACCGCCTGTTTACCAGGGCGAACGAACGAAAATCTTGAGTGCTGAATTGCAGATTGCTTTTGCCAACTTTCGTCTCGATCTACGCCTATCAAAAGACCTATGAATAGCGCCAGTCCTAATCGTAGTAAGACACTTTGTGAATCTAGTATATAATTGCTCATTCTATTTCAACATAGTAACATGATACATATATACTTTCTAGGAACCGAAGCCTTTGTAATACTGGGATATTTTCTGGGGTCGGCTCTTTTTCCGAAGCGATATCCGTTAATATTTTATAAGTTTTTGGGCGTAACTGTGTTTTCGCTGCTTGTCTGGTACTTGTCTTTTATGTCTGGTTCTGGCTGGACGAACATGGTTCCTGTAGCTTTGGGAATTCTACTCGTGGTAATTGCGATAGCTGCGTTACTTTTCAAAAGTCGCCTTCAGTTGCCTTCTAAGCGTGAATTACTCGTGTTTGTGGGCGTTGAATTATTGTCATATGTGGTGTACCTGTTCCTTGTATACATAAGAACGTATAAAACAGATATTCTAGGTACGGAGAAATTGATGGATGTTGCGCTCATAAACGCGTTGATGAAGCAAAATCATATTCCAATCGAAAACCCATGGTTTTCTGGCTTTTACATGAATTATTATTACTTCGGCCATTTTGTTTTGGCCTTATTTCAATATCTTTTCCAAATCCCAACTGCTGTTGGGTACAATTTAGCGATTTCGCTTATCGGGGTGTGGATTGTACAAGCCGGCTATTTGGTCGTAAAAGTCATGCGCTTTTCAGATTTACCTGCCTTGTTAGTGTCTGTGTTGATGACGTTTGGTGGTAACCTGTATTTGCTGGTCCAAACATTGCAGCACGTTCAGGCTAATCAATGGTTTGCCTCTGCAACACGCGTTATTCCATACACGATAAATGAATTTCCTGCCTATTCAATCGTATTAGGTGACCTTCACGGACACTATTTGTCGTATCCGTTTTTTTTGCTCGGGGTGTTTTTATTGATAGACATGATATTTCCAGCCACTACTAAAGGTGAGAAACCTGAATGGCTGTTTCCGAAGAGTGTTTTGCTAGGAATTCTGCTGGGTTATTTATACTTAACAAACAGCTGGGACGTTTTCACCTTGGCTTTGTTGGGTGGAGTTCTGGTGGTTTCAGCAGCTTGGTATTTATGGCGAATTAACCATGTTTCTACAAAAGAAATGCTGGAATGGGGCAAACGAGTTGCCTTGTTTATAGGACTTCCTGTCTTGGTTTTTAGCTTGCCACAGTTTCTTGCCTCTAGAAGCTATTACCTGCCTCCAGTAGGTGGAGTCGGCTTAAACAAGCAGTTTAGCGGGTTATGGGAAATATTTTTGTTGTTTGGCCAGTTCCTGATAATTACTGTTGTCGCAGCCATACTTTATGAGTTTTTATGGAAGCGTGTAGAGAAGAAGTTAAGAATGAAGGCGGTATTCTCACCTCAGATACTTCTTCCAATTGTGTTAATAATTACTGGAGCACTTCTTGTTATTGCTGTCGAATTTGTTTATGCGAAAGATATTTTTTCTACGCTAAATCCATCCTATGCACGAACGAATACTGTTTTCAAAATTTATTATCATGTTTGGTCCTTGTTTGCGTTAGGCTCAATCGGTTTCTTTTTAGGCGTGTTTTGGCAAATAATTAAGAATACCATTCCTCCAAGGTGGCTGTTCTTAGTTTATGGCGCCTTTGCAGTATGTGTCGCGATAATGTTGTCTTACTCCTTTATTTCTACCGATCAATATATTGCGCCGAATTTCTCGCGATTTACGCTTCAGAGAATAAATGACCCTCGCTTGAGTAATGGCTATTCGTATATGAGAGATTTACACGGGACTGACTACAATCTCGTCTCCTATTTGCTTACGAAACCTTATGCGAAAATCCTCGAAATTGTAACGTACGATTCGTATTCTTACTATTCTAGAATTTCGGCGTATTCGGGCATGAGTGCTGTTTCAGGGTGGCCTCTTCACAATGTACAGTGGTACAACGGGTATGATGGAAAAGGAAAACTGATGAATACCGGGAAGTTAACCTTGATTAAGGTTTCTGATCGAATGACCGATATTGAGAAAATGTATACTTCGACTGACCTTACGGAAGTGAGTGAATTGTTGGCAAAATATGAAGTTAAGTACGTTGTATTTAGTGACCAAGAAGAAATTTGGGCAAAAGAGAAGAAAAAGCCTCTTAATACCGAAGTATATAAGTCATTATGTCGTGTCGATTGGCAGGAAGCCGGTGCAACACTTTTTGATTGTGCAAAAGAATAAGCAAAACTTAAGTTTAGCTCCAATAAAGTGGTTGGTTGGCTCGTTGAATCTATTAATCATACTACCTCCGCTACTTTTTGAGCTTGGCGCAGAGAAGCTGGCAAAATACTTTTATTTTGCCTTGGGTTTGGTGTGCCATCAACGTGCAGACAGAAGTTTTTACTTATTTGGTAATGCACTGCTGCATACGAAAGCTGAAGTTTGGAGCAAGGTTCCATTTGATCACATTTTCACTTTTCATTTTAGGAATCGTTTTGTTTGTGGTGAGGAATTCGGCTGTAAATTCGGTGTTTGCACGAGATGTACGGGAATGTATCTCGGGCTACTAATCGGATTATTGACATCTGAATTTCTGAGGCAGTGGAGAATTCCAAAGATTATCCCAATACTGTTGATTATTCCGATGATATTAGATGGAGGAATTCAAACGATTGCATACATTTTGGCACCGGAAAGAGGGTTTTACGAAAGTACCAATCCACGACGTTTTCTAACAGGGCTGCTGTTTGGCTTTGGTGTGGGGTACTTAATGGTTTCAGCAATCAGAGAGCCGATTGCTAAATAAATAGAATCATAATACAATCGAGCATGACCGAACGCCAAAAGCTCATACTTAAAGCGCTTATAGAGTCCTTTATTGAGAGTGGACATGATATCAGTTCTTTTGAATTACTTCGTACCGGAGATTTTGAAGTAAGCTCGGCTACATTGCGAAATGAGTTTTTGGAGCTTTCGCACGGTGGGTACTTAACAAAAAGCCATTTCGCCTCAGGACGAATCCCGACTATCAAAGGCCTCAACTTTTACGTTAGCAACTTAATGGTTGAGAATGTGATTGACTTCGTAGATATTGTCAAAGAAGGGCAGTCACTTTCCAATTCCCGTTTCGAGGTGCAAAGCTTGCTGCGTGATGCCATGAAAACTTTGCACAAGTGGACGGGCGAGCCCTCATTTATTCTGTATAACGATGTTATTCAATTCTATCGGATTTCTCGACTTCTCAAAGTTTACGAAAAATTTCCTAAGAAAATCCAAGGGGACTATCTATCTGGGCTTATGAAGTTTTGGGACGTTATTGAAGATCCAGAATTGTTAATGTCATTTTTTAAGCAGCGTTACGAGTTTCAGACGGGTGGTATTGGCATTTTTTCTGGTGCTGAATTAGGGTGGAAAGATCTCGAAAATTTTATCGCCGTCTTTACGCCCTTCAAATTGTTTGACGGCGAAGAAGTTGGATACATTGGCACAATAGGTTATGTCAACTTGAATTATCGTGCGGTGGTTCCAGGACTTAAGTCGATGGCAAACATTCTCAACAATATTCTTCGAGGATGGTAGACGGTTCACAATTTCATGCGTGGGTTCAAGAGAAGGCAATTGTCGATGGTCTTGTTCAAGTATACAAACCGTATGGAATTCCAAGTACAGCGTTGGTCGAGATGTACAAGAAGATTACTAGTAAAAAAGTTGGACACGGCGGAACACTCGACCCGCTGGCAGAAGGTGCATTGCTTTTAGGCATTGGTGCAGGAACAAAACTGCTAACAAAATATCTGGCAAGCGAAAAGCGTTACAGAGCTGAAATATTAATTGGTGCAAGTTCTTTTTCTGGTGATTTAGAATTACCTATAGAGTTATCTCCGTCGCAGGTAAATTTTCCTGAGGGAAGAGTTAAAGAGATTTTAATCGAATTGTCTGCTGGCTTTACTCAGGAATTACCAGCGTTTAACGCCTCGAAACAAAACGGGAAAACGGCATATTCTCTAATTCGCGAAGGAAAAACAGCGGAAAAACGGTTTGTAGAAACAAAATTATTGGAATGGAAGCTTATACAAAATAAGGTTTTGTCTGCTTCAGACCTAGTTGAACTTCTTTCTCTTAAGCGTAAGAAATTGAAAGACTCTTTCGAAAGGTTTGTTGAGATTGGAAGTGACGTGAATTACCGTGCGCAGAAATATGAATTTCTGTTAACAAAGTGGGAACAATCACTTCTGGCTTCAACGCAAGTAGTTGCTGAGGCAAAGTGCACATTTCTGCTCACAGAAATCGAGGTGTTAGTACCCAAAGGTACATATATCCGCTCATTAGCACAGGATATAGCCACAAGATTAGGTGCGAAGGGCCTGCTAATTGGTTTGTGCAGAATCTAGCAGGTCTCTTGCTGACTATGGGGTATTGCGGTATAATAACTAATGGCACGAATAATCAGTATGACCGCAGCACAGCTAGCTCTGTGCGATGATCTTGTACCTGTAAAAGATATAGATTTAGGTTGCAGAATTCCATCCGGAAAAATGATTGCCTGTGAAGCGGTTAAACGCTCCCTTAATGCAGACCGAACAACACGAACAAATAGCCGCATAATGCGTTATGACGCAGACATTGTCGACCAGCAGGGTCTAAAGCGTTCCATGATTAATTCACCGGTTGGACTCTGCTTAAACGCCATAGAAGATTCACTGGCTCAGGCTTATGAGGGGGGAGATCGACCACCCTTCAAACAAGTGGTTGCTGGTGTATTTAAAGCTGTCCGTGCCCAGCGTTCAGCACGTCAGTTGGACGATACAGATCAAATGATCGTGCGTGGTGTTGCTTTGGGGGCTGCTATAGTTGCTTTTACTTTGGAGCTCGATCGCGACATGGAAAAAGAAGATTTGTTAGCAGTATGCGGGCTTAATGATGAGTCAAAACTAGAACAAATGAGAAAGGATTCTAGCGAGTTGTTCCAATTTACAGACTGTAGAACAGAAAAAGACCTTGTGAATTGTTAATCGTGCAAGTTTTCGTTGACATAGCCTCCTTCTCTTGATACAATCCCACCATGACTGACTACGCGATTATTAGAAAAGGCCTTCACCAATATTCCTTAAAGAAGGGTGAATACCTTGATATGCCTCGAATTGAGGGCGAAGTCGACAGCAAATTAGAATTTTCTGATGTACTATTGACCCAAATCGGTGATAAAACAACTATTGGTCAACCAGTAGTCAAAGACGCAAAAGTCGTTTGCACTATTCTTAAGCAATTCCGTGGTGAAAAATTTGAAGCAGGAAAGTTCAAAGCAAAGTCACGTTACCGAAAACAATGGGGATACCGCGCAGAATTGACTCGCGTTCGGGTAGACGAGATTGTTACCAAGTAATTTCCACATTTAACTGTATAATGAACCTATGATTGCATTTTTTCTTGGTTCACATCCCGAAGTATCATTAGCTGAATTACGCTTGATGTTTGGAGTTAAGGAATCCTCGCGATTGATGGGTGTTGCAATGTTCGAACTTGATACGATGCTTGTACAAAACAGTTTTTTCAAACTTGGTGGGGTTCCGCGCTGGGGTGAAGTAATTGCCGAGCTTGATAAAAACGATAATCTAGAAAATCACATTATTAGTGCGTTCAAAAAACAGTTGAAGGAAGCCACAAAAAAAGAGTATATCTTTTCGCTTTATGGCGTTAAACTCGACAAAAAAAGACTTCATCACGATTTAAAGGACGAACTTCCGGGTTCCAAGTATGATGGCAGATTTGACGAAGCCCTGCATGCACCGGCAGTCAGTGAACACGTATTAAAACGTGGGGGGCAAGAATTCTCTGCAATTTCAAGTGGGAATACGGTTTATATTATTAAAACGATTCAGGTACAAGATGCACAGTTTTGGTCGATTACCGATGCAGAGCGCCCAGCCCGAGATATGAAAATAGGGTTATTACCTGCAAAACTTGCCCGAATGATGATTAATTTGTCTGGAGCACAGGCTACAGGTAAAATCTGGGATCCCTTTGTTGGGCAGGCTACTATAGCGATGCAAGCTGCGGTCTTAGGCATTCCCGTTTTGGGAACAGATAAATCGCCAGAAAGTATTGCTAAAGCGAAGCAAAACATGCAATGGTTGATTAGAAATGGGTTAGTTTCGCAGGCAAAACATACGCTTTATGTTGAAGCAATTGAGCGATCTAAGGCCGACCGTACGGTAACTGCAGTGGTGACTGAACCTTATCTTGGAAAACCTCGCTACCGACCTTTTGGAAATGAATTTCTGGCAAAGCGTGAATGGCGCGAGATTAGTCGTTTGTACGGAACTTTGTTGCAAGTTGCCAGCGGGATTTTGCATAAAGGGCAATGTTTGGTGTTTATTAAACCTACCTTTTCGTTTCTTGCGGAACATGGGGGTGAGTGGTATAATCCACCATTACCGATGTCCGGAGAAGCATGGAAAGTACCGGAGTTTCTAGTAGATCTAGGTCCTCTCCTTTGGCTTCAGCGAGATAGCATTATCGGTAGAGAGATTGTTGTTCTCGAAAAAAGATAGTTAAACTATAGAAAGATAATATGGCGCACGTAAAAGCCGGGTCATCCTCGGCACATCAAAAGGCAAATGTTGTAGGAAAGCGCAGAGGCCTTAAAGTTAACCAAGGACAGTTTGTTCGTGGTGGACAGATTCTTATTAAACAAACGGGTATTGTGTTCAAAGCAGGCATGAATACCATGATTAGTCGCGACAGTTCCGTTATGTCCCGTGTTGCGGGCATCGTTCAGTTCACCTATCTTCGCAGACCACATGGTGTTAGAACCGTTGTAAATGTCTGGCCAAAGCTGGCAGAAGCAAAAGCACCAAAGCAAGAAAGCACCAAAGTAGAAAAGCCAAAAAGCACTGAAGAGAAAAAACAGAAAAGCATTAAGGCAGTAAAGAAAGTTGTAGCTAAGAAAGCTACAGTTAAGAAAGCAGTTGCGAAAAAGTAAATTTGCGTAATTAGCACATGACTTTCAGTGTTTCAGAGGAATTGTTTTCAAAATATCCCGAAGTACGAATCGGGTGCATGTTAGTATCGGGCATTGATAACTCACAGAATGCGAACGAAACTTTATTGAAGAAGCTTGCCGAGCAAACTGCCACAATTACAAAGGAATACTCCCTAGAAACCATTACTCAAGTACCATTTGTTGCACGATGGCGCGAAATTTATCGTTCCTTTGGTGCAAAACCATCTGATTATCGAAGTTCAATAGAAAACCTTATTAGAATGGCATTGAAGGGAAGAGTGCTTGAGCATATTAATACGCTGGTTGATATCTACAACTATATTTCACTAAAGTATAAACTACCTGTTGGTGGTGAAGATACGGATAAAATGATTGGCGCATTGCAGCTAACGATAGCGACGGGAAATGAGCCAGAAGTTCAACTTCTTGGTGATCAGAAAGCAGAAAAGCCGTTTATTGGCGAGGTCCTGTATCGTGATGATGAAGGTGTCATTTGTCGCTGCTGGAATTGGCGAGAAGGGCAGCGAACGATGCTCACAAAGGATACAAAGAATGCGATATTGGTTATTGAAGCAAATTGCGCTGAGGAGTATCCTGTTTTAGAAGAAGCCCTAAATGGATTAGCCTCAATGGTGCAGCACTTTGTTGGGGGAAAAATCCAGCGAGCAATTTTAACGAAAGAGAGTAGTGTTGCCAATTTCTAGTGTTATAGAAGACGTTTTAATGGTAAAATACCAAACGAAGGAAGAATTGAGTGGACGATGTCGTTAAATCTCTAATTCTCCAAGTCGTTAATTAGGCCGGGGTGGTGAAATGGCAGACACGTCAGCTTTAGGAGCTGGTGCCAGCAATGGCGTGGAGGTTCGACTCCTCTCCTCGGCAAAGCGGCGAGTATCCAACAAAGTTGGGTAGTCGCCGCTTTTGCTATATAGAGTCGAAACCCGGAGGAGAACAAACATTTTTGTTCGACGATGGGCGGGGCCGCGCTTAACAACCACTAAGACTAAGATGTACAATTTTAGAGGTGAGGAACGAACCCTAAAATTGTTGGGTGGCCAACTCCTCTCCTCGGCAAATCAATGCTACAGTTTCCTCTCAATCATATAATCCGCAACACCAACGATAAACTTGAACCCGTCGTTATCTATGAATTCTGGGAACTCTTTATACATGCTGTTCTTTGCTTTGCGAACTAATTCTTGTGCAACCTCTTTTGAATGTTCTAGTGAACCTGTGTCGATAATTACTTGCTGTACTTGCGCAAATAAATCCGGTGTTTTTTCTAATTCGCGGTTGCCGAGGGTTTTATCAAGTATTTCCTTTTGTGCTAGGGTTGCATTTGCATACGCATAAACGGTTAATAGCGTCGCCTTCCCTTCCATAATATCGTCCATATTCGACTTTCCGGTATCTTTTGGATCGCCATAGACGCCCAGAATATCATCTTGAATCTGGAAGGCAATACCGGCATTTTCTGCATAGGTATTGAAGCGTGCGATGCTATTCGCTGTTTCACCTGCCAAAGTTGCACCCAACTGAAGTGGATTGAAGTACGTGTAATGCGCTGTTTTCAGACGATGAACTTCAAGAACATCGTGTTCGACAGTATTTGGTCCTTGTTGATTGAAAATGTCTCGAATCTGGCCATAGGCGGTTACATTAATTGCATCGTTGACTCCTTGTAAGGCACGAATAAGGCGTTCAGGTGGGAAATCCATGCTTAGCAGTAAATTACTGGCATGGTGCATACCGAATAAGCCCGAGACGGCCGCTTGTGAATAACCGTAATGGAGAGCGTCCCCGGTCATTTTGTGTTGGATATGATACGTCTCGTGCAGTCGGTGTGCTGTGGGTAAACCCCTTCGGAGATTGGATCTGTCGTTAAAATCATCGATAATCAGCAAGTAAGCGTGGACAACTTCGATTGCTACGGCTGCTTTCATAACCTCAACTGATGGCTTTTTTGAGAACATATTGTAGCTTTCTAAAACAAATGCGCCGCGAAGACGTTTGGCAGGTCGGGTAACGACATCTTTGAAAATATCAGCTGCTTTTGCAGCAACACAATGGTAATTGTACGCTTCTGTACAGAAATCTGATTGTAAATACTGAGCAAGTGCGGTTTCAATCTGCTCTTGCAGTACTCCCAGCTGTTTTTTTGCATATTTTGCGTAGGATTTCATAAAACTCATATCAGATTAGGTAAGGAATTATACCACTAGCTTTTACTGGCTCTGTGCGAGTATCGGAATATCGGTAGAGACAGTACAATGTGGTGGTGAGGATATTGCTATAAACTCATTATTTTTGTATAATTCACCATTGCCGCTATCGTCTATCGGTTAGGACAGAGGATTTTCAATCCTCTAGGCGGGGTTCGACTCCCCGTAGCGGCATTTTGGTATGCTCTCTTTCGCTACTGAAAATCACAAGTGCTTTTCAGTCACGCTCAAGAACCGCAACCAAAACGCCGAATAAGGCACTGTTAAAGACCTACTCCGAGATTCCAAATAGCTAAAAGTATTGGCAGATTCTACCAAAGTGTTCATCACCGTGAAACTTTTATGCAGGGGTAGCCAGCGACCATATTATGTGCTACGATGATAAACATATGATGAACTTGTTCAAAAAAATTCTAGACTCCCTCGAATTCTACATATTTGCTGGGGTTTTTTTCATAATTATTTGGTATTTTGTATTAAGTCCCCGAGCTATCGATGGTGTATCGATGTGGCCGTATCTAGAGAATAGCGACTTTATTTTGGTGTATAAATTGCAGTATCTTGCAAAAGATCCACAACGTGGCGATATAGTAGTTTTTAAGCACTCAGAGTCGCAGGATTATATTAAGCGTGTTATTGGTTTGCCCGAGGAAACTGTGACCATTCAGAACGGTACCGTGTACATCAATGGCATTGCTCTAACAGAATCATATCTTGACTCTTCGGTGCGAACTCAGCCAGAATCCACTATCCGAGAGGGTGTTCCTTACAAAGTCCCGGCCGACCAATACGTTTTGATGGGTGACAATCGACCTTTTTCCACCGATTCTCGTGAGTTTGGCGCAGTTCCGAAGGAATTCATTGAAGGTAGAGCTATGGTGGTGTGGTTTCCTCCGAAGGATAGCAAGCTGATTAAAAGGTTTAATTACGGAGATAATCTTACAGCAAAATAAACGTGAGAATATCACTAGTACAAACACTCGACAAAAATCTGACCCAGACCTTGCCGGTTGATTCTATACAAGTATATCCAAAGGTCCCTATTATGAACATGTCGGTTAGTAACATGCTAGCGTACGCAGAAGAGGTTCGCAAAGATGATCAGCGCTTACCCTTGGTGTGTTTTAAAACTCCAAGTGGCCCAGAAGTAGTGTTGGGGGAACTTTACCTCCGTATTCTAAAACTTGCTTCTCTGGAACAAGCTGTCGTTGTGTATATAGACGATATTCCCATGGAAATTCTTCACTTAATCATTCTCGGCTATCTAGAAGGCGGTTTTATGTCGCTTGCCGAACAGGTAATGTTGTTGCACTATCTCAGCAAAGCGAAGAAGATTTCTCATGCACAATTGGCTCTTCGTTTTAAACTGAGTCGTACCGTTGTAACCAATAGGATCCGGCTATTTGTTTTGCCCTACGAGGTCATGTCGGGGCTGGTGAACAATGAAGTAAGTGAAGGGCACGTTCGCGCGTTGTTATCGCTTAAACGGGATGATTTAATCGTGAATGCCTTCGAAATTATTAAACGCGATTCTCTTTCTGTTCGAGAGGCCGAGGAATTAGTCCGGCGCCTGCTTGGTCGTGGGAAGCGTTTTAAGCAATCGGCTACAAAGTTAACGGTCGAATACGATTTGATTGCAAAGCAGGTAGGGGATATGCTGGGAACTAAAGCCTATATTCAGCCATTGCTTCGTGGCGGACGTTTGATTTTGTCGTTTAAAAGCAAGGAAGATTTGAAGGAAATCCTGGAAAAGATACGGATTGTGTTTTAAAGTGTAAAGCTTAAAGGATAAAATGTAAATCTAAATAACGACCTTTGTACTTTATTCTTTAACCTTTATTCTTTAATCTCTTTATGCCTTTGCTTATTTCTTTCAGCACGCTTAGTTCTGTTACCTTCTCCTTTTTCTCTGTTTTCTCTTCCTTTTTTTGAAGTGAGTTGATAACTTTTACCAGGGAGAAGACCACTAATGCTACGATTAGAAAGTTCAACAAACTTTGAAGCAAACTACCGTACATTATGGCGACTTCGGGCATCACCTTTCCTGTTATATCGATACTTGCTGGTTGTAAAACAAATTTCAAATCGGCGAAATTTACCTTACCGATAATTAGCCCGATAGGTGGCATAATTACCTCTTTAACTAGGGAGTTAACGATGCCGGTAAAGGCGGAGCCAATGATTATACCGACTGATAAGTCGATTACGTTCCCTCGTGAAATGAAGGTCTTAAACTCTTTAGCTAGTGATTTTTTTTCTTTCATCATGGATTATAGTACAATTACCTAGGTGAGAAAATGCGGTTGATTTGACTTTGATACTATGAATCCAGAGAATGTTCCGTTAAATTTCATGTTAGCTTGTTGTGCAGTGATTGTGATTCCCTTTTCTGTATTGATATTTGTCTTGGTTATGAGAGGTAAAAAGCAAGCGTGGATTGGTACAATAATTGCTAAAGCGTATAGTGAAAAGGAGAATTTGGATAACCCGCATAAAAAGGAGAGTATATATACCGTGAAAATCAAAATCGATGGAGGAAGAGAATTCAATATGGCTGTTGACAGTGGACGATACCACGATTGGAAGGAAGGAGACCGACTTAAAAAAGAGTCCGGGAAGTTGTGGCCAGAAAAGGTAGGGGAATCGGCTAAATAATTACGCGGGTACTTCTTTTTTTGCGAAAAGTTTCTTGCCAAAGGCACTTTCTCTGATAATTTCATAGACCATTGGTAGGACAGAAATTCCGATTATTGCGAAGATTACAATCTCAAAATTATGTTTTACAATGGAGATATTACCGAAGAAGAACCCCGCAAAAAGGAACAAAAGTACCCAACTAATACCTCCGAGGATATTGTAAGAGATAAAAGTTTTGTAATTCATTTCACTAATACCCGCTATAAATGGTGCAAAGGTACGTACGATTGGCACAAATCGCGCAAGTACAATAGATTTTGCTCCATGTTTATCGAAGAAAGTTTTGGCTTTTTCAAGGTATTCCTTTTTTAGGAACCAGGTATTCATACTAAACGCTTTTGGTCCAATGTAGCGTCCAATCCAATAATTGACTGTGTCCCCAATGACGGCAGCAGCTATACAAACTGCTAGTAATAAGAATATATTCATAGATCCAATTGCGGCTAATGCACCGCCTGCGAACAGAAGAGAGTCACCTGGCAGAAAAGGGAAAACGACCAACCCTGTTTCGCAGAAAATAATCAAAAACAGTACCCCATAGACGAGAATTCCGTATTCAGAGGTTATCTGAGCCAAATGAACATCTATGTTAAGTATGAAATCGATAATTGTTTTAAGCATGTTGTATGGTAGCACGAGAAGCATAAACCGAAAATCCCACGGGAGAGGGTTACTTAGAATTCACCGAATAATAGTTATAACCGTTAAGGCTGTACTGATAGGTAAGAGAATCTTTCAGAAGAAGGAGCATTTCTTTGTCCTTGACGCTGTAATCATCGAAAATTGCTATATCTGCATTCCTAATCTCCTCTAGTGCCTCTTTTTGTGTGTTTAGGTCAATCCAATACTGTTGAGTAAAGACATATTTGTTTACGGTAGGTGTTGTTAAGTATACAAAATTCCAAGGTTGACTAGTATAAAGAAATACTTTCTTTCCAGCATATTCTTTGTTTGTGCGAACGGAAAAGGCAGAAATTTTATTGGAATACTCTATGCTTGTTAGTTCGCTTAACCATTGCAGGTCGATAGCGTCGTGCCGTGTGACATGAAAAAAGAACAAGTCAGAAAAGAAAAAGAGATGAACAAAGATTATCGCAATTGTCGAGTAGGTAAGCATCTTTTTATTTGATGCAATATAATTTGAAATGCTAACGGCGATAAGTAATGTGATGCCAGGTAGTAATTGGATGAAATAATGAGCATACGACCTAAGGGGGAAAACAACACAAAACGCCTCAATAATGAATATGCCGATGCAGAGAGCGTCTATCCTTGAAATCTTTTTGGTAATACTCATGTATGAATAAATCGTAACAATGAAGGTAAAGGCAATATAAACAATATATCGTATAGGAAATATTGTTCTTACAAGATTAACTGTCGGATTTATTAGTCCGGTATAAGTTAAATTACTGAACAGTATCGTGTCAACATAATACGAAAACAGTCCGTATTTATTCAGAATTATTGCGGAGATTCCAAAAGGAATGCTGAAACCGAGAATTAATTGAATTACGGAAATCGCTTTTTGCTTTATCGCACTTGAGTCGTAAAAGAAGATAAATATTCCAGCAATCCCGGCCAACTCGATAAAACCTTGTACTTTCAAGCAAAGTCCGAGGAATAGTAAGCCTCCTAGCAAGTAAAAAGATTTACGTTTTAGGAGCGAGTAAAGCAGTATGAGAACGAATAAGACAATAAACACTTCTGCATTGGCCTCGTAATTGAGGTAAATAGGTGCACCCAGTAGGACGGTGAATACAAGGAGTACGTAATATCGAAGTCTTTCGGGAAATTTTAATTCCATAACGATTTTTCTCATTAGGTTGATGGAGTAAATACCACCAGCAATTGCAATCAACCGGACCCAAAAATACAGGTGATTAAATTGGGATAAGACGCCAGCAACGTAATATAGTCCGAATAGTAGAGGTGGCTTATGGTCCCAAATGGTGACATAAAGAGTTTTCCCTAACGTCATCTGCTTTGCTATTGCAGCGTAAATACCTTCATCGTTAACAATTTCGTGGGCGAGTAGCGACGGAAGTCTGAGACAAAAAAACAGTAAAGCGAGCGAAAGGAATTCGTAGTTATTTTCGATGAACTTTGTGAGGTTAGCTAATCGGTCCTGCAGGTACTGTTTTGTTTGGTGGCTCAAAGTTTTGTAGAACAGTTACATTATTTTCTCGTAAGGATGGTGAGAAAAAGACCAATATGGAGGGGTGGGTTTACGGCTCGTTTCGTTTCCCCTCTCCGTGTGCCAACCCTTCGGATTAGCCCACGGAGAGGGGGGGATTCGAACCCCCGATACCCGTAAAGGGTATGCTCCCTTTCCAGGGGAGTCCTTTCGACCACTCAGGCACCTCTCCAAACTGGTGAATTATACCCCAAAGAGAGTGCTAGGGGAACCAAAGCTTAATCTCGCGTTTTGCTTCCTCTGCATTAGATGAGCGATGCACGACATTATGCAACGCACGTTTCTTGGCATTTGAATGAGCAACTGAATCATGAAGAGTACATTCCACGAATAGTGGACATGTCAGATTCTGAGGGGACAGTGGATCCAACCATTTCCTTTACCTTCCTAATGGCTGAAGGACTTTTTAAGACAAGGACGACAATGGGTTTATTGCGCAGCGTAATACCCCGTGCGTCAGCGCGGGGATGTAAGCTTACGCCCGAAGGGCGCGCGAAGCGTAGCAATATAATACCCCGCAGTTCGAAGAACTGCCTGCGACGAAGTCACATGGGCGTAAGCCCGGGGAAGTTTATTTTGCAATTGAAGTACGGACCAATGATAAACCGCTTTTCCAATGGTAGCAGCATTTGTACTATTAAATCGTTTAGCGATTGCTTTTTCGCTCGAATACATCGACTTTGCTTTCATCCCAACACCTGTTAGCCACTTGAGGTTATTACCCATATTATAATGCGCTTTTGCCTCTGCTTCGGTCGGTATAGTCATCTTCATTTCAATAATTTTCAATCCGGCCTCTTCAAATTTCTGAAGTATTTTGCCAACGAGAGATCGCTTAATCGCATCGTTTTTGATTATTACGAGTGTTTTCTCTATATCGTTCATACAAAATTATTCTTCGTTGTATCATTCATTGGAAGTTGCCTTAGCACTTGACTCTGTAGACTGCCAATACTATACTACTGGCAAGCGAAATAACTTGAAACAGACACACATGACTATTAAACCAGTTGCCTCTAATCTCGTACTAAAGAACGTTGAGCCAGAAGTCAAAACAAAGTCTGGGCTTTTTATTCCCGAGACTGCAAAGGAAGATAAAACCCCGAATATGGCAGAAGTTATTGCAGTCGGAACTTCAAAGAAAATTGCCGAGCGTGGAATTAAAAAAGGGGATTGGGTGATTTATTCAAAATATGCAGGAACAGAAGTAGATGTCGATGATACCAAATTTGTGATTGTTTCGATCAAGGATGTGTTGGCGAAGATAGAGAAATAGCGAAGCTATTAGCTAATAACTGCTAGTTATTGAACTGATTCGGTTAGTTCGTTAATTCGTTATTTCCTGCTATACTGTTTTATGAAGGCACAAGCTGTCTATTTAGATAAAACAAAAAGCAAATTGTTTACTGATAACCTTGTGGCTGGTATAGGATGGGGGATGGGCACAGTGCTCGGCGCTTTGGTGTTGGTTACGTTTCTTGGGATGATTGCCTCAAAGGTGCAAACAATTCCGATAATAGGCGAGTTCGTTTATGGAATAATAGTAGAGGTTGGAAAACTTCAGGGAAAATAATTTATTATTTACATTGTATGATTGAATTACAAATCACACTCCAAATATTGGGAATTGTTGCCTTGTTAGTGTTTATTACGTTGCTTGGATACCTTCTTTATATGCTTGGAAAGATAAATACAAAATTGGATTCGATACTCGAAATGATTACATATTACGAGAAGACAAAGGCAGTCGTCGTTGACTTTATGGCGGGGCCAGGTCAAATGTATTTGAATACGGCAAAGACAATATTTTCTTTTATCGCGCCCTTGTTGACAAGAAGCCGAAAATCCAAGTAGAATTGGTCATGAAAAAAATTGCATTACTATCTCTTCTAATTGGCGTTTTGAGCTTTGTTTTGTTAGATTTCAAGCCAGTTTACGCGGCGACTTGTGATGCAGATGAAAATCTCTACCTTAATGTATTTACTAACGGTCGTGATTCGATAGACAAATCTATTGGGGTTACGCAGGAGAGTGCGGTCTCGACTACAAATGTGTTGGTTACATCATTGTTGTCGGTGGCGAGTGTTGGAATGACTTCATCAGCTGGTAATTGTATGAAGGTATCTCTTCTTGACAATATACGAGATGTTAACGCACAGAAGGATTCTCCTGGTGCACTACAGTATGCGGTAAGTATGATGGCTTCCAGCTTTTCTGGGGTACCAGCTGAGAGTATTCCGGGCTATTACGCTCAAATGTTACTGCCAAAGGAGTTGGTGTCTGGGAGTACGGCATATGCCGGGGCAAATTGTGGTGACAAAGGATTACTGACTGCCCCGCCAGATTGTAGATCAGCTTCAATTTACTTTGGAGAGGATCAGAACTTTGGTATCGGAATTAGTACCCTATGGGGAATGTCGTTCGCTTTCGCGATGGTCATCGTGGTATTTGTCCTAATTGTTAGTGGGTTTATGATAATGTTCCGTTCTAAAATTGGAGGACAGGTTGTGGTGACTGTTTCTATGGCGTTGCAAAATATTGTGATAGCAACAGGAATGGCTTTAGCAAGTTATGCTCTTGGTGTATTCTTTGTGAACTTGTCAAAATTTCTCATTTTGCTGTTTGCTAATGTATTTGTAACTGTTCTTATGACGCAGGATCCGGGGTATGGATTACTTTTTGGTGGTACTATTGCGCAAATTGGTCCAATTACTTTGGATTCCCCCGTTGGATTCTTGACTTTCATTAACGAACCCCTTGGACTTTCTGCAAAGTTGTTGTTTGTTTTGCTAGTTGGTGATGGTGTTGGTGCATTAGAAACAGTTACTTCAAATTTTGGGCTTACCTTTACTAGCATTCCATCTGCTTTGAGTAGTTGGATTTCTAACATAGTTGGGGGGATAGTGACAGGTTTTAATCTTGCCGGCGTTGGAATAGTCCTGCTGATTTCTCGAATAATTATTACTGGGGGGATATTCATAGCGTCGATTCGAATATTCTGGACTGTATTAAAAATATATATAAAAATGGCAATTGATATAGTTCTAGCACCAGTTCTTTTTGTACTGATGGCTATCCCTGGTAAAAACACCGGAATTTCCGAATGGATAGGACGGATGTTTAAGAATGCGCTTGCACCTCCGCTTATGGTTGTGGCAATAAACATGATAATTTATATAACGCTCAAACTGGCTTTTATGGTGGGTGGTAACTCGCTTACCGGTGGACCAGTGACTGCAGTTTCTGGGGGATCCCTTTCAGGTGGAGCCGATTCAGGAACTTTGATTAGTTTCTTTTGGGGAATGATGTCAGTCGGCATGGGCTTGCATGGCATAATTATGTTGGTATTGCTAAATATGGTTCCCTCAATTCCAAAAGCAATGGAAGACTTGTTTGCAGCCAAGAGTTCTGGTTCAATGCTAAAGGCTGGTGAAGAAGTATCCAAGCGATTGCAATCTATTCCTCTGCTTGGAACCGCAATGAAGTAAATGCTATTGAAAATGGGGGGATGTACGAATGGCTGGCGGTAAAAAAGAAGTATCAATGAGTGCGTTGGGGCATTTTTACGATGCTGTTTTCGCAAATACTCAAGAACAGGTAAAGAAATACGGCCGAGAAGGAGCTTCAGATTATGTTGGAGCAGAAATCAGCGACGGAATGGCGGATGCAATTGTTGACGTAGCCGCTACGTTAACGTTAAGCCCGCAACTTGCGGATCAATTTCAGGCCAATGCGGTTAATTACTTTAATGACAAGTTAACGGGCGGGTTTGGATTAAATCTCACGGACATCGGCATACTAACTGATCCCAAATACACCAGTAAAACTACATGGGCAACAGCTGCTCGTGATGAATATGGAAATGTTATTGGATCAAACGAAGAAATTACGGTCGCTCCCAAGATTGAAATTAAGAACCTAAATGATCTAGTTTCAGATCCTAAAGGTGTTGCTGACGCAGCTGCGGATGCATTTTTTACTAATTGGAAAGCAGCAATGAACGCTCGGGCAATCGCCGGTGTTGGAAACTATGTGCAGGAAGCTGCAAATATGCGGCAATTAAGGGATATAGGAATTGATCCAGACATTTGTGCAACAGTAGCACATGCCAGAATAGGAACCGAGAAGAATTTTGGTGCTGGTCCTGTTGGTGTAAGTTCAGGTGAAAGTGTACGTAATGAAGTATTGGCGAATACATTTGCCATGTATGGCGGTGCAATGACCGCGACCGAAAGAAAAGATCTTTCTTCTCATTTACTTAAGCAAGCCGATGCTGCGGATCCGACTTCAGGGGTCTTCGAGAATGCTATGTTAAGGGCACGCGCCCAAGCAACAGCTGCTGGAGCGAATTTTGCCTATTGGAATGGTGCCGATCCGACCCAAGGTCCTGAAGGCTTTACCGATTTATTTACAGCACAAAAGAATAGTGTAGCTGGCTTTAAACACGCTAAAACGAATATTCTTGGGCAATTTGATCAGGCAACTCTTTTTAATCCCAATCCTTTTGGAGCAGTAAATACAACGGAAGGATATGGACTCTTTTTAAAAAACTCTCTTCAAGGTGCAATCCAAGATTCACTCAGTCAACCTGCAGTACTTGCAAATCCCAGTTTGAGGACTAATTTAATGAAATTGTTTTCGAGTCTGGATGATGAAACCAAGGCAACTAATTTCTTTAAAGAATTAGGGAATGCTGGGGCCGGAGACTTCAGAGACATGTCTGGCGCAGTTAAAGCTGGAATAGATAATCTAGGAGCGGAATTCGCCAGACACGGAAATGTTGTTGGAGCAGCCAGAATGGCTAGCGCTTCAGGTACAGTGGGTGCAAATAATGGAGAGATGAAACTTGGGGATTGGCTTAGTTACATGTCTTATCGAAATGGTAAAAATGGCTTTTTTGGAACTTCGGGTATAGCAATGAATATGCTTGTGTTTGGCGATGCTGGAGCTACTAAGGCCTTTATCGATGGTGTTGGTGCGCTAAACATATTTAACCCATTAAAACCAAGCGCAGGCTCTATTGAACCTATGGTTAATGGTTCGTATTTCATGAATTATTTGGCTGAAAAGGATCTGGGATTTCAGTTGTTTAGCAGTGCTGAATCAAAGCAGTTTTCGAAATACTATTTTGGATACACTAATGCAAAGGGAGAATCTGAGGATAAAAAACGCTTATTGGGATGGAAGCAATTGGGTTGGACTATAGGGCCGAATGCAAGTTGGATGCAGAAGCAGGCGTATAAATTCCACACGTATCACCCCTACTCATTTGTCACAGGATTATTGACGGGAGAAACGCCGCAGAGAATGATTCGGATAGGGACTGATCATGGAAGGTTTATTACCCAACCAGCGAGGTGGAGTAAGGGTGCAAAATGGGCCGAAAGATTAATGAAGAATAAGAGCTACCAAACAGTAATGCGTATTTCGGCAAAAGTGCAGGGAATCATGGCGATTCCTGGAAGAATTGTCAGAGATGCAACACAGAAAGTTGCTAAGATTGTTCTCGAAAAAGTAATAATGAAAGTAGCGGTTAAGTTGGGGATGCAAGCAGTAGTACATGCTACAGCAGCTTTACTAACCGCGGGTGTGACGGAAGTAATTTATTGGACCTATGTTGTTCTGAATTGGCTATCCGGAGGATTTCTGGATAAAGTCGTGAAAGGGGCGGTAAAATTGACGTTTGAATTCGTTGTTTCTGTGGTATTGTGGATAGTGGTGATGATTATTATGGTGGCGGTAATAATCATCAGTTTGATAGGATTAATACCTATGTCTGGTCTTGGGTTTGGCGGTATGCTGTATCCGCCCGATGTTGGATACGTTCCGATTGTTTCCAGAGATACCTCTGGTGGAAATATTCAACCACCGGGTACATATCCGTTCCCTGGTGATTGTGAAGCTTATAAAGGGCTAACTTGTCCGTTTACCTTTACATCTGGCGTTTATTGCTCGCAGGGGCCGCATGCAGACTATACGCATTCTTGTGCTCCAGATGCCTTGCCAGTTCCAGGACAAAACCGATATGCGGTGGATATTAGCGGCCCAACTGACTTGATAGCACCTGAAGATGGAAATATAATATATATTGAACCAAATGAAATTTGCGGTGGGGATCCTAATGGTGCGTACATTATGTATAAAGGCTCAGAAACAGGTACAGTATATGTATTTGTGCATCTTGAATTGCAAGGCAAAGCAGCTTCAGGTGGCTCAGGTTCGGTCTCGATACCAGTAAAAGAAGGAGAGAAATTAGGGCGCGCCGCACCACTTTCTGCCTATTGCTCAGCGAAAGGTGGATGTTCATGCTGGCATCACCAGCATATACATGCTTATGTACAAGGAACAACACAGTCAGATATAGTATATGGTCTTATGTGTGGTGGGAAAACGATAGATTGTAGCCGTAACTGTACTCCCGACTGTGCAACCTGCGGGGCGGGTATTGTTCCTGATGCTTCTGTAGCTTGTGATGGAACAAATGGGCAGCCTCCCGTTGATAAACCAGGTGATGATGGTATTGACGTGAGTCATCACCAAGACAATATTGATTGGAACAAGGTTAAACAATCGGGTTATGTAGATTTCGCAATTATAAAAGCAACGGAGGGGAATGGTTATCAAGACGATAAGTTTGCATATAATTGGAAGGAAAGTAAACGGGTGGGTATTAAGCGTTCTGCTTATCATTTCTTTAAATCCCAATATGATGGAGTTTCACAAGCGGATTATTTTATCGATTTCGTAACCAAATATGGAGATCTTGGTGATTTTGAGCTTACGGTAGATGTTGAACCTGTTGATGGTGATACGATAGATCAAGCTAAATCTACTGCAAATTTGAAGAAATTTGTTGATAGAGTTGAAAGTAGGCTTGGCTATAAGTTGATCATTTACACAAATACTACTGCCTGGACAGCGATGACCACTTCACCCGCATGGGCAGGCAATCACCCGCTGTGGGTTGCGGCTTATACGAGTGGATCCAAACCTCCAGATTATGCGATTCCTCCTGCCTGGAATGGCAAGTGGTTGCTTTGGCAATATTCTAGTACAGGAACTATTCCTGGAATTTCAAAGCCTGTGGATTTGGATGTGTGGACAGAGTAATATCATCTTGCCCCCTTGCTCAATCACTTTTACTAGGTATAATGAAGTAATGAAAAGAATTCTAAGACTTTTCTGGGTATTGATACTAGTCATTGTTGTGTTTGTGATTTCATCGCAACCTGTCGAAGCCGCGGGTAAACAGCCCCAGGAATACCTACCGCTTACATGCGACCGCGCTAAAGGGAAATATATGCCAATGACTACTCTTGTTTTGGTTCCGCTCACGGACAGCCTTGTAGTCCACGTTGGTGCAACGGCTGAAGAAATCGCGAAATTACTTTTTTTCGATTTCGCGTATGTTCATGGCAACAATGTTGCGCCACTTAATGCGATTTTGCATAATGGCGAAATCGCCTACCTTTCCTGCTCATATCCTGATTATATTGCTAATATTGTTACAGCGGGTGATACAGGATATTTTGTTTTGGGGGTGGCCGGAACACTTCCTGTGAAAGAAGTTCAGGAGATAATTGACAAACTCAATATCTCGCGTCTTCTACAGGGTGAACTTGTAACGACGGTTGATCAGAAAAACACGACTATAGCACTTGCAAATAGCAAACCGTGCGGCACCCTCTGCGTTGGGTTAAAGCCAAGCAGCGAAGGGATTTCGAAACGCGATTACAAAATAACTTTCTCCGAGCCGACCTACTCAAAAAGTGTTAGACAGAAGGAATTGGTTTCTTTTTCGGTAAAAGTGAAAAATGGTGGGGAGTTTCCAATATATGCAGAAGGCGACAATTCGCTGTTTTTAGCCTCAACGGTTAAAGGAATTTCTTCTTTGTACCATTCATCTTGGATAGCACCGTCGTTGATTGCTCGAATTTCTGGCCTACTGCTTCCAGGTGATGAAACTGCAATTGTAGTCACTATGGGGGCTCCGTTACGGCCAGGAAAGTATAGCGAGACATTACAGATAAAAATGGGAAATACACGAGTGGGTGCATTAATTCCAGTATCATTTTCTGTAGAAAATGACAATTATAAATTGGGGAGAATTGTCTCTAAGGATGGTTCCAGTTATGCAAATTTTCGTAAAACACCTGACTTGAGGGGAACGGTATTAGGCAAACTTGACGTAGGCTCATATGTTATTATCAAAGGTGTTCAAGATGCTTGGGTGAATATTGAAACGAAGGATGGGCGTGTTGGGTGGGTGTACAGGCCATTTATTTCGGAGCGACTATAGTTCGCACAATGTAAATTTATCGTAGATAGAATGTCAGTACTAGAATGGTTGAATGGTGCACAAAAAGAGGCAGTTTTAGCGTGCGAAGGTCCGCTACTCATTTTGGCTGGTGCCGGTTCTGGTAAAACGCGGGTATTGACGGTTAAAATTGCGCACTTAATCACTGAACTTGGATATCGACCTGAATCAATCTTGGCCGTAACCTTCACAAAAAAGGCAGCCAACGAAATGCAGGAACGAGTGCTGCAATTGCTTCCACCGGAGTTCCGAGAAAGAAAGCCTTTTGTTGGGACATTCCATTCGTTTGGTGCATTTTTGTTACGTCGGCATGCGCAAGAAGTAGGATTAGACCGTTCGTTCACTATATACGACCAAGACGACCAATTATCTGTAGTTAAGTCGATATGTAAAGATTTTGAAGTAAGTCAGAATTATAAACCGATGTTGATTCACGGTAAAATTTCAGACTCAAAAAATAAGGGAATCACCGCAGATGAATACTTCACAAATAGTTACGGTGATGATTTCGACGAAGTGGTTTCAAAAGTATATAAAGAGTATGTAAAGAGATTGCACGCCCAAAACGCGGTTGATTTCGATGATCTGCTCTCACTTGTGGTAAAGTTGTTTGAAAATAACCCAGAAGTATTAAAGCGGTATCAAGAGCAATTCAAGTATGTGTTGGTAGATGAGTACCAAGACACCAATATGGAGCAATATCGCATTGTTCGGGCTCTTGCCAAACTGCATCAACATCTTTGTGTAGTTGGCGACGAAGACCAGTCGATTTACTCTTGGCGTGGAGCAACGGTCGATAACATCCGTTTTTTTCAGAAAGATTTTCCAGACCATAAAATGGTTAAACTCGAGCAGAACTATCGTTCGACTAAAGTGATACTTGATGCCGCAAATCATGTTATTTCAAAAAATCCAAATCGTATTCCAAAGGCGTTGTGGACTGACAAAACTAAGGAATTCCCCATTGTTGTTGCTCGTCTAGACGATCCCTTCTCCGAAGCTATGCAGGTTTTGCGTGAAATCCAACAATATCAAAGTAATTTAGACGAAGTTGCCGTACTTTATCGTGTGAACTCGTTATCGCGAAGTTTTGAAGAGGTGTTCGTAAAATTCGGTGTTCCGTACAAATTAGTTGGCGGAGTAGGTTTTTATCACCGCTTAGAAGTCAAAGATATTATGGCGTATATCAAGTTTATGAGTAATCCTAAAGATGAAGTGAGCTTGTTGCGCATTATCAATACACCTTCACGTAAAATTGGTGATGGAGCAATCAAACAGTTCCGCGAGATTGCAGCTAAAGCGAAATTGCATTTGCCAGAATTTGTTTGGTATGGGTCATTAATATTTCACGATCCAGAGTTCGCACTTGCAATGGTTAGCGACGAGTATCTGAAAAATATTCAAGCAGCTGGAACCGATATCTTCGACAAATATCCGCAACTTTTTAACCAATTAGGCAAAGCAATTAAGCTTTCCTTCGATCCAGAGGTCGATATATCTTCCTATGTGATGAGCGTCATCGATATTGTTGGATATAAAACGTGGATTGAGAAAATGGCAGATACCAAAGAAGAAAGCCTTTCTCGTTACGCAAACGTTCAGGAATTAGCTGCAGTAGCAGAAAAGAATAAATATGTTGGTCGAGAAGGCTTGATGAAGTTTCTTGAGGATATTGCCTTAGTCGAAGAAGCGAAGGAAGTAGCTAACGAAGTGGACAATGTTGTTCGCGGAAGAGTTCATTTAATGTCAATTCATGCTGCAAAAGGATTAGAATTTGGCGCCGTCTTTTTGGTTGGCTTAGAAGAAGGGATTTTCCCACATAATCGTTCGCTGGAAAATCCCACGCAAATGCAAGAAGAGCGTCGCTTATTTTACGTTGCGGTTACACGGGCGAAAGAGCACCTGTATTTATCAAGCTCTCGAAAGCGACAGTTGGGCAGTATGATGTTCGAAACGGTGCCTTCGCAGTATATTACTGATATTCCGGAGAAGTTGAAGGTGGAAGTCTAGGATGTTAACTACTAGCTATTCGTTAGGGGTTAATACCTAGTTACAATTCGGTCCTGCTCAAAATAAAAGCTCTCTAGATTCTTGTTGATTATCCGTTGCCCAACTTCTTTGTCTACATCACCTGAATCTATATTCTTTGCTTCGTATTCAATAAATTTGCTTGACGGTATCCAGAAGTTTTCGCCAAACTCATTTTTCTCGGCAAGTACGCCAACGTGGTCCGTTGCTACGCAATAATGATAGAAAACATCTTCAAAAATCATAAGCTCTGGATTGCGCTTTATCTTTCTCAAAACGCCAACAAACACGAACGTCGCTGCAAGATTGGCTTCTTCCAATAGTTTTCTGCGTGCAGCGTCAACAATTTTTTCGCCAGGTAGAACTTTTCCAGCTACCGTAGTAACTTCACCATAGAATGGATTTCGAAGTCTTTTTTGAATAAGTAACTCGGAATAATCATTGCGGAAAACCATTAAAGCAACAGAAACCTTGAAGAAGTCGCGAGGATTTCCGAGTGCATCCAGATGAGTAATGGATTTTTGCCCAATTTCGGTCAAGGAATAGCGTGCTTCGTTTTTATTTACTAATCCAGTTTTGACCAGCTGCTGTAAATGGTAGTTGAATAGGTCGTTTTCAATTCCTAGTATCATCAATTCTGAATAGCGCTGCTCTGCAGGAGATTTCATCAGTTTAGTCAGAATTTGCAGTTGTATTGTATGAATTGCTGTCTCTATGGTGTATTGTACCACATTTTACCGAAGACGGGTTCACTAGAAAACAATGTAGATCATGACAAAATACTACCAACTTATGCAACAAGAGACAAAATTAAAGCTTACAACTTATGGTCGAGTTCTGAAACCACTTGAAATTGAGGATTACGAAAGAGATGTCGGTGCAATTGCAAAAGTTGCCATTGTTCCAGCTTTACGTTGTCGCGAAGGAGACTTCTTTCTTTTCAGCCAAAGAAAGGACTGGGGGAAAATTGACTTTTTAGTTTGTGGGCACATGAACTTGTTTGATGCAGAACAGCTTGATATTCCGATCGCATGCAGGAGGACTCTTCAAAGGGAATTTTTTGAAGAACTTGGATATCTCGGAAACATAGTTGGAAGAAATTTGCTTAAGAAACATAGGCTTGAATGTGTTTTGAAGCACCACAATATTGGTAATAATAGTTTAGAGCTAATTCAGTGTGTTGAGTCAGAAGTGGATACACAAACATTTCCTGTTTCTTTTTTAAGCAGAATTCTTTATGCCTTGTCGGCAAAGTACGTGATTGTAGAAAAATCATTAGCACTCGAAATGGGAACAATTCAAGAGAACTTACTCTCTAATCGCCTTCGTGAATATCTTATATATAAATCAGGCGTATTGCTACAATCCTAAGTATGAATTTTCTGGAAAGAACTTCGGTCTCTTGCTCCAGTTACTTCTGTATAGTATAATCCCCTCGAATCCGTTTGTTTAAGATAATATACAATAGTGTATGGCAAAGGCCGAAAATACAAAAATAGATCTACATTTGGTTCGCAATTTTGGGACTATTGCGCACATCGATGCAGGTAAGACCACAACTTCCGAACGTATGTTGTATTTTACGGGTAAAACACACAAGGTTGGGGAAGTTCACGAAGGTGCTGCAACCATGGATTACTTGGCAGAGGAGAAAGCCCGAGGAGTTACCATCGTCTCTGCTGCAACCACCTGTTTTTGGACGAAAGCTGAACAAAAATATCGTTTAAACCTCATTGATACCCCAGGGCACGTAGATTTTACCGCGGAAGTAGAGCGATCGCTCCGAGTATTAGACGGTGCTTGTGTCATCTTCGATGGAAAGACCGGTGTTCAGGCACAAACTGAAACCGTATGGCGTCAGGCAGACAGATATAATGTGCCAAGAATTTGTTTTGTTAACAAACTCAATATTATTGGTGGTGATTTTTACGCAAGCCTTAAATCGATTCAAGAGAGACTTTCAAAGAACGCTGTTGCAATTGAATTACCAATTGGCTTGGAAGAGAAGCTGCACGGAATTATCGACCTCTTAGATATGAAAGCGTATTTTTACACGGATATTAACCAATTCGAACTTACCGAGGGACCAGTTCCCGAAGATATGATGGCAAAAGCACGCGAATACCGAAATATCCTTATAGAAAAGATTGTTGAATTTGACGACAAGTTAATGGAACAGTACCTGGAGGGCAAAGAAATTCCAGTTGACGAATTGCGTGCAACGTTGAGAAAAGGCACTGTCTCAAGCGGTATCTTCCCAGTTATGGGTGGTGACTCTCGTGGACCAATTACCCGAAAGATTCTTGATGCGGTCGTTGACTACCTGCCATCTCCAATGGATGTACCACCAGTTGAAGGTATCAATCCAAAGACGAAAGAAACAGTTATTCGTAAACCAGACGAGAATGATCCGCTAGCAGCATTGGTATTCAAGGTCGTTTCAGACGAGCACGTTGGAACACTTTCATATGTTCGTGTCTACTCAGGTGTTTTGCGCCCCGGAACGTATGTATGGAACTCAACCAAGAATGAAATGGAACGCGTTGGTCGGGTACTTCTTATTCACGCAGCACATAGAGAAGAAACTGAAGAACTCCGCGCAGGAGAAATTGGTGGTCTGGTTGGTATGAAGAAAAGCTTTACCGGTGATACCTTGTCAGACCAAGCGCAACCAGCAATTCTCGAAAACATTAAGTTTGCAGAGCCAGTGGTGTCGGCTTCTATCTTCCCATTAACCAAGCAGGACTCTGAGAAAATGGCAGATGTACTTGCAAAAGTACAAATTGAAGATCCAACGATTAAGGTTAAAGTTGATGCGGAGACTTCAGAAACGATAATCATGGGTATGGGACAATTCCATTTGCAGATTTGGACCGAGCGTATGGCTAGTGCCATGGGACTTGCTACAAGGTTGGGTGAACCAAAGGTTGCTTACCGTGAATCTATAGCAGCAACCGTTAAGATGGAAGGAAAATTCGTACGTCAGTCGGGTGGTAAGGGACAATATGGTCATTGCTGGCTTCGTTTAGAGCCACAAGAACGAGGTGTTGGTTTTGAGTTTGTCGATGAAATCAAAGGTGGATCTATTCCACGTGAATTTATTCCAGCGGTTCGCAAGGGTGTTGAAGAAGCAATTCAGGCTGGCGTCGTCGCAGGGTATCCAGTCGTCGACGTTAAGGTTGCAGTATATGATGGCTCCTATCACGATGTAGACTCTTCTGAAGCAGCGTTCAAGGTTGCCGGTGCATTAGCCTTTAAGGATGGTCAGAAAGCGGCTCAACCCTATATCCTCGAGCCGATTATGAAAATTGAAGTCATGGTCCCAGAACAGTATCTTGGTGAAGTTACCGGTTTGCTTAATAGCAAGCGCGCACAAATCCAAGGTGCCAACGAGAGGTCAGGTTTGCAAGTCATTATTGCAGACATTCCTCTTTCAGAGACTTTTGACTTTACCTCAAAGCTTCGAGCATCAACTTCTGGTCGAGGTTCTTCCTATATGGAATTCTCTCACTACGATCGAGTACCAAACTCGGTGGTTGCCCAGATAGTGCAGAATGCAAAGTAGATTTCTTCCGCAAGGTGGGATTCTGCAAAAAAAGTATAAAAATCGAAAGATTTTGAGAAAAGAATGCAATATACACCTGAAAAGGTATTGCATTCCATCAGAACTTTTGGTATTATTAAGGAGCTTTTTGTAAGTTATACTTATATTAATTAAATAAGTAAGGAATTATGGCAACATTTGATAGAACAAAGCCACACTTTAATATTGGAACCCTAGGTCACGTCGACCACGGGAAGTCAACACTTTCTCGTGCAATACTTCGTGCATTTGACCCGCAATGGGCTACAACTGCCGATAAAATCGACAAAGCACCAGAATCACGATCCCGAGGAATTACGATCTCTATTGCTCATGTAGAGTACGAAACACCAAACCGACACTATGCTCACATCGACTGTCCAGGGCACAAGGACTATATTAAGAACATGATTACCGGTGCAGCACAATTAGACGGTGCACTCTTGGTTGTTTCTTCAACTGATGGTCCAATGCCACAAACCCGAGAGCACGTTCTTTTGGCTCGCCAAGTTGGTATTCCAAAGATGGCAGTAGTCATTAACAAATTCGGAACAACCGACGACGAAATTATTCAGCTTATTACCGAAGATGTCCGCGACTTGCTCGCAAAGAATGGTTACGACAGAGAAGCTCCAGTGTTTGTCATCGATGCATTCAAGGCCTCAGAAGGCGATGCAGATGCAATTGCAGAAGTTAAGAAGATGTTCGAAGTTATCGATGTCTACTTCGAGCTTCCAGAACGCGAAATGGATAAGCCATTCTTGATGGGTATCGAAGATGTCTTCTCAATCACCGGCCGTGGAACTGTTGTTACCGGACGTGTAGAACGAGGAACATTGAAGGTAAACGAAGAATGTGAACTTCTTGGTCTTGGACACAAACCAGTAAAGACAACCGCAACCGGACTCGAAATGTTCCGCAAGTCACTTGACTCAGTAATGGCTGGTGATAATGTTGGAATTCTTGTTCGTGGAATCGAGAGAAAGGATGTCGAGCGAGGAATGGTCTTGGCTAAAACAGGATCTGTTACCATGCACTCAGAATTTAAGGCAAGCGTGTATGTTTTGAAGAAAGAGGAAGGTGGACGACACACTGCATTTGTCAGTGGGTACCGACCACAGTTCTATATCAAAACTGCAGACGTAACCGGAGAAGTCACTCTTGGCGCAGGCGTAGAAATGATTATGCCAGGCGACAATGCAGACTTATCAGTTAAATTGATTGTTCCAGTTGTTATCGAAAAGGGAATGAAATTCGCTGTTCGAGAAGGCGGAACGACCGTAGGTGCAGGAGTGGTCACCGAGATCATAAAATAAGTGTAGTGGGGGCGAAAGCCCCCACTTTGCTCTTTTACATTACAGGAAGAAAGAACTATGGCAAACGACATGAACACGTACAGAATAAAAGTTAAGCTCGCTGCCTACGATATTAAACTTCTTGACACAACCGTCAAGAATATCGTCGCAAACGTACTTAAAACCGGAGCGCAAGTCGTTGGGCCGGTTATGCTTCCTGTAGATCGCAAGGTTTGGGCTGTGAACAAGTCTCCTCATGTATACAAAACGTCAATGGAGCACTTCGAAATGCGAACTCATAAAAGACTTATTCTTATTTCGAATTGGAATCCAAAAACGATTGAAGCATTGCAAGGTGTCAATGTTCCAGCAGGAGTTTCAGTTGAGTTGAATCAGAAATAGTATGGTACTTTTTGGTAAAAAAATCGGCATGACACACATCGAAGATGGTTTTTTGGTATCTCCAGTTACCGTTATTGATGTCACAGAAAATGTTATTGCTCAAGTGAAAGACAAAGTCGTTTTGGGATGGGGAAAAATTAAAAAACCTTCAAAAGCCGAATTAGGACAATATAAGGAACTTGGTTTTGCACCTTCGAAAGTGACCGAGAGTGATATACCAGTAGAAGGCGCCGTTGTCGGAGTATTCCTACCAACTGAAATGCCCGCAACCGTTCATGCACAAGGAACTTCAAAAGGAAAAGGATTTGCAGGTGTAGTTAAGCGTTATCACTTTAAAGGTGGAAAGCAAACTCATGGACAATCCGATAGAGAGCGAGCACCGGGATCAATCGGTGCAGGTACGACACCTGGTCGAGTATTAAAGGGAACTAGAATGGGCGGAAGAATGGGATCGGATACCGTAAAGGTTAGAAATCTCAAAGTGGTCAAGTTATTTACCGAAGAAGGTAAATCCTTCTTGGTCCTCAAGGGAGCAATTCCAGGACCAAACGGCAGCATAATTCAATTTTCGTGGTAATGTCAGTAACAATTCCAGTTTACAATTTAGAAGCAAAGAAGATTAGTGATTATTCCTACACACCATTTGCAGAGAAACTCTCTGAAGCTATGGTGGCTCAGGTGTTGCGGGGTTATGTAACTAATCAGCACCAGGGAACATCACAAGCAAAAACCCGCGGAGAAGTTGTTCACCCAGACAAGAAACCGTGGAAACAGAAAGGAACAGGTCGAGCACGACACGGTTCTAGAAACTCACCAATTTGGGTTGGCGGTGGAGTAACTTTCGGACCTCGAAATTACTTAAAACGCCTGACTATTCCAACCGGGCTTCGCCAAAAAGCAATGCGCTATTTTCTAGATAAAGAAATCGAACAAGGTTCTGTTGTGTTATTTTCAGAGAATAATGACGTAGTAAAAACAAAAGATGCAGCCGCTTTCATCAGCAAAATGAACGCGTTTAAGACCAAGGTGTTTATTGTGTTGCAAGCAAAAGACGAAAAATCAGCCACACTGTTCAGGAATGTTCAGGGAGTCACGCTGCGCAGAGCTTCGTTGATAAGCCCATTAGATATGAATAAAAAGGCGTTATACCTTTTCGCAGAAGGAGCATTAAATGCATTAGTTGAAAGAATTACAAAATCATGACGCCAAAAATTTACCCAGTAAAAACAGAAAAAACTTTTAAACTTGCTAATGCAGGTATTTATACCTTTGCCACTATGCAAGAGATGGGAAAGTCTGATATAATCAAGGCACTTAAGGAAGTGTATAGTGTCGACGCAGTGCAATGCACCTCTCTGGTCAGGAAAGGAAAGCAAAAGAGGAATCCTCTAACGCGAAGAGTTTACACAACCCCACAATACAAGAAAGTATACGTACGACTTGTTAAAGGGCAATCCTTAGATCTTTTTAAATAAATAATTACGGAACTGCGCTATGGCGCTCAAAAGATACAAAGCTACAACTAATCCACGAAGGCAACGGGTGATGATAGATCGCTCTTCCTTTGCGAAAGAAAGCCTTGCACCAAAGCGCCTATTTACACCTAACGACAAGATCAATGGGCGTAATAATCAAGGTCGTATTACCGTAAGACATCGTGGTGGTGGCCAAAAGCGAACTTACCGAATTATTGACTTCAATAGAAACAAGTTCGAAATTGTTGGAAAGGTTGTTTCTCTTGAGTTCGATCCAAACCGAACCGCAGCAATCGCTTTAATTGTATATCCAGACGGAGACAAACGCTTTATTCTAGCGCCAGCAGGTTTAGCAGTCGGTATGTCAGTTGTATCAAGTAAAAAGGAAGTCGTATTAGAACCCGGAAATGCGACCTTAATAAAGAATATTCCATCGGGATTTAATGTGCACAATGTAGAGATGTTTCCAGGGCAAGGGGCAAAGTTTGGTAGATCCGCAGGGAACAAAATACAAGTGCAAGGCGTCGTTGGAAAATATGTGCAAGTAAAGATGCCATCGGGTGAAATAAGATTGATTCACGGCGATTGTCTTGCAACTATTGGTGTTGTATCAAACGAAGACCATTTACATGAAGTAATTGGAAGTGCAGGTGTTAACCGGCGATTAGGCAAACGTCCAAGTGTCCGAGGAGTTGCGATGCACGCACAACAGCATCCACACGGTGGTGGTGAAGGAAAGACCGGAACTGGTGGACCAGCAAAAGATATTTATGGACACCGCGTCGGTACAAGAACAAGAAATAGTGTCAGAACAAACAAATTTATCTTAAAGAGAAGAACTAAATAAAACCTTGAAATTATGTCACGATCATTAAAAAAAGGAATTTACGTTACACCAGGACTTGAGAAGAAAGTCACGGCGCTACGACAATCAGGTAAAGCGCAAGATGTCGTTGTTAAAACTTGGGCACGAGATTGCACAATATTCCCAGAGATGGTGGGTATGAAGTTTGCAGTTCATAATGGAAAAGACTTTGTAACCGTATTGGTTACAGAAGACATGGTAGGGCACAGACTTGGCGAGTTTTCTATGACCAGAAAGTTCCAGGGTCACGCAAAGAAGGGGAAGATTTCGAAATTATATGGATTCTCTGGTAGATTCCTTAAAGAGTAATATGAATATTGACTAGTATGATTGTAACCTCAAGCCACATAAATATACCAATGTCAGCCAAGAAACTCGCAAGAGTTATCGAGGTGGTCAAAGGTCACAATGCGCAACGAGCCCTAGACGAGTTGAAATTGCTTCCAAAGAAGGGGGCAGTATACGCCTACAAAGTGATTTCATCTGGATTGGCCAATGCAGAGCACAACTTCAAATTAGATCCGGCAAAATTGATTGTTACAAAAATCTGGTCATCAGACGGAATGAAAAAGAATATGTCTAAGATTCGATTTGCTTCTCGTGGAAGAGTAACTTTTATTCGGAAATACCGAGCTAACTTATACGTAGAGCTATCCTATGGGAAATAAAGTAAACGCCACCGGGCTCCGTATTGGCGTTATAAAAAATTGGCTTTCTACCTGGTTTAGTGGGAAGCGAGCAGATTACACGAAAAATTTGCACGAAGACTTGAAAGTCCGTGAATTTATCGAGAAAACCTTTGTTGCTGCTGAAATTGAAAGCATCGAAATTAATCGATCTCCAAGCGCAATTGAAGTGGTTGTATCAGTTGGAAGACCAGGTATGGCAATTGGTAGAGAAGGTAAGTTGATCGAAAAGGCAAAGAAAGACATGTTAAAGGTAGTGTCTGCAAAAACCGTTGATCTCCAGATTAAAGGTGTGCAACAACCACAGTTTTCTGCTCAGATTATTGCACGACAAATTGCAGATGGTATCGAGCGAAGACGAAGTGTGAAATCTTTGGTTAAAAGAGCAATCGAATCTGCCCAACGATCTGGCGTTCTAGGAATTAAAATTTGGGTTGCAGGTCGTTTAACCGGTGGAGAACATGCAAACAAATACAAGAAGCAAATTGGTCGAGTGCCGTTACAAACCTTGCGAGCTGATATTGACTATGCCTATGTTCGTGCAAAATCGATGAGCGCTGGTATTCTTAGCGTAAAGGTTTGGATATTTAAAGGAGAGGTTATTTAGTAAGCTTAAAGAAGAGAGTTATGATACAGCAACCAAAAAGATTAAAATTCAGAAAGCCACATGGTACAATGCCAGACAATAAGAAGCCGGTGGTTGATTCCCTTGCTTTCGGATCTTTCGGAATCATGTCAATTGAGAATGCGTTGGTAAATGCAAATCAATTGGATGCTGCACGCCGAGCAATCGTAGGATATGTTAAGAGAAAAGGAAAGTTGTGGATGAAAGTATTTCCAGACAGACCTATTACGAAGCATCCAGCAGAAACTCGTATGGGTAGTGGTAAAGGTGATATTGATCGCTATGCAGCAGTTGTTAAAAAAGGACGAATATTGTTCGAATTGGGTGGTGTAGAAGAGAAAGATGCAGTAGAAGCGTTCCGACGTGCTGCACACAAGTTGTCGGTTAAGGTTAAGGTAGTGAAAAAACAATAATATGGACAAAGCAGAATTAGTAAAAAAGGTACAAGAACTTCGCAAGAATGTTAGTGCTAAAAGTACAGAAATGATAAAAGGCACGTTGAAAGATACAAGCAGTTTGAAAAAAGCGCGAAAAGAACTCGCTTCAGTTTTGACTAAGTTAAACACATTGCAACATGGCGCATAGTGCATTGCAAGGCGAGATTACTCGAATTAGTGGAGCAAAAACATACAGAGTAACCATTTCTTACCGAAAGGTTCATCCTAAGTATCGAAAGATTGTCAACTTTAAACGATCCTTCTTAGTGCACAGTGAAAGCGAGCATACAGTCGGAGAAAAAGTTTTAATTGTACCTGCGACACGAAGAATCTCGAAGTTGAAGCATTACGTATTTGTAAATGAAATTAAAGTGATCGAGAAATAGTATGATTAAGTTTAGAACCGTCGTCAACATAGCCGATAACACTGGGGCGACCAGCGCGATGATTATTGGTACCTTTGGAGGAACGAAGAAGAAAATCATTCGTTTAGCAGATGTAGTAAAAGTTACCGTTAAATCGGCACGTCCAACGGGATCAGTAAAGAAAAGCGAAATGCACCGAGCCGTCGTAGTAAGAGTAAAGAAGGAACATCGACGAGAAGATGGCACATATATTCGTTTCGATGATAACGCAGTGGTAATACTAGAAGGAATAACCAAAGAACCAAAGGGAACACGTATTTTTGGCCCAGTCGCAAGAGAATTAAAGGCACATGGCTTTGATAAGATAACTTACTTGGCGCCAGAAACACTATGAAGAAGATAAAAACAGGAGATACCATCATTGTCATTTCTGGTGATGAAAAGGGTAACAAAGGAAAGGTTCTGAACGTTGTTGGTAACCGAGTGATTGTTGAAGGTATCAACAAAATGAAAAAGTACGTCAAGAAGAACGCAACGGGTAAGAACCAAGACGGAACAATGACCGAGATAGAAAGACCATTCCAGATTTCTAACGTGCAAGTTATCGATCCGAAGACTGGAAAAGGAACAAAAGTAGCATTTGTCTTCAAAGATGGAAAGAAAGTTAGAATTGCCAAGAAATCAAAAGAAGAGATTGTTGCGGTTTCATTGACGGCAGAGAAAGCACCAAAAGAAAAAGCACTAAAGCAAGAAAGCATTAAAGCACCAAAGAAAGTTGTAAAAAAGAAAGTAGTTAAGTCAACGCCTACGAAGAATGAAACCGCTTAAAGAACGATTCGAAAAAGAGATTATGCCAAAGTTTATGACCGATCACGGCATTAAAAACAAGATGGCAGCACCAGTACCATTGAAAGTCGTTTTGAATATGGGGCTTGGTGAAGCACTTAAGGATAAGGGCGTTGTCGAGATATATCTTAAAGATTTAGAGTTAATTGCTGGACAAAAAGCGGTACCTACTAAAGCAAAAAAAAGTATCGCCGACTTCAACCTTAAAAAAGGCGACGTCATTGGCTTGAAAGTAACACTCCGCCGTGATAAAATGTGGCACTTTATTGATAAGCTCATTAACATCGTCTTACCTCGAGTTAAAGACTTCCGAGGAATCTCTGCAACGGCCTTCGATGCAACAGGTACCTATACATTGGGAGTTACTGAACTCGTTATTTTTCCAGAAATCGATGCAACCAAAGTTGTTAAGACAAAAGGATTCGCAATTACAATTTCATTCTCAAATGGAACAAAGGAATATACAAGCGATTTAATGAAGAGATTAGGTTTTATATTTAAAGAATAGGAGAAGATGTCTAAGAAGATTCGCGAAGCAAAACACAAAAGATTAGTAGCACGAGCACCTTTCAAGACACGGATTTATAATCAGTGTACAAGGTGTGGTCGACGCTCTGCATATATTCGTGCTTTTGCAATTTGCAGAGTTTGTCTCCGCGAACTTGCGCATCAAGGCTTACTTCCAGGTGTAACTAAATCGAGCAGGTAAACGATGACTAACTATAACATTGGTGATGTACTCATCCGACTCAAAAATGCTGCTATGATCAGCAAGAAAGTTGTCGAAGTTCCAAAATTCAAATACGCGATTTCGTTATTGGAAGTATTAACAAAAAGAGGATTTATTGAAGGGTATGATATTGTTGGCCATAACATCGAAGTAAAAATGAAATATGCCGGCAACGGACTTTGCGCATTTCAAGACGTTCGTTTGTTCTCCCGACCAGGACGACGTTGGTATATGAAGGTCGAGGAAATGAAGCCTGTTCGATCGGGAACCGGTATTCAGGTTGTTTCAACTCCACAAGGTGTTATGACAACCGTTGAGGCTCGAAAGCTCAATGTTGGCGGTGAACTTATCTGTGAGGTGTGGTAAATATGTCAAGAATTGGTCTAAAACCTATAACAATTCCAGAAGGAGTTACCGTAACACAGGTGGGTGATTCGGTCGTGGTAAAAGGGAAGCACGGCGAGTTATCAGAAAGAACACCACGAAATGTAACTGTCACTATTGATGGAAGCACCGTTACTGTTGCTCGTGCAAATGATACTCGAAACGTTAAGATGCTTCATGGTACTGTTCGTGCCTTAATTGCAAATATGATTAAAGGTGTTACAGAAGGCTTTTCTGTTGAATTAGAATTAGCTGGTGTTGGATATCGCGTTTCGTTAGAGGGTACAAATCTCTCTCTCGCAATTGGATACAAGCACTTGGTAAAGTTTCCAATTCCATCCTTTGTAAAGGTCGAGGTTCCATCGCAGACTAGTATTAAAATGTGGGGAATTAGCAAGCAGCAAGTCGGACTTTATGCTTCGCAAGTTCGTGCGTTAAAGCCACCAGAAGTCTATAAAGGAAAGGGAATACGCTATTTGGGCGAAGTAGTGAGAAAGAAAGTAGTTAAGACCGCAGCAGCATAAGTTTGAGGAAGAAAGCATGGAAGTAAACATAAAAAGAAACCGAACACGATTCAAAATTAAAATGAACTCGAAATTACCCCGAGTGTCGGTTAATAAATCAAATAGGTATTTCTTTGCTCAATTGGTAGATGTGCATAATGCCGGAAAAATTGTTGCAGCACTTCACGAGAAGTCATTTGTAAAAGCAGCAAAATTGGCAAAAGAAAAGCCAGTAGAACGAGTTGGAAAAATGGGCGAGGCCTTTGGCAAGATGGTAAAGGATGCAGGAATTACCTCAGTTGCGTACGATCGCTCTGGTTATATTTATCACGGCAAGGTGAAAGCTTTTGCTGATGGCATGCGAAAAGCAGGATTAACATTATAACGTGAAGTTCATGGATAGAAACAACAATAACAACAACAATGGTGGAAACCGACAAGGTGGAAACAATCGCAGACCACAGCAAGGCGGTGGAAATAGAGGTGGATACAATAGAAATAATAACCAAGAAGAAAAACTATTCTCAGAATTAATTGCATTACGCCGTGTTGCAAAGGCAACTTCCGGTGCAAAACGACTACGCTTTAGTGTTGTGTTAATTGCGGGAGATAAAAAAGGAAAGTTGGGTATTGCAATGGGTAAAGGAGCAGATCCACAAGAGGCAATGCAGAAAGCTATGAAGAAAGCCAGCTCAAAACTCTTTAGCTTCCATATGGATATGGAAAAGAAGTCAATTACTCACCGAGTAGAAGCACGATACAAAGCATCTAGTGTTCTGATTAAACCAGCACCACTTGGTACTGGAGTTGTCGCTGGTGGAGCAATACGAAAAGTATTAGAAATTGCGGGTATAGAAAATGTAGTTGCAAAACGACTTGGCGCAGCAAATTCAATAACCAATGCGTACTGCACCATTCTTGCCTTGTCTAAGTTGAAAGAGATTAAACGTGGAAGTAAACCTCAAAAAGTTAGTGCTTAATGTACAGAAACGCCGTGGACGTGGGATAGGATCAGGTAAAGGAGGACACACTGTTGGCTTCGGACAAAAAGGACAAGGTTCTCGTGGTAAGCACAAAGTGAAGATAACCGACGAAGGTGGACAAATTCCATTGTACCGCAAACTCCCAACACAACAGGGATTCCGATCATTACAAGCGAAACCATCGACTGTTCGTATTCAGTGGCTGAATGCACATACAGTAGAAGGGCAAGTGGTTGATAACGTGTTTTTGGTTGCAAAGGGAGTTATCGCAAAATTGACTGCCCGCGCAAAAATTGTTGGAAAAGATAAAGTTGCCCACAAAATCACGATTAAAAATGTGCCAGTTACTGCAGGTGCTAAAAAAGCCATTGAAGCAGTTGGGGGCAACGTGATAGTATAGGCCATGTTTGCATACTTCAAAAACAAAGATATTGTTCGTAAGGTTGTCTTTACGATGGTTACTGTGGCTATATTTCGTTTTGTAGCGGTCATTCCTATTCCTGGTATTCCACGAGATGCGTTGAAAGATTTGTTGACGGGCAATAACTTTGTTCAAGTTATTGGTCTTTTATCAGGGGGAATGCTTCAAAGTATCGGTATTTTAACAATTGGCCTTGGTCCATATATCAATGCTTCCTATATCTTTCAGTTATTAAGTGTTGCTATCCCGCAGATTAAAGAGTTGTACCAAGGTGGCCCAGTGGAGCGTAAAATGTTAACACTGTACACTAGATTGTTGTCCATTCCGTTAGCAATCATCCAATCAGTAGTAATCTACACCGTATTAAATAAATTGGGATTATTGGGAACTATTCCAAATCAACTGCAGGTTGGTTCAATTATTGCATTGCTTACTTTCGGTTCAGTTTTTGCTATGTGGTTAGGTGAACTTATTACCGAATTTGGAATGGGCGGTGGAACTTCGGTAATTATTCTTGCTGGAATTCTGGTTAACGTACCTATTCAGCTTGTTCGAGATATCGAAACCGTTGGAGTTAAGTTCGGTTCAACGAAACTCGGGGGCTTTCTGCCTATGTTTACTGTAGAGGGGACCTCGCAGGCTATCGGAAAATTCGCTTTGCTTATGGGCTTAATTCTCGGCTCGCTCGTGCTGGCCATCATCATTTCGCTCGCCATTCGCAAAATTAAACTGATTTATGCAAGGCGTGTTCGCCCATCAGGTATTGGCGGCTACTCGAACTATATTCCATTAAGTATCAATACAGCAGGTGTTATGCCAGTTATCTTTGCAATTTCGATTTTGGATTTACCAAGAATCATCTTCCAATATCTGGGCACTCAGATTTCCAACCCAACCTTTGGGAAAATCTCAACCGCAATTGTTAGCTTCTTATCAAATCAATCGTATTATAATGGGCTACTTATGCTTATCACGATGTTCTTCGCCTTTTTCTCTGCTTATATTGTCTTTAGACCAGAAGAAGTTGCTGAAAATATTAATAAACAAGGTGCTTTTATAGATGGTGTTCGTCCTGGTAAAGAGACACAAGCTTACTTGAACAAAGCGTTATGGACAACAACCTTGTTTGGTGCCATCTTGTTGGCGGTTATCGTTGCAACACCAAATATTCTCGTCCAGAAATTTGGATTACCACAACAAGTGATTAGCGGCACAGGATCAATGATTATGGCAGGCGTTATCATGGATATGGTTCGTCAGGTACAAGCGATGAAGTCGATGGACCAAACCAATAAAAATTACTATTAATTGTATGCACAATATTCCCGAAAAGATACAGCTCATGAAAGAAGGGGGCAGACTGCTCTCAATATTGATGGAAAAAACGTTAGCACGAATAGGTATTGGCACTACCGGCATCGAGCTCGAAAGTTTTTTTGATACTTCACTTAAAGGACTTGGTGTTCAATCAGCCTTTAAGGGATACGAAGGCTATCCTTACCATTTATGTATTGGAATCAATGATATGGTCGTACATGGATTTCCGTCCGCTAGGAAATTCCAGCAAGGCGAAATTGTTACGGTAGATATGGGACTGATTTACAAAGGATATTACTCAGATATGGCGCGAACCGTTGTAATCGGCGAAGACGTTCACGGTTATCAACCTTTTATTGACGCGGTACAAACGGCGCATTTTGCATCAGTTGCCAAAGCAAAAGTCGGAAACAAAATCGGTGATATGGCTGCAGCTTCCCAACAAATCGTGGAATTCGACCATTCTTATGGGGTTGTCCGCGAAATGGTTGGGCACGGGGTTGGCGAAAAATTACACATGAGTCCGGACGTACCGGGTTATGGTCGTGTACATACTGGACCAGTATTGAAGGAATTTCAAACTTTAGCCGTCGAGATAATTGCGATTAGGCATCCGAACTCATCGCTTAAAAACTCGATTGATGGCTGGCAAACGTATTCAGTAGTAGGTGAGGTATGTGCAATTTATGAAAATTCGATATATGTTGGGAAACAGGGCGGGGTGTTGTTGACTAACTGCTAGCTCTTAGCTAGTAACTAGTAGTTAGGGGGCCTGGGGAAAAAAGCCTCCTTGTTGTCTTAGGTGCTCGAAATTTCTCATTTCAGCACTTATTAACCTAGAAAATCACCTTTTTAGTCACTTTTTTTCCTCTTTTACCCCTTATGGGCGTATTTA
>Ga0210044_10000384_pt1 | contig 66339 bp, 58 predicted proteins | sample CryGey13umfilter_2_FD_183959 | JGI IMG/M metagenome (GOLD analysis project Ga0210044, IMG submission 183959) | Groundwater microbial communities from aquifer in Utah, USA - Crystal Geyser 4/9/14 3 um filter (SPAdes) (version 2) | ecosystem: Environmental > Aquatic > Deep subsurface >... | reverse complement strand
CACCTTCCCAATACTCCCAAAACACTCTACTATGGCCAATTTGATTCTCCCACAGGCGACTCTGAGACTCGTGCATCGCCATCACTAACGCCTCTCCTAACGGTGTACCAAGATACTGTTCCGGCTGTCCTTGCTCGTACAACCCGTGCCCAGCCTCATGCAATCCACCGAACACAGAAAATAAAGGTGCATCCTTAGCATAGTTAACCGTAATTCGGCAATCCTCACTAGATCCCCCGCAAAACGGATGAATCGTTTTATCTAAACGGCCTTGCTCAAAATCAAACCCTATCCTACTAATCACTTCTGTTATGAAAACCTTTTGTTTTTTCACAGAAAATCCTTTTAAGATATCCCGAGAAGGTTTTACAGAAGAAGCCTGTATCTGCGCGACAATGGGAGCAATTCCAGACTTCAATTCACCAAAGTATTGATCAATATCCTTCACACTAAACCCAGGATCATACCGATCTACCCAATACGCATAAGGATCATCAGCATAACCAACATGCCCGGCTTCTTCTCTAGCCATAACCAGGATTTCTTCCAACACAGGTGCAAAGAGCATAAAATCATTCTCATCACGAGCCTTTTTCCACGCCTGATACCCCTTGCTCTCCATTTCCTTTTTCCGGGCCACAAATTCCTCAGATAAACTCTTTTTGCGATCGTACTTCCTACGTGTCTCTCGGATCAAAGCCCTTTGTGCGGATGACAACTGATCACCATTAGACTCAAGAACGTTTAAATAGCCACCAATCTCTTGTTTAGTAAATTCCCGATACACCAATCTTGCCAATGTACCCTGCTGAAGGGCTCTAAAATCAGCACTTTGATCCGGCATATTCACTCTTTCATCCCATGTCAACAGATTGAGAATGGATTTGAGACGATGTACGTGCTTCAACTCCTCAACCAACTTATCATAAGTCACATGCACTTCTTTTGAATCCTTAGATTCAGCTTCAAGCGTTACATTATCAGCCATAAGAAATGGGGTGCACAGGGAGAGAAAAACCAGTAAATGCGCTAATTTGCACTTCATAATCATAACATTCAACGCACACCTATAGGTGAGGTCAAGTTTCTACTTGTAAAAATTTTACGTCTCAGGTATATTCATGTGCTCGTTAAAATGAATATATTCAAACACATCGCCATTGTAGGCCGCCCTAATGTAGGCAAAAGTCGTCTTTTCAACCGCCTTGTAGGCAAAAGAATGTCAATCGTACATGATGAGCCGGGCGTTACCCGTGATATTATTTCTGCTGTAGTAGATAACCACTTTACGTTGATGGACACAGGGGGCTTAGGCATGGCACCCGATATGACGAATCAGGCTATTCACAATGCAACCGAAGAACAGGTAGACTTTGCCATCCTCGCAGCACAGCTTGTTCTATTTGTCGTAGACGGCCAAAAGGGCTTATTACCTCATGATGAAGAAATCGCCAGCATGCTTCACCGCCACGGTAAACAGGTTATGCTCGTGGTCAATAAAATGGATCATCCGGAGAATACTACCCAACTCAATGATTTTTATCGCCTAGGCTTCAAACAAGTCTTTGGCGTATCCGCAGAACACGGTCATGGTTCCAGCGCCTTACAGAAGGCTATCCAGGACTTTGTAGGCCCTAAATCCGAGGCCACAGAAGATGAAACCGAACCAGAGAACCGTCGCCTTTCAATTTGCTTCGCGGGTCGCCCCAATGTGGGCAAATCTTCGCTTTCTAATTGCTTGTTAAAGGAAAATAGGATGATCGTCAGCGCTGTCCCTGGTACCACACGCGATGCCGTCCAAAAGGATTTCGATTTCACAACACCTAGCGGTAAAATATGGCCGTTTAGCCTCATCGATACAGCTGGCATGCGCTACAAGCAAAAGATGGATTCTTCCGTAGAATTTTACTCTACTTTGCGATCAACACAGTCTATGCAAGGCGCTGATGTTGTTTTCCTCGTTGTTGATGCCAAGGAAGGCGTGACAAAGCAAGACAAACGTATTGCGGGTGAAGTTTTAGAGGCTGGCCGACCCATGGCATTAATCGTAAACAAATGGGATCACGCTCAAGAAGCTTTTCAAAAGGGTGAAGTTGAGGGATATGATAATATCCGCGACTTTAGGGATAAGTTTGCCGAATTCGCATTAAAGGAGCTGTTTTTCCTCTCAAACACTCCGGTAATCTTTACCTCAGCGATTCAAAACTATTCCATGGACCGTATTTTAAAGGCCGCGCGGATGTTATTTGAAATACAATGCACAACAATTCCTACGTCAAAGGTTAATAAAACCGTTAGAGAGCTGCTCGAGAGAACACCTCCAACCATTGTTGGGAATAGGCGTTTTAAGGTTTATTACGCGCTTCAAAGCGGAACAAACCCCATCACCATAAAAGTTTTTTGTAATCAAGCACATCGCCTTGAGGACTCCTATAAACGCTATTTATTAACAAACTTTAATAACACCTTCGGCCTAAAGGGTTGTCCCGTCTTTTTTGACTTCGTCAGCAAACTGCCTCGCGAACAGCAAGATGCGCTAAAAGCCCGCAAAGGCAAAAGTAAGCCGAAAAAAGCTGGTATAGAGGTCGAAAGCAGCGATGATTAAGAACTAAACCTTGCTCGCCGACTGAATTTCCTTGCGATCATAGATCTTATGATCAACCGCTAGCAATGCCATCTTGTTTGCCTCGAGATACCCCCCAAATGCGAGTGTTGGGCCAACCATAGCCTTTTTCCCAAGTAACGTTCCAGGCTGAAGCACAGCATTACAGCCCACCTCCGCATAGTCCCCCATAATCGCGCCAATCTTGCGTAATGCAGTCGGCACACGGCCATAGGGCGTTTTTACAGATATATCCTGATGGTCTAACCTTAGATTTGCCAAAATCACACCTGCTCCCAAATGAGCCCCATTCCCCAAAATAGAGTCACCCACGTAATTAAAATGAGGTGTCTGTACATTGTCCATTAAGATACAATTTTTGTACTCGCAAGAATTACCTAAAACACAATTTGCCCCCACAATGACATTGCCACGAATATATACTCCCGGCCTAAGCTCGGTCTTAGGGCCAATGAAGCAAGGTCCCTCAATCACACCATAAATGGGCAGCTTAGCAGTAGGATCAATAAACACGTTTCCAGACACGCGTAGTCCTTCCGGTATATCCTTTTTTGTCTTTCCTCCCGAGAAATTAAACGACTCTAATGCTAATTGAATTTGAGGCAACCATTCCCATGGCGCAGCATCAGGTGAAAAAAAATCCCTAAAAGGGATTGATGCGGGTAAGTCAAAAAATACTGAAGCTTTCATGGGGCTTAAAAAAATGGAGCGAGCGAAGGGATTCGAACCCTCGACGTCCACCTTGGCAAGGTGGTGCTCTACCAACTGAGCTACGCTCGCACTCTCAATACTACTACTTGGTAAGAATAGAAAGTTATCTTATAAATCCAGCTCCTGAAGTCAAGCTTTTCCACTAACTTTTATTACAAAAATATCCTCCAGACGCCAAGTCATTCCCAGGCATTAGCTTGCAGATACCCCTACAGGCAGATCTTGTTTTTGATTAGGCTTCTTGTAAGGTACACGCGTGGGCTTTTTTGGGGTGTAATAAATAGCGTTCTTGTATAATTCTCTTTGGAAAATTTTGGAATACCTTGATACAGATTCAGCAGTCCCGACAATTAAAATACCATTACTATCTAAACGCTTGGAAAGCCTTTTTAGTAGATCTTCCTTAAAGGATTCATTGAAATATATGATGACGTTTTTGCATAAAATTAAATCGAAATATCCCAATTCATTTAATCTATTTTGCAGGTTGTGTTTTAAGAATTTCACGCGCTCGCGAATCGAATCTTTTATCTGCCAAGATAACTCGTTGTATCTAAAGTAGCGTTTTTGAAAGTCTTCATCTAAGCCACGCGCAATTTCCATAGGGCTGTAGATCCCTTCTTTGGCTTGATGGATCACTTTACTAGAAATATCTGTCGCGATAATCTGAAATTGCTCTGGTTTTAGATCAGATGCCATAACATTTGCTAGCATCGAATCAATGAGCATCGCAATAGAATACGGTTCCTGCCCCGTCGAGCAACCAGCGCTCCAAATACGTATCTTGTTTTTTGCCCCGCTACGCAACAGTTTCATAAAACCAGGGATAACTTTTTCGCGCAACAGCGCCCACATTCCATTTTCGCGAAACCACAGGGTCTCGTTTGTTGTTATCGCGTCAATGATCTTTTCTCGTATAATACCGGTAGCGTCATGTTTTGCTTTTAAATAAAACTCATAGTAATTTGAGCATTCTAGTTCACGGAAAAGTGGCCCAAATCGAGATTCAATCAAATACATTTTATCTTCGTTTAGGGAGATACTACAGTGCTCTTCAATATAACCTCGAAGCAGATCATACACTTTCTTGTCTAGATGGTTATTGACACTCATTCGACTAAATAATGTGAGTATTCGATTCCATGAAGTTGGTAGGAGCCCTATTTCTACGTGCTAATAGATTAATCGCTTCAGAAATAGAATCAATCGGCAAAATCTTATCGGCAAGGCCATCTTCTATTATATGCCTTGGCATGGCATCCACAATACAGGTATCAGGGCTCTGAACAATACAGTACAGGGGGTTAACTTTTCGTAGCGCTCGTACTCCGGCTGTGCCATCTCGCCCCATCCCGGTTAATATAATGACCAATATTTCTCCCGAAAAATTATTAGCTGTCGATTCGAATAAAACATCAATAGACGGGCGACACGAGTTTACTGGGGCGTTCTTATTTAATGCAATTTCATAGCCTCTACTTCCTTTAATAATGCCCATATGATGCCCACCTGGCGCAATGAGTACTTGGTTAGGAGAAACGATCATACCAGAAGCAGCTTCGCTAACGTCTATTTTTGATTCTTTCGCCAAATGCTTGGCCAATGATGCCGTATAAATTTCAGGCATGTGTTGAACAATAAGCACAGGACACCCGATATCACTATCCAAGAGCGGAATGACTTTTCGTAAAGCGCTTGGCCCACCAGTAGATGAGCCTATTAAAACCATATCTACTTTTGAAAGTCGCTTTCTGTGCTTGGCAATACGAGGGCCAAGCATTGAATGATTGGAAAAATTCCCCGAGTACACCAAGTCTACCACTTCTTTTAATCTGGCTTCTAACCTTAATTGCTGGGATTTGGCATCCAGGGTATTTGCTTTTTCTATGAACCCCAACGCGCCCAACTTTAATGCCTCCATCACTAGCGGATTGCTTTGGTCAACGACTCCACTAATCATAACAACCGGAAGGTTCGGATAATTTTTCTTGATCGCTTTAAATACCGCCAGGCCGTCCATATCCGGCATAAAAACATCTATAATAACCAAATCCACATCTAGCTTCTTGAGCTGCCTTAAGGCGCCTTCACCTGAATATGATTTACCGACACAATTTGTTTCAGGAAAAGCTTCTACGATTGACACTAATATGTTCCTGAAAACAATGCTGTCATCAATAATAAAAACGTTTAGTTTTGTATCCCGCATTCGCTAATTTGAAAAGTTTCTCGTACAATTAATGCCTCTTATTTCTATCGCCGGTCCCAGTAACCGTTCAATTTCATCCCGAAGGCTTTCTTTATTTAACTTGGATTGAAATGAATCCATACCCGCCTTCTCACCTTTTACACGATTCTTCTCCGTGCACAAAGTAGTCAAAGCAATCACAGGCTTATCTTTAAATCGCTCGTAGGACTTTATTTTACGCGCCAACTCATAACCATTCATAATCGGCATTTCTACATCCGTAAGCACTAAATCGTAATCATTCTCCTGCAACAGTTGCCATGCCTCCTGACCATTCTGAGCAACATCCACTTCGGCACCAAATTCACGTAAATATTTCGCAACCACTATCCTGAAAAATTCCGTATCTTCAGCAAATAATAATCGCTTCCCTTTCATGATAGATGAGGTCCTCTTCCAATCATACATCACAGGGTCTACGGTTTCAAACAGCCCATAAACATCTATAAACAATGTCATTGTCTCGTTAATTAATGTGGAACCTAATATTCCTTTGGCTTTGATCGTTTCTTCATCCAATTTCAAATCGCTCTGCACAATGTCTACGATCTCGCTCACCAGAATACCCATAGGCTTGCGTACAAACTTGGGTATAATAACAAATAACTTCTCTGCCTTTGAGTCCAATGGGGTGACTTCTATATAATCATGTAGCCGGATTAATCTCATCGAGGCTTCACGATGTGTCATAAATTCTTTTTCCCCAAAATGCTCTATCTCGGTTGTATTTATTTTTTCGATACGATCGATCATTGAAATATTAATCGCAAAAACTTCTTCCGGCCCGCTTTTAAATAGAAGTATGGGCTGATGCTCAATCACGCAGTTTATGCTATTTTTTACGGCTTGTAGTTTCCCTTCATCTTTAAATTCGGAAAACTCCATGCTCGCGGCATGCGCAATACAATTAGGATCCAGTATCATGGCAATTTTGCCATCTCCTAAAATCGTTGTCCCGGAATAACATTTTGAGTCGTGAAAATAATCGCTGAGGGGCTTAACAACAACTTCCTCTACGTCAAATAGTTCGTCTACAATAAGGCCGTAGCGTTCTTGGTCCGCCTTTAACACCAATATATAGCCTTCTTGCTTTAATGACAACGTGGAGAGGTTAGATCGCTTCACCGCTTCGGGTTTAACTTCGTTTAGCTGCTCTACAGATTCACCGGACGCGCGTTTATCTGTCCCTTCCATATCAAGCAATGTCGCTAAATCAACCAGCGGAAGCATCTTATCTCTTAATCTTAAAATAGGGCACCCCCTAACTGCTTGTATTTTGTTAATCTTACTGATTTTTACGATCTCTTCTAAATGTATCTGCGGAACCGCAAAGCACCGATTCCGAGAAGCTGCGATCATGGCTGGAATAATGGCTAAAGTTAAGGGCAAGCGCATAGTCACATACGTGTATTTGCCTTTTACAGAATCTAACTCCACATTCCCGCCCAAACGCTCAATATTTGCGCGCACAACATCCATCCCAATTCCTCTACCGGAAATCTCGGTCACTTCGCTCGCTGTCGAAAACCCGGGGGTAAACACCAGCTGAAATGCTAATTGATCATTTAATAAATTGGCCTCCTCGGGTGTGATCAACCCTTTTTCAATCGCCTTATTCTTGATACTAAGAGGATCCATCCCCTTACCATCGTCCCAAACACTGATTTGAACTTGGCTTCCCACATGGCTGGCCATAAGTTTAATCGTTCCCGTTCGCGGCTTGCCTTTCTCTAATCGAGCTTCAGGAAATTCTATCCCGTGATCCACACAATTGCGTATCATATGCGTGAGGGGATCTGATAACATCTGCACGATAGATTTATCAATCTCAACGCCTATCCCGAATGTCTTAAATTCCACTTCCTTTCCCAACTTGCTGGATAAATCCCGAACCACTCGGTTAAACTTTTCAAAAAGATTCCCAATCGGCTGCAGTCGCGTCTGCATCACCTTCTCCTGCATCATTGAAGTCACCGACCGGATCTTCTGCATCACCCCGCCTAATCCGGATTTAGGCATATCTAGTTTACTTAATACGCGCATTAATTGATTTCTGGCCAATACCATTTCACCTGCAAGATTCATCAAATCATCCAAAAGGGGCACAGCTATCCGTATTGTCTCATCAGGTTTATGGGTGGCATGCTCTCCTAAACTAAAAGCAAAATTGACCGCATTGATGCCTTTTGTCTGAAACATGGCTCTTGTTTTTTTATCCAAGAATCGTGTAGCTTTTCGTTTTGCTTGGTTAAATTTTTGCTCTGCTTTAGCCAGAGAAACTAAATCCCTTATATTGTCTGAACCGTTTTTATCTTCTTTTTTATTACCGATTCGCTCTAAATGAGCTTTCCAATTTTTAATAGTTTTTTCAGGAATTTTTTCAATCTGCTCAATCGCTATATCCCACGCCATCTGTATCAGCTCCGTATCCATGGTTGAGGAAAAGAGCACTTTACAGTCAATGTCCGCTTCAATCGGGTTTTCTAGCCCATCGATTTCCGCTATATCCGTATTTGAATCTAAATATTCTCCAAAGGATGATATATACGAAAAGAAATCAACTAACTTGCGGTTTTTCTCATGAACATCTCGTTTCAAATTGACGGTGATAACATAAAATAAATGCCCGTTACTGATGGATTCTTGCAGCATCTCTGCAGTAGCCTTAAATATCCGCAAATTTTCCGGCAGGTCGATATTCATCTCCAAGGCCTCTTTAAATAAACCAGCGGATCCTTTCTGCTTTTCTCCGATTAATTTTTCAACAGCTTCACGCTCTTTGCCAATATCTATTCCTTCACTATTTACGGCATCGTTTACTAAAATGCGCAACTTGTCCGCACCGGATAATAGCGTATCCACAATTTTCGCATTCACCTCGAGCTCGCCTTCGCGTATCTTTGATATCACGCTCTCCATAACGTGAGCCAATGAGGAGATATTATTAAGGCCAAAAAACCCGGACGTTCCCTTGATCGAATGAACTCCTCGAAAAATTCGATTTACTAATTCCTTGTCGGTACTGCTCTTCTCTAACTTAAGCAAATCCGGCTCCAAGCTATCCAAATGTTCGCTGGACTCTTGAACGAAAACGTCCAACATTTCCTCGCTTTCAAATGACATAACTAAACCGAATTACACATTAGCCTCAATACCAAACCTTTCCTTCATCTTCACGAATGAAAATAACTTCATATTCGATTGCGAGCACCCCGTAATCTTAAATTTAATCGAACGCTTCTGGCACTCCTGATACACACTGATCAACAGGTTCAACCCCTGAGAATCGATAAGATCCACATCTTTTATATCCAGCGTAATCGTATCTATATCCCCACTTTCGTGAAATATTTCTTGAAACTGGCTCTTCTTTCGCGAAACAGATGTTGATATCAAATCTTCATGTATCGATATCGTCAAATCTCCATTTTCTAATGTGCGCTTCATTTTTTGACCTTCCTATAATTCATTAACGTTTAGGCTAATAGCTCTTCCTGTTCCATTGATAAAATCTCTACCGGTTTCAATATGGGCAACAGTTGATTATCTAACTTAACAATGCCTTCTAAAAATTTACTGGATACACCCAAATCGTGTTTGTCTTGCAACTTTGTCAGCTCTGCACTGATAACATCGCCTATCTCATCCACATACAGCCCCACGATATCATCACACGTCCACATATCCGCACGGCGGTGAAGATAGTTTAACCGCTCCAACTCAGCGTTACTCTTCAGCACAATATATACGCCCTGTTGTCCAGGTGTCCTTGCTTTTATACCAAGAAGCCCCATCACGTCCAAAACCGTTACGATCTGGCCACGTAGGTTAATCAGCCCTTTCACAAAGTAAGGTGCGCGATCCACACACCGAATCTCCAAACTACGATTAACTTCCCGCACAAACAAAATGTCTATGCCAAACATATCATCGCCCAACTTAAACGTAATAAATTGACGATGAGCCATAACATTAATAATGGATAGGGGAGTTTATCAAGAAGGGGGGTATTGTCTTTGGATTAAACCTATATTGGGCTTGATCAGAATATGGAGCCGGCTGTCAGACTCGAACTGACGACCGTCCGCTTACAAGGCGGGTGCTCTACCAACTGAGCTAAGCCGGCGCAATAGGCGCTTCCATAAACAATATATGGCAGCTTTTTAGCACAAATGCCAGCTTTTATTTTAATTAAATGCCTAAAAAAACGAGTCTCTATCAGCATTTCTAAAACGTCCGGTTTGCAAAACCATTAACATCTCGCAATCAATGCTTTCCAACTTCAGCAAATAGAACCCAACTCTTTCTTACATATATCAACCAATATAGAAAGATTTGCGCTTGACCGCAATATTTCACGTCCCTTATCATTAAATCGTTATCTAAACCTTTATTTAAACCCAAGCACCCAATTCAATATGTCTGAAAAAGATCAAAATAAAAACGAGAAGCAATCTTGTTGCAGCACTGAAAAATGTTGCCCTTCAAAATGCCTTAACTGGTCTCGCGCCGTTAAAGCGGGCATCATAGCCACAGTAGCCATGACAATTGTCATGTTCTTACTGGGCATGAATTCCCTATATCTCCTCGGAGAACTCGCTTTAGGTAATGCAGCTAGTCTCTTCGCTATCTACTTAGTAGGTGCTATCATTCACTTCGGTGTTGGTATTATTTACGCAATTATCTTTGCGCTCATCTTCGCTCCCATCCCTTGCATGAATGCTGCTGTAAAAGGAATCATCTACGGAACAATCCTAACAATCATTGCCTGGTTTGCATTGCCTCCCGTTATAGCTAAAGTGCAAGACATGCAACAATCCAATAATCCTTGTATGGTTATGGTCGTCGAAGAAGAGGAGGTCATCACGATCACAGAAAACGTCTGCCAACCCTGCAACCCTTGCATGGCTAACCCATGCAAATCTATGACTCAAATGAATCCATGTAATCCCTGCAATCCATGCAACGCGGCCACTTCTAGCGCATTTATGGGCATGCTCATCAGCTGGATCAACCACGTTACCTATGGTCTTGTGCTCGGTTTAGTATACTGCCGCAAAAAGGCTAGGAAAGATAAATTTTAAACACTTCCCCCCAAAAAAAACTAAAAGGGTCTTCGTTTAATAAACGTAGGCCTTTTTTTTATTTCGATGCACAGATTTCTTTTTCTTCTGGCTTAATAATATAAGAGGGCTTGGCATCTTCCAACTTCTCTAGATAATCCAGGGTATAGTGTAGTCCTCTACTCTCCTTCCGCTGCATCGCGCACTCGATTACAAGAAGTGCCACTTGGGTCAAATTACGCAGCTCTAGCAACTTAGGTTCCACTTTAAAGTCCCAATAATACTCGTTAATCTCGTTACTCAAATTCTGTATCCGTGTCTTTGCCCGTTGCAAGCGTTTTGTAGACCGCACAATGCCCACATAGTCCCACATGGTTTGTTTCAATTCTTCCCAATTATGAGAAAGGACAACGCGCTCATCAGAATCTTGTATATCCCCGCTCACCCAGGAGGGTAATGGCATAGAGTCGTCTTGATATCTTTTTAAATAATCAATAACAGATCTTGCCCCTCGTCTCGCCATCACAACAGCTTCTAATAAAGAATTACTTGCTAAACGATTTGCACCATGAAGTCCCGTACAAGCTGCCTCACCACAAGCATACAGGCCGGGCAATTCCGTTTCCGCGCTTATGTTTGTTACAATGCCGCCACATAAATAATGCGCTGCTGGAACAACGGGAATATAATCTTTTGCCATATTGATACCTCGTTGAAGGAGGGTCTCAAAAATATGGGGAAATCGCTTTTTTAAATAATCTTCGCTTTCATGTGTAATGTCTAGCCACACATGCTTAGATCCCGATTGTTTCATCTCCAAATCAATAGCTCTTGCCACAATGTCCCTCGAGGCCAGATCTCCTCTGGTATCATATTTTGGCATAAAGGAATTCCCTTCCATATCACGTAATATGGCACCTTCTCCACGAATTGCTTCACTGATCAAAAATCTGTCGTCGTCTTTTGTATAAAGCGCGGTTGGGTGAAATTGCACGAACTCCATATTACTGATTCCTACCCCGGCTCGATACGCCATTGCTATCCCGTCTCCGGTGGCAATATCCGGATTCGTTGTAAACTGGTAGGCTTGCCCGATTCCGCCGGTTGCGATTAATATCACTTTTGCGGCAAAGGTCTTCACTTCTCCTTTGTTCGTATCCAGCGCATACAAGCCCAATACTTCATTATGCTTACTATAGTGCTCCGGGAAGTTTTTCTTCAGCGTAATCAGATCAATTGCAAAAAAGTGTTCCAATACTTCAATATTTTTTAGCTTGGCTACGGAATCTAACAACGCACTTTCAATAACTTTTCCGGTCACATCGTTTGCGTGCAATATCCTGCGCTGCGAATGCCCACCTTCTTGACCGAGCGAAAAGCTGCCGTTCTGTTCCTGGCTAAACTGAACGCCAAATTGTATCAATTCTTCAATACAGGCTGGTGCTTCTTCTACAATTTTACGGGCCACGCTTTCATCATTTAAACCGTCTCCGGCATCCAAGGTGTCTTTAATATGTAAATCAAATGCATCACCTTTACTGGTTACACAGGCAATCCCGCCTTGCGCGTAATTTGTATTAGAATCCGCACGGTTCTTTTTTGTGATAATCGCAACGGAGTAACCTTTCTGGGCAACTTCTAACGCAAAACTCAGACCGGCTATGCCGCTCCCTACTACAACAACATCGTACCCCATTTGTGCCATCTAAAGAATTATATTATCTATCAATCGATACTCGTCTAGCCACACGGCTGTCATAAGCAAAGTTTGCCCGGGTACCACTTCTCTTAAGGGTTTCATCGTAACTTTATCGACAACTGACACATAAATCACGCGCAATCTCAAGCTCTGGCGTAACTTATGCGTCGCTTCAGCAATAATTCTGTCCACATTACGCATTCCTTGATCCGCCATTTTCTTACCGGCTTCCAGGGCTTCATAAACTTTTCTCGCATCGTTTCGTTGCGCATCTGTCATTAAAAAATAACTCGAGCTGTAAACCACGCCGTGTTCATCCCGCACAATCGGAATCTCACACAGTTTCACGTCAAATTGTAAATCTTTTATCATTTTAGTAACCACTGCGGTCAATTGTGCGTCCCGTTGTCCTAGGCATAGCCCATCGGGTTTAATCGCGTTTAGGTAAACAGCGATCAATGTGGTCACACCTTTAAAGTAATAGGGTCTGGATTTCCCGCATAAATCTTTGCTCAATTCATCTTCGGCCACGCTCGTGGAAAAGCCTTTTGGGTAAATTTCTTCAACGCTCGGAGCAAATAGGATATCGATTCCTCTGGCTTCACACTTTTTTTTATCTCCTTCGAGATCTTTCGGGTACTTTGCTAAGGTTTCATTTGGCCCAAACTGCTTCGGGTTTACGAAAACGGCCACAATCACAATATCAGCCTTCTTTTTCGCTTCGTCAAACAACCGCAAATGGCCTTCATGAAGGTATCCCATGGTTGATACCAAGCCTATCGTCTTCCCTTCCTTGCGTAACGCATCGACTTTTTCTTTTATATCTTTAATGCGTTCGTATACTTCCATATCAGATGGTATTTGTGGCTGACTTTTTATGATTTTATACTATCTAATATATGTAGTACAATAACAATTCTCTCATGCTCTCCCATTCCTACATCCAAGATCTCTTTGCGGAACGCATCGGCGGTAAACTCTACGGTAAATCCACCGAACTCTATAAATTTGCTAAAATTAAGCTCGCTAAAAATGAGGCTATTCTGGAAAAACCTCATTTAGATATCATCGATATGGGCGTGGGTGAGCCGGATGATATGGCTTTCCCGGAAATCGTCAGCGCGCTCCAGTTAGAGGCAGCTCTCCCCGAAAATCGCACCTACGCGGATAATGGTTGTCGCGAATTCAAGGCAGCGGTTGCTCATTATATGCTTAATCTGTTTAACGTTAAGTTAAACCCGGATACCAATATCATCCACTCCATCGGCAGCAAATCCGCTTTATCAATCCTCCCTACGTGCTTTATTAACCCGGGGGATGTCGCTCTCATGACGATTCCTGGTTACAATATCTTTGCAACCCATACCCGTTATCTGGGGGGGGAGGTGTTTAATCTCCCGCTAACCGAGGATAATCATTATTTGCCGGATCTCAACGCTATTCCAAATGAGATAGTAGAGCGCGCAAAGGTTTTGGTGCTTAATTATCCTAATAACCCAACGGGCGCTTCAGCTCCCCTTGAATTCTATAGGGATGCGATCGCCTGGGCTCGTCAAAATGAAATCATAATTATCCAAGATGCCGCCTACTCCGCCCTCGTCTACGATGGTGTTTACCGTTCCATATTCCAGGTTCCTGAAGCGATGGAAAATTGTATCGAGGTTCATTCCCTTTCGAAGAGTTTTAATATGACGGGTTGGCGAATGGGCTGGGTCTGTGGTAACCCTTTAATCATAAAGGCCTACGGTGATGTCAAAAACAATACAGACTCCGGCCAATTCCTCGCTATCCAAAAGGCAGCTGCGCTTGCCCTTTATACACCGCAAATTACCGACAAGATAATGAAGAAGTACTCACGGCGTATGCATCTTCTTATGGGTGCGCTCAGTGAATTGGGCTTTATCGTCTCAATGCCTAAGGGTAGCTTTTTCTTGTATACAAAAGCGCCCAGGTCTGCCAAAAGGGGTAGCGAAATAACCCATTTCTCCAATGCGGAGGACTTTAGTCAATGGCTTATCCGTGAACATCTTATCAGCACGGTTCCTTGGGATGATACCGAAGCGGGTATTCGCTTCTCGGTCACGTTCCACGCCCCTTCCCCTGTTGAGGAAATGTACGTGGTTGATGAAATCAAAGCGCGGCTCCAAAATTATATATTTACTTTCTAAGAGTGACAATCCTCAGTAACGTCGCATGCTGGGGTCAATTTTGCGCGCCCAGCCTTCTATCCCGCCCATTAAATTAGTGGCATTGTCCCACCCTTTTTCACGTAAGAAATTGGTCATATAAAGGCTTCGCCCACCGTGGTGGCAATATACAACCACTGTCTTGTTTTTTGGTATCTGTTGAAAACGTTCAGGAAGCTCCCCCATCGGTATATGAACAGATCCTTCTAGTCGGCATATATCTACTTCGTAGCTTTCGCGCACATCTAGTAACAATACTTCGCCGGATTTCAGCCAGTCTGCTACCGTTTCAGCTTCTACTTCGTAGGGCAATCCTTCGGTCACCAAATGGTCTTCTCTATTCAGCGTACACTCAAATTCATAATTGCTAGCTTCAATCGAAATTATCCTGGGGTGTGTCCCGCATAGGGGGCACTTGGGGTCTTTCTTAATATGCATTTTCTGAAAGCGTCCCGCTAAGCTTGCTACAGTCAACATCTGGCCGCTTAAGGGTTCTCCTAAACCCACAATAAACTTAAGCGCTTCCATCGCTTGCAGGCTGCCTATAACACCACAAAGCGCCCCCAATATCCCTGCTTCAGAGCAGTTCGGAACGGTTCCGGGCTCCGGCACTTCCGGAAACAAACAGCGGTAACAGGGCCCGTCTTTATAAGCTTCAAAAACGGTTACCTGGCCTTCATATTGAAATAGGCTACCGTAAACAAGTGGTTTATTGAGCATATAGGCCGCGTCGTTCATTAAATAGCGTGTGGGAAAATTATCTGTCCCGTCCACCACAAGGTCGTACTGCGCTAATATCTCTAAAACATTGTCCGGCCGAACGCCTGTTTCATGTATAACCAATCGGCAATGGGGGTTCAAGTTAGCTAACCGTTCTTTGGCCGAATCCACTTTTTTGCGCTCTATACCAAGGGTATCATGCAAGACTTGTCGTTGCAAATTATGCTCTTCAATAACATCCATATCGGCCAACCCAAGGGTGCCCACACCTGCCGCGCATAAATACATAGCTACAGGGCTACCCAGCCCCCCTAATCCAACAATCAATACGCGCGCGCGCTTAAGTTTCTCTTGCCCAAGCTTTCCGATTCCTGGCAAAATAACATTGCGTCCATATCGCGCCAGTTCTTCTGATGTCAGTTCGTCCATTATCCTTTTATTAATATTTGAAATTTCTTCCTTCAAATGTTATTTGTTTTTACACAATTTATCAAACTAGAATATAGTAAATAAAAATCATTATATGAAAAATAAATATGTGGTCATTATCGCGGGGGGCAAGGGGGAACGTTTCTGGCCTATGAGCCGTCTCTCTCATCCTAAGCACGTACAAGCTATTGTCGGCAGCAAGCCTATCATCGTCCAAACGCTTGAAAGGCTCGAGGGTATCGTCCCTAAGGAAAACATGCTTATCATCACGAATGCCACTCAAAAAGAGGCTATCTGTGATGTCTGTAAGGATTTTATAACACCGGACCAGGTAATCATCGAACCTGAAGGGCGGGATACCGCCGCTGCCGTTGGCTTAGCGAGTGTTCTTGTTAAGCGCAAGAATCCGGATGCTGTCTTAGCTATCTTCCCGGCCGATCATGTCATTAATAACAGGGACGATTTCCAGGGTACGTTAAATGCTGCTTTTTCTGCCGCGCAAAGGGATTCTGTCTTGGTAACGATTGGCATCAAGCCTCGCGAGGCTTCTACATCCTATGGTTACATCCAGCGTGGCAAGGAATGGGAGAACTTCGCTGGCTACACGGCTTTCTTTGTCCGTCGTTTCGTTGAAAAACCGGATAAATCAACGGCAACGGAATATATCGTTTCGGGTGACTACTACTGGAATGCCGGTATGTTCATCTGGTCCGCAAAGGCCATCCTTTCCGCTTTTGAGGAACATGCTCCTAATCTCTTCGCTTCTCTCAAACAAATAGATTCCGAGCTCGCGGCTAATAAACCGATCGATGGGGTCTTAAAGGATATTTTCCCTAAAATGGAAAGGATTTCGATCGACTACGCGGTCATGGAAAAGGCGATCAATGTCGTTGTCATTGAATCAAGGTTCGACTGGGATGATGTTGGTGAATGGGAGGCCATCGCTCGCCACTTTCCTCAAGATAGTGCCGGTAATGTCATCAATGGTACTGCTTTTGCTGAGGACTCGAATAACAACATCATCGTCAACACAGATGGTCACTTAACCGCTGTCATTGGCATCAGCGATATGGTGATTGTTCAGACCAAAGATGCTACGTTGATCTGTCCTAGAAATCGCACAAAGGATATCAAGGCTTTGGTTCAAAATTTGTCTCAAGACGCTAACCTAAAGAAATACACTTGAACTACCTAGGGATCGATTACGGGGAAAAACGCATAGGGCTCAGTTTCGCGGATGAGCTGGGTATCGCTCTGCCCATCCCGCCTGCTATCGGAAAATCGTTAGAGGATCGTCTCCAACAAATTTCAGATGTAATCAAACAACGCAGGGTCGGGGCTATCGTCATCGGCTACCCGTACAACATGGATGGTTCCATCGGTTTCAAGGCAAAGGAGGTGGATCAATTTATCGATATCCTAAAAGTGCGTTTCCAGCTCCCTATTCATAAAACGGATGAGCGGCTCACGTCCGCTCAGGCGGAGTTTGACATGCAAAGCATAATGCATAAAAAAAAGCGCAAAACGATTGCCCAACAACAAAGGGATCGTAAAACGGGTGATATAGATTCGCGGGCCGCAACGTTAATCCTTCAAGAGTTCCTCAATGCGTTGGAGGGGTAAATGTGCTTACGATGGTACCAACTTCTTCGGCTGGCAAAGTCAATCGGGGGGCAATACTATACAGGATTTTCTCGAAGCGCGTCTTCACGTCATTTTCAAACAACCCGTCCGTGTCCATAGCTCAGGGCGTACAGATTCGGGTGTCCATGCCAAGGAACACGTTTTCCATTTTGATGCCGATTGGGTCCACTCCACACCGGAGCTCCTAAGAGCACTCCGTTGCGGCCTCCCAGCAGGCATCCAGGTCTACGACATCAAAAGGGTATCGGATAAATTTCACGCGCGCTATTCCACCAAGGGTAAGCGTTACGTCTATCGCTTCCACAGGGGTTATGCCCCGCCCATGGAATCTCGCTACACCCATTCTATAGGGGATAGACCAGTAGACGTTAAGGCCATGCAAGAGGCCGCTAAATACTTAGTCGGCGAACACGACTTCAGTGCTTTCGGTGCCGCTCGTGAGGACAATGTTAAGGATAATCCCAACAAAAATATCTGGAGGGTTGATATCCTGGCCCGTGGCTCCAAAATCCGTTTAATAACAGAGGGCAGTGGCTATTTGTACAAAATGGTTCGTAGCATGGCGGGTACGTTGCTAGAGGTCGGTTTAGGTAAAATGGAACCCACTCGCGTCAAAGAGATTCTAGATAGCCGAGTTCGCTCGCGGCTCGTAGTAACCGCCCCGTCCAAGGGGCTCTGTCTCGAAAAGGTCTATTATTAAATGAGTATGACAAAGCGCCCCACCAAACCTTTTTTCCCCTTCGCTCCTCTTAAGGGTTCAAAGTACAAGGGTCTCTACTGGCTAGCCGCTATCTTTTTCGGCTCAATTTTAATCGCTATGGCGGTCACGCCGCTCATCTACGATTTCGTCCAGAATTGGCACGCGTCTTCCCCTAATCAACTCAACACCTACCTCTCAAAAAAGGGTATCCATATTTATTTTAATCGTGTGCGTTTGGCCGCTGTTATTGCGTTACTCCCCTGGATGCTCTACTCCTGCGGCCTCTTTCAATGGTCCGCAATAGGTCTAAACTTCACGCAACAGGGCTTCAATCGAGCATTCAGGTGGTTCTTCATCGGCGCTTCACTGATTTTCTTCATGGCTGCTTTCCGCTTTATATACGCCTCTGGTTTTTCTCTTCCCGTCATTGCAGACACCCTTTATGAGAAAATAAGATTAATCAAACACCTCTCGCTTCCCCTTATTTTCATCTCTGCCATCGCAGTCGGTGTACTCGAAGAGGTTCTCTTTCGTGCCATCATCTTTCGTTTCTTCTATCAAGCGCTTACGCCTATCATCGCAATCGTCCTTAGCAGCTGCTTCTTCGCCTACGCCCATTTCAAAATCCATGCCAGCCCGGATGCAGGTGTCTACACAATCGCCCTAAATAACATCTTTGGCATCGGCAAAAGCTTTAATTTAATCGAATTCATAAACCTCGCTTTACTGGGTGCCTTTCACAGTCTTTTGCTCATACGGACAGGTTCGCTCATGCCTTGTATCGGCTTCCACGCGGGCACAGTCTTTATCATGCTCTTCACGCGAAAATATTTCGCGATAACAGATACCGCTGTCCCGGCTTTCCTGGGCACAACAAAGCTGATCGATGGGGTCTTACCGCTCATTGTTCTTGCGCTTCTGGTCTCTGCGCTTTACTTCGACTGTTTTCACAGAAAATATGCTCAAGTTCGTTAAAATTCTTCTCGATTGGCTCTACCCCAGAGACTGCCTTTCTTGCCAAACGCGTTTAACGAAGAATAGTTCTCTCCAATACCTCTGCCAACCGTGCGCACATAAAATCGAATGGGTACACTCCCCTCACTGCAAAACATGTGGCTACCCTTTCTACGGAGATGTCTCTGGTGAACGCGTTTGCCCTAAGTGTGTTGAGCTCGATCCCGTATTCTCAAATGGCAAAACGGCTTTTTTATTAAGGGGCACGGGTAGGAAGATCATCCACGAGTTAAAATATCACCGGGGTCTCTATTTAGAAAGGGACTTAAGTGCTCTTCTATCACAGCAAACCGAGTTTATAAATTTCATCAACAACGCCGTCTTGGTACCCGTCCCGCTCCATGCAAAAAAGGAGCGTAAGCGCGGCTTCAATCAAAGCCTCTTTATCGCAAACGTCTTAGCAAACGCAGCACAAAACACTAAGGTAATGGAGCTCCTTCAGCGCACCAAGAACACAAAAACCCAAACGCGTATGAATCGCCAGGAGCGTCTTAAAAATGTGCGTAAGGCTTTTGCTTTAAATAAAAACAAATCGCTAGACCCAGACGTCCGTTATATCATCATAGACGACGTTTTCACAACAGGCTCAACAACAAATACGTGTGCTCATATTCTCAAAAAACACGGCGCAAAACATATCGATATCCTCACCATCGGCCACGGCTGATCTCTTCAACTCCCTAACCCCTAAACAACAATATCGGTACCTGCGATGTCTGGATAAGCTCCTTAGTCGTACTGCCAAAAAAAAGGCTGTGCATTTTTGAATGCCCGTATGCCCCCATTGATAACAGATCGATATCGTGCTCTTTTATATAGTCCGTAACAGCCACAGCAACAGCCTCTTCATGGTGCAAGTGTGCTATCACTTGAATGCCGCTTTCTTTTATTTTATTTTCCGCGTATGCCAGACTTCTTTCAGCCCCTGGTGTCTTTTCGGTCACACATAATATATGGCATTCCAAATCTTCAAAAAGGAGCTGACTGCTTACATATTCAATCGCTTTATTGGAGCTGGGGCTTCCATCATACGCAATTAGAAATCGTTTAACTTCTCTGGTTTCTTTAGTAGCAATCAACAATGACTTGTGCGTGGCGTGAGCCAAGCGATCTAAATGCGCGCCAACATAACCCGCTTTGGCATTATCCTGCTCGCCTCCTTTTCCAACCACAATTAGTTCTGCCTGATCTCCTATTTCGGCAATCGTTTCAACCAAGGAGCCTCGGCGATGCAATATCTCTGGCTGCTCAATCCCATTTTCTGCCAACACTTTTTTGGCACGTTCTAAGATCTCTACGCCTTTATGCTGCTCTAGCTTACCGTGCTCTTCGTCTATTTTTGTGAGTTCTTTAAGCAAACTGCTTTTTGCGCCCAATCCTATACTGCCACTCAAATCCACTTTCGCTTTCATTTCTGTATGAGGCGCTGCAATATGTAACAGACATACACGCATCCCCGTCTGCTTTGCCGCCCACGCGCTTAATCGGCAAATACTATCGGCGTAGGTTGATCCGTCTATACAGGCAATAATTTTACTCATAGTCTTTCCCAATCTTTAGTGTGTGAGATCCAGCTCGGTAACATCCGTTTTATTATGAATACCAAGGTTTTCTACAATTGTAGCACTTGCTTCGTTTAAGCCAAGCAATTTCACCTCTGTGCCTTCTCGTCTGAATTTAAGTACGACTTTATCAAGTGCCCCAACGGCTGATAAATCCCAAAAATGGGCTTTATGTACATCAATAGTCACGTTCTCAACCACTTCTTTAAAATCAAAAAATGTGGCAAAGCGTTCCGCGGATGCAAAAAATACTTGTCCTTGTACGGTATATACGCGCTGGCCATGCTCATCTCGCTCAGATTTTACAACCAATAGGCGAGACACTTTCTTCGCAAAGAAGAGCGCGCTCATCAACACTCCCGCAAACACGCCTTTGGCCAGGTCATGGGTAATCACCACCACGATAACCGTCGTAATCATCACTAGGCTTGATGTTCTCGGATGGCTTCTCAGGTTCTTTACAGATGTCCAGCTAAAGGTACCAATGGCTACCATAATCATCACCGCCACCAATGCGCCCATCGGTATTTGTTTCACCCAATCCGCTAATACCAAGATCAGAAACAATAAAAAGCATCCCGCAAACAGGGTTGAAAGTCTTCCTCGCCCACCGGATTTCACATTAATCACAGATTGCCCGATCATGGCACACCCGGCCATCCCGCCAAAAAATCCGGTCACTATATTGGCAATCCCTTGTCCCGCGCATTCTTTGTTTTTCTTACTGGGCGTATCCGTTAAGTCATCGATGATCACAGCAGTCATCAGCGATTCCAACAAACCAACCGCCGCCAGTGTCAGTGAAAAGGGTAATATAATTTGTAGCGTTTCCAGCGTCAGGGGTATGTTCGGTATGAGGAACATCGGTAGCGTACTGGGTAACTCGCCCATATCTCCTACCGTTCGCAAATCAAGCCCCATCATGATACTTAGCACTGTCAAAACAACAATCGCTACCAATGGCGAGGGTACGGCTCGGGTGATATAGGGAAATAGGTAAATAATGCCTAACCCTGCAGCTACCATCGCGTACATCTGCCATCCCGCACCGTAAAACTCGGGTAACTGTGCCATAAAAATAAGTATCGCCAGCGCGTTTACAAACCCTGTGACAACAGACTTCGACACAAATCGTAATAATGAGCCTAATTTAAATATACCGGCAAATACCTGCATAACTCCGGTTAACACGGTCGCGGCCAATAAATATTCCAAACCGTGCTCTTTTACTAGCGTTATCATCACCAACGCCATGGCTCCCGTCGCTGCGGAAATCATTCCTGGCCGTCCTCCCACAAAGGCAATCACTACCGTAATACAGAAGGAGGCATATAAGCCTACTTTGGGATCCACTCCCGCAATAATAGAAAACGCAATGGCTTCGGGAATAAGTGCGAGGGCCACTACCATTCCGGCCAGTAAATCTCCTCTTACATTGCCAAACCATTCAGATTTTAATCGAGAAAGTAACATGTCTTAACTTTTTTGTTTTTTTATAAAACGCCATGGCCCATACTTTTACGAAACCATGCCATTTTTTTTATTATTGATCCAATTACCCCTTATAAAGTAGTCCATCATGATAAACCTTACCTATTATAAGTCAAGGCCTTATAGACCAACGCGTCTACTGCTGCGCTCTACCATAGAGGGGCACAAAACTTAAATTTCATCCATCGAAATATCATTTACTTGCAAAGCGTTCACGTTTATAGTTTAATACTAAACTAAATAATACATAGCTCATGGCGTTATTCAGTAAACCAAAATACTCAACTCTTGATGTTAAGAAAAAAAAGGACATCCCGGCAGGATTGTGGACTAAATGTCCCAAGACAGGCGAGATCGTCTACAACAAGGATTTGGAGAATAACTTAAATGTTGTCCCAAATAGTGGTTACCATTTCCCTATCAGCGCACCTGCTAGAATCCAGTCCTTATTAGACGCAGGTAGTTTTGTCGAAATGGATAGCGAGCTGTGTTCCGCTAACCCGTTACAATTCAAGGGCGTCTCTTGCTATGATGAAAAACTCAAGCAATATAAAAAGAAAACGGGCTTAAATGATGCCGTTATTACAGGTACAGGTACCATGGGTGGCACGCCGGTAAACATTTCTGTAATGGATTTTCGCTTCCTCGGAGCCAGTATGGGTTCCGTAGTGGGTGAAAAAATTACGCGTTGTATTGAGCGCGCAATCAAACAAAGAACTCCTGTCATTATCGTCTCCGCTTCTGGTGGCGCACGTATGTATGAGGGAATCCTCAGCTTAATGCAAATGGCAAAAACAAGTGCCGCATTATCCAGGCTCGCTTTAGCAGGTCTTCCTTATATTTCTGTTCTCACAAACCCTACTATGGCAGGTGTCATGGCTAGTTTCGCTTCTCTCGGGGATATTATCTTAGCAGAACCGGGTGCGCTTATCGGTTTCGCGGGGCCTCGGGTCATTAAGGAAACCACCCAACAGGAGCTTCCCGAGGGTTTCCAAACATCAGAATTTCTTTTAGAGCGTGGTTTAATAGATCAGATCGTAACCCGTCACGAATTGCGCGATCGTATTACATATCTCATCAAAACATTGTCTCACAATCAAAAAAGCGAGCTCGCTAGCGCTTAATTTTGACACCCAAGATATGGGGTACACTAAAGCCCAGGAATATCTTTACTCGCTTCGCAACTCGGGTTCAAAACTGGGTCTGGAGCGTATAAAAATATTGGCAGAGGAATTGTCTAACCCGCAAAACAACTTTCCTTCTATCCATGTAACAGGCACCAATGGCAAGGGTAGCGTATGCTCCATACTGGATTCCATTTATCGTACCGCAGGGTATAAAACAGGGTTACATACCTCTCCTCATCTCGTCTATCTCGGTGAGCGTATTCGCGTTAATGGCCAAAACCTTTCTCGGGATAAAATCGTACAATACACAGAGGAGCTCTCCTCTATCGCTGACAAATCAGGCGTTTCGTTTTTTGAGTTCATGACAGGTATAACGTTCTTGGAATTCGCGCGAGAAGGGGTAGACATCGCCATCATCGAGGTCGGCTTAGGCGGCGAGCATGATTCCACCAATATCATAAATCCCGAAATCTCCGTCATCACTTCCATCAGCAAGGATCACACAAACATCCTCGGTAACTCTCTCTCTGAAATCGCTCACGCCAAAGCCGGTATCATAAAACAAAATACACCGGTCGTCATCGGCGTTCTCCCCCTTGAGGCAGAAGCGGTTATTCGTAAAGTCGCAAAACAAAAAAACGCCCCCGTCTACGCTATCTCAGGAAGTAATTATCCGGAAACAGCGCTTCATGGTTCTTGCCAACGCGAAAATGCTGCCATCGCCAGTTTAGTCGTAAATATCCTGCAAAGCAAATTTCCGGTATCAGAAGCCGCAAAATCAAAGGGGCTAATGTCCGTAACCTGCAGGGGTCGCTGGGAAAAAATTAAACTCATTACCGGCCAAACCTTGATTCTCGATGCTTCTCACAACGAGGGTTCCGCTGCCATTTTAGCTAAAAATCTAGCAGAGCTCCACGCACAAACCGGTAAGCAATTCACTTTTGTCTGTGGCACACTTGGGGAAGACCGCGCCCAAGCCATCTTCGCTACAATAGCTGCACACGCACACGAAATTTATCTCGTGACCATTAACCAACCTCGTGCCACCCCAGCTAATGAACTTTTAAAGATAGCTCCCCCAAAGGCTTCCATAAAATCACTTTCACAGCTTTTCAGTAGCCCAAACCGTTTTTTGCCTGAAAACAGTTCCGATATCATCATCGTCACAGGCTCCATCTACCTTCTCGGCGAAGTACTATCGTTAATAGACGAAACAGCTGCCCTCCATAACGAAGTTTGCCTCCAAGATAAAATTTAGGACATCGTCTTATTTCATCACTCCCCAAAGCCCCTAAAATGGCTACAAAAGCTGTTTTGAATCCTTTAGAATGGCTCAAAATTAATTTCAAAGACCCAAAGCGCAATAAAACAAAAATTTCGGAACTCTGAACTCAGAAGTTAAAACCCCATACTCCATACTCAAAAAACTAAAACATAATTCAGTACTCAGAAGTTAAAAATCCGTACTCCATACTCAAAAAACTAAAACATAATTCAGTACTCAGAAGTTAAAAATCCGTACTCCATAACCAAAAAAACTAAAAAATTACTCGGTACCCAGAAATTAAAACCCCGTACTCAAAAAAATTAAAAAACTAAAAAATTACTCTTGCTTAAAAAAACGATGCTAGGTAAAATCATTTTATGCCGCAAAGCCTTTTAGGCGATAATTCATAAAATGATTTTACCTAGCATCGTTAAAAAATTCAGATTCTGAACACTCATCAAGTTAGTTTCTGAGTAACTTGATACCTCACTCCATCGGCTTCCATTTTATAAAGTAGGTGTCTAATTCGTAGACATCCCTGCAATCGATTGCTATAATGGCGCTATAATCTTCCAAAACATCCCATAACACTCTAATCCCTCCCCGTTTTGCCAGACAAGTTTAGCATATACGAAGTCATCGGCATGATCATCGCCGGCCTTGGCCTTTTCTTTATCGGCGTTCGGCTCATCGGCTCAAGTCTTCGTTTGGTCGCGGGAAGGCGTTTCCGCACCTTCATTACTAAAATAACTTACAAGGGATGGGTCAGCGCCATGTTTGGTATCATGTCAGGTGCTATCACTCAAAGCACCTCTGCTGTCACTTTTATTATGACGGGTATGATTTCCGCCGGCCTGATGACAACCCGGCGCGCCATGCCCATGGTTCTCTGGTCAAACGCCGGCAACTGTATCCTCGTCTTCCTCGCCGTCATAAATTTCCATCTCATGGTGCTCTACATGCTAGGTATGGTGGGTTTCCTCTATTACATTGATTTAGATAAATCCAAACTCCTCAAACCGGCTGTAGGCGCTCTTCTCGGCGTAAGTTTATTATTCTACGGCTTGGATTTAATGAAGATGGGTGCCGTCCCTCTCAGAGACTATCATTGGTTCTTCGAATTCATGGTCGCGGCCAATAAATCCTACATTCTCGGTTTGCTCGGAGCCGCCGCACTGGCTTTTATTGCCCAATCCGCCGCCACCATCTCTGCTATCGCCATCGCTCTTGCCAACACTGGCGTCTTGGATAAAGCCAGCGCGTTCATGATCATCTACGGCACCAACCTCGGTACCGCCTGCACAACCTTTGTCTTGTCCACCAAACTCAAAGGCCCCCCTAAACAACTGGCCATCTTTCAGGTAGGTTTTAAATTTTTCTCGCTCTTCATTTTTGTTTCCTTGTTCTATATCGAGATCTATTTCCATATCCCGCTGGTCATGGCGCTTATGAAGAAAATCACCCCCCACTTACATCTCCAGTTAGCGCTCGTCTACCTCACATTTCAGATCGTTGGAGCAGGCATCATCACTTTATTTATCCCCGCACTCCACAGGCTACTTAACAAGCTTTTTCCGGAAACCGCCGAGGAACAACTTAGCCGACCCAAATTCCTCCACGACCAAGCGCTTCTTATTCCGGAAACGGCTCTCTCTCTCATCGAACGGGAGCAACTCCGCGTCCTCAAGCGCTACCCGCACTATTTCGACGAGCTGCGCGAAGATGCCACGCGTCAATACAATACCGCTTTCCTCCACATCGGTACCGATAATTTAATCAAAGAAATATCAGACTTCACCACCGAACTCATCGACAAGGAGCTCACGCGTAGCTTGCTCAATCGTATCCTCAACTACAAGATTCGCGCGGAAATTCTCACAAACATGGATGATTGTCTCAGCGAACTCATCCTTCCTATTGAAAAAAGTTCCTTTTCCCCTGAACTCCAACAATTCATAACCAACATCAGCGAATCCCTCCACACGCTTCTCTTAATTGTAATCGATGTTGTTGAATCAGAAGACCCCATGGACATCAACCTCCTTCTCAAAATCACCGAGGATAAGGGCGAAATTATTGAAAAAATTCATACCCATATCAGAAAAAACAATCCCAAGCTCTTGGCCGAAGAACAAGAGGTCATGGAATACATCTCAAGCCGCTTCGAGCGCATGATCTGGATGATTCGCTATCTCGTCCGTCTAGTCGAAAAGCTAAACAAAGAAAAGTTAGCCTAATTACTTTTAGTTAAATGCAGGCGTAAAGGGCATCCGCGCATACACTCCTTGCGGATCATTAAATGAATTAATAAACAGCACGTCTTCATTAAACTTACGCTTTACACGACTCAGAAAGCGGCTTCCTTTCGCAGCAGGCTCAGAATAATCATCCAGAAAATTCTTGATCAACTCTTCCACAAAACCGTGTTTATCAGGAAACTCAGCCACATCCCAATGTCCTTCTAACTTAGCCAACGCCGCCGCCTCAGCTATAGCGTCTTTCAAACCCCCAATTTCATCCACTAAACCAATCTCTTTTGCTCGTATGCCAGACCACACACGCCCGCCTGCAATTGCTGTCACAGCCGTTAAGGGCATATCCCTTCCCTCAGCCACTTTATACAAGAAAGCATTATAAATAAAATTCGTCTGATGCTGAAAAATCGCCATCTCCGTCGGTGTCTTGGGTCTCGAAAGGGTCCCTATATCAGCTAACGGTGAGGACTTCACGCCATCGAAAAAGATGCCATAGTCTTTTGCGATTTTCTCCACGTTAAACAATAATCCAAACACACCTATAGAGCCGGTCACCGTCGTCGGATCCGCAAATATTTTATCCGAATACGCCGATATCCAATACCCGCCGGATGCCGCCACAGATCCAAATGACACCACTACCGGCTTCACGTTTTTCAACAATTGCACTTCCCGCTGAATAATCTCAGACGCATACGCGCTCCCTCCCGGGCTGTTCACCCGAAGCACCACCGCCTTCACATCAGCATCTTGACGCAGCTCACGTAACAATTTCGAAAAGCTATCCCCTCCAATCTGGTTTCTCAAACCTCCTCCATCAACAATCTCGCCCTCAGCATAGACGACAGCCACCTGATTTTTAGAAAAATAGCTACTCCACCCATCTGTATCAATCTTCTCAACATACTTCCCTAAACTAACCTGGTTAAACGTATTCGTCTTCTCATTACGCCCAGCTATCTCCTCCAAATCATGCAAAATATTATCCCAATACCCCATCTCATCAATCAACTTAAGCTTCAACGCCGTACTCGTATTTAAAATACCAAAACGCGAGCTCGCTTGTTTAAAATTATCCGAAGGAATCTTTCTACTCGTAACAACATCCTGCGCTACATCCCTCCACATATCATCAATGAGCAACGTCCCCTGCTCCCTTTCCGCCTCACTCATCTTCGCCTCCGTAAATATTTCTGTTGCAGACTTATACTTACCCGCCTTCGTCACCTGCACCCCAATTCCATACCTCTGAAAACAAACCCCAAAATACGGCATCTCCATTGAAAAACCCACCACTTCCACGTTCCCAAAAGGATTCTGATAAACCTTATCGGCCACACTCATCAAATAATAATCATGAAAAGACGCATTCTCCATATACGCCAAAACAGGTTTCCCCGTAGCCTTAAACACTTCAATAGCCTCCCTCACCTCATGCAACGCCGCAAAACTACTACCATAACCAGCAGGCATCAAGTTCCCATAAATAAATAACGCCTTTATCCGGTCATCCTTCGCCGCATACTCAATCCCGTTAACAACATCCAACAAATGTATCGACGTTTCATGCTCCTGATCATACACATCCATAATCAACTCATTAAAGCCCTCACTCGCCGGCGCATCGGGTATATTCATGGATATATCAAAAACAAGCACCGCGTTACTGGGCACGCCCACTTCCTTCTTCTCAAACATCGCCAACGCCACAAACACCAACGCCACGCCCATAAGAATAACCCCAAAAAGCACGATCCACATCGCAACCAGATTCGCCAATACTAACCTAAAGAATGATAACATGTTACCATTCTAATCAGAAACATCCCTCCCGCACAAGTCGTAAGGATAACCTACACTCCTTGGCAACAATTACGTACGTATGCCTCTACCATCGCCATTGAGCGAACTTTCCAGGCACCTGCTTTCAGGGCATGCTCTTTTGCTCTAACAACATCTCCCGCACACAAATAAACACTACAAAGCATTAGATTACAACGATCCTTCCATACCCCCGTCTCCGCCACACATTCGATGGCCTCCGCCACTTTCCCCATTTCAACATAAGCTTTAAAAATCTCAAAATAAGCACTCCCATGCCATTTGACAGATTTCTCCGCACGCGCTTTCGCATCTCCAAAAAACCCACCCTTAGCATACCCGCCACAAAGATAAAGATACGAATGGCATTTATACTTCCCGGACTTCTCTGCAAACCAGTCCAATTCCTTCAAAAGGCACTTTTCTTCAACAAACAGTTTTATGACTCTATAATAATCAACATCGCCCCACCCTTTCGTCAACGCCTGCAATTCAGCTTCCACCACTGCCAGAAGCGCATCATCCCCGCGCCCCCCATCATACTCATCCATTAACTCATGATACAACGTCAACCGCCTCAACACCCCCGAAACCGCATTTATATCCTTTCCCACAAACCGAATAGGGCTTATATCCATACACTCCCCCAAGACTCCCCTCGCAACAACGCTTGCAATCTGCCTTGAAATAGCCCCGCCCTTATCCCTCAAATCCCTATATTTACTCCCCACAAAACTCCCCCAAACCCGCAAAATCATCTCATCCTCAACAAAAAAACGATCCATTCGCGGAATAAACACGCCCCCATAATTCCCCAAACAATACTTCATACAATACAACTTTACCGCATCATCCTCCAATCCAAGCAGCTCCACCGCCCGCTCCTTTACCGAAAAGAAAATATTCTTATCCACATAAACAAAAAATTCCCGGCAAACAAACTGCACCGCAGAAGCATCATTACCGATCAAGTCCCCAATCGGCACATAAGAAAAAATTTCAACAAACATTTCCGCCGGCATCTCCTCAAGCGCACCGGAAATACCCCTCCGCCCGCCATCACTCCCCAACCCCCAATGAACAGACGTCTTATTAAGCTTATTGCAGTTATTAATCCCTAGATTCCCCATAGATCATGCTATACAACCTATATCTGCAAAAATAATCACCTTTTACAACACGCAAACGTCTCCTCTTTTCATTTACACGTAAGGTTCTATAATTTGTCTTCTAAAGGGCTACTGCTTAAGATAAAATCAAAATTACCCTACCCCCCATGAGTAATCAAAAATTGTCTCGTTCCTACTGTATTACAAAACGCTGGCTACTAATACTTGCCTACGCCATTATCGGCGTACTCGCCGCCGCCTTCACCGGCCCTCTCTTTCAACGGTTCATCTTCCACTACTTCGACGGCTTCTTCCTCCTCCTGGGCTGGAACCAATACGCCATCTTAGATGTCCTCATTTCTCGCTACGTATTTTTCATGTTCGTTCTATACGTTGCCATACGCATCGTCCGTCCGCCTTTGCCGAAGGACTGGAAGGTTGTCAGAAATTATTTCTGCTACCCGTCTATTTTTATGTCGGTGGCCATCGGGGTGGTGATGTTGGCCATGCCTTCTACTACTTGGATTTTGATCCTGCTTGTAGTACTTGTTATATTACTTATCTTAACGAGATTTTTAAAACATTCACCTTTCGCAATTACTGCTGCAGGAGGTTTTCTACTAGGTCTAGCGTTGGTCGTAGTTGTATTTTTCATTGATCGACCTTTTAGCCTCTTCGAAGCTTATGTTTACACAGAGTCATACAAGAACATCGTTTCAGTTCAGTTCATACCTCCCTTTTTTCAAAAATTCTACGCAAACGAAGGCATGGCCTTAGTAACGGCAAAGTACAGTTTTTTCAAATTCCTCCCTTCGTTTGTCGTAGTATCGCTCATCCCGTTTCTTGTTTATTTCCTATTGGCTTTTCTAAAAACTTCCAATAAGAAATCCAGCGACTCCCCCGCAAAGGATAATCCTGATGCGAAAAAAAATGATAAGCCTAAAACACACAATCTTTCCGATTTATCTGATGACGAGCTAATGGATTGGCTTAAATATGACAAACCTATTGAAGATGTAGGAACAGACTATTTTAACTATCATCAATATGCGGATCACTTAGCAAAAATAATAAAAAGCTCCCCGGGAAAAACTATAGCCATTCTAGGAGACTACGGATCCGGCAAAACAAGTTTGAATAACTTGATCATGGAAAAAGTAAATCCCAGAAATTCATACAATGATTCAAACATCATATTTGTTCGAAAAGAAACCTGGGCTGCAGATGACTACAAAAACGTTATTCAAATACTCATAGATGAATTGGTAGAAAGCCTATCTGATCACCTAGAGTCCTTTGGCCTAAAAAACGTTTCAGATAAATACATGAAGTCCACCCTAAAAGGAAATGGTTCCTGGTGGAGCATCGCTTTAGGCGCCCTTACAGAGCACCTTTCCCCCACAAACTCCCTTGAAAAAATATCAGAAGCCCTCGCTGCTATCGATAAAAATGTCGTCTTAATCATAGAAGACCTGGATCGAGAAATCGGCAAATACTTCCAGCCATCTGATTTAGATCCCTTACTATACAATCTTAGAGAAGCAAAACGGATCTCATTCATTTTGAATGTAAAGCCCGATGTCATCGAAGATGCAGCAAAAATAATCGACTATGAATTTATTATCCCCCGCATTAAAGAAGATCTACTAGTAGAGGTTTTTAGCAGAGTTCGTAATGCCACTTATAATCGCTTTGAGGACATCGATCCCCTTAAAGAGAAACGTGAAAAAGTTAAATTTGCTTTTATAAGAGATATCCTGAATTACTTTATAGGTAATCCAAGAAGCTTAAAAACTGCATTGAGAAGAACAGCTACAGACTGGGGGTACTACGATACAGACAATCATCATGAAGCATCTTACTTGCATGGCGAAGTCGATATAGATCAATTATTTTTACTGAATATGCTGCGGATCAGACATAGGAAAGAGTTTTATAAATACATAGATTACAAGAGGGGTGAAAGACTGGAAAAAACTTCAGAGGAGAAGCAAAAAGACCATAGCATCCAAACAGATAAAGAAAAGAATTCAAAGGATAAAGCTGAAAAAGATCACTTATGTCGATTATTTCAATTCTTAGATCATGGCTATCTAAGGGATATTCTAAAATCAGAGCCCGAATCGCTCGATAAATTTCCTACGCTAGATGGTAGATCTTCAATAAATGAAAGGTATTTATTAAATCCTGATAACGAAACACTACAGGGAATGCAAAATTTAGTTAGCGAAGGAAATTCTATCGAGCGATATAATCCAAGTACATTTATGGCAAATTACTTCGAACGAGCTGTCAATGGATTCGTACCTCCTAGCGAAGTTAGAGACCAAGATGCTTTATCTCTCATTCAAAATGTGTCTTGCAAAAAAACAAGAGATGAAGCAATTCAGCGTATAGTGGAAAAGGAGGATACGGATTACAGAGGAAGAATTGAACATTTTCTTCCTTATGTGTTAGTCTGTAATCACAAAGAGAATCCTCTGCAAACATTCTCTTGCTTTTTTAATTTTTTGGAGGAATTGTATATAGAAATTCTCAAAAAGAAGCAAAAGGACATCTATAAGTACATGATATTCCAAGCAAATCGGTTTGAGTACAGTAACGAGAATTTAAAGAACCTTTATCTATTTGAGGGAGATCGGCTCATTTCACAAAACAAAGAGAAAGTGCTAAATACAGTAAAAGACTGGATGAACAGAATCGTTGATATAACCTACGATAAGCAGTATCAGGATTTGCCGATTAATAGGAATAGACCCAACAATCTATTTTCAATTTTTGGGTACTACACAGATGTGTTTAGCGATAATCCAGATCAGTTAGTCAACTTTGCCAAGTCTTTTCAAGATAAAATAGAACCAAAGCTACAAACAGACAACGCTCCCCTTTATTTTAGCGATTTCCATAAGCCCTTGGAGCTACTTTTTAATTATATGCAAAAGCATAGACAGTGTAGCGTAAATTCATTTTTCACCGATAAATTTCGAGGCCTCATTTTGAAAAATCTAGATAGTGAACAGCAAATTGTTAATCTTGGTTATTTCTTTAATCTACTAAAGGGATGTAAAAAAGATATAGAAAATCAGTTATGGAAAGAATACAAGAGCAAGGGCGTAATGAAAGTGCTACAGTTCCTGAAAAAGCGCACTACGAAACAAAAAGTTAAAAGCGAAATCAGGGACTACATAAACAGGCTCGGAGAAAAAAGATTTTTCAACAGGATCAAAAAATATGTTTATAAGTACAAGCTTATTGAGGCTTTGAAAAAACAGGTTGGCGAGGAAAATATAGATGACATACTTGATGCTTTATAATCAGCGAAAAGAGATTAAACTCAACTGACTCTTCCACACCCTTGTAGTCCTGCTTCGCGTCGGCGTTATGCTTCCATACTGCCGCTTACTACAACAACCTCCTACATCAGGCAAAAAGCAAAACATAAGACACCCCTTTTCCCTGGCGTCTTAAACTTCAAAAAATTGAATTTCTAATTTAAAAAACGTTAGGAATTAAACGCACAAAATAATCTGACGGCTATCGCTCATTTTATTTACGCAACCCTAGTGCTCCAATGTTCACATAACAGCAAAAAATTTCAACTATTTTTCAAAAACATCCCAATTATCCCAACTATCCCAATTATCGCCCGGAAAAACTATTGACACTCTGGTATAATAGAAAGCTCCAAAAACGAATCCCCACAAACCCCACCGCTCCCTAACTTAAAATCGTTAGGTGAATAATATTTAAATTCAGGCACCGCTCACCCAAAAAAATCAACGCACACAGTAATCCTCCGCAAAAAGCCAAAATATCAAAAAAAAACCTCCCCCTCTCCTCCGGCGACCTCACCTTGGCTCTTTGCGTGTAACAATACCAAAACCATCACCCAACTTGCCTGCCCAAGCCTTCCCGTAAGCCAGCCGAACCCCCAGCAACAAAAAAAAGTCTAGCACACCCAACGCAAGCAAACAAAACAGTGCCCGCCCCAAAACCAAACCCATCAACCTCCTTCTCGGGCACCCCCTCTTTCTCCTTAGCGCTTCGAGATACAGGCAACCAGCCCATAACGAGATAAGTCGCTAAGCGTGTCTGCCATAGCCTCGGCGTAAGCAGGTCAAACCACCACCACCACCAATAAAAACAACCAACCCATCATCACGCACAACGCCATTCAAAAAAATTCCCATCACACATAGCCTCGGCGTAGGTAAACCAAAATTCGCCAACACCCAAACAAAACCCAAAGCAGTCTCACAAAGCCACACCTCAAAAAACTCCCCATGATTCACCCCCCCTTCTCTGGCCCCCCTCTTTCCCTCCGTCCGTAATCCTAACACACACCTGCAACTCCTCAATTCATTTATTTAAAAAATCACGCCCCCTCCCATCGCCTTGTCTCTTCAAACCACACGCAACCATCCACTAAAAAGACCCATGCCAAGAGTGTCCGCACCTTAGCGCTTCGAGGCACGGGCCACCAGCCCATAACGAAATGAGTCGCTAAGCATGTCCGCCATAGCCTTGGCGTAGGCGGCCCCCCCAAAAAAAACACCGACCCACCAGCATTCACAGCACCATTCAAAAAACTCCCCTCTCACATAGCCTCGGCATAGACAGCCCCCCAACATACGAAACAACCTAAAACAAAAGCGCCCACATGCATTTAGTTATGAACAAAACACCAAAAAACCAACCCCTCCAAAACTAACTCCTCAACCCCCTTCTCGGGCACCCCCTATTCCCCTCCATCCGTAACTATACCACTCAAAATCCACCCCTCAATCATTTTTTTCAAAAAAAAAAGCCCTTCCGCTCGCTACGCTCGCGTCGGTAGTCTTTCTCTCTTACCCAACATAACAAACCCTCATTTCCCATGAATATCATCACCACACCCACCCCTTTACTGCCATTGATGGCAACCATCGTCCCACCATAGCGTCTTGACTCCCCTCACGTCTACTCCTGGTCGAGGCAAGACGGTTGCTTATGTCACGGGCGCGGAGGTTTTAACTCCTCGCCTGAGCGTAAAACACGTCCCCTTCTCGCAACATCAGGGCACGAGACGCCAGTCTAATAAAACATGCTTAACGGAAGGCCATCGCGAAACAAACCCCGAAGTCTCCGGGAGAATAGCCGAAGCGAAAAACAGCACACTCTTCCTAATAAGAGTTGCCCGTCACCACCTCCGCCTATACCATGCCTAAAGTTAATAATAATCTTCACACATAAGATCAATGACCCACAGCATGGCTCCCGGAATCAACTTCAAAGATGAACTCAACACCGAACAATACGCGGCCGTCACCGCCCCTCAAGGCCCCGCCCTCGTACTCGCCGGAGCCGGTTCAGGCAAAACAAGAACGCTCACCTACCGGGTAGCCTACCTCCTCGAACAAGGAATCGCCCCCTGGGAAATCCTCCTCCTCACCTTCACCAACAAAGCAGCAAAAGAGATGCTCTTACGCGTCGAAAACCTCACCGGGGTCTCCGCGGATAAATTCTGGGGAGGAACATTCCACCACATCGGGCAAAAAATCCTCCGCAGGCACGCCACCGAAGTCGGCCTATCCCCCAGCTTCACCATCCTGGACGCAGGAGACGCGGAAGCCCTCCTCGGCGAAGTCATCAAAAACCAAGATGCCCAGTTCTCCAAAAACAAGGAAAACCCAAAGCCCAGAGTCATCGCCGAAATCATCAGCTACACCCGCAACACCTGCACCTCCATCGCCAAAGTAGTAAAGGACAAATATCCCCACTTCGAGCACCTCATCGGCCCCATCGAAAACTTCGCCAGCCTCTACAAAGATCAAAAGCTCACCCAACAAGTAGTAGACTACGATGACCTCCTCGAGCACTGGTTAAACCTCCTCAAAAATAACCCGCAAACCGCCCAGGAATACCAAACCAAATTCAAAGTCATCCTCGTCGACGAATACCAAGACACAAACATCATCCAAGCAGACATCATTGACAGGCTCGGCGCACAACACCACAACATCATGGCCGTAGGCGACGACGCCCAATGCATCTACACCTGGCGAGGCGCAAACTTCGAAAACATCATGACGTTCCCCAACAGACACCCGGGAGCCCAAATCTACAAAATCGTCACCAACTATCGAAGCACTCCGGAAATCCTCGAACTCGCAAACAACGTCCTCGAAAGCCAACCCATCTCCGCCGGCTACCGAAAAGAGCTCAAACCAGTAAGAGAATCCCGCCAAAAGCCCTACTTCATAACAACTAACGATACCCGGCAACAGGCAAACTTCATCATCAAAAGAATCCACGGCGCTTTCCAACAAGGCTACAAACTAAGCGACATCGCGATCCTCTACCGAGCCCACCACCATTCCATGGACCTCCAAATGGAGCTTTCTCGCCAAAACATCCCGTACCAGATCACAAGCGGAGTACGCTTCTTCGAACAAGCCCACGTAAAAGATCTCGTCTCCCAACTACGCTTCGCCTGCAATCCACAAGACAGCACAGCCTTCTACCGGTTCGCCTGCCTCCTGCCCAAAGTCGGTCCCAGAGCCGCCGAAAAATTGTTCCTCCTGACCCATGAGCTCTCAACCAAAGAGCAAAAAACGCCCTACTCCGTCATGACTCACGAGAAAGTTCTTAAAAAGGTGCCCGAACCCGCAAAAGACGATTGGACAGACCTCGCCATCACCCTCCAGGATATTTCCGAAAATGCCGACAAGTTGACACCCGAAGAAACCGTTAAATTAGCAATGGAAGGTTGGTACAGCTACTACATCCGAAACGTCTACGCCAACTGGCGCACTCGCCAAGACGACCTCGAAAGCTTACTCGGCTTCGCAAAACGCTACGATAACATGCCAGACCTCCTCTCTCAACTCGTCCTCCTCAGTTCCGAAATGCACGATCGATCGATTGATGCAAACGAAGACAGCGTCCGCCTAACCACCATCCACCAAGCAAAAGGACTAGAATTTCCTCTCGTCTTCGTAATCGGCCTCGCTGAAAACATGTTCCCCTCCAAACGCGCCATCGAAGAGGACAATATGGAAGAGGAGCGCAGGTTATTCTACGTAGCCGTAACACGCGCTAAAGACGAGCTCTATCTAACCTTCCCTAAAATCATGGTACAAGGCGGTCCACCACAACTACTCAAGCCAAGCAGGTTCATCCAAGAGCTTTCCGAGACAACCTATGAAGCCCTACAAGTCGGCGGCAATTCCTACTCAAGGCAGTACTAAAAATCAACCTGAAGGATCTTTGGCCGTTCCCACTACTTTCTTAAGTCGTTTATTGATCAATTCAAGCTTCGCTCCAAAAATAACAAAGACAATACCTGTAAGTTCGATTAACACATTGTACTTGATATTGATCACTTTGGTGTTAAGAAATGAATCCATCTTGTGAAAGGATGCTGCTCTCATAACAATAAAAAACACGAGGAACGCAATACCGACAAACGGGAAGAAAAACTTCTTAAAGGAAAACAGCATAAAGCCTCCAAAAACAACAATAAAGCCAGCTCCGAAAAGGCTAAGTGCAACAATGAAATAGACCTGGTACGCTCTCCGCTGTTCATACCAACCTTGTTCCTTAGCTAAATCCTTCAGCGCTTGCGTGAAAAAGCTTTGTAGATCCAGTTGCTTATTAAAACCCAAAAAAAGCATAATCCCGGTAAATACAAGCCAAATGAACTTTTCTCTGAAACGAGGCGTATGAAGAACACATCGAGCACACATGTAAAAGGCAAAGAAATAAGCAAATACAGTAACCCAACCCCAAAAGTTAGGGTCACCTATACCAGGTTGCCACCGTTCATTAACCATTGCCGCAAGAATAGCATTCATAGGAGTGTGCAACAAAGAATGCGCCTTGTTATACGCTTAAGTCAAGGAGTTTATAATAGCACTGGATCAAGCATTTTTGGCCTCTGCATACGTGTGAGGCATATAATTCGCTAAGACGGATGAAAGTCCATTAACATCCTTGGCACCGCCCATAGCAAATTCGGGCTTACCGCCACCCTTTCCGCCAAGTTGAGCAGTTAGATCGCGTACGATATCCCCTGCTCTATAACCAGCCTGTATCGCTTCCGGCGTGCAAATCGCCAGGATTGTCACCTTATCCCCAAAAATACCTCCAAGAATAACGCCACGGGCGTGTGTTTTTTGAAGAACTTGTATAGAAACCCCTCGCATATCTTCTGGGTTCGGGATCTCGACTTCACCAATAACCCATTTATGACCTTCTATTTCTTTAGCATCCTGAACGAGTGCTTCCACTTGGGATGCCGCAAACTTTTGCTGATAAGCACGTATTTGCTTTTCTAATGATTTTTTTTGCTCAATCAGTTCCTTGCATTTATGCTCTACTTCTTCTTGTTTACAAGCAAATGTCTGCGCCAGATGCTGCATACTAGAATAAGTATGGGTAATTTGAGCATATCCGTGTTTTCCAGTAATAGCCTCTATGCGCCTTGTGCCCGCTGCTATACCGCTTTCAGAAATTATTTTACACATGCCGATTTCTCCAGTGGAGCGAACATGTGTTCCTCCGCAAAGCTCAACAGAGTACCCGCTTATATCAACAACACGTACAATCGCACCATATTTTTCACCAAAGAAAGCTATACAATTATCAGGTTTTTTATCAAAAGGAGTTTCAAAAGTACTCACGTTTGAATTTTCCAAGATTTTCATATTAACAAGCATTTCTATCCTTGCAAGTTGTTCATTCGAAATTGCCTCGAAGTGGCTAAAATCGAAACGCGAACGTTTATCATCTACATAGGAACCTGCTTGTCTTACATGATTGCCCAAGACCTGATGTAATGCCCAATGGATCAAGTGCGTAACGGTATGGTGACGTTGTATATCAGACCTTCGCTCCATATCAACAGAAACGCAAATAGGTATGCCCACTTTTATCTCTGACGGTTTGATATTTACTTTATGTAATGTACGGCCAGCATCGTCCTTAATTGTATCGAGCACATAGATTTTATGACCTTTAATTTCAACAATACCAGTATCACCTACTTGACCGCCCATTTCTGCATAAAAAGGCGTTTGTTCGAAAAGCAAAAAGGTGTTCCCCTCAGACTCAACAATCCCCGTAATCGTTGTCTCAACATTACTTAACTGGTCATAGTCATATCCAATAAACTGAGTCGTGTGAACTGATGTGTCATCATCGCTGACAGTAATGGTTGTTTTTTGTTGAGCCGCCCGTGCTCGTGTACGTTGCGCCTCCATTGCTTTATCAAAGGCTTCTACGTCTACAGTAAGGCCTCGTTCTTTAGCCATTAATTGCGTCAAATCTAGCGGAAAGCCATAAGTATCGTATAATATAAATGCTTCCTCACCGGAAATAATAGCATGCGAGCTTTGTGCTATTTTATCAAACAGAAGCAAACCACGATCCAAAGTTCTATCAAAGGTTTTCTCTTCCGCTTCAATGATTTGTTTTACCATCTTATAATTAGCAATTAACTCGGGAAAAACGCTGCCCATTTTTGCAATTAAAGGATCAACAAGAGTAGAGAAAAAGCCGTGGGGAAGGTCTAAACGTTTGCCAAACATAACCGCTCTGCGAAGGATTCGTCTTAAGACATAATTTCTGCCTTCATTGCCTGGAATAATCCCGTCCGCAATGGCAAATGTGAGCGTTCTAATATGGTCAGCGATAACACGAAATGCGCAATCCAGAATTTCTATTTCTGACATTTTGTCGCGATCAGTTGGAACTGTTCTTTGATATTTATGATCGGACATTTCCTCCAAATGAGCAAAGAGATCAATAAAAAGATCGCTATTATAGTTAGAAGGTTCCTTGGAATAGTCAGTAAAATTGTTAGTTGTCGCAAGAATGCCAGCAACACGTTCAAGCCCCATACCCGTGTCAACATGCCTTGCTTTCAATTTACTGAAGGCTCCATTTGGTTCGGCGTTAAATTGAATAAAAACAAGGTTCCAAATTTCAATGCAACGGCCAGAATCACGATTCACGAGTTTACCCTTACTGTCCCCTTTTGGAGTGAGATCCATGTGGACTTCGCTACAAGGGCCACAAGGGCCTGTATCGCCCATCATCCAGAAGTTGTCTTTTTTATTACCGTAGACGATATGAATATCTGGATTCATGCCTTCTTTTTCAAAAATTGCTTTCCAAATATCATAAGCCTCTTGGTCAAAGTCGGAGGGATCTCCTTTCTCTGGCTTATAAACGGTTGCGTAAAGGCGTTCTTTAGGAAAGCCCCAGACTTGTACTAATAGCTCCCAAGCCCATTCAATTGCCTCTTTTTTAAAATAATCGCCAAAGGACCAATTACCCAACATTTCAAAAAAAGTTTGATGATAGGTATCAAAGCCAACATCTTCCAAGTCATTATGTTTACCTCCAGCACGGATGCACTTTTGTGTGTCTGCTGCTGATGGGAATGGAGCTGGTCGATCCCCCAAGAAGTAGGGCACAAACTGGTTCATTCCTGAGTTTGTGAATAAAAGGTTCGGCGAGCTCGGCATGAGAGACTCAGACTCAACTAATACGTGGTGTTTACCTTTAAAAAAGTCGAGAAAGGATTGCCTTACATCGGAAGCGGTCTTAATCAAGTGAGTCATAGTTTTATGAAATTTGAGTATTTATAGGTAGTCACGTTTGGCATGATTCACTATTCAGTAAACTTAATTTGTACAAATTTGTACAGAAAATTACGTTTACCATAGGCAATACAAAAGACAAACTTTACAAGTTGCTAATAGCCGGAAAAACTAGTGTTCATTCTCTAGGGGATAGAGCTTCAGTAATTCTGGAGCTGTCCACGCTGTTTTTCGATCGCCTAAACCTTTCCTGACTTCGGCAACTAATTCCTCCTCTACGGCAGGAGACTCGTTACCCCATGATTGACGAGCAAATGTTAAAACACTAGCAATATCCTTATCTGAAAGCATGCTGTGCGATGGCATATTTCCATTATATTCTGTTCCATGGACATTTAAAGGACCTTGTAATCCTAACAAAAGAATGCTGGCTGGACGTTCCGGTGTTCCATTCAGCCATGGTGAACCATCCAATGGAGGGAAAACACCTGGCAAGCCTTGGCCATTAGTTTGGTGGCACTGCACACAGGTTCTCGAAAATATTTTTTTTCCATGGGCTATTGGATTAAAGGCAACCTCAGTTTTTGTTACTTCAGCCGTTACTGCAGCCTCGGGATTAAAAACATTCGGGCTAAAGCCGCCTGAATAACGAGCAAAGTAGAATCCTGCCCAAAATACAAGAACGGCACACAGCACAAGAAAGAACAGAGGGATAGGCGCAGAAAGTTCCTGAGGCTCGACTTTTTCACGCTGAATTTGGTCGTGCAACTGTTGCAGCTCTATATCTCCAAAAGCACTTGTTTCCCTTGTGTCGTGGGAATGGGTATTCTGTTGGGATAAAGAATCTTTAGATTTATCTTTTTTACTCATTTAGTTTACTCACTGAAGCGTGATTCTGGAAGTTCGTAATTAAGTTTAAGACTTAGCAAAAACGCAACCAATGCCTCGGCGCGAGTAGTCGGAACGATCTCGTACCCCTCTTTGGGTGTTTTCTTATAACCTGGAGGAAACTTTAGAGCATAAGGCGAAGGTTCACCATCTATTTTGCGGTTCTCAAAAAGGTATGAAAATGGAGGCATGAGTGAGCCCTTTGATGTAATTTGAGGATCATACAAATGGAGATAATGCCAGTCTTCACTGGAGAGACGCTGACCTACGTTCGTAAGATCCGGGCCTGTTCGCATCGTCCCAAGTAGAACGCGATTTTGCAAAATATAGTCGCGAGCCACTGTTTGGCGATCCCCCCAACCTCTTTCGAAATCGGAACCAAAGCCCTTGCGACGAACTTGATTAGAGTGACAATACATGCATCCTAAGCGAATGTAATCTTCCCTTCCCATTTGCGCCATGCCTGCAATGGCTTGAGGATAAAGCGGTTCACCCTCCTCCATCGCTACAGGTTCAAGTGAACCGAATTGAATAAGAGCCATTACAATCAATCCCGTAAACGAGAAGGCGATCATTAAAGTTATGCCAATAAAGAGTGTAGGTAAACTTTTCATTATGCTGAAACTCCTTGATTTTTCATTGAGCTGAAAGTTGTAGGTCCTGTAGCCAAGGTTAGTCTACGAGAACGGAATAGCATCCAGAAGAAATTAATAAAGAACGCAATATGCCCCACCAATATAAATACACCGCCTACTGAACGAGAGACAAGCCACGGAACAAGATGGCGAACCACTTCCAAGAATGGTATATCGGCATTATTAAGTTCTAAACCTTGTATCCAGCCACCTATATGGAGCGCAACTATATATATAGTAATTCCTATCGCAGTTCCCCAGAAGTGAATTGAAATTAACCTAGCAGAAGGCCATTCTTTTTGCAGTAAGCGTGGTACCATAAAATAAATGGAGCCAAACATGACCATCGTAACAAAAGCATAGGCACCTTGGTGAGCATGGCCAACAGTAAACTGTGTAAAGTGGGTAACCATGTTCACTTCCCGAAGAGCCATTGTTGAACCCAGAAGACTTGACACCGTATAGGACATCGCTCCAAAAACAATAAACCGCAAGGTAGGACTAGCCCATACGAGATGAAAACTGCCAACAACAGTAAGATGGTGGTTGATCGCGGTAACAACAACAGGAATGACCATCATTACGCTAGCAACAATACCTGCGCTAATGAACCAAACAGGAATCGGCCCACCAATCAGGTGATGCACACCCGCCCAATTGTAAAAAAACGCAAGAGTCCAAAAACCAATAACGGACAGGTAATAACTGTGGATGGGTTTCCCAAGTACTTTAGGAATAAAGTAGTACGTGGCAGCCACACCCATTGGGGTATACCATAGACCAAGGACATTGTGCCCAAACCACCAATTAGTAAGTGCTTGAATTGTCCCTCTTGCGGGGAACCAAAAAATTAATATCTGTGCGATTGTGTACAGCCAGGGAAACCAAAACAAAGCGGCAAGTATGTACCATTGAGAAACGTAAACGTGCTCCCCTTTACGGAATTTGAATGAAACAATTCCCCAAACACCAATAAAACCATATGAAAGAGCCAACAAGGGTGCCACATTTTTGGGCATCTCAAGCCACTCCACAGAAGTCATGTGCCCATTAAAGATAGCTGCTACGCCTATAACTACTCCCAAATTCCAAAATATCCCGGCAACAAACAATAGCCAATTATATTTTAGAGGCACTCGACATAAACGTGCCATAATCCATAGTCCCACTGCGTAAACAACGTTATTTAGCCAGCCAAACGCAACAACATTCAAGTGGGCTGATCGCATTATGCCAAACGACAACCACTCTTGAGCCGGAAAGTGATTTGGCGAATGTAAAGAAATTGATGCAATGAGCGCAAAAAGCGTTCCTATGATGAGCCAAATAATGGATGCTGAAATAAAGAACAGGCAAGGGCCTTTCATAGAAGAATCTATTTCAGCGAGCCTTAGCTTGGACTTAGGATCAAGATCCGTTTTGTGAATATCTGTTGATGATGCCATGAGTATGGAATTAAAAATTATTTATTAAAATTACGATTGTTTTTATTTTTACCTGGAAAAAAATCAATTTGACGGCCTTCAGGCTCATCTTCATCGAAAATACTTCGCGATGCTTCTTCTAAATTCTGAAATTGCCCGTTTTTTGCTGCCCACGTCATAGCCAGCACAACCATAACAAAAAAGGGTATTCCCAGTATGAAAATCGCTAAAACGTTGTTGTATTCTTCCATATTATTGTTGGTGTAACTCGTTTACGGTTAATTCCATTGCGCGTTTGATCGGCAAATGAACAATTTGCTTTTGTTGATCTACCCAACCGTAGTGAACCAATTTCTTACCATCTTCTGCTTGATGTTGAGATAAAGCCTTATAACGGTCTTGAATAAGCTTTTCGTCAATAGGACGTGGGCGATTCGGAACATACCAAATGAGCAATCCAAAAAAGACCGCTAGAATAACTAGTATCCCTATGACAGCTGCAAAACCGTGTTTTATGTAATGGTTATTATTAGTAGTACTCATTGCTGACTAATATTTATGGTGGTGAATATCTTCTTCTTTAGGGAAAACAGATTCGTTAATGCGAGGATCACGGAAAGGGATGGGGGCGCGTTTTCGGGCACTTCTTAGGAATGACCAGGCACAAATCCCGCCAACGCCTATAATGGCCGCAATATCGAAACCGGTAATGGAAAACTGAGTAACTACGTAGCCTAGAACATTATCTGCATTCTCTTTGCTCGGAAGTATATTGAAATAGAGGTCGCAAATAAAGAAAACGAGAATCCAGCAGCAGATAAAAATTAAACGGGCAGGAATAATTTTATTTCGATAAAAGAGAAGGAGCAAAAATGGTATAAAGAAATAGCCAAAGACCAAACCGCCCACACCTATCCACCACCATGAATTTTTAGAACCATCAACAAATAATTCGCGCATGTTATACCAAAAGGTTTCTTCTGGAATGTTTGCATTATAGATAAGGAAATATTGGGAAAAGGCAATGTAGGCCCAAAAGATAGTAAACGCAAGGCACATGCACCCTAACTCGTATCGATGCGCTTGGCGGAAAAGCCCTTTCAAGTGGCCACCCAAACTTAATACAGTGCACAAAATAATAGTTACCGCTAAAGCCGCGCGCATAGATGTGGCAAAGAACCAAACACCAAAGATTGTTGAGAACCAATGGTATGAAAGGCTCATAAAGTAATCAAACGCTGCAAATGTAACTGTCAATGCCAAGACGGGTGTACCGATTGCTGCCCAAACGCGTGCTCGTCTAGCCCATTTAATGTCTCCATCAACATCCATCGCAAATGAAGATTTGCGCAGAGCCCAAGCTAACGTTGTGAAAATTGTGAAATAGAAAGCAAAGCGAACCGTAAAGAATGGGAGATTTAAGAGTGGGGATTTATGAAGATAAATCGAGTCCTCACCTACAGGTTCCCCATTAGGGAGTAAAAGATCCGGATTCATCCATTCCCATAAGATGCCTGGGTTACTGTGGTTGAACCAACCAATCAAGATAAGGGGAAGTAAGATCAAGGCAAGCCAAGGGAAAACACTAATAGCGTGCTCTAGTTGTCTTCTGATAACAACAGGCCAACCCGCGTCAAACAGATACCATATCATGATAATAAATAGCATGCCGATCGCGACAGAAAACCAAACGGTAAAGCCAATCAGCCAACTCGCAAGGGGGCGTGATTCATCATGAAGAACACCTTGCCAAACCCCATAACCGGCAACAGCAAGACCGATAATACCGATGACAAATGCGATTGTCGAAGTGCGTGACTTTCCAGTGAAGCCTAAATAAAAGGATGATGTTGATGGTTGCTCGCTCATAAACCTAAGTCTTCTCTAAATTCTCCGGGTACATCCTCTATGCTTGCATTTTGGGCACGCTGTAAAGCGCGAACGTATGCAATAACCGCCCAACGCTCTTGTGGGGACAATTTGTCGGCATAGCTATTCATGAGGCCTTTTCCGTTTGTTATCGTGTTAAAAATTTCACCTATAGGCATATCACGTAAGCGCTTATCGTGATAGGTTGGCGTAGAGATCATGCCGTATTGTTTAGTAATGCCTTCTCCGTCACCAGCGGCGCCATGGCAAACGATGCAAAAGATATTGAATTTGTCTTGGCCAAGTTGCATCAGCTTGTGATCAACAGGAATAGGGAATGTCGTTAAAAACTCCCCTTCAGCATTCTTACCCGAAAACAGAGATGGGTTCTTTGCAGGAGCGTACTCGTAGTCTCCTGCAAATACTTGTTGAGTATCCCAACCGTATCCACGAACGACTGTTCCTTGGACTACCGGACGGTCATCACGCATGTCTGCAAAAAAGTGATTCTTGCCTTGAGGCTGATATTTTGCCTGAAAATCCATATCAGGGAAAATATAAAGCGGCGTTTTCTTAAACTTGTCGCCCCGAAAGCCGAGTACAGCAATAGTGGCAATGCACAAAAACGCAAATATAGCTAAAAAGTAACGCATGTTAGTTCTTTAGAGGTGTAATGTCCTTGCCACCATTTTCTTTTAAAAGATTTGTGGCTTGTTCCAGGTTAAATTTTGGGTCATCGGCGTTCAGGTAGATAAAGAATTTATCATCAGAAGCCCGACTAAAGGGTTCAAAGTCAAATACAGGATGGTTGTGTCGTGGTAGTCTATTCGTTATAAACATACCAAAAAAGGTACCGAATGCGGCGAGCAGAATAGTCAACTCATAGAACACCGGAAAGGGGAAAATGGGGCTGAAATAGGGCTTACCGCCGACAATTAAGGGATAATCGTAAGCATTCATATACCAAACAATGAGCATACCTGTTAGGAATCCAGTCATACCCCCGAAAAAGGTGAAGAATGGTACTTTAGAACGTTTAAGACCCATATTGCGATCCAAACCGTGCATGGGGTAAGGCGTATAAACATCCCAATGCTTAAACCCGGCATCACGAACATGCGCTGCCGCTTCAAAGACATCAGGTGCCTCGTCAAACTGGGCTATTAGCCCGTGTATATTATTGGAGTCTGCCATGTTGCTTACTTAATAAATTTTTAATGATGTCCTCTATGTGGGTCTGCTTGCGGTATCACTGCCTTAATTTCACCAATTGGCATAAGGGGCAGGAAGCGTATGAAAAGAAGGAACAATGCGGAGAAGAAGCCAAATGTTCCGAAGAAAGTAAAGATGTCAACGATCGTTGGTGAATAATAACCCCAGCTCGATGGAAGAAAATCATTGGCTAATGAAGTTACTACAATCACAAAGCGCTCAAACCACATACCTACGTTTACAAAAGCCACAATTATCCAAACAAGCGTTGTGTTGTTGCGAATCCATTTAGACCAGAAAAGTTGCGGGGAAATTACGTTGCAGGTAATCATGATATAATATGCCCATGAGTACTGACCAAACGCACGATTAATAAAAGTAAATCCTTCGTAAGGGCTTGCGCTATACCATGCTATAAAGAACTCCATCGCATAGCCGTAACCCACCATGCTGCCTGTTGCCAAAATAATCTTACACATGTTATCAATGTGGCGCTGAGTAACCAGATCGTGTAGGTTGTAGACGGCTCGCAGAGGAAGCATAAGGGACAACACCATTGCAAAACCTGAGAAAATAGCACCCGCAACAAAGTATGGTGGGAAAATGGTCGTATGCCAACCAGGGACTAGTGAAACCGCAAAGTCAAAGGAAACCACTGTGTGTACAGAGAGAACCAGTGGAGTTGAGAGACCTGCCAAGAGCAAATAGGCCATTTCATAATTTTGCCAGTGTCTATTAGAGTTCCGCCACCCCATTGCAAGCACACCATAAAAATACTTACGCCAAACTGCTTTTGCGCGATCCCGAATAGTTGCTAGATCAGGAATCATTCCCATGTACCAAAATAAACAGGAAACGGTAAAATAAGTGGACACCGCAAACACGTCCCATTCCAGAGGACTTTTAAAGTTAGGCCAAATTGAGTTAGCATTGGGGAGTGGGAATAACCACCAGGCAAACCACACGCGACCTACGTGGAAAAGCGGGAATAGACCAGCGCACATAACGGCAAAGATCGTCATTGCCTCGGCAGAACGATTAATACTGGTGCGCCATTGCTGCTTAAGCAAGCACAAGATAGCAGATATAAGGGTACCGGCATGACCAATACCAATCCAGAAAACGAAGTTTACAATCGCCCAACCCCAATTAACAGGATTAGCTAATCCCCAAACACCAACACCCGTGGATACCAAGTAGGTAAGGCCAACAAATGTAAAGCTAGCCACTAATATAGAGACAATGAAGCAAACCCACCACCAACGAGGGGTAGGTTCTTCGACTATGTTACAGATCTTGTGGGTAATCCAACGAAAATCACGATCGTGCTCAACCAAAACCCTGCGTGGCATCTTAGATGGCTCAATGCTGGGTAGAATAGCCGGATTAACCGCTTTGATTTTTTCTGAAATAGTTAGCTCTGCCATATCTGGAAATTAGTTGTGTGAAACTTCAGCTTCATGTGGAACGCCATGTCCATAACGCTTTTCATACTCCGAGCGAGTGTTCGGCAAGGGATAATAATCCGGCATTAAAGGGTTTGGATTACGTAGTTTTGCTAAGTAAGTTGTTCTTGGTCTGGTATTCAAGTAACCCAAGACAGAATAATTCATATCCAGGCCTTTCAATTTAGATACCCGAGTATTGGCATCCGCAACATCACCAAATACGATAGACTCTGTTGGGCAAACTTGCTGACAAGCCGTTTTGATCGCTCCATCCGGAACCATCACATCAGGCGAATCCTTAGCTTTTACGCGTTGATTAATTTTTGCAGCCTCAATTCGTTGTACACAGAAGGTGCATTTTTCCATAACACCACGCATACGAACCGTAACATTTGGGTTTTTCTGCATTTTGTGAAGTTCAGGCATACCGGAAGGTCCCATAGGCCCTTCATAGAAATGATCAATTTCACGTTTGTTCCAATCAAAGAAATTAAAGCGACGAACTTTATATGGACAGTTGTTTGCGCAATATCGTGTACCCACGCAACGATTGTATGCCATAACATTAAGGCCGGATTCATCGTGTACAGTGGCATTAACCGGACAAACTGTTTCGCAAGGTGCCAATTCACAGTGCTGACAAAGCATACTCATGAAGGAAACTTGAGGGTCCTCAGGAATTTCCATCGTATTGTTGTCGTTGCTTGAGAAATAGCGATCCATACGAATCCAATGCATCTCACGACCTCGAAGCACTTGATCTTTACCAATAATGGGAATATTATTTTCACTTTGGCAAGCTACCACACATGCATTACAACCCGTACAGGTATTAAGGTCTATGCTCATCCCCCACTGCTGTGCTCCTGTAAAATCAGGTGTCTTATAAAGAGATCCTCCCCGAGGAATTTCGGTTACCTTCTTTTGCAGGGAATCATTCTTCGCAGTTCCATAGATAGCAGGCGAATGGGATTCCACGCCCATTTTGTTAACAAAGTCTGGATTGTGGGCATAATCGTCTGCCGTACTCTCACGAAGAATAGCGCGCCCTTCCATGGACCAGTGCTCTTGGGTATTCGCAAGCTCGTAAATTTCATCGCTTATTTTTAATCGCGCACCAACTAAAGGCGTATTGATACTTCCAATACTGAGTGGATAAGCATCAAAACCGGTACCAGAGCCAACATTTCCTGTCACTGTTCTACCATAACCAACGGGAATCACAAGCGTGTAGTCTGCTAAACCAGGCTGCACATGTAATGGGCCTTTGACTGTTTTGCCATTGACTGTCAATTCAGCTACGAAGGCTTGTTCCTTTCCACGCAAGAAAGAATTGGCATCGTGCTCTAATTGGCCCAACTCATTCATCAAGCTCGCTTTAGGCACAATGGGAAGACCTGTCTTCTGTGTAAGTTCCTTGGCTAATCGCGGGCTTATGGAAATCGCGTTATCCCAAGTCAGCTTTGTCAAGGGATCCGGAAGCTCTTGCAACCAACCGTTATTGTTGTAGCGACCATCTAAAACTTGGTTACTCAGAACAAGTCGAACTTCTAAGTTATCTTCAGACAACTGAGGAACGGAAATCGTTTCAGCTCGCTCTACAAAATTTTCAACTTGGGAACGGCTAATCTTAAAAGAGACATAGGGGAACTCGGAGTTTTTCAAAACACCTAATCCTAACCACTCTTCTATGGAGATATTGGGATTCATGCTCTCAAACGTTTCCCGAACCAAACCGTAAGGCTCTGCATCTTTTAAACCGAGTACTTTGGCTAAAAGCTCAAGCTCAGTAAATCCATCAAATAAGGGCAGAATCATGGGCTGTACCGGTACATATGTACCATCATACGCTCTACCATCTCCCCAACTCTCCAAATAATGATTAGCAGCGATATGCTCATTCGCCAGCTTGGAGGTTTCGTTAAAATAGTAACTCAAGTGAGTCACACGGTTGATGGACTTCTGTAGTTTTGGCCAATTGAGATCTGCTGGTGCATTGTAAACAGGGTTGCCGCCTAGCACAACTAACGTACCAATAGTACCTTTTTTGATTAAGTCGGCCAGCTCTTTTATGCTGATGGCTTGATCTGAAGGTAATTTGGAATAAGAAACGGTCTCACCTTCCGCGCTTAAAAGGTTGTTCATCAACATCACCAAGAAATGAATATCTTCAGGCATGTCATCCCCTGCGATAATGAGGGACTGCTTGCGATAATCATAAAGATCTCTCGCACATTCCTTAATCCACTTATGGTCAACAGTTAATCCAGAACCCTTTTGGCGTAAAGCATCAACCACGGCAGAATCCCAGCCTGCTAGTTCAAAAATTTCTGCAGCTACTAAATGCGTAAAGGCTGTCGCATGTGAAGCAGGCAAACGCAAACGGTGATCAGCCATACCTCCGGTAAGCGTAAAATTACTTTCCACCGCATAGAGACGATTCATTTTAGAAGCATCCTTAGTGGTATGCACGCGGCGTGCGTTTGCAAATGCACGAGAATTACCTAATTGGCCAGGCTCACTATGTAAAAAGTCAGAATCAATTGCTAATATCCTTTTTGCATTCTCAAAATGATATTGCGGGCGTATAAAGTCATCCGGCATCTTATCTGCAAGCGGATCACTGTATTGGAAAAAGCGACCCAATACTTTTTCGGCACTATTATCAACGGTAGGATCGTATTCAGCCCATACCGCTTTAGGGAATTTCTTTTTAAACTCGTTTACCAATCGAGCTCTTGTAGGAGACGATGATGGCTCTGCTAAAACGGCCAACCCCTCCCCTTGCGTTTCGCTAAATTGATGATTGATATAGGTAAATAAATCTAAAACTTCTGCCTTAGATAACGCTTTTCCCTTATCATTATCCATGCTGCGTTGAGCACGATCAGGATCATAAAGATTTAAAATACTCGCTTGGGAAAAAGTATCTGTCGCACCATTATAAGCTAGATAACTCGGGTTACCCTCAATCTTAGTTGGCCTTGCGTCATGCGTTTCCACGAGCAAAGGAATATTGTCCTTCGCAGATGGCATGGATGAGGTATAATAAATAGGAACACCAGGAACAATCCGCTCCGGCTGCTTTGAATAAGGCAGTACATTGACGGTTTGCTGACGGCAACCCGCAAGGCCTACACCGGCAAGCGCAAAGGATGCTGCCATGATTTTCATAAACTGACGTCTATCAACGCCGTTTATTTCTGAAGCACCTTCAGGAAATTCACGATCAAGCCACTGCTTAAACTCAGGTGCACCCGTGAGTTCATCTAAACTACGCCAATAATTGCGCCCATTTGGAGTCTCTTCTTGTGGCATTTTGTTTTCTTTATCGTTATTTAAATTATCTGATTTCATCGATGGCAACCGGAACAGCTTACGGGAGGAGTGATTTTCCAGTCATGTACATAAGCAAGCCCTTGCTGCTTTTGTTTTTCTGGACTTTCCGCCTTCCAATCAAGGTTATATACTTCGTTAAGAGGTCTTACAAAATTTTCTGGATTACGGTGACAGTCTAAGCAAAATGTCATGGACAATGATTTATCCTGATAAACAACTTTCATCTCATTGACTTTGCCGTGACATTCCACACAGCTCACACCGCGATTTACGTGCACCGCGTGGTTAAAATAAACATATTCAGGTGCATGATGCACCTTAACCCATTGGACAGCTTTACCGGACTCATAACTTGCTCTAATGGGTGCCAACCGATCCGAATCTGTCTTAATTTGGTTATGGCAATTCATGCAAGTTTGGGTGGCTGGGATATTTGAATGTTCGGAACGGTCTACATAAGTATGGCAATAACGACAATCCATGCCTAACTGTCCAACGTGCAAACTGTGTTCAAAATCAACCGGTTGCGTTGGCTCATAGCCCACATTGGCATATTTAGGCGTAAGATAATAATTTATTCCCGCTACTAAAGCAACGAACAGCAAAATCAAAGCAATTATGACCTTGCGCGGAACAGAGTTAGACCATTTTGGAAAAATATTAGCCATGGGTAATTAGCAAAAGTAATCAAGCATTTTTGGAGCGTGGAACAGCTCGTGGTTCTTTGTAAGCGTTTAAGGGATAACTGCGTGTATCAGACTTTCTAAACCATGGCAAAAGTGTGCCGATGATTGCTGTGGCAAAGAGCCCTTTAAAAAACGTTCTTCTAGTCAGCTTTTTCACGTGTAGGAATTTTGAGGGATTAAAAAAGATTTGTTATATTTCAAACTGCTTCAGGAATAGTAAGCACAAAGTTATCTTCATATACAAGTCAGAAAATAAAAAAATTGATAATTAGAACGCTTATTGGAAACAATCTAGCAGCCCGTTTCACCGCTCCCGTACAGCTCTAAAAGCTCTCGATGTCACAAAGGCGCTAGAGACGAGCATGATAAGCACTGCGATCACAGGGTGTAGCTTTCCTGCTGCGGCAAATGACATGCCTATAATATTGTACCCTGCTGCATATAGAACGCTTCCTCTGACAGAGCGATGTACTCTTTGACAGAGTGCGATAGCCTTTGGTAGTAAACTTAAGTTGCTGTTTAATAACGTTCCCATGGCAGTTGACTTCACGAGTTCAGAGGCTCCACCCATGGCTATCGAAGCACTGCTCTCAGACATCGCAATCGCGTCATTGATTCCATCTCCTACAAAAAGCACTTTATCACCTTTTCCTTGAATATCTTTTATATATTCATCTTTTTCTTGAGGGCTTATCCCATAAAGTATTTTTGCGCCATGCACGTCATTGTATTTTTTGTGCGTGTCTCCAGTGAGTATACTAACCGCAAGAGACATTTTCTGTAGCTCCAGAAGCGCATCTTGCGTTGTTTCGCGAAAGGCCTCGTCTAATCGTATAATTGCCGCAGGTTGATTATTGATCGCAACATATATCTCTTTTTTAGAGTCGCTAAACGGGGCTTTAAAGGCATCTGCTATATTCAGTGGCATAAGTTGCTTTTCACCGATTAATACTTCCATCTCCTGCGTCTTATTATCCGTGTTTACTACAATCGCCTTGATGCCTTTGCCTGCAATAATCCGGGAGGATACTACTGACAGGGATTCCCCTGTGGATTCCTGAGGTAATACAGCAAGCGCTCTGGCAACAGGGTGCCCTATAGGGCTTTCCACGGCACGCACAATCGCTTTCACTTGGTTTGGTATATTTGTGTACTCTCCTAATGCTATGAAGTCGCTCACGCATAAATCATCTTCAGTAAGGGTACCTGTTTTATCTAAGACGACATGCGTGACTTTTGCTAAGGCATCAATCAATTGTCCTGTTTTAGAGACTAATCCTAACTGTGCTAGTTTCCACAAACCACTCCAAATTGCCAAGGGTGTCGCCAAGCCAAGGGCACAGGGGCAAGCAACTAACAAAACCGACATACTATTGATCAATGCTGGCATCCAGGAATCATAAATCGTCCAGCCTATAAAGGTTGCCAAGCTTATTAAAACCACAATAGGAAGAAAATATTTCACTAATCGGTTGGCTTGCTCCATCAATGCGGATGGTGTCTGCCTTGCTTCCTCTATCATGCTTAACAAGAGGTCGATTTTGCGATCGAGTGTCTTGGGGCGAATAATAAACGAGCCGTCTACAGAATAGGTTCCAGAAAATACTTCGTCTCCCACTTTTTTAGAAACGGGCTCAATCTCGCCTGTAAAGGCGGTTTCTTTCACAAAGCCTTCACCGGAGACAATAATACCATCAACGCATACCGCTTCTCCAGGTGCGACAACCACTCTATCTTCAAGCGTTAGCTTAGTTAAAGGGATTTGTGTTCGTCCCGTAGTATCGGTTGTTTGTATATATATATAGTCAAAGGATGCTCGTAGTTTATCAACTTCTTCAAAAAGTTTTTCTCGAGATCGATTTCCGAGCATTTTACCCACCATATAAATAAACAAGACAATCGCGACGACTTCGTAGTAGACAGCGCCCTTTCCCGTCAAGGTGCAAACGAGTGATCCCGCAAACGCGCCCACGGCGCTTAGGGTAAACAGACCTTCAATAGAAAGGCGTTTCTCCATAAACATGCGGAATGTTTCTCTAAAAAGGCTCCCACCCAATAAAAGCACGACCAGTAGGGTTGAAAGAATCAATCCGCCGTGGATCACCCAAAACGGGGTAGATCCATATGTTGGTGGCGTAATATTAATCGCCAGCCCAAAGACCATCATCTGTCCCATTAAAATGAATCCTACAGCAAACCGCCAAGCCATCTGTACAAACGTCTTTGGCTTTTTCTCGTTTTGTGAGGTCGTCTTTTTCGGCTTAGGTTTACAGCAACACGGTAACTCTATTACGCGTTCTTTTGGCTCAGTTGTGATCATTATAAATATTGATATAAAGGATTATTTTGATCAATTTAACCTCGTTAGTAAATGGTTTTTCCTGGCACAATAAGCGTAATCGCCAACTCGTTTTTCAAGAATGGTTTACGTCTGGCCACAACCAATTTAAGAACTTTGCTTTGCCTGTCTCGATTAATAAATAAACCGCCGGAACCAATAAAAGTGTAATAAATGTGGCGAACAATACTCCAAAACCTAATGAAATTGCCATGGGGATCAAAAACTGTGCCTGCAAACTACGTTCTAAGATAATGGGCATTAACCCGAAAAAGGTGGTTAATGACGTTAATAAAATCGGCCTAAAGCGCAACAAACCCGCTTCTTGTATTGCCTCTGTTATCGTTTTCCCTCCCGCGCGTAGATTATTGATACAGTCAACTAAAACGATACCATCATTTACAACAACTCCGGTAAGTGCCACCATGCCGTAAAGCGAAAGTTGGCTGATCGAAAACCCAAACAGTAAATGGCCTAGTACTGCGCCTATAATGCCAAAAGGGATAACCGTCATAATCACAACGGGTTGTAAATAGGACTTAAAGGGTATTGCCATCAACGCGAACATTAAAAACAGAACGAGCAGAAAGCCTTGTTTTAACTCTTGTATCGTTTCTTCCTGGTCTTTTGCTTCCCCAAACCAACGCCATGATACGTCATGATAATCTTTCAGTAATGAGGGTAATACTTCTTGCCCTAACTTTGCTTTAATAGACTCGATATCAACCAACTCACTCGAAACACTGGCTTCAACGTTTATGACACGCTTGCGGTTGACGCGTTCAATAACAGGCGAACTTCTCGTATAATCAATATCGGCTGCTTCATAAAAGGGTATCTCTTCTCCCATAGAATTTCGCAAACGCATATTCACGAGATTATAGAGGCTCTTTCGTTCTTCTTTAGGATAACGTACCATAACGGTTACGTCTTGGTTTCGTCCAGGAAACTTCTGTATCTCATCTCCATAAAAGGCTTGGCGCGCTTGTCTTGCCAAGTCCTCTTGCGTAAGCCCAAGCAATTCTGCCGACTCTTTTAAGTTTAACCGAACCTCTTGCTTTCCTTCTGAAAAAGTATCCTTAATGTCAACTACACCGGCATACTCCCCTAATTTCAACTTCAAGAGATCTGCCGCAGCGCGCAACTCTCCCAAATCATCACTCATTAACTGGATGTTAATAGGTATATCAGAAGCTGGGCCACCGGAATCTCGAAAGGTCAAATATTTTGATCCCGGAATCTCGCCAATTTTTTCTCGCCAACGTCGCGTAACCTCTGAGGCTTTGATGCCGCCGGGACGCTCTTCAGCCTTTACCAGTTCCACGAGTATCTCGCCTAAGTTGTCCCCAGCAGAAGTCTTGGGAAAGGGGTTTGGCCCTCCCGACCCTAAGGCCAATGATCCTACGTTTGATATCACATATTTAATAGGAGATTGCCCCCCTAATTCGTTTACTAAATCCTCATCAACTTCTTTCAACGTGGACTTGATTCGCTCGATCTGCGCTTCCGTCATCCCCGCAGAAACACCTTCATTCATCGTGAGCGCGACTTGTATGAAGTCTGATTCTACCTTCGGGAAAAAGACCAGTTTCACCCACCCGCCTTTCACTACACCCACACATAGAATAATACCTGCAAGAAAGATGGAGAGGACTAACACAGGTCTTCTTAAGCATCTTCCAAGAATCGGTTCGTAAATTTTATTGATACAAAAATCTAACCATAAGGCAACTTTCGCACGCGCATAGGTAACAGATTTCAACCAACCTCTCGCAGGGAGTTTTTCTTTGCGAGACAACGCTAAGTGGTGAGGTAATATCAGTTTTGATTCCAGCAACGATATCATCAATGTCGGAATCACGATCAAGGGTAGCGCACGCAATATCTGCCCAAATACACCTTGAATCATTAATATTGGAATAAAGGCTACTGCCGTTGTTAACACAGAAAAGGTAACCGGCGTAGATACGCGTAATGTCCCTTCAATAGCGCTATCAACGCTATATCCCTTATTCTCAAACGTGTAGAAAATGCTTTCCCCAACTACGATAGCATCGTCCACAACAACCCCCAAGACCATCACAAAGGCAAATAATGAAATCAGATTAATCGATATCCCTAGCCAAGGCATCAATATAAAGGTTCCTAAAAATGAAGCGGGTATCCCTATTGTTATCCAAATAGATAATGAGGGGCGCATAAACAATAACAGGATTGTAAATACTAAAATCAAGCTCATAACCCCGTTTTTGATCATCATATCTAAACGGCTTTTTAAATAGAAGGTTGCATCAGAAAAGGGTAATAGTTTGATTTCCTTAGGTAAATAATCAGGAGGCGTTTCGACGAACTTATAAACTTTTTCAGCCACGTCTAGGGCATTCTGCCGCCCTATTTCCATGATATTTAATATAACCGCAGGGTTGCCATCTGAGCGGGTGATAATATTTTTCTCTTCTAACGCGACTTTTACTTTTGCAATATCTCCTAGCTTGAGTTGAGTCCCATCAGTGCGGGATATAATTGTGATATTTGAAAAATCTTCCGGGGTGTATCCTTGTGACTTGGTTCGAATTAAGGTATCTCCGGTATCCGCTTTAATCGCGCCTCCTGGTAAATCAAGAGATGCATGGTTCACGGCACGCGTAATATCATCAAAGGTCAAATTATATTCCCGAAGGGTAATTTCGGAAACTTCAATAACAATTTCATCACTTAAGTCATTGAGTATTTTGACATAGGTAATTCCCGGCACATGCGTGAGATCATCGCGTACGCGATCAGCAATACGCAACAGCGTCCTGGGATCGGCGGGTCCCGTTACGGCTAGTTTCATCACTTGGCCAGCACTAGAATCTAAAAGAGTTATCTGTGGCCTTTCAGCATCAACTGGAAATGATGTAATAGCCTCTACTCGCGTCTTTATATCATCCCGAAGCTTTTTTGAATCGTAGGTATCTTCTACCTCTACTATGACACTTCCTGATCCTTCATACGCGTTAGCAGTAATTTCTTTAATTCCCTCTAGATCATAAATCGCATTCTCTACTTTTACGCAAAAACTCTCTTCCATGTCCTCGGGAGTGGCACCTTTGTACTCCATCGTCACCGAAACATAATCCAACTTGATCTTTGGAAAGAGTTCCACCTTCAGCTTACCGGCACTTATCAAGCCCCAAACAATAATCAGCCCCAATAGCAAATTAGCCGCAACTTTATGCCTAGCAAACCACTCTATCATTTTCGTACTATTTCAAGGCTAGCGTCTTCGCTCCCCTGCTTCACCAATCTTAAATTCACCCGCATACCTTCGACAAAAAAGGGCACATCCGTTAAGCAAACAATGTCTCCGCCTGCTAATCCTTCTGTTATGATGACATTATCAAGATCAACTTGTGCTATTTTAATTCGCTTTGTAATGAGCCGCCCTTCGCTATCCACTACGCGGACTGCGTCATTATTAATCAATGCCTGCCTTGGCACGCGATAAACGGCTTGCAGCGTCACGCCTTTAATCTTTGCTTGCACAAATTCTCCAACACTCAGGGCAGGACAATCACTCACATTATCTGCATTACGCCTAAAGGGATCCTTGATTCGGGCAACAACGTATGCCAAACGGCTTTTTATATCAACCATTCCTTCCGTTCTTACAATTTCACCACTCCAAGAACAGTTCCCTCCTGTTTTTAGAAAAAAGGTAACAGGAATATTCAAATGGCTATCATCTTCAAACCGATACCCACGGCTTATTCCCAAAAAAGCCATTTCCCTGCTACTCAAGGGCAATCTGACTTCATAAGAATCAATCGCGTACAATTGAGTTAACTCAGATACTTCAGCTGTTACTCTCTGCCCTAATTCTACAATTTTTTTACCAATAATACCGTCATAAGGAGCATTTACGGTCGTTGCGTTCAATTTCTGTTTTGCTTCAGCTACCCCCGTCTGGGCCGACTTTAAATCAGCCTGCGCATTTTGAATTTGAGGCTTTCTTAAAACAAAGTCCGATGCCTCTCCTCTTCCGATTGTCTTCCAATCTAATTTCGCTTGTAGGGCTCTAGCCTCTTCTTCTTCAAGTTGTACCTTAGCCTTTGTTAGCGCCACTTCTGCCTTTGCTACTGCCAATTGTGCTTCTGTTGGATCCATTGATAAAATCAAATCTCCTTTTTTAAAGAAACCACCTACCACATAATTTGGAGCAACATAATTAACCGTCCCTGATACCTCAGCACGAAGAGTCGTCTCTGTTGCCGGAACAATCGTCCCTTGCGAATAAACGTATAGCGTGACTGTCTCGGGATTAACAGCAAGGCCTTCCACTATAGGTAACCGTTCCGCAACATCACCTTTCTTCTCGGGCGATGGCTTCAGGGCAATAATCACCCATGCAATAAAAACGGCAAAGAGAATGACTGCGGGGGGTAATAAATACTTAGTTTTCTTCGTCATTTACAGGTTTCAAATACCACATCAATATATGATCTACATTCATTAGAGGGCAAACATAATATAGAGTTGCAGCCAGTCTTCTATATCCTAAAATTTCACCATGCGTATCCTCTATAAAAATATCCTTTTCTTTGCGTTTGTTATGGCTGCGTCCTTCTCATGCTTCGCAAAATCAATTGAGGAAGAAAGTATCAGAATCGAACTGGTATCAGAGGTCAAATCCATACAGCCGGGCCAACCTTTTTGGGTCGCGGTTGTCTTTAAGCCTGATCCGGGCTGGCATTTCTATTGGTATAACCCCGGCACCGCGGGTTTACCCACTCGCATTCATTTCAAGCTTCCCAGTGGCTTTTCTCACGACCTTGTTCAATGGCCTACGCCTAAAATTTTTGAACTAAACGGCCTCGTCAACTATGGCTACGAAGGTGAAACACTCTTGATGGCAGAGATCACGCCGCCGGAAGACCTCACGCCAGGTGAATTCGTAACATTAAAAGCAAACATAGACTGGGTCGCTTGCCAAGATGTTTGTCTTCCAGGTGCAGGAACGGTCAGTCTCAAACTTCCTGTTTCCATAGAACCACCCCAATGGGATAACCACTGGAAAACTGAATTCGACCGCACGCGTCTCTTATGGCCTCAGATGTTAGATACTTGGGATGTCCAGGCTTTTCTCGATGGTGGTTTTATTGATTTTATTATTCGTCCGTTAGATGACTCTCATCCTAACTTAAGTGATCTCTATTACTTTGATGACTGGATTATGATCAATCCCAACGCACCGCAAGAGCTCACCAAACACGACACTTACTACCAGCTAAGAGTTGCCCACTGTGCTATCGAGGATCAGTTGCAGGGGGTTATTTATAACGCAAATGGCTGGACAAAAGAGGGCATTCCAACAGGCTTGTATGTAGTTGTCCCGCTTCAAAAGGAGGATTCTGCTCTTCTTAACACATTACAATCTTTAACAGCACCACCTAACCCTAAAGCACCTTTCCCCTTTTCTATTACAACTGCCATCGCCTTTGCCTTTATAGGAGGTCTTATTTTGAATCTCATGCCATGCGTTTTTCCCATACTAAGCATCAAGGCATTGGGTTTCATCCATCAGTCCAACAACAGCCCCGCAAAGGCTAAGCTACACGGGCTCGTTTTCGGGCTTGGTGTCCTCATGTCTTTTTGGGCACTTTCGGGTTTACTCATTGCGCTTAGAGCTGCTGGAGAACAAATCGGTTGGGGTTTCCAGCTTCAATCGCCGTTATTTGTGAGCATACTGGCAACGCTTATGATTCTCATAGGTTTAAATCTAGCGGGCATATTCTCGTTTGGTACTTCTTTTATGGGCATTGGCAGCAGGCTGTCCTTTTCAGGTTATCGGGGTTCTTTTTTTTCCGGAGTTCTGGCTACAGTCGTTGCCACCCCATGCACTGCCCCTTTCATGGGAACCGCGCTTGGTTACGCTTTAAGTAAATCCGCTCCCATCTCCCTTTCAGTGTTCACGTTTCTGGGCATGGGGATGGCCTTGCCTTATATCATTCTCTCTTTTTCTCCTAAACTGATTCGTAAGCTACCGAAACCGGGTGCATGGATGGAATCGTTTAAGCAAGCCATGTCTTTTCCCATGTTCGCAACGGCTCTATGGCTTATGTGGATCTTTGGCTCTCAAACAAACATTAACTCCCTGGCCATCCTGTCTTTTGGGTTATTAACGATCGCTCTGGCTACTTGGATTTATGGTCGTTGGTGCGCACTGGATCGTCTTCTGGTTGTGCGTAAGCGTGGTTTATTCTTTTCTGTCCTCTTAGGCATACTTGCGCTTTATATGATCTATTCAGCTTCCGAGGACTATTCCAATGGTGAGCATCTACCGCAACCTTCTCGTGAATTAAATTACGGTATCGAGTGGACTCCTTATTCTCAGGAAATGGTTCAAGAGCTTCGCAAACAGGGGCATTATGTCTTTGTAGACTTTACCGCTGCCTGGTGCATCACCTGCCAAGCCAATAAAAAAGCAATTTTCAGTTCAGACAGGGTGATGGAGGAATTTAACCGATTGAATGTCGTTGCAGTCAAGGCAGACTGGACGCGTAGGGATCCTCTCATCACACGAACACTCGAATCTTTCGGCAGAAACAGCATTCCATTCACGCTGATCTACTCTCCCGATCTTAAGAAAGATCCTATCATTCTGCCAACTATTCTGACTCCTCAAATTGTGTTGGATGCGTTAGAAGACCTCAGCGCACGGAAAGATTAAGTTTACATATCTTAAGTAAGCGCAAACAAATCAGTGTCCCGCAACTGGTCGCTGCTGTCAGCAATCCTAGCCAAACGCCTGCACCTTTGTAATCCCATACAAAACCCAGTAAATAGGCCACAGCCAAGCCAAATACCCAGTGCGTCACAACAACAATCACCGCGGGTACTCTCACGTCTGCAAAGCCTTTCAATGACCCTAGTCCCGTGATATCCATGCCGTCTATGATCTGGAAAAATGCAACAATGAGTAACAACTGCGAAGTGATCGCAATCACTTCCATATCGTCCACAAAACCCAAGGGTATGTAATTGCGAGTCAAGATCGTACACAGCGCAAAAAATGCCATAATCATAGCCGCTAAAGCAACCCCGCTGTACGCCACATTGCGGGCTTTCTCCGGGTTATTACTGCCCATCGCGTTTCCTATTCTTATGGAGAGCGCGAAAGATAGCCCTAGGGGAATCATAAATATAATACCGCAATAATTCAACGCGATCTGGTGCGCGGCCAAATAGCTAGCACCTAGCCAACCCATCATGACTGTGGTTGCAAATAAAAAGCCCAGCCCGAAAAGTCCTTGAAAGGCTATAGGCAGCCCAATAGCCAGTATCGATTTGATATACTTCACGTTCCAAAAAATAAACTCGCGGATGCGCCACCTAAATACAAAGCGTTTGGAAGCAAATACATAATAGGCGATCATCGCAACCATCAGTATTCTAGCGAGCAATGTGGCAAACCCGGCGCCTCCCGCGCCCATAGCAGGAGCTCCCCACTCCCCGAATATAAAAATCCAGTTTAACAGAATATTGGCTAAAATGCCTACGATCGTTACCACAAATCCCGGCCAGGGGTGGTTCCATGCTTCCGAGTAATTTCGGAAACCCATAAATAACATGAAGGGCACAAGCGACCATAAGGTATAAATCGTATAAGGCGTTGCTTGTTCAACAACATCAGCAGGTTGGCCAAACATGCCCAAAACATCTATCTGCCAATGCAGCATGGTAGCAACCAAAAATGAATACAGGAATCCTACAATTAAACCATGTTGTAAAACATCAGATGCCTCTTTCTGTTTACCTTCTCCTGTTGCGCGTGATACTAAAACATGCACGGATGTACATAAATTTGAGCCAATTACCATCAACAACAATAGCAAACTAGACCCAAAGGCTACCCCCGCCAAGGGCACAATGCCCACTCGGCCAACCATAGCCGTATCCACCAACCCTAAGGAAACCTGCCCAATCTGCCCCAGTATCATCGGCAATGCTAAGGCAAAAGAACGCCTAGATTCTCCCTTAAATATACCAAAAACTTTCCCCCAATCCGTCATGTAAATTTAATAAACTATAATCCCAAAAATAGCAATGCTATTACTTTTCTGCCAACTTCTAACAATACAGCCATCCCACATGGCTCAAAAGGATCAACACAAAATCGTCTCATTAAATTTTAGAGATAGCTTTCCGATCCATGTAGGTATAAAATCGCAAGCAATTAAGCATCATAAAGAAATGAAGATCCGCAGAATAGCTTTTCACTGGCAAATCCTTATCGCCATCGTTCTTTCTATCCTCATCGCTACCGTCATAAAGATGACGGGTTCGCAAAATGCGGCTTTCACGATCAAGCTCTTAGATATTTTTCATTTCTTCGGCCAGCTCTTCATGAATGCTTTAAAAATGATCATCGTCCCAGTGATTATTTCTTCGATCGTATATGGCATTTTAAGCATCGGCAATACACATGGAATGGGGCGTCTGGCAGCAAAAACAATTGCATTCTATGCCCTTACCAGTGCCTTGGCTATCGTCATCGGTTTAGTCTTTGTTAACGTTATTCAACCGGGTACCGTGGATGCGGAAACAGCGTCCGCTATTGTTGGTCAAAAGCAGGATGTATCCGGCTTCTTGGAAAAGGTCGAGGGCAAGACGACTTCCGTTCTGAGCAATCTTTTTTTACGCATGGTTCCTACGAACATCTTCGAAGTAACCACGCGCAATAATCAACTTCTAGGCATCATCGTCGTCAGTCTTTTTATCGGCTTCTTCCTCAATAAACTCCCGAGTAATTTAAGAACCGTACAAGTAGATTTCTGGAATGGTATTCACCAAATGATGATCATGTTCACTCACTTCATCATCCGTTTCACCCCACTGGGAGTACTTGCGCTCATCACTCCAATTTTCACACGCACAGGTTTGGAATTAGCCAAACCGCTCTTCTGGTTTGTAGCGTGCGTGCTACTGGGTCTTGCCACGCACTTCTTTGTAGCTATGTGGCTTATTCTTAGATACATGGCCAGAATCAAACCAGGCAAACATTATAAGGCAATGATTCCTGCTCTGTTAACGGCTTTCTCAACTGCGTCTTCCACCGCCACACTGCCGCTCACCATGCAATGCGTGGAGGAAAAGGGCAACATTTCCAGTCGTGTTTCTAGTTTCACACTTCCCATTGGAGCAACGGTCAACATGGATGGCACGGCCTTATATGAGGCTATCGTGGTGCTCTTCATTGCCCAATTTTATAGCGTCACATCGGGTTTTGTTATCGATCTTGGTATGCAGATAACCGTTGCCATTATGGCGCTTCTGACATCTATCGGTGTAGCCGGTATCCCTTCGGCAAGTCTCGTGGCTATCGCTCTCATCTTAAGCGCGGTTGGCTTGCCTCTCGAAGCCATCGGCCTGGTCTTAGTCGTAGATCGCGTACTGGATATGCTACGTACCGCGGTTAATGTCTTTGGAGACTCCGTAGGAGCCGCCGTTATCGCTCGCTCAGAGGGCGAAGATATTTACAATAACTAAGGTCTATATATCGTTCCCGTTTAAACGAGTACATTGCCTAACGTTCGGATGTACTGCACAAAATCAGCTCTCGGCAAATAATTTTCAAAAACCCGCACAGCTCCTTCTGCTTTTAACGCTTCGGCGCGTTCCCCCACACCTCGGCCAATAAAGGTATACCCGAGTGCCTTCGAAGCTTTCGCGTCCCACACGCCATCACCCACATAGATCTTTGCATCAAAAGGCTCTGATCCGTACCGATGTTTCATCTTTTCTTCCGTATGAAGAATAATATCTTCTCGTGTATAGGCATCACTGGAGCAAGAAAAAGCAACTTTGTTTGCCCCGAGTATATCAAAATCAAAAGCGCTTAATTTTCTCTCCGCTGATTTCCTTAGCGCGCCCGTGGCGATCCCCACAGCAATATCATCAGTGTCAGCAATTAACTCCATCAAAAGGTCTGCCGCACCATCAATAGGACGCAACAGGCCTGGAACCTCGCTAACGGCTGCATCCAACAAGGAGGCAAAATAGTCCTCAAACGCATTCAATTCTTCTCTATGCGGCTCCCTCCCCAAATGTTCTTTTGCAATCTCTCTCAACACGAAGGAATCCGTATAATTCCCATAACTTTCCCAATCCGTGTTAAAGGTATCAATATCCCAAAAGTCTTTGACGGCTTTTATAAAACAAACTTCATCCAATTCATCCGAATCTGTCAGCGTACCATCTATATCAAAAATTACTAAATTCATGTTAAAAAAATGCGGGATAATTTATTGCAACTTGGGGGCTAGTAGGAGATTTTTTTCTACCCCTAGAACTACTACTAGCCTTTATATTCCAAAATTACAATAAATTATCCCTACCCCAACTACGTCACTTGACGTTAGAAAAACGGATTACGCTCCTTCTCACGCGCTTGCTTCAGCTAGATCACTGTCCCTCCTGCGTTTTCTCTTTAATAATGACCCCGCAAGGCCCACAAATAATATCGTCATCGAGCTAACAACGGTAGACATCAATGTATTCAAGGGGCATTTGTATACTTCCCATGAGCCTGTCCAATTCTTCGAAAAGGTAATCCATGCAAGCAATACCACCGCCAGAGCCACACCGGACATCGCGGCCATCTTGCGCGTCTCGGTCACTCGGCTTAATATAAATAGCCCTAGGGTACCTCCGCTCAACACACCTAGTATCTTAAGCCAGGTAAACAATATCCCTTCAATGTTCATCATAGCCAGTGCTACGCCGATTCCTATCAAACCCAATATCAAAGAGGCTCCATGGAGCACAAGCTTCGCTTCTTTGTCAGACACTTCTTGTCCTTGACTGACATAGGTCTTATAGATGTTTGTATAAAAGAGGGTTGCGGATGAATTTAAACCACTGTCGATGCTGCTCATCGCCGCCGCTATAATCGCTGCTATTAAAAAGCCTATCGTTCCAGCAGGCATCTGGGTTGCCACAAAATAAGGCAAGATGGAATCAGACTTCAATGCCGCAGGCACCGCTGTGCCCGCAAGCTCCGGTTGTGCGTGGTAAAAGGCAAATAAGGCGGTCCCGATAAAGCAAAAAAGTGCGGATATAAATAACCCAAGCCATACAGCTAGCCACACACTTCTCTTGGCTTCCTTTTCAGACTTCGCCACAATGTACCGCTGCACACAAGACTGGTCTATTCCAAAGAAATCAAGTTTCATAAAGAACCCCGATATCACCAACACCCAAAAGGTTGTCTCCACAAAATCAATATTCATGGCTCCCAATCCAAACTTCTGTTGCGTTACCGCAATATCGAATACTTGCATCGGCCCTTCCGGCATGCTGAACATAATAAAGATCGCACACATAACCCCGCCCAATATCAGCATAATGCTTTGTATGCTGTCTGTCCAAATAACGCTCTCTATACCTCCCATATAGGTATAGGCAGTCACAACAAGCCCAGTCACGATAACCACCCAGCGTTCGTCCCAACCAGTCAAGGGAGTCAATGCCAATGCTACCAAATACATGATCACAGCAATTCTAGCCAATTGTAACAAAGTATAACAGGTAACCGCGAAAACAGTGGCCCATCCGCCAAATTTTCTGCCCAAGTGCTCATACGCAGAAATATTCCCTTCTTTCCGGTAAAAGGGAATAAAGTAGCGTACAACTAATAAAACAGCAAAGGGTGCGATTAATTCCATCACAAGCGCTGACCAATTTGTAGCAAACGCACTGGCAGGCTGTGCTAAAAATATAATACTGCTAAACTGCGTACCAAAGACGGATAATCCAACCATCCAGCCGGACATGCTTCTTCCACCGTCCATAAACTGGTTCGCCGTACTCTTTCGCAGCGCAAACCAAAATCCGGCGCATAGCACAATAAGCAAATAGACAATAATAATTGCAAAATCAATTGATGATAATAGCATGTTAGGTTAGGTAATTTGGAGGTTATATATCTTCTATTTTTTTAAAGACAATGCTGACCATTCTACATACCGGGATTATTACGTCAATAAAAAAAATATTATTTTTTAATACAACAGTCACAAGAAGAGGTCCCTCGGTTTTAAAAAATTCGTAAGCCTATAAGGATAAGCGCTTTGAATTTAGGATTCTGACCTTAAATTGTGCAAAAAGTGTTAGACATAGATTATATAATAATAATTCCACACCGAAGTATCTTATTTCCAAAAAAAACTCGATTCTCCGCCCTTTTATAGGTAATAATAACA